>Ga0209187_1000238_pt1 | contig 116909 bp, 73 predicted proteins | sample BantaG_FD_187430 | JGI IMG/M metagenome (GOLD analysis project Ga0209187, IMG submission 187430) | Marine algal microbial communities from Bantry Bay, Ireland - BantryBay_4 metaG (SPAdes) (version 2) | ecosystem: Host-associated > Algae > Red algae > Unclassified | place: Bantry Bay, Ireland...
AATGAGTTCTTTCACAGATTACGCTTGTAAAATACGAGCTACAAATAAATAGTATTTGTGCTCTTGGTACTGTTGAACCTTTAAAGAACAAACTGAAGGACGGGCTACCTGTCCGTCTACATACATAATTGTTGTTTTGCGGGCAAACCTTGTTCCTTCAGCCATTTTATCATTAAATGTAATAAAAATTAATTTTTTTCAAAGATACAAGCGGGGAGACAACTTGATTGGAAATGATACTCGCCGTCCAAAAATTTAATTACGAACCTAAACATCGGACTGTATTCAATTACGAATTTTACATTGATATTGCGCACTCACAGATTATCGCCTAACCATCTACCTAACACAAACTTCACTCTTATGTCTAGTTATACAAAAAATGCTTATATTTCAGGCTAAATAGAAAACAATGGCTAGAAGCTTATAAAACATGGCATTAAACCAAATATTTGTAAACATGTCTAATAAGTAGCTATACATAAATAATCGTCATGTTTGACGAGCTGATTTTTTGATAATACTAGGCATTTTTTTCAAGCATAGCAGGGCTACGGTTGAACAAAATAACGAAGTATTATCAAAAAAGGAGCCGTGAAAAATGTGCTGATTATTTGTGTTTAGGAACAGCTCATAAATAAGTGTCCAAATTTGATTTTTATATTTTGGTTTTATTCAAAATATTTTTTTTCAGCATAGCCGAGCTACGGTTAAAAAAAATAATGCAGAAAAAAATCAAAAGATATTATCAAAATGGACAGTTATTTTTGAGCTGTTCCTTAGCTACTTGTATTGTATTTCTGAAATTTTTAACAATTAGGCAATTGGTAAAATAAGTACCTTTCGCCTTACCAGAATATTTAAAATGTTCGACACTAACAACTATAAAGAGAAACTTACTTCAATCAAAAATGCACCACTCTGGAAAAAAGCAGCAATGCTTTTGGCTTTGGCAAGTATATTCTTAATCACTGCTTTTCTTCTATTTTACTTCACCATTTTAATGGGTTTTTTCGGTAAAATACCTTCTAAAGAAGAGTTGAAAGCAATTAAAAATCCTATTTCATCTGAAATACTAGCCGCAGATGGTAGCCTTTTGGGTAAATTTTACATTGAAAACAGAACCAATACCAGTTATGAAGATTTACCAGAACATTTAATAAAAGCACTTGTTGCAACAGAAGATGCTCGTTTCTACAAACACAATGGAGTAGATTACAGAAGTTACGGACGAGTATTTGTAAAATCTATTTTAGGTGGAAATAGAAGTGCGGGCGGCGGAAGCACCATCAGTCAGCAACTCTCCAAAAATATTTATCCTCGCACAAGGCATTCTTATCTAACAATGCCTGTCAACAAAATAAAGGAAGCCATTGTTGCTGGTCGTTTAGAAAGCGTTTATACGAAAGAGGAAATACTCACTTTGTATCTAAATACGGTTTCTTTTGGAGAAAAAGCTTTCGGCATCGCCACAGCATCCGAACGTTTTTTCAATACAAGCCCTCAAAATCTAAGTTTAGACCAGTCTGCTGTTTTGGTAGGAATGCTCAAAGCAACCTCTGCTTACAGTCCTAGAATAAACCCTGAAAAAAGCAAGCTCAGAAGAAATGTCGTCATCAACCAAATGCTCAAAGCCAATTATATAGATGCTTTGACAGCGAATGCCGCCAAAAAATTGCCATTGAAATTGGATTACAATCGCAAATACCAAAAAGATGATCCTGTTCCTTATTTTAGAGAAATACTCAAACAAGAATTGCAACCGCTACTAGAAACCATTGAAAAGCCCGACGGAACTCCCGCCAATCTTTTTACAGATGGGCTGAAAATATACACTACTATTGATCCTACAATACAAAAGTATGCAGAAATGGCGGTAGAGGAGCATATGAAAAATCTATTCTTTACATTTAAAGAAAGTCTTAATGGTGGTAAACCTTGGGGCAAAGATTTAAAGATTATTGAAGATGCTAAAAAAAGATCGCACCGCTACATCAGTATGAAAGAGGAGGGGTTTAGCGAAAGTGAAATTGATAAATCTTTCAATGAATTAGTAGAAATGGAAGTTTTTAGCTGGAATCAAGAAAACAAAGAAGCGCAAGTCCAAATGTCTCCTAGAGATTCCTTGATGCATTACTTATATTTTATGAATGCAGGTTTTGTAGTATTAGATGCAAAGACAGGGGATATAAAAGCTTGGGTAGGAGGAATAGACCATAATTATTTTAAACAAGATCGCGTTTCTACCCCTAGACAAGTTGGTTCTACCTTTAAGCCATTTGTCTATGCTGCGGCAATCGAAGACGGCATTGATCCCTGCAAATATTACAGCAATGAACAAAGAGTTTATAAAGGCTATAAAGACTGGTCACCTCGAAATTCTGACGGTAATTACGACGGCTCTTACACACTTAAAGGAGCATTGAGTAAATCAATCAACACCGTCTCCGTCGAAGTTTTATTTGATGTGGGCATAGATTCAGTTATCAGTTTTGCAGAAAATATTGGAATCAATAATGAAATTCCTAGAGTCCCCTCCATTGCACTTGGAGCAGCAGAGTTAAACGTTTTGGAAATGACAGGAGCTTACACCACATTTGCCAATAATGGATTGACCTCTAGTCCCAGACCATTTTTAAAAATTGAAGATCATCAAGGCAATTTAATCAAAGATCTCAGCACAGATAAGCACCAAGAAAAAGAGCGCAACCTCAGTGAAGAAACAAATGCAGTTGTATTGGAAATGCTTAAATCGGTAGTCGATAATGGCACAGCAAGATCATTGCGAAACAAATACGGTTTGTATGGTGATTTAGTAGGAAAAACAGGAACTACTCAAGACCAAACAGACGGTTGGTTTATTGGCTTTACACCTGATTTGGTAGCAGGTGCTTGGGTAGGAGGAGAAGACAAAAGAATTAGGTTTAGCACCACAAGGTTAGGACAAGGCGCACGAACCGCATTGCCCATTTGGGGCTTATTTTTTAAATATTTATACGCCGATCCAGACTACAGGCATTTAGCCAATAATAAGTTTAATCCACTAAGCAATGATCTTGCAGAGCAAATTGATTGTCCAGTTTACAGCGAACATCGCCCCAATGACAGAGGTGAAATTGTAGAAGTGGAATATTATGAAGAAGAGGAAGAATTAAATTTATTTGAAAGATTCTTAAGAAAAATAAATCCCAAAAAAGATCGAAAAGAAAAGGAAAGACAGTCGCAAGAAAGTGATCAAGTACAACAAGAGAGAGAACGAATATATGAAGAAAGAGATCGAATAGAAAGAGATCGACAAGAGCAACAAGAAAGGGATAGAAAAAAGCAAAAAGAAGATAGAAAGAAGCAAGAGAAGGAACGAGAAAAAAGAGAGAAAAAGGAGAGAGAACGAGAAAAGAAAGAGCGGAAAAAAAGAGAGAAAGAGAGGAGGAAGAAAAATAAATGATGTTTAAATTTCAGGACGGCGAGGATCATCTTCGATCAGATTGTGTCCCCGCTGTCCGTTGCAATGCATTTATGTGTGCCTGTAGGGGCAACCCTTGCGGTTGCCCACTATTTGCAGGCACACATAAATGCATTTCCACTCGCATCGGGCGTATTTTCGCAAGTTTGGTTGCGTTGTCTTTATGTTCGTCCTCCGTGCTTCCTTTGCTGCTAAAAGGATGATTTTGATTTTGTATTTTTGGTTTAAATTTAGTTAGATAGATTTCTCACTTTTTTCAAAATATTTAGTTGCGTTGTAATTTAGTATCTTTACAGTAAGTAATTAAGATTCAAAGATGGGAAATTTGTTAAAAGATAAGTATTTTGAATACAATACAGGCATTGAGCCTGATGATGAAAGTGATTTTTTTAATGATCCATTCAATCCAGAAGATATTTCTATTTCTTCCAAAACGGTTTCAATGGATACGTGTTTAAGAAGAATTATCCAAAATACAATTATTTTAAATCCAAACTTTCAACGAAATGAAGTGTGGGATTTGACCAAAAAATCTCAGTTAATTGAATCATTAATGTTAAAGATTCCATTGCCGATGTTTTATGTTTCAGCAGATGAAAAAAACAAATACACTGTAGTTGATGGATTGCAGCGATTAAGTACCATTAGAAGTTTTATTCTAGGAGATGATTTTTTAAAAACTAAAAACGATGAGGAGAGAGGTAATGGTTTTAAACTTAAAAATTTAGAGTTTTGGAAAGATTATGAAAATGATAATTTCAATGATCTCCCTAATAATATTAAGAACAATATTTTAGAAACAGAATTTACCTTTACAATCATTAATCCTGGAACACCAGAAGAGGTAAGAAGGAACATATTCAAAAGAATCAATACAGGTGGTTTGCCATTAAGCAGCCAAGAAATCAGAAGTGCTCTGTATATTGGTCAGGCAACTAATTTGCTGAATGAACTGGCAAAATCTCAAGAATTTTTAATGGCAACAGATAACTCCGTAAAGAGTATTCGTATGGCAGATATGGAATTGATTTTGAGATTTCTTGCCTTTTTAATAAGAGATTATACAACTTATAAAAAGACAATAAGTGTAGATACTTTTCTAAGTGATACGATGATTATCATTAATGCTATGCCTGACTTTAATAGCCGAGAATTTCATAAGTTAATAACAAACGAGAGTCTGAACCTTTCTGATATAATGATAGATGACACGAAAGTAATTACAGATTATTTTAAGAAAGCAATGGTTCGGTCTAAAAAGCTTTTTGGAAAACACACATTTAGAAAGAGTTATGGAAATAAACCTAAAAGCCCAATTAACAAATCATTATTTGAAACTTGGGGTGTTTTACTCTCTAAATTATCAGAAAAAGAGTTTTCTATATTATTAAAAAACAAAGAACAATTAATGGATGATTATAGGTCTGTTTTGGAAGATAGAGATTTCCAAATTAAAATTTCCAGAGACAGCATGAAACATCAGGCTGTGCAATCTAGATTTGAAAAAATAAACAATTTAATAAATAAATACAATGCTTAATTCAATTAAATTATCAGGCTTCAAATCCTTTGTAGAAGATGAAATAGATTTACTCCATCCAAATAAAAGATAGTACACAAAATCTACACTAAAGGATAGCTCATAAAAACAAAAGTTCAATTCAGTTAGACATTTTAAACAGGCTTTAACACCAAAGATAACCCTAAAGCATTTGCAATAGTTATAAGATTTGACAACTGCAAATCTCTGCCATTCTCTACTTGCGAAATATATGGACGAGGTTTGCCTATTTTATTAGCAAGTTCAATTTGGCTAAGTTTAAGCTCTTTGCGTCTTTCTTTTAAAATTTCACCATAATAAAAAGCATCTGCTTTTGCCATAAAATCATCTCTAGTCTCTGTATCTTTCTCACCATATTTGTCATCTAAGTATTTATTGAGGTTTATGGTCTTTGACTTATCTATTTTCAATTTCTTTCTATTTACTTTCATTGTTTAGTATATTTAGCTAGTAAGTTATATGCCTTTTTTACAGCCTTACGATAATCTTGTTTTCCTTTTTTATGAAAACCATTTAACATCAATATTTCTGAGCATTTTTGAAAATCTGCATGATCAATTGTAAATAATAGTATTCTGTATTGATTTCCCATTTTGATTTTCAATTCATAAAAATCAGTACCAACAGTTTTTTCAACTATCTTTTGACTTATTTGAGGTTCTGTTTCTATTTTTTGAATTAGATAGTCCAGTTTTTTTTGAACTGGTCATTCTGCGTCTCGACAAATTCAATATATTCATTGCTCGCCTCAATGTTTCTTATTTAACAAATATAGACTATTTACTTAAATGTAACTAATTAATTACATTCAGAGTTTCCTATAAAGCGATATTTTAACATTACCCAAACACGTATTATATATTATATACAAAAAGCCCTTTCACAACCCGCAACAACTTAGAAACCCTCTCCAAATTCTGCGAAATTTTCCCTGAATATCAATCACTTACAACCCAGTTGGAACATGTTTTTTATGAATATTCTTTTTTCTTTAAATAAAAGGGTATCTTTGCAAACTATTTTCAAAGAAGAGATAAATTCTTAAGCAAGTGAATACATTAAGTTATAAAACAAAATCAGCGAAAAAAGAAGAGGTTCAGCGTAAATGGTGGATCGTCGATGCTGAAAATGCAATTGTTGGAAGATTGGCAACAAGGGTTGCAACAGTCCTAAGAGGAAAGCATAAGGCAAGTTACACACCGCACGTTGATACTGGTGACTACGTTATTATTGTCAATGCTGAGAAAATTAGATTTACTGGTAATAAAATGCAGAAAAAAGAGTACAGTCGTTATTCTGGATACCCAGGAGGTCAAAGAACTGCTACACCAGCTGATTTAATAGCGCGTAAACCGCATGCTGTTATGGAAAATGCTGTAAGAGGAATGCTGCCTAAAAATAAATTAGGTCGTCAAATGTTCAGAAAGATGTTTGTTTATGCAGGCACAGAACATCCACATGCAGCACAGAAAGCTGAAAAATTAGAAATAAAATAATCCATAATTCATAAAATTTTTATGAGCAATTACACAAATTCAATAGGCAGAAGAAAAGCGGCAGTCGCTCGTATTTTCATCAAGCCTGGTACTGGAAAAATTACTGTTAACAAAAGAGAGTTTGAAAACTACTTCTCTGTTGAAACCCACAGAAAAGCAGTAATAGAGCCATTGACTATTTTAGAAGCTGAAAGCCAATACGATGTTATGATTAATGTTTCTGGTGGAGGCACTAAAGGTCAGGCAGAAGCAGCTCAATTGGGTCTTGCTCGTGCTTTGGTTAAAGAAGCTGCCGAACAAGGACGTACTTCCCCTGAAGAAAGAGATGGAAGAGAGATTGAATTGAACGATGTTAAAGTTAAACTGAAAGGTGCAAGAAGAGATATGATGACTCGTGATGCACGTAAAGTTGAGCGTAAAAAACCAGGTTTACGTAAAGCACGTAAAGCATCGCAATTCAGTAAACGTTAATTTTTTTTTGTAAACCATTCATTAAACAAATATATATGTCAAGTTTGACAAATAAAGAGCTGCTAGATGCAGGTGTTCACTTTGGACATTTAAGAAAAAAATGGAATCCTAAAATGGCACCATATATTTTTATGGAGCGTAAAGGATTGCACCTTATTGACCTTAACAAAACATTAGTTGAGTTGGAAAAAGCAGGTAATGCCCTTAAAGGTATTGCACGCTCTGGAAGAAAAATTTTGTTTGTTGCTACTAAGAAGCAAGCAAAAGATATGGTCAAGGAATATGCTCAAAAAGTGAATATGCCATTTGTTACTGAACGTTGGTTAGGTGGTATGTTAACGAACTTTGCAACTATCCGTAAATCGGTTAAGAAAATGCAAAGTATAGATAAATTGATCGAGGAGGATAGCATCACTAAGAAAGAAAAGTTGATGATGACTCGTGAGAAAAACAAAATGGAAAGAGTAATTGGTGGTATTGCTGGTTTGAATCGTATTCCTGCTGCTATCTATATTGTTGATACTAGTTTTGAACACATTGCACTTGCTGAATCTAGAAAATTAGGTTTGACAACTTTTGGAATGGTAGATACAAACTCTGATCCTACTTTGGTTGACTTCCCAATTCCTGCAAATGACGATGCTTCTAAATCAATTGAGTTGATAACGAGCTATCTTACAAATCAAATTTTAGAAGGCCTTCAAGAAAGAAAAGCTGGTAAAGGCGATGAGTCTGATAATAAGGCTGGAGAGGGAGATGGTGAAAAACGTCAACGTAAGACAAGAGGTCGTAAGAGAAAAGGCAATAACGATAAAGAAGATTTTGTTGCTAAAGATGCTGCAAAAAAAGCGGAAGCTACAAAGCCTGCTGCTGATAAAGAAGCAAAAAAAGCGGAGGGAACTACAAAGCCTGAAGAAGCAAAAAAAGCGGAGGAAACTGCAAAGCCTGAAGATGCTAAAAGCATAACGGAAGTTGTAAAACCTGAAGATGCTAAAAAAGCAGCAGAAGTTGCAAAACCTGCTGATGTTGTCGAAACTGCAAGTAAAGAAGCTCCAGTTGAGCCAGTGAAAAGTGAAACAACTGAACCAAAAGATGACGCTTAGTTTGTACCTAAGCAATGAAAGAATTTTTTGTTAAATAAATTAAAAGGTTAATACTATGGCTATAAGTGCCGCAGATGTAAAAAAGTTAAGAGAAACTACTGGTGCTGGAATGATGGATTGCAAGAAAGCATTAGGAGAAACAAACGGAGATTTTGAAGCTGCAATTGACTACTTGAGAAAGAAAGGTCAAAAAGTTGCTGCAAAACGTGCCGATAGAGATGCTACTGAGGGTGCTGTAATTGCACTTTCTGATGGTGCCAAAGGAGTAGTGGTTTATCTTACTAGTGAAACAGACTTCGTTTCTAAAAATGAAGATTTTGTAAAATTTGCTAAAGATATTACTGGTGTTGCTCTTGCTAACTTTCCAGATGATAAAGAAACTTTGGAGGGTTTGGACTTAAATGGAAAGAAAATTTCAGAGCATATATTAGAGTATGTTGGTAAAATTGGTGAAAAAATCGAAATCAAAACTTACGAGCGTTTTGAAAGTGATTTAGTTGTACCATATATCCATGCTGGTAACAAAATCGGTGTTTTGGTTGGTTTAAACAAAGCTAGTGATACCATTAGTGATGCTGGAAAAGACATTGCAATGCAAATTGCTGCTTTAAATGCAGTTGCTTTGAGTGCTGAAGAAGTTCCTCAAGAAACAATCGACAGAGAAATGGCAATTGGTAGAGAAAAAGCATTGGCTGAAGGAAAACCAGCGAACATTGTTGACAAAATTGCTGAAGGAACTTTGAGAAAGTTCTACGAGGAAAATACTTTGTTAAAACAAAAGTTCGTCAAAGACAGCTCTAAAAATATTGAGCAGTTCGTAAAAAGCATAGATCCTGACCTTGAAATTACTGGCTTCAAGCGAGTTAGTTTAGGATAAAAAATATTATTAAAGCGGAATCATTATTGATTCCGCTTTTTTTATGCCCAAATGTGCGTAGAGACAAGGCATGCCTTGTCTTCATTAAAATACCGTATGCCTTGTCTAAACATGGCTTGTTTGATTAGTTGGAACGACCTTTGTAATAAATATAAAAATTATAACCTAGTGAAATGAAATAAATAAGTAGCTCCAAAATTTACCGAATCGTCGGACCGTGTAGATTTTTTTGATTTCCAATGCCAAAAAAGTCAAGTCGGTCCGATGCTCGGTAGCAGGGCTACGGTTTACTTTTTTGATGACGGAAATCAGAAAAAGATGATGATAAATTGGGGCTAGTTATTAATTTCGTTTCACCTAAAGCCCAATATCTATAATAATGAAATATGTTTATAAACGCATCCTACTAAAACTAAGTGGTGAAGCATTGTTAGGAGATCAAAGTTTTGGAATAGATCCAAAGAGAGTGCATCAATATGCATCTGAAGTTGCTGAAATTGTTAAAAAAAATGTTCAAGTGGCAATAGTCATTGGTGGCGGAAACATTTATCGTGGAATTGATGCCGAAAAAACAGGCATAGATAGAGTTTCTGGTGACTATATGGGAATGATGGGAACAATCATCAACGGTGTGGCATTGCAAAACGCCATCGAAAAAGAAGGTGTTTATACCAGATTGATGTCAGCATTGGACATAAAACAGGTGTGTGAACCTTATATCAAAAGGAGAGCCGTGCGCCATCTCGAAAAAAATAGGGTAGTCATCTTTGTCGCTGGAACTGGAAATCCATATTTTACAACAGATACAGCAGCAACACTAAGAGCCGCAGAAATGAATGTGGATATTTTGCTCAAAGGAACTAGAGTGGATGGGGTTTATTCTGCCGATCCTGAAAAATATCCTGCTGCAACCAAGTATGATTTTCTAACCTTTGATGAAGTTTACAACAAAGGATTGAAGATTATGGATATGACCGCTTTTACAATGTGTCAAGAAAATGGCATTCCAATTCGAATTTTTGATATGAATAATCCAGGAAATCTTAAAAGAATCCTTGAAGGAATGGAGATTGGTACATTGGTTAAAGTTTAGGAAATAGACGATGTCAACTGAGCGGAGTAGTGCGTTTGAGGTTGCGATTCACTATTTTCAAGGACATATTGGTCGAAATATGTCCTAAATTATGGCTTTTTAGCTCGTTCAGTGATTTAAGTTTTTTATAAAGACACAAAAAAACTTTATATTCGCAGCTATAAATTTTAATCCATTTTAGAATCATAGCGTCATATCTATGGTTCTACTTAAATTGGAAACCATTATGAATGATGAAATAAATAAAATAAAGAGCAGTGTAAAGGAAGAAATGGCTCATGCCATAGAGCATCTTGAAAGTGCTTTGATTAAGATAAGAGCGGGAAAAGCCAATCCATCTATGCTAGAAGGTGTCATGGTTGATTATTACGGATCACCTACTCCGATTTCGCAAGTGGGCAACATAACCACACCAGATGCCAGGTCTTTATCAATTAAACCCTGGGAAAAGCCAATGTTGGCGGAAATTGAAAAAGCAATATTTGCTGCTAACTTGGGCATTACACCACAAAATGACGGTGAAAACATTAGGCTAAATATTCCTCCTTTGACGGAAGAGCGAAGGAAAGAGTTGGCGAAACAGATAAAAGCAGAAGGGGAACACGCTAAAGTAAGTATTCGTAATTCCAGAAAGCATGGAAATGACTCAGTGAAACAATTGGGTAAAGATGGATTGTCGGAAGATCTTGTCAAAGATGCTGAAGGTGAAATTCAAAATATTACGAATAACTATTCGGAAAAAATAGATAAAATTGTGAAAGCAAAAGAAAATGAAGTAATGACTTTGTAAAACCAATACGTCAATCAAATAAAAATAATAGCGATGTTTCTAATCTGGAAGCATCGCTTTTTTTTGTTTAATGCTTCAATTACTCTTAAGTAATCATTGAATCATTAAAAAAACAATGTCCCAAATTTTTGAGTTATGGCATTTAACAATTAACGTTATTACTAAGCATAAATGCAACTGGATACATAAAATATATGTAATAAATTTCTAATCAGTTAGTTGGTTGTAGGGTTTTTTATGTTTTTTACCCTACTGCTAATTCACGCAATGGTATAACTCTTTTTATTCAAAAAAAAAGTTATAGATAATAGAATTTATTTATTTGTGCTCCTTGTATAGTTGAAACAATTGTTAAAATACTGCCGTAAATACGAAGACTAGTAACATCGCGCCAAGTTATTTCTAGTAAGCACTCTATAAAATTACTTGTTCTTCAAAAAATCAGAATTATGTAATTGTTCATTTGAGCAATGTGCAAAATAGTATCCCCTATATCATTTTGGAATGCTCTCTTGGAGCAATGCACAAAATCATCTCCCAATATTATTTTGAATTTGCGCAATTGCTCGTTAGGGCAATGCAGAAAATTAGTACCCCTATGTTTTTTAACTCCCTATTTTATATGCACCATAAAAAGATATTATCATGTCAAATTATCAAAACTTTCGAGAAAAGCTAATACCAGATAGAGCTTTGAAATTTAAAGTATTTATCTCATTATCATTAACAATTTTGTTATTGTTGTTTAAAACAAATGTTCACTCTCAATGCAATACTGTCCAACTTTTTGACTTATATCAAGTCCCAGGATTTCCACAAATAGACGAGCTTGTTATTTGCGGTGAACCAGATACATTAGCCTTGTTGATTATTAACAATACAGGTCAGCCTTTAACGGATGTTGACATACTTGTTAATATGTCTACAGGGATTCAATATGCAGGATCGGCATCAGTCCTTGATCCAAACTTTCCAGTTTCCAGTATTAACAGTTCGAATGTTGAAAGTCCAATTTTTAATTTTCAAACTATAAGTGCTGATGAATTGCAAGTATTGTATTTCATAGTTGAAAGCAATTGTAGGGCATTGAATCAACCAGCAACGGCTCAATATATTTTTGACTACACGATTGACTACGAATATGTAAATCAAAATGGAGCCAGCCAAACTTGTTCCTATAATTACATTCCAATAGTTGACTATAGCAATACCATCAAAAAACCCGCATTGAATATTATCAATGTTACTCCCAGAGATGTTGTGATAAAAGATGATACCGAAGAGTGTCAGACAATGTCAATATTTCAAAGTGGTATAAATGCTTATGTTGATAATTTTAATTTCACAATGACAGGAATTGACATTGCTGGAAGTTATAATCTTACAAATTTTAGCATTGGCGGTGTTCAAATTCCATATAATTTTAATGCAGTCTCAGAGACTTTATCGGCAAATATTGATGCGAGTTTTCTTCCAAACGGTATTTTGGAGGAAGACGAATTTGTGGAGATAGAAATTTGTTTTCAAGAGAATTTGGACTGTGATACTCGTTCAAAAAATTCAATAGAATACGCTGTTTTCTATGGTTGTAACAATCAAGTTTGCGGAGAGCCAAACATTGAAGAGACATCAGTTACTTATGCACCAGATTTTGGGGCAGATCCAATCGTTACAGTAAATCCAGTTCAGTATCCAGAAATTTGTGGTGACAATGCTTTGTTTGAGGTTACTTTAACGAGTGCCCAGACAGATTCTATTCAAGGTGTTTTTGAAAATTTAGTTTTGAGTTTTCAAATTTGCGAAGCAGATGCCTTGGAAGCGGTGGATGTTATGATTAATGGAGTTTCATTAAATCCAAGTGATTATTATTACAATAATTTTGACTTTGTAGTTGATTTCACCAATATGACCACCGATATAGATGGGCTAGGAGTAGGATTAGATGATTTTGACGGAGATGGATTTTACGATGACCTTCCAGGAGGGGAGCAACTAAATTTAACAATAGAAGTTGGCATCAAATGTCAAGACATAGATAACATCAATGGATGTGCAGCACTAAATTGTTCATTCCAACAAGTTACCGTTACAGGAGATAGACATTGTGGTCAGCCTTTTCAATTACTTCCTGTATTTTCTCCACCAATTGATTTTTTCTACGGAGCCAGTCAAATCACTACCACAGAAACCAACGTAGGAACAGCTAATGTTTCAATAGAAGGATATAATTTTGGAACAGGATCAGGAACAAATACCACGAGCGTTGATATAGAATTTTGTTATGAATTTGATTCCGAAAACATCACACCTTGTGCCAATTCCAATACCTATTTTAATTTAGATATAAGTGGATATTTACCAATTGTTCAAGATGTAGCAGTAGATGTAAACAGTGGAACTTGGGCAGGAACGTCTGTTCCAGCAAGTAATATTACACAAACATACAATGCAAATAACACCTCTACCAATATTCAAATTCAAGCAGGAAACAATAATACTGGCACATTACAATGTTATACGATTACTTTGGAACTTGATGAATGTCTATGTTATCCTGTAAATTATGTGGTTGCAAATGCATCTGTAATAGAGGAGTGCAATGACAATGGTTGCTCGTGTACTATTGTAAGAGCTTGTGAAGAAATTTTTCTTGCTTCCAGAAGAACTTGTAATTGTAGCTGTGTCGTAAGTGATAATATAGTAGAGCTAAGAAGAACCACTTTTGGATACACCGATCAGACAATGACCACGTCACTAGATGAAACAACAGCCGCTGTAGAAGATTTAAACAGGTATTTACCATGTGATACAGCTTATGTTCATGTCGAATATGAGGTGCTAGATGAATTTCGGTTTAGAGACATTAATAGATTACTTTTTAGAGTGCAAGCGCATGCTTTGTCAAGTTGGATAAATAATCCAGCATTGGAGCTATACCCAAATATGACAGGAGCCATCATTGATGAATTTTCCATTGAGAAAGTAGGAAATCCTGGCATTCATACCAGCATAGAATTTAATAACTTAGATTGTGTATCAGGAAGTGGAGCAATAGTTAGACCAACAGAAAATGGATTGCCAACTTATTATCATGGATATTATAATGGTCTAGTGGGAGATCATGTATGGTCGCACTATTATGACAACCAAGACAATACTTTTTTAGATATAGATATTTTTGACGAAGCCCACATAGCCAATACTTCAGGGGATTGCCTAACGGAGTTTTTTGACATGACTGATCCCAAAAATGGAGATAAGTTTCATTTTATAGTAAGAGTTCCATTACAAAAAAATCCATATAGACATACAGTACCAGCTATAGATGCAATGCCAATAGAACCTCTTTCATTTAGAGGGTATCTTCTTGGACAAAAAACAACTAATGGTATAAATTCAAGTTCATTTGGTTCTTGTGGAACAAAGGTGCCAGTAGAAACCTATTGCCCAGATGACATACGTGTTAAAACAGATATTGATGTAACAGAATGTGGTGCTACAGTAGAACATACATTTATCCTAAATAATAACACACCACCAGATTGGTATAAAAATGAATACCGCCCATATTTGTATTTTGATTCTTTAGAAATGCCAGTAGTTTCGCCACTGGTGTATGCTGGAAATGCTCAAGTAACAACTTACAATGGTTCTGTATATCCTGTTTCTGATCCAACTTTTGGATCAGGTGCTAATTGTGTTGCATACAATGGAACAAACTACTGTGTTGCTTCAGGCACATCTACTCAAATGCAGTTTGATGCTTCACAAATACCCGCAATTGGAGTCGGTATGCCTGATTCTCCAAATGATTCTATTGTCTTGACTTATGATTTGGTCAGGATTTGTCCAGGTTCAATTGAAAACCCAGCTTCATTTGAGCTATTGTATAAATATAGTTATCCCTGTGATTTTGATGGTCGTGGTCATTTGTGTGGATATACAGATGGTGATCCAAATAGACCAGGAAATTACGGTTTCTTTTATGGAACAACCACCTATCCAGTTTCAGGATGTCCAGGAGATGGAACAAACTATGGTCAACCTATTTTTGATGATTTACCAGCACATTCATTTTGTGATACCAGTTATACATTGAATTTTAATGCTTCAGGAATTTCACTACCACTAATTACAGCATCAATGAACAGTAATATAATTGCTGATTTGCAAAATGCACCAGAACCAAACAGCTATACTGTTTGTACTGGAAGTGGAACAGGAACTCATCAAAATGTAATAACAACGATAACAGTGCCGCCACCTGTGTTACTTTTAAATGTGATGGATGTAAATGGAGTTCCAATGACTTTTACACAAACTAGTTCGGATCCATTGGGAACAACTTACACAGTTTTCTTTCCAGATATGCCACCTGATACATGTGTAACAATAAATATAGAAACAGAATTAACATTTTGTCCAACAGGGCTAGACGTAGAAACAGAAACTTGTATAAATACCACTTCTACATGTTTGGATGTCGAATTGGCAGCCCAATTATTAGCGGGTGGAGGGGATGCTTGTTCAGCAGCATCAGCTTGTTTTGAATACATATCAGAAGAAGCAGAATTGCAAAATGAATGGATAGGTACTCCATTTGGAGAAGTCGAAATATGCACGGTTCAAACGTATGAGGTTTTGATAAAAAATGTAAGAGAGGCAATTTTAACAGGAGTAGGATTTAATTTTATCTTACCGCCAGGAATGGATTATGTTCCAGGTTCTTGGCAAGCAGATTATCCTTCAGGTGAAAATATGTGGAATACCGTATCAGATCCGACACCATCAGGAGTAAATATTTTTGGAGATATATTAACACTAACAGATAACGATGTAGAAGCCTATTTGGTAGCAAATGGTTTGCCTGGTATTTCATCATCATTAGATTCCAATCAGGTAAGCATTAGATTTGATATCATAATTGGATGCGATGAATTTGTTTCTGGTAGTTCTATTTACTTTGAGACTAAAGCCAACGATCCGTGTGAATCTACGGTAAGTTCAGGTTATGCACAAAGCAGTCCAATTGTAATTGAAAATGCAAATCCAGCGGATTATGCACAATTTACATTGATACCAGGAGAATTAGACTACCCTTGCGACGGAGAAGAGATTCCATTAATTGTAACAGGAATAAATTTATCACAAACAAATGGAGAAAGTTTTATGTCTCAATATTGTATGATTATTCCACCAGAATTTACTTACACACCAGGTAGTTTTACTTTTGTCAATCCGAGTAGTTATATTCCAAATAATGTTACAGAAACAGATCTTGGTGGAGGTTTAATTGAAATATGTGCAGATGTACCAGATGGTTTAGGACCAAATGAAGCTTTCTCTGTTTCCACATTGGTTACACCAGATCCAACTGCGGGTTGTGGAGAAGTATTGCTATCAGGTCAGGTAACCTCTTTGGTGGAAGGAATGTATTGTGCGATTACGGATGATACTTGTACTGTTTATGTAGACAATACAGTCAACTCTACAATTCCATATAATATGGTTCCGCCATTTACAATGAGTGATATTGAAATGTCAGTTGAGTGTGATGATGATCCTGCAAATACAACCTATAATTTTGACCTTGCACTACTAGGAGTCGGGCAAGATTTTTCAGGTATCATATCCGTAGAATTTTATCGTGATATTGATTTAAATGGTCAATTGGATGCTTATGATCCGTTTTTAAATTCAACGACAGTAAATGCAAATATACCGAGCGGTTCAACTGTAAATGAAACGGGTTCGGTGACACTGCCAGAAAATGTTTCCTGTCCCGTTATTGTTAAATTAGATTTTGATAGTAATTGTGAATGTTCAGAAATTATTTTCAATTATGACGAAGCACCGACACCAGATTTCTTAGCTGATTTTGATGAACCACCATTGTTATGTTCAGGTGATTCTCTAAATCTAACAGTTTGTTCTGGATATGGGTATACTTTGTCTCCTTCAGCTGGAGGAACCATTGTACAAAACGGAGCAGATATGTCAATAATCTTAAATCCAGGATATGGTGTAAGTTCTCCAGTAACTTTAAATGTAACCAGTCAACAAGCAGGTTGTTCAGGTAGTTTTTATTTAGAAATGTATCAAGTTGAAGAATTAGATTTTGGTTATTATGGATATCAGGAAGTGTGTAATGATCTTTGTTCAGAATTATACCTAGGATTGCCGTTTCAACTTTCAGGGCAAGTAGCTGTGAGTTGGTCGCCAACAACCTATTTGGATGATCCAACATCAGAATCTCCTAATATCTGTCCAACTGCGGTAGGGCAGATTGATTACGCTGTATCTATTACATTACCAAATGGCTGTGTTCAGGAAGATACAGTTTCGGTTAATGTTTTACCTTTGGCGAATCTAGAGATTAATGGAAATCAATGGTTATGCCCTGAAACTTCAGCAACTTTGACTGCAACCTCAGGCTTTGATTCTTATGATTGGATGTTGTTTGATCCAGCAAGCCAAACATCTACTTTAATAACAACGACGAGTACAGAGCAATATATTATCAATGCGCCAGGTATTTATTCAGTAAATGCACAATACAATGTACCAACACTTTGTCCAGGCTTTTCTGATACATTAGAAATTTATGAAGCAGCTGTTCCTGTGGTAAATGCAGGAGTGGATCAAGTGATTTGCATAGGAGATGCTACACAGTTAGATATTACGACAGACAGAGTAGTGGTAAACATAGTTGTAAGTTCGGGAGATATAAATGCGACTCCTTCTTGCACGGATTGCATTAATCCAGAAATTAATCCAACAGAAAATACATGTTATTTAGTAACAGCCGAAAGCGATTTTGGATGTAGATCAACTGATGAGATTTGCATAACTGTCAATCCAGTTCCAAACCCAATATTAGATTTAACAGGAGAAGTAGAAATATGTGCATCAGAGTTGCCATTGACAATTAATGTAGTTGAGAGCACTACTGTATCATTTGATTGGTATTTGGATGGAGCATTGTTAAGTACAGGAGATTCCGTAAATGCAATGGTTTCAGGTTGTTATTCTGTTGTAGCTACAAACGGATTTGGATGTACAGCAGCGACAGCAGACACTGTTTGCGTAACAGTAAATATTAACCCAGAACCAGAATTAACCGCATTAAGCGATACAACGATTTGTGAAGGAGATACAGTAAACTTAGAAGCTACAGCAGGTTTTGATATTTATGATTTTGAATTAATTGGCACAGGAAGTGTTCAAACAGGATCGAATAATATTTATACCGTATCTCAAACAGGAGATTACACAGTAACAGTCACAGATGCTAATGGTTGTTTAGGATTTACCGATACTATATTTGTAATTTTATATCCAATTCCAGAACCAGTCATCGACTTGGCAGGAGACACAGCATTATGTGATTATGAATGCACAGATTTATACGTAATGGGAACCTACCCAACGGTGATTTGGTATAAGGGAGATGTTAATAATATTGCGAATGCAACACAGTTAGGAACGACTGATACAATAGAAGTTTGCGAAGCAGGAACCTATTTTGCCTACGTAGTAGAAAACGATTGCGAAGCGGTATCAAGCTCTATAGAAATAACGGTTTATGATCCAGTGGAGGTTGAAATTACAGCATCAGACTTAGTAGTTTGTGCAGACAGTCTGCCTATAACATTAACAGCGACTTCTTTTGTAGGGGCGACTTATGAATGGTCATTAGCAGGAGCATCCGTTCAAACAGGAGCTTCAAATATTTATTTAGCCAATGCCATAGGAAGTTACACAGTAGAAGTGACATCTTCAGATGGTTGTGTAGGAACAAGTGAGCTGATTGGTATTTCAACAGAGCCACTTCCAATAGTAAATGCAGGGATAGATCAAGAGATTTGCTTAGGAGATATGACGCAATTAGATATTGCAACAGATGGCGACATAATAGGAATAGAAGCAATAAATAACTGTGAAGATATATCTCAAATAGCAGGGCATTTTTACATTTATGGAACGGACACTTTTGTTGTTGATTTTCCAACTGGCTTTGTAACTTATCCATATCCAGGAGGAACCGTTTATTATGATACAGATACTTCACTTTATGAAGTGCTATTAGGCTTAACAGGTTGTAATTGGGATAAACCAATTCCTTGTGACACACTTGTCTATATCAGTACTCACGCTACAGAAGATACCTACCAAATTGGTAATCAAAACATATTAATAGATGAAACCAATAATTATGTTGTCTATCCATATCCAGGAGGGACGAGATACTCAATTGGTTCTGATGGTTTAGACGCTTTATTGACTAAAATTTTAGATTGTGATTATGGAAGCCTTCCATCTTGCACGAATTGCCCTAACCCTGAAATAAGTCCAACTGAAAATACTTGTTATTTAATAACAGCACAAAGCGATTTTGGCTGTACTTCAACGGATGAGGTTTGCATAACCGTAAACCCAGTTCCAAATCCAGTATTGGATTTAGGCAGTAATGTAGAAATATGCTCATCAGAATTGCCACTAACAATCACGGCAACTGATAGCACTGCCATTTCATTTGATTGGTATTTGGATGGTGTGTTAATAGATACTGGAAATTCACTTGATGCATTTGTATCAGGTTGTTATACAGTTATTGCTACAAATGCTTTTGGGTGTACAGCCGAAAATCAAAAAGGTCTGTGTGTTACAGTCAATACGAATCCAGAACCAGAATTAACTACTTTGGGGGATGTGTCAGTATGCGAAGGTGAAACAGTTGATTTGGAAGCAACGCCAGGATTTGATAATTATGATTTTGAATTAATAGGAGCAGGAGCGATTCAAACTGGAGTAAATAATTTATACACTGCTTCTCAAACAGGAGATTATACCGTAACAGTAACGGATGCAAATGCTTGTATAGGATTTACGGATACCATTTCAATAATAATAAATTTGATTCCAGAGCCAGAAATAGAACCAATCGGTAATACAGAATTATGCGATGGAGAATGTGCCGAAATTTATATAACAGAAAATTATCAAACAGTGGTTTGGTATCAAGGAGATTTTAATGATATTCAAAATGCCATACAAATTGGAACAGCAGATACCATTCAAATTTGTCAAACAGGCAGTTATTTTGCTTATGTTTTGGAAAATGGATGCGAAGGTATTTCTAGCCCAATAGATATAACAATTTACGATCCAGTGGAGGTTGAAGTAACGGCTTCCGACTTGATTGTTTGCGAAGATAATTTACCAGTAACATTGACAGCCACTGCCTATACAGGAGCGACTTATGAATGGTATTTAGCAGGAGCGTCTGTTCAAACAGGCAGTGCCAATACTTATGAAGTAAATGCCGCTGGAACTTATACAGTGGAGGTGATTTCTGCTGATGGATGTGTTGATGAAAGTACTCCAATTAGCATTTTAACAGAGCCGCTTCCAAGCATTGACGCTGGAACAGACTTGACTATTTGCGAAGGGGATGCCACAGAATTAAACATCATTACTGATGGATCAATAACAGCTATTGTTATTAGTTTTGGTGATGTAAATGCAATTCCTTCGTGTATAGACTGTCCAAATCCGACAGTGAACCCTATTGAAAATACTTGTTATTTGATTACCGTAGAAAGTAGTTTTGGTTGCATTGCAACAGACGAAGTTTGTGTGGAGGTTAATCCATTGCCAAATTTAGAAATTTCTTTATCTGGTGAAAATATGGCTTGTGAAGGAGAGTTGATTTCAATTGTTGCAAGCACAACTACTGCTCAAAATTTAAGTTGGAGTTTAAATGGAGTTCCATTAGGCAGCAATTTATCAATCTACAACGCAACACAAACTGGCTATTATTCAGTTACTGCTGTAAACAGCTTTGGCTGTTCAATTCAATCAGATAGCATTTATGTCGAATTTTATCCAAATCCTGAAGTGACAATTACTTTGTCAGGAGATGGTTCTTTCTGTGTAGGTGGCGATCTAGATTTAACAGCAACGGCAGGATTTGTTAATTATGATTTTGAATTAATAGGACAAGGAAGTGTTTACAATGGAACCAACAATGTTTATACAGCCACTCAATCTGGCGATTATGTGGTAACTGTAACGGATGCAAATGGTTGTAGTGAAATAAGTGAAGCGGTCAGCATTTCAATTGATCCATTGCCAAATCCAATGGTAGAAGCGGACAACGGCACAATATTGTGTAATGGTGATTGTACCAATTTATATGTTACAGGAAATTATCAATCTGTAGTTTGGTATCAAGGTAATCCTGATGATGTTATAAATGCAATTCAAATGGGAAGTAATAATTCTATGGAAATTTGTGAGGCAGGTAATTATTTTGTTTATGTACAAGATGAAAATTGTGAAGGAACTTCTGAAGCGATAGAAGTTACGATAGAAGCACCTTACAACGTAACTATTTTGGGTGAAAATGTTGTTTTGTGCGAAGGTGCATTACCTTATAACTTAACAGCAACAGTATTGTCAAATGCAACTTATAACTGGTATTTGAATGGTAATTTAATTCAAGCTAACGGACAAAATACTTATAGTGCAATAAGTGCAGGTGCTTATACAGTTGAAGTAATTTCGCCATTGGGTTGTTCTAATAACAGTGCTGAATTATTAATAGAAACAGAACCATATCCTAGCATTGATGCAGGAAATGATTTGCTGATTTGTAATGATGAAAATACAGCACTTAATATTACAACAGATGGAGCAATTACAAACATTGTTGTCACATCAGGAGATTTTACAGCAACACCATCTTGCACTGATTGCAACAATCCAACAGTAAGTCCAAACCGAAATACTTGTTATGAAATTACTTCAGAGAGTCCAATCGGTTGCCAATCTTCAGACGAGGTTTGTGTTACTGTTGATGAATTTTACATTCCAAATTTAATTGTATTTGGTCCCAATGAAGCTTGTACATCAGATGCGCCAATAAAGCTATTTGTAACAGGAGATAATTATACAACTTTTGATTGGTATTTAAACGGAAACCCAATTGTAGGGTCTAACAATATGTTTGATGCCTATACCGCTGGAGAATATTCAGTAGTTGTAACCAATGAAAACGGTTGCATAGGAACATCAGCAACGGTAGAAATGAATTTTTGGGACAATCCAATTCCCGAATTAACAGTAGCAAATAATGGGCTGTTTTGTGAAGGTGGAAATGTTGAAATTACAGCCACAACAGGTTATGATAACTATGTATTTGAGTTGGTTGGTTACGGAATTGTAGCCAATGGTTCATCAAACACATTTGCCACCACACAAGAAGGAGATTATCTTGTAACAGTAACAGATGACAATGGTTGTTCAGGAACATCTAACACAATATCTACAGAAATAGATGAATTAGAAACGCCTGAAATTTCAGGAGCAGATGGGGAAATTTTATGTGAAGGCGAATGTGCGAATTTATACATAACAGGTAATTATGAATCAATAAGTTGGTATGCAGATTATGATGGTAATGGCAATAATTTAAATAGTGCAACTTTTATAGGTGATGGAAATACCCAAGAAGTATGCGAGGAAGGCGACTACTTTGTCATTGTAGAAAACTCACTAGGCTGTACTATTATTTCTGAAAATATTTTTGTTGAAATAGAAGAAGGTATTGATTTTAATTTTAATGAAGAAGATTACATTGTCTGTGAAGAAAGCTTGCCTTATCAATTAAATGCAGTTGACGTGGTTGGTGCGACTTATAATTGGTATCAAGGTGGAGTGCTTGTTCAATCTTCCACTAACAGTGCATTTAATGCAATGGAGAGTGGTGCTCATATAGTTGAAATTGTAACCTCAAATGGTTGCGCTTATACTAGTAGCGAAGCCATTATTGTTGTGATTCCAAAACCAAGCTTGGAAATAGTAGGAGAGGATGAAATTTGTTTAGGAGAAGAAACAGAGTTATTCATTCAAACAGATGGAAGCATTGTGAGTATTAATCCTATTTCTGGTGATATAAATGCAAGTCCTTCTTGTACGAATTGTCCAAATCCAATGGTCGATCCAAGTCAAACAACGACTTATGAAGTACTTGTTACTTCAGGATTTAATTGTACTACAACAGAGCAAATTACAGTAATAGTAAATGATTTACCTGAGCCAACTATTTCAGTTGACGGTGAATTATCCGCTTGCGAGTCCAATGCGCCAATCCTTATTAATGTGGACGATGTTGCTAATTATAGTAATATTGACTGGTATTTAAATGGAATAACCTTGGTTGGTTCAGGAAATAGTTTCGATGCATTTGTAACTGGTGTTTATTCAGTACAAGTAACAGACGCAAACGGATGTTCTGCGACTTCTAATGAAATAGAAATAGCATTTTACGAAAACCCAAGTGTAGAAATTAGTCTAAATGGAACGGGTACTTTTTGTGAAGGTGGTGACATTGATTTAACTGCAACTGCTGGGTTTGATAATTATGTTTTTGAATTAATAGGTGCTGGTATTGTGTACTCAGGAACTTCAAATAGTTACGCGGCAAACCAATCAGGCGACTATCAAGTTACGGTTATAGATAGCAATTCTTGTGAAGCGGTTTCTGCAACGGTTTCTATTTCAGTTGATCCTTTGCCTAATCCAGAAATTGAAGGTTATACAAATGAGACTATTTGTAATGGAGGTTGTACTGAACTTTATGTCATCGGAAATTATCAAACAATCAATTGGTATAATGGCACTTCAGCAAGTGATGTTAATGCGATCAATATTGGTAGTGGAAATACAATTCAAGTTTGCGAATCAGGTACTTACTTTGTTAGTGTAGCTGATGGACAGAGTTGTGAAGGAACTTCATTGCCTATTCAAATAAGCATTGATGAGCTAGTTGAGATAGTATTGGTAGAAAGTGAGATAGTAGTATGTGAAGGAGAATTGCCTGTTGAATTAGAAGTAAATGCAAGTGTGGTAGGTGTTTATAATTGGTATCAAAATGGAACGCTAATACAGTATGGAGGATCGGGTATGTACACCGCAAATAGTGCTGGTTCTTACACGGTTCAGTTAGAGACTGTAGACGGTTGTTTGAGTGAAATGATGGATATAACGGTAATTGTAAATGCATTGCCAAGCTTAGATGCTGGAAACGATGTGATTGCTTGCTTAGGTTCATCTGCTCAATTAAATATTTTGACAAATGGAACCATCACAAACATTAATCCAGTCAATGGAGATTTGACAGCGACAGCATCTTGTAACGATTGTGCTGATCCAACAGTCAGTCCAAATCAAACAACGACTTACGAAGTGACGGTTGAATCGAATGAAGGCTGCACGATAACAGATCAAGTTGTTGTAGAAATGGTTGCGAATGAAAACACAGCAACAATTTCTTCTAATGATGATCTTTGTGCGAGTAGTTGTCCAACATTGTACGCAAGTCCTATGTCATCAGAATACAATTGGTATGATGAAAATGGAAACTTGGTTCAGTCTGGATCAAGTAGTTCATTTGAAACTTGTAAAGAAGGTGCCTTTATGGTTGTTTTGATTGATGAAAATGGATGTGTTTCTAATCCATCCGATCCAATAACCATAAACCCAAATCCTTCTGTAGTATTAACGATAGAGAGTGGTGGAGCTTTGTGTGAAGGCGGTGAAATACTTTTGACAGGAACGTCAGGCTTTGACAATTATGAGTGGAGTTATAATTTTAACATCATTTCTAACACAACTAACAATACTTTGGAGGTTTCTAATCCAGGCGTTTATAGTGTTATGGCAACCAATGAAAATGGTTGTACGGCAAATAGTAATGTTGTTGAAATATCAATAGATAATATTTCTGTTCCTGAAATTACGATTGAGGGGAATACAGAATTATGTGAGGGAGAGGAGTTACAACTTTGTATAAATGAAAATTATGATGCTTATCAATGGTTTGAAACATCGAATCCAAGCGAGATAATTGGGTCTGGTCAATGCATTGTTTTATCTGAAATGGGTACTTATGCTGCATTAATAAATGCAGGTGATTGTCAAGCTGTTTCTAATGAAATTGATGTTGTTGTAGATCTAAATCCAATAGTAGAATTGGTGGTAAATACAGCGTTTCCAGCTTGTTTAGGTGAGAACGTTATCATAACAGCAATTACCGATGTTTCTAATGCCGTTCAATGGTATTTCAATGGCATTTCAATTCCAAACGGAACAGGAGATGCATTTACAACAAATCAATCAGGAGTTTATACAGTAGAGGTAAATAACTACAATGGATGTTCAACAACTTCTGAAGAGTTGGTGGTGATTTATGCTCCATCAGTACCTTTTGAGTTAAATATTGATGGAGATGGCAGTTTCTGTGAAGGATTAAATGCAGTCCTGTCAGTCACGCCTGATGTTTTTGCAGGTTATTCATTTTACAATACAAACACCAATGATTTATTGCAAACAGGAATGAGTAATTCGCTTGCAGTTACAGAGTCAGGAACTTATAGAGTTGAGGTTGTTGATGAAAATGGTTGTACAACATTAAGCGATGAAATTGAAGTAAATGTTGATGAAAATCCATCACCACAAATATCAACTCTCAATGAGGAGGTGGTTTGTTTTGGTGAATGTATGGATTTGACGATCATAGGAAATTACACAAACATTGATTGGTATTTAGGTGATCCTAACGATATGGAAAATGCTTCTTTGGTCATATCAAATGAAGAATATACGGCTTGTGAATCAGGTTCTTATTTTGCTTATGTCTCTGATGATAATGATTGCGAAGGCTTTACTGATCCAATAATGGTAGTGATTGAACCAGAAACAATTATCGAGATAGAAGCTAGTGATTTAACAGCTTGTGAAAATGAATTGCCTATTGTTTTAGCAGCTACAGGAATTTCAGGAGCCAACTATGAATGGTATAACGATGGTCTAATGATTCAAAGCGGTTCTGATTTTACATTTAACGCAAATGAATCAGGTTCATACAAAGTAGTTGTAACATTGCAAAATGGTTGTTCAGCAAATTCAGAGTCTGTAATTATTGAAATTAATGAGAATCCTTCTGTCGATTTAACCTTTGACGGAACGCTGTGTGAAGGAGGTGAAATCACCTTAACAGGAACAAACGGTTTTGATTCTTATCAATGGAGTCACAATGGAAATAACATTGCGACGACTTCTGAAAACACTCTTTTAGTGACAGAGTCAGGTGTTTATGACCTTTTTGTAATAAATGCAAATAATTGCACAGCGAGTACTTCTATTGAAATAACAGCAGAGGGAATACCTGTTCCAGAAATCGCAATTAACGGAGATACAGAATTGTGCGAAGGGGAAGAATTAGAGCTTTGCATAGAAGGTGATTTTGATACTTATCAATGGTTTGAAACATCAAATTCAGATGAAACAATTGGTTCGGATCAATGCATCATTTTATCAGCAACAGGAATCTATGCAGCATCAGCTGGCATTGGCGAATGTCAAGCTTTATCAAATGAAGTTGAAATTACAATTGCAGAAAATTTAACAGTAGATTTAACATCAAATGTAAGTATTCCAACTTGTGAAGGGGAGGAAATTGTTTTAACAGCAACCACTGATCCTTCAAATACTGTTCAATGGTATTTCAATGGAAGTCCAATTTTGAATGAAATAACAGACCAAATTACCACCAATCAAGCGGGAACTTACACAGTAGAAGTATCGAATGAGAATGCTTGTAATGCAATTTCTGATGAATTAATATTAGCATATCATCCAGAGCAAGCATTTGAATTAACGATAGATGGAGATGGTAATTTCTGCAAAGGCTTAAATGCAACTTTGACGATTACACCTGCTGTTTTTGAGGATTATATTTTTATAAATGTAAACACAAATACAACGGTTCAATCAGGAGCGAATAATTCGTTTGAAGTTACAGAAACAGGAACGTATCAAGTGGAAGTTACTGATGAAAATGGTTGTGTAACATTAAGCGATGAAATAGAAATAAACGTTGATGAAAATCCATCACCACAAATAGCAACTCTTAATGACGAGGTGGTTTGTTTTGGTGAATGTATGGATTTGACGATCATAGGAAATTACACAAACATTGATTGGTATTTAGGTGATCCTAATGATATGGTAAATGCTTCTTTGCTTGGTTCAGGTGATGAATACACAGCTTGTGAATCAGGTTCATATTTTGCTTACGTCTCTGATGATAACGATTGCGAAGGTTATTCGAATTTAATTTTGGTTGATATTGAAACAGAAACTATTGTTGAAATAACTGCCAATGATTTACAAGTTTGTGAAAATGAATTGCCTATTGTTTTAACAGCGGCAGAAATTGCAGGAGCAAAATACGATTGGTATCACGATGGTCTAATGATTCAAAGCGGTTCTGATCTTACATTTAACGCAAATGAAGCAGGTGCTTATCAACTAATTGTAACTTCAGAAAACGGTTGTTCAGCTAGTTCAGAATCTGTAACAATAGAAATTTTTAAAAATTCTACTGTCGATTTAATTTCTGAAGGAACCTTCTGTGAAGGTGGTGAAATAACATTGACAGGAACAGACGGTTTTGATTCTTATCAATGGATTCACAATGGAAATGATATTGCGACGACTTCAAATAACACATTAGTAGTTACAGAATCAGGTTCTTATCAACTAGTAGCAACCTCAGAAAATGGTTGTTCAGCAACTTCTGAATCCGTAACAATAGAAATCTTTGAAAATCCTACAGTCGATTTAATTTCTGAAGGAACCTTCTGTGAGGGTGGAGAAATAACATTGACAGGAACAAACGGTTTTGATTCTTATGAATGGATTCACAATGGAAATGACATTGCGACAACATCAAATAACACATTAGTAGTTACAGAATCAGGTTCTTATCAATTAGTAGCAACCTCAGAAAATGGTTGTTCAGCCAGTTCAGAATCTGTAATTATTGAATTCAATGAGAATCCTACTGTTGATTTAACCTTTGACGGAACGCTGTGTGAAGGTGGTGAAATAACATTAACAGGCACAAACGGTTTTGATTCTTATCAATGGAGCCACGATGGAAATGATATTACAACGACCTCTGAAAATACACTTTTAGTGACAGAATCAGGTGTTTATAACCTTTTTGTAATAAATGCAAATAATTGTATAGCAAGCACTTCTATTGAAATAACAGCAGAAGGAATACCAGTTCCAGAAATTACAATTAATGGAAATACAGAGTTATGCGAAGGAGAAGAATTAGAACTTTGCATAGAAGGTGATTTTGATACTTATCAATGGTTTGAAACATCAAACCCAAGTGACATAATTGGTTCAAATCAATGCATCATTTTATCAGCAACAGAAACCTACATAGCATCAGTTAGTATTGGAGAATGTCAAGCTTTATCAAATGAAATAGAAGTTACGATTGCAGAAAATTTAACAGTGGAATTAAATTCAAATGTAAGTCTTCCAACTTGTGAAGGAGAGGAAGTTGTTTTAACAGCAACGACCAACCCATCAAATACCATTCAATGGTATTTCAACGGAAGTCCAATTTTAGATGAAAAAACAGACCAAATTACCACCAATCAAGCAGGAGTTTATACAGTAGAAGTATCGAATGAAAATGCTTGTAATGCAATTTCTGATGAATTAATATTGGAACATTATCCAGAACAAGCATTTGAATTAACGATAGATGGAGATGGTAATTTCTGTGAAGGTTTAAACGCGACCTTAACGATTGCACCAGCCATTTTTGATGATTATATTTTTATAAATGTAAACACAAATACAACGGTTCAGATAGGAGCCAATAACTCGTTTGAAGTTACTGAGACAGGAACATACCAAGTTGAAGTTACTGATGAAAATGGCTGTGTAACATTAAGCGATGAAATAGAAATAAATGTTGATGAGAATCCATCGCCACAAATAGTTATAATCGAGGATGATTTTGTTTGTTTTGGTGAATGTAAGGATTTGATGATTCTAGGAGATTACACAAACATTGATTGGTACTTAGGTTATCCAGACAATCTTGAAAATGCATCTTTGGTAGGTTCAGGAGATCAATATACAGCTTGTGAATCAGGTTTCTATTTTGCTTACGTCTCTGATGATAACAATTGTGAAGGTTATTCAAATTCAATTTTGATAGAAATAGAACCAGAAGTGTCTGTAGGTATAAATGCTGATAATTTTGCATCTTGTAAAAATGAATTGCCGATAGCTTTAACAGCGACAGGAACTTCAGGAGCAAACTATGAATGGTATCAAAATGATTTACTAGTTCAAAGTGGAGTAGGGGATACATTTAATGCAAATGAAGCAGGTGCTTATGAGCTTGTAGTGACAACAGAAAATGGCTGTTCTGCAAATTCAGAACCAGTAATTGTAGAAATTTATGAAACCCCAATAGTTACATTATCAACACAAGATATTGTTTGTGAAGGAGCTTTGGGAACGATTAACGCGACGGAGGGTTTCGCTAATTATGATTGGTATGCGGCAGATGGAACGCTTTTACAGTCTGGTATAAATGCAAATTATCAAACTGCGGTTTCTGGAACCTACGCTGTTACAGCAACGGATGTAAACGGTTGTTTAGCAGAAGCACAAATTGGTTTTCAAACAATCGTTTGTGAAGAAGATGTTTTTGATTTGGCTTTAGAAAAAACATTAAACCAAAATCAAGAAACACTATTTATGGGTGGCGACGAAGTATCATTTCAAATAGAAATTTGCAACGAAGGAACGATTGACGGTTACAACATTGTAATAACAGATCATTTACCAGCATATACAAGCCTAAGTGAAAACGACACAAACGGCTGGATTGACAATGGGGATGGAACAGCAAGTACAACTTATCCAGGTCCATTGAATGTGGGTGAATGTACAGCAATTGAAATCTTAATTATCTTAGATGAAGACATTCCAGAAGGCAATCACAAAAACGTAGCTGAGATAGATGATTGGGAAGATGAAGATGGTGAAAAACCAGAAGACACAGACAGCGAAGGCGACAATGACGATGGCGACCAAAGTGAGGACGATGAAGACAATGCGGTATTCCTTGTAGAGGAAGAAGAAATAGAAGAGCCACAAGTTGCTGATCTCAGTTTGGAAAAAGTAGCAGATGCAACGATTTACCAAAATGGTGATCACGTAACTTACACTTTAACAATTACAAATGATGGTCCTTTAGACGCAACCAATGTAGTCGTAGAAGATTTGATGCCGAGTGAAATAGTCAATCCAATTTCCACCGATCCGAATTTTGACAGTGCAACGTTGGTTTGGAACATTGAACAGATAGAAGTTGGAGAAAGCATTTCAATCGAAATAATAGGAATCATTGATGCAGGAGAAGGCATGATATTAAATTATGCCCAAATTACAGATGTAGATCAGGAGGATCCAGACTCCACACCAGACAATGGAACTCCACAAACCAATCCAGAAGGATGGGAAGACGATGAGAGCAGTGCAACGATTAATGTAGTAGCAGAGCAAATAAATTGCGAAGAACTATTGGTTGAGGTTGAAGCATCTTGTTTGGAAAACAAACAATATAACGTCATTATTTCTGTTTTAAATTTAGGAAATATAAATAGTAACTACAATATCATTGATAACAATACAGGAGAAATATTTGCAGATATTGAGAACGTTAGTGTGTTGGGACCATTTGAAAGTGGGACAGGATTCTCCTATACAATCATTGATGCCAACAATGCTGAATGCTACCGAGTAGTGGAAAAATCATCAATAGATTGCATCGTTACAGCGATAGAGTTACTTGATTTCACAGGAAGAGCACAAGAAGAAGGAAATTTGATATGGTGGTCTACTGCAACTGAGAAAGAAAACGATTTCTTTACACTTACAAGATCAACAGATGGATTCAACTTTGAACCGATAAACACTGTAAATGCTGCTGGCAATAGCAATCAAATAATAACATATGATTATTTGGATGTTAATGCACCGTTAGGCTTGTCATACTATCAGTTGTTAACAACGGATAAAAGTGGAAAGGTTACTATTTCCAATATCATCACTCTTAACAGAAAGCGAGATGTTACAAATATTGAAATATCACCAAACCCCGTAACCTCAAATTTTAACCTCGCGCTAGAATTGAATTTTGAATCTTTAGTTTATGTAAATCTATATGATGCTAAAGGAAGTTTGATGAGTAAATCTATATATGAGGGGCAATTAGGGAACAACGATTTTGAGGTAGAAGCAAATTTCTTAGCAACAGGAATCTATTTTGTAGAGGTTTCCATTGAGAATCAATACAATAAGATTTTAAAATTTATAAAGGATTAGTATAAATAGATTTATATTTAGTAACTTAGATGTGAGACTTTTGAATAATCTAATATTACTAATAAAACATTTATATATTTCATTGCTCAGGCAATGAACATATTTTGCAAACCCATTTGTTTAAACCATTCAGCCTGCAGCTGAATGGTTTTTTTTGTTAAAAAACATTAAAAACCGTGATTTTTCCACCACCTCTGTCACTTTTAACTATAAATATAGTTCTATAACTAAATAATTAATTGAAATATGAAATATCTACTAGTTTTAATCGTGACGATTGGTTTATTATCATCTTGCCAAAGCAGGGAAAATCGCTCTATGAGTGCAGCGAAATACGAAAGTTCAAGCCAAGCAAAAGATTATTCTGCAAAAACACAAAGTGCTCCTTCCAAAGAAATGGCAGTTGGAACCGCAGCTGCATTAAAAGACAATGCTGAAATGTACAATCGTAAAATCATTAAAAATGCGAATTGTAAAATGAGAGTGGAGAACGTGGAATCAAGTACCGCCAAAATTCAAAACGCCTCGGCAATTCTTGGTGGCTTTGTCGCGAATATGGATTTGAGTTCCACAAAAATGACCTATCAAAATAATATGACGATCAGAATTCCAGACCATAATTTTGAAGAACTCTACAATACGATAACCAAAGAAGCCATTTCAGTTGATTACAAAAGAATCAATTCTGACGATGTAACAGAACAATTTGTAGACATCGAAAGCCGTCTTAAAACAAAGCGCGAAGTATTAAAAAGGTATGAAGACATTTTACGAAGCAAAGTAAAAACCGTAGATGAAATTTTAGAAGCAGAAGAAAAAATAAGAGCATTACAAGAAGAAATCGAAGCAAAAGAAGGCCGCCTCAGATACCTATCTTCCAGGGTAGATTTAAGCACATTGACATTAAATATTTATGAAGTGAGAGAAGAACCGATTGTCGCCGCCATTCAAATCACCTTTCCCGACAGAATCAAAGAAGCCCTTTGGCACGGATGGAGTTTCATCGTTGAAATCCTGATTTTAGCCGCAACAATATGGCCAATCCTATTATTAATTTCCGTATTATTATTGTGGAAGAGGAAATGGATTTTGGCGAAGTTTTTTGTGTGATTTGTGGGGGGGGGAATGTCTTGCGATTGTCCATTTGAATAATGCGTAAATGCAATGCGTTGTATTTGTTACCTAAATAATACAGCACAGGCATTCAAATACAGTTAAAAGCAATTCTCTTAGAGTAAGAGGAATTAGAGTTTTTTAAGAAATGGTTGTTGTTTAGAGGTTTCGATATTTCGAAATCTCTAAACGATAACAAGGTTATGATCTGATATGGAAGAATTTGGGTGGAGTTTTTGAGTTTGTTATAATAGCAAAAAGTGATATGAGTATAATAAATAGATGCAATAAGCTTAATTCTTACTGCATCTATTTAAATCAATAGTTAACAAACATTTAACCAACAATGTAAATATGCTCCACCTACACAACCTGCTACTACACCACATGCAACTGGGTTGCCAGCATACACACAACCACCAAGTGATGCACCACAAGACCATTGCACATACCAAGGCAAGCTCTTGATAGCATCATCAAGACAATCATAAATACAGCCTCTAGCTTCTATGCTCTGTATTCTATCAATAACAATTCCTTCTTTATAAATACTTTTTGATATAATCTGACCTGATTCTGAATATAGATTAAATTCTCCACTGTAGTCTATGTCAGCGTTTTCTTTTGCATTAATTTTATATTCTTCTGATGGATTAAATTCTAAATACATTGAATTATCATATACTCCATTTAAATAATAAGCAATCATAGTTTTTGAAGTTAAGCCATTATCTGAAATAACTGGAACAATCAATGCTGTGGCATTATCTTCACTATATTCTACAAATGTCACATTATTAAAATCAAGTTGATCAAGATTGGTATTTTTGCTACTAATTATAGTTTTTAAAGAAATAATACGACTATCATTTGGATTTAGTAACATTGAGCTAAGAATGGTTACATTTGGTTCATTGATAGACTCCGCAGAGGTAGGTGTATCAATACTTGTTTCCTCCTTACTACAAGAAGTCATACAAATCGAAACAGCAATCATTGCTAACATGCAAAGAAGTGCGAAATTTAATTTAAAAGTTTTCATAATAAAAAATTTAAAAGTTAATAAAAAAAGTAAGTTCGAACTTTTACTTTATCAATACGTGGATTGAAATAATCCCACATTTTATTTTATAAAATTTAGATATTGTTCACACAACTGGACATTTTATTATTTTGATGTTTCCTTTAGTCAGGCTGATCCTTCAGTACTGTGCTTAAGAAAAAGTTATGCGTTATACTAAACAACTGATACTCTGGTTATAGTACTAAAATAAAAGTGTTACTTCATATCTTAGATAATTAGTTCTTTATATTTGTAATACCATTGAATATTTTTCACAAGTTACAACTGGTTTGTATATGTTAATTGGAGAAAAAGTGCACTTCGAGTTGTATATTATAGTAAAAATATTTAGATTTAACTATATAAGTAATTGATTTTCATAGGTTTTTCAATGGATAAAATAAAAAAAAGTGCAAAGCACAAATCAAAAATTATTAAAAAAAATTCTTGAAGAACAGGGCGTCAGAGAGAAAATTCATAAAGAAGGAATTAGGGATATAGAACCTAATCTGTTAGCTATTTCTGTAGCTTTAGATGAATATTTTGCTTTGAACAAACTAAAAATTTATTGTGAATATTTAAGCTATCAAAAAATTTTCACAAATCAGATTATTAAGTATGATAACAATCATTTTTCAATGATGGACGAATCTTTTAGTCTTATTAAAGAAAAGTATTTAGAACAAAACTCTCTCTTTCAAATCTTTTGGTATATAAAAGAGCTTTATGAAAATTTTGACTCTAAGGGTCAAAATAACTTTACTCTATTACTTGATATTATAAAAAAAATAAGCTCTAATCTGGCTGAAAAAGAGATACTGGAAATGTTCTCTTACCTAAGTAATTTCTGTATCAAAAAAATAAATTTGGGTGAAAAAATCTATCTTAAACAGTTATTGAAAATAAACTGCAAGATGGTTTCAATAGTTTATAGTATAGATGGCAAAAACGCTCTACCAACTGGAGTTTTCAAAAATGTTGTTATCAACTCCTTGAAAATAAATGAAACGGAGTTTTACAATAAGTTAAAATTAGAAGGAGTTGAATCAGATAATAAATCTAATGGGTTTGTTGATTATACAGAATGGATTCAAAAATTTATTATTGTTTATTCCAAGTCTCTTTCAAAGAAAGACCAAGAAACTTATAAAAAGTATTGCCTAGCTTCTCTTGAATTTGAAAAGAAAAATTTTAACAATGCCCATATTTTATTGGAACAGCTTAAAGGAAAACGAGGAGTATTTATAAACTTAGATATAAAAAGACTTTTAGTGATGACTCAATTTGAGCGTTTTAATATTCCTGAAACAAGGTCTGATGCTTTTGATAGACTAGAAAAGGCTTTAGAGACATATCGTGGTCAAATAAGATATGTGAAAAGTTTAAAGCAATTGAATTATCAAATAGATTTGTATTTTGAGTTTTACAAATTTTGTCAAAAACTGTTTAGTGTTTCTTGTAAAGATACTGGGATTTATTATAAAGATAGTTCCTACAATACGCAAAAAAATAAATTGAAAAATGAAATAACTAAGCATAATCCATTAAATAAGGAATGGTTACTTGAAAAAATAAACCTCCTAAAATAAAGCACCCAAGCTGAGTTCTCACTAAGCTTGGGTGCAACTATTTATTCAATCATTAACCCAACTGGCTTAAGGAAAAAACAAAACATTGATAAATTCACCTGAGCTATCGGTAACCTTCACTTGAATTAGATCATAATCAGAATTGAAAAGTTCATAACTATTTGAAGATTGAGGAAGCAAATTACAAGGCTCTTCTAGAAGTATATCAAACTCAAAAAGTAAAGCAATTAGTAACTCTGCTCCATTCTCTTCATCCAAAACATCTATTATTGCAGTAAGTAAGTCCACTGTTTGAAGTAAAAACTCAAACAAGCGAAATATAACAATCTTTTCAGCAATTGTAAAACCATGCTCTAGTAGAAAAGGAGTGATGCTCCTTAACAAGTTATCCTGATGAATTATAGTACGCAATAAATTATCCTGATGGATTATAGTGCGTAATAGATTGTCTTGGTGAATGATCGTTCGTAAATCATTCTCATACTCAAAAATCGTCGTTAAATCTTCTTGAATCTTTATCTGAGTAAGAAGGTTTAAATCAAATTCATTATTCACAAAGTATCCCTTTGCTTCAATAGTTAAATCCTTTAATCCATTTGAAGTATTTTCTACTTTTACAGTAGAGCTAATCTCTGATTGATTAAAAACCTCTATATTTATGCCATTAATTTGGGCAATACATAAGGGCGTAAACACAAGTAAAAAGAATACTATGTTTACAAAAAACAACTTTAAAAATTTCATAACTTAAAAATTTAAATGAGTTATGAAAGGCCTTTCAAAACAAAAATTGAACCTCGCGGGTCCGTTTCTATTGTAACTACACTACAATATTAAATCAGTTAAGGAGGCTAAGGGGTGCAATTTAGTTGCGCAATTATTTTGCAATTTTAAATTTTCTAACACACTGTATATCAAATATTTGTAAAATGAAAAGATTTCAAAAATTTTGGCAGGAAGTCGCTAATGACATAATGAGCCTATATAAGAGTAGTCATCCTGAAGAATGGAAAAAAGAGGATGTTGAAATATTCCTCGGCAATATACATAGACAGTTAGTTGCGAAATGCAAATCAAATACGTCTATCGCAAATACTCTTGGATGTTGGCATGAAAAAAGTTCGAAACTAGATACAGGAAAACTTAAAACTCCCAGTTATGACACGTTTAGAAGAATATTTATAACAAAAACGAGTCAAGGTTCTTCAAGCTATCGAAATGTCTTTGCCATATATATAGGATATGATTCGTATGTAGATTATATCTTAAAAAAAGGAATTAAAGAAGAAATTAAAGAATCAACCGATATTGTAGATGCTTTAAAGGATTATTATCAAAATGATCCAATATTTACTACCATAAGAATACCTGGTGACCGATCAGGAGAAGTAGGTGAGCTATCAATGAAAGATTACTACGTTGCTTTGTCTCACATCAATTATAAAGATTTAAAGAATAGGGAGAGTTTAATACAAAATGAACAAGAATCAGCAAGCCGCAAAGTAAATAATCAAGCTTTTAATCAAGCATGGCTTAGTACCGATTATCTTTCTTTTGATATTTTAAAGGAAAATGAACGTATAGTAATCATAGGAAATCCTGGTATTGGCAAATCGACATATGCAAGATGGATTTGTTTTCAGTGGGCAAATGATCAATGGCAAAATGACTTAAATCCTATTTATATACAATTACGCGATTTAGATTTTTCTTTTAAAGATGGCATTGTATTTAAATATTTAAGCAAGGTATATTTTCCAAATAGTTCTGTAGATAAAGTCAAACAGTTAATATTTGAAAATCATCAAAATTGTGTTTTTGTTTTTGATGGATTTGATGAGTTAAATCATGAAAACAAAACTATATTTGAAAAAGAAATAGTAACATTAACCAAACCCAAAGGTAAGACGAGATACGTTTTACTATCTCGTCCCTATGGACTGATGCATAGACAAGAAATTCCGCCTATAACTCTACAAATAGATGGTTTTACAATTAGTAGTATTGAAAACTATATACAAGTTTTTTTGGAACAAAATCCAATTCAAAATAGAAATAAAAATGATCTACTAAAACTTATTGAGAATAATTCAATTCTTAATGAATATGCTCATAATCCCTTAATGTTGTCATATATTGTATTGATTTATTTGAAAAAAGAGAATCCTCACAAACTTTTAGCAGCGATAGAGTCAGTGTTTGATTTGCAATCTTCAGTATTTAAATGGATGAAAGATTATGCTAATAGGCATCCAATCGTTGGTGGCTTACTAGAAGTTGATTATAATGATGCCCAACTCATTGCATATGAGCTTCTAATGGAACAACAGTTTGTTTATCGTTCAGAAAAATTTGATTTCGGATTATCAAAACCATTGGCAATTGATCTCAACCGAATTGGGATAGGTAAGATTGAAGAAGATGATTATGATTGGCATTTTAGTTTTAACACTGTCACATTTCAGGAGTTTTTAGCTGCTCATCACTATCATACACTTTTTACAGTAGACTCCTTTGTGTATTTACTACAAAATCCATTTTTCTGGAATTTTGCAAAAATGATTCTTGGAAACTTATCAAAAAAAGAAAAAAAAGACCATCTAATATCCATTTTTAAAGAAATAGATGTTATTTATCAAAAAGAAAAAAAGGAATATTTAAAATATTTGTATTATAGTTTGCTAAGTGAGACTAACCCTAAATTTTTAAAACAACAACTTAAATCTAAAGACCTAAATCAGCTCTTTTCATTTTATGAAGAATCTTATTTTGACGTTTACTGGAAACCCACGATTAAAGAAGCATTACAGCGCATTTATTACAAACTTTCTACTATTGTTATATTGAAAAAACAATTTCATGATTTGTTATGTAAAAAAATGTTGAGCCTACAAAAAGTAGATTATAAAAAAAGAGAGGGCAATATTACAGCGTATACTTTACTTGATATTACTATTTTAACAGATTCCATCTTATATGAACCATTTGTTGATGCAACCATTTCGACTATTGAGTTTTTAGTTAATAGATCGAAAACATTATTAGAAAAAATGTCATCTGAAAAAGGAGATGGTTTTTTTGAAAAGATCATTTCTTTAGAAACAGAAAATATCGAAATAAATAATATTTTATTCATAATTTATCAAATAATTGTAAAGGCTCCTAAGCAAGGACTTTTAAAATATCAAGAAAAAATTTTAGAACTAACTAAAAATACGCCTATTGATACCTTAGAAGATATTTCTAAATTAATGACCAAAGTACAATCACCAGAAAAAATATTTAATGAGTTTATTCATAATCTAAAATCTTGTGAGGAACTAACTAATACTTCAGAATCTTATTATTCAATTCATAAAACGGAATATAATCCTTTTGATATTTTAAACGAAGATGATGACGAACCTTACAAAGGTAACGCAAACACAACTGAAGGTGTTAAAAATGAAAAAATACGCCCAAAAGGTTTTCCGATAGAGTTAATAAATTTAGCTGGAAGCATATATAAAATTGGATATGCCAAAATACCAGTAGATGGTTCATTGATAAAAAAGAGCATGTCAATATATCTTGAAAAAGCACTTCAGCCCCAATTTATTAGAAGTGTAGAACTACAAGACACATCTGACTTAATTATTCATGGAGTAAATCGTTTAGATATTACAGAAGTCTGGGATTCTTTATTTGAATTTATTTACAGAGTAGATAGTCAGGTTATTTTTGAAGTAAATAAAAGAAAACAATTTGAAAAATACATCACGAATCACTTAATCACAATAAAAAATGACTTTAACCAACAAATATTTCATAATATCATAAGTGGAATTCAAAGCACCTACAATGGAAAATATGGGCTATTAAAATACAGAGAAGACTTAATTAATCTAGTCTTCAATATATTAAAAAACAACCATTCCTTTTTCACAAAAGACAGTATTGATATTGTTGCTGACAATAATGATAATCGAAGTAAAATAATTGAATCTATTATAAACACTCCACGTTTTGCTTATGATAAAAAATTCTTCATAGATCAGTTAATTAAAAACGGAAGTCAGTATTATTACATAAAATATCACTCTATACCTTTCTTATTTGAATACAATTTTCCATTTTTTCAAGATGACTATTGGAATTTTCTTTTTGACAATTTTGATTTTCCAGATGAAATGCCAATATATATTATTGATATTCTATTAAATAATGGACTATATTGGTATAGTTCTAATTTGTCAAACTTAAAAAGAGTATTAGAAAAATCTGCATTAATTGTCACAACTTCCAAACAAAACAATGATCAAGAATTAGATTTACCTTCAAATGCTATGCAACTTTTATCTATTATTTCCAAAACTCTAAAATTATTGAAAGAAAGTTCGGAACTCACATCTTCTGTAGATGACACATTAATAAAATGTACAGGTGAATTACTCGAACAGGAGGAAATTATAAAAATTTATAAAGAAAAGGGGTATTGGGAGGCTTTTAAACATAATGAGTTATTAGCCTATATTCTTCAATACTACTATACACAAGACTCTGCCTTCGCAATTTCAATTGACTTTGAAGATTTGAAGTCGCAGGAGCCTAGTATGTATAAAAGTTTATTGATTTCTATTATAGAATTATTTTCTGACAATAAGGGAGTAATACAAAAACAAGATTTAGAATCTTTAAAACCAGTCTTAGGTAGCTTATATAAAGACATATTTACATATATAGATGATTACAAAGTGCTTTACCATCAATTTGAAAGAGAAACATTCGAAGAACTTCTTTAAAAATATACAAAGGGTAATCTCCTAAAACAAAACACCCAAGCTGATAAATCAGCTTGGGTGCAACTATTTATTCAATCATTAACCCAACTGGCTTAAGGAAAAAACAAAACATTAATAAATTCACCTGAGCTATCGGTAACCTTCAACTTAACTAGATCATAATCAGAATTGAAAAGCTCATAGCTCTCAAAAGATTGAGGGACCAAGCTTAAAGATTCTTCAATCCATATATCTGACTCGATTAGTAAAGCAATTAGCAACTCTGCTCCGTTCTCCAAGTCCAAAATATCTATGATAGCAGTAACTAATTCATCTGTTTGAATTAAAAACTTAGACAATTTAACTAGAGTAATATTTTCACCAATTGTAAAATTGTGCTCTTGGAAAAACCTCAACAAGTTATCCTGGTGAATTATAGTACGCAATAAATTATCCTGATGGATTATAGTGCGCAATAGATTGTCTTGGTGAATGATCGTTCGTAAATCACTCTCATACTCAAAAATCGTTGTTAAATCTTCCTGAATCTTTATCTGAGTAAGAAGATTTAAATCAAACTGATTGGACACAAAATAACCCTTTGCATCAACTGTTAAACTCTTCAATCCATTAGAAGTATTTTCTATCTTTACAATAGAACCGCTCTCTGATTGATTGATAACCTCTATATTTACACCGTTGATTTGGGCAATAACTGAGGATGTCGTTGCAAATAAAAATGCAACTGCGATTAAAAAAAACTTTAAATTATCCATAAAAAAATATTTATGGAGGCCTCCGATTAAAAAATATAAACCACGTGATTAATTAATTATGATGCAATATTAACTCAGTTATGGAGGCAAAGGGGTGCAAAATAATTGCGCAATTATTTTGCAATTTTAAATTTTCTAACAGTATGTATATCAAGTGTTTGTAAAATGAAAAGATCTGAAAAATTTTGGGAGCAAGTTGCTTTCGATATAGAAAGTAGTTATAAAAATGGTCATCCTAAAGAATGGAAACAAGATGAAATTGAAATCTTCATTGCAAAAATGCATCAAAGATTGAAGGTAAAGTGTCAATCAAATCTGTCAATTGCTCAAATTCTTAAATGTTGGAACGATAACAGTTCTAAAGTGGAAATAGAAAATCTTGAGACTCTTAGTTATGATACGTTTAGAAGAATATTTATAACAAAGAAATCCCCTGGCTCCAAAAGCAATCGAAATAAGTTTGCCATTTACTTAGGATACAACTCATATGCGCACTACATTAATGAGAAAAACATCAATGATGATCCTAAAACAGAGGAAGAAGAACAAATATCATTTCAAGAGTTCATCAAAGAAAATAATCTAACTGATGGATTGTCTCGCTACTTTGAGCAATTACAAGAAAATTTTGAAGACCAAATTTATCAATTATTAAAAAGGCAAAACCATCGTTTTCAGAAGAGTGCTGAAAAATTTAGCTCTATAGGTATTACATTTTGGGCAAAAGCTTTAGCAGAAAATGAAATGTATGATGCGTATTGTATTAAAAATTTCAACAATCAAATATTAAGTGAAGCTGATTTAAAATCCTGTATTAAGTCAATCGAAAGCTTGAAAAAATGTACTTGGAACATTTTTTCCTATCATCTCGTCTGCAATGCTCAAATAAAACCAGAGCAGTTAGCAACATTAAATAAAAAATTAAAGGAACTGAGAGAGAACGGAACTATTGAGTACATTGCAGAAGTATACGATACAAAAAGCTTTATTCAACATTACATCTCTCAAGTTAATCCTCTGTTAAGAGATCAAATTATTTCTGCAAACCAAAAATACAACTCCGATTATGAAAAGAGAATGGAGCAATATTTTTATCTAGAACAAGTTCCTTTTGCAATTGATGAAAACAGTGAGCTATTAATCAATCCCTTAAATCATTTAAGCAATAAACAAGAACCTAAAAGCGCAAACTGGGAATTACTTGAGTTACTAAAGGGAGAATCTATAGAAGAGAAAAAAAGTGAATGGTTTTTTATTATCAGTGAGTTTGGGTTTGGCAAAACCAGCTTGTTTCTAAATTATCACAAACTACTTCAATCAATTAATATAAATGTGCTTTTTGTTCCAATTGCTCAATTGTCGGAAAAATCATTTCAAAATCCAGACTTTTTTTGTCGATCAATTTTAAATCTTTTGTATAATAAAATTTATATTAAAGAAGAAAAGCAACTTGATGACTCACAACAAAATACTTTAGATTTTTTTAATACAAGCGATATATTTGTTGAGCTAATGGTAAATTCTTTCAAAGAAATGCTTAAGTTGAGAAGTGATCTTGTTTTGCTTCTTGACGGTTTAGATGAAAACCATATTGCATATAAAAAGGATGGTCTTAAGAAAATATTTGATTGCATTGAGTATTTTAAACTCAAATGCTTTTTTAGTGTCAGGGAAGAGTTTTGGAATGATAAACAAGGGAATTTTAGCAAAGCTTTAAAAAAGGAATTAAGTGAAAAGATTTTTTTGAAGGAATGGGATAACAAAACGATAAACGCTTATGTAGAAAAGTATATTGAAATACGGAATCCTCAAAAAACAGAAATAGATCATTTAAAATCTTTCACCAATATTGTTAGCAAAGGAGGTTATAAAAAATATTATGGCGATATTCCCAAACGACCATTGTTCCTCAGTATGCTTACTCAGGATATAATTAAAGGAGATTTTCAAAAACAAAATTTATCAAAATTATATGAAAACTATTTAGAACGAAAATTCGAACATGACTTAGTCCGTGCTTTTGAAGAAAACGATCAATTGCAATCTATCGAATTATTTGAAAAAGAGGATTATATTAAGGTTTTAAACAAAATATTCTCCGTACTCACACAGGTTTCAGGATTCATGATTATAAACAATGAATCATATGAGGCCGTGCTTTTAGCTGATATAACTGAAGATAAAATCACTAGACTAGTTGATTTACTCAAAGAAAAAATTTTTTCAATTACAGAAATTTTACAAAATTCTGTATTAATTCCAATTAAAAAAAGACAGCTTTTCAATGATTTTCATCTAAAGTTCGCACATAAATCTTTTCAAGAATATTTTACCGCTCGCTACCTCTTTGAGCTGCTAAAATACCCAGGAGGAGCACAACGTGAATATGATATGTTTCGCTACAAGTTTGATAATAGTGTCTTACTTTTTCTAAATGGAATATTGGAAAATGAAAAACAACAAAATATAAGTTCCTTTGATAAATGTATAGAGATGCTATTGTTAATTATCCAAGATCAATCATTGGATATTGAGGCTGTGGGTATGAAACTTAAAAATCAATTTACCACACGTGGTATTACAAAAAAAGAGTAAGAAATTAAAAATGCACATACACAACCATTTTTAGGTCTAGAGGAAATACTTCTCTGGTGTAAGACTAAAATTTATGGCAAAAGTTTAAAAGTGGTGTTTATGGAAGATCAAGGGGTAGAATAGAACAATTGATATTTTCAGCATTTATCAAAAAATCTAATAATAAAATTTAGAGTTACTTATTTTTTCAACATTCCTGAGAAATAAATAATATTTATTCCCTACCTTAGAAGTCGAAAAAAGTATGAATCGAAAAAAGCGCAAGAAGAACAAAACTCAATAAAAATATTATTTGGGGATTTTGTTAATTTAATTATGACTGTAGAAATTTTTATTTTATTTAGCATCATCGTAATCATGATGGGTCTTATGGTATTGGAAAAAATGCCAGCAGATACCTTGTCGTTAATTGTTATGTGTGTACTGATTGTGGGTGGGTTTGTATCTCCACAGGAAGGTGTGTCAGGCTTGAGTAATCCTGCTGTAGTTACAGTTTTATGTCTGATGATGCTTACTGTAGGTTTAGAATCGACAGGACTAATTAATGCAATAGGCAGAAAACTAAAAACACTCCTAAAAGGCAAAGAATGGAAGTCCCTAACGATATTGCTACTGATTGTGGGTTGCTGCTCAGCACTAATAAGTACAACGGCTATAGTTATCGTCTTTATGAGAGTCTTATTACGATTATCAAAGAAAATCCCATTCAAACTTTCTCGTTATCTTATGCCTCTATCGTTTGTAGGCATCATTGGTGGAGCTTCCACCTTAATAGGTACTTCAACTAATCTAATCGTAAGCAATATAGCTACATCAAGTGGCATCGAACCATTCGGAATTTTTGAAATTACGCCTTTGGGTGTTTTGTTTTTGTGTGTGGGAATCATATACGTTATTTTGGTAGGTCGATTTATGCTTCCCATTAAAGTCAATGAAGAAGGACTTGTTAGAGAATACAATATTGGTGAATTTTTGACGGAAGTAATTGTGGAAAAGAATTCTAAACTAATCGGTAAAAGAATAGAAGATACGGAGATTTTTAAAGATCAAGAAGTAGACATTTTAGAGATTAAGCACATAAATGAAGATTTTCACTTTCCTAAATTGGGCGAAACCTTCCAAGAAGGAGATGAAATTCTAATCAAAAGCAGTGTAGAAAAGCTAGCTGAATTTAGAAAAAGCAGCGATCTCGCCATCCTACCAGCACCATCTAATTTGGACGATACACGAATGAATACGGACGACAGTACAATTTGTGAAGTATACATCAAACCGAATTCTCCATTTATTGGAAAAACATTAGATAAAATTAACATCAAAAGAGATTATGATGCTGTGCCATTAGCCGTCAAAAAGAAACAAAAATATTATCAGTCTGAATTGGGTCAAATTCATATAAATGCAGGAGATACTGTTTTAATGGATGTAGGAAAATCGAATTTCCCAAACTTCTACAATAGGTCAGATTTTATTGTGCTTCAAGAGTATGAAGATTTAAATACAAGGGATGACAAACAATTTATTGCTGGAGCTATCATGGTCATCGTAATCATTCTAGCCACAGCTAAGATACTCCCTATCATGGTCAGTGCATTACTAGGTTGCGTAGTGATGTTAGTTACAGGTTGCTTTAAATTACAGCAAGCGTATAGGAAATTGGAATGGAATGTGTACTTTTTATTAGCAGGTGTACTACCATTAGGAATTGCGTTAGACAAGACTGGAGCCAGTGATTTAATTGCAGAAACCTTTACTAGTCTACTCGGTTCATTTTCACCACAACTCTTGATATGTGTGCTTTACTTTGTCGTAACATTATGTAGCTCTGTCATCTCTAATAATGCAACTGCCATCTTATTTGCACCCATCGTTATTGCCATTGCTAAAAAATTGTCGATCAGTCCTGAACCACTTTTAATAACTATAATGTTTGCTGCAAATATGAGCTTCATTACTCCACTTGGCTATCAAACCAATACCCTCGTCTATGGAGTAGGCAATTATAAATTTAAGGATTTTGTAAAAGTGGGAGGATTGCTTTCTTTGATCATATGGATATTGGCATCAATACTTATTCCCTATATTTATATGAAATAATTGCAATGTGTCCAGCAAACGAAAACTTTGTCAGGCAATTGACTGTTTACCTTGAAAAAAAATCGAACATGAGGAATTTACTGAAGCGAGCAATCAGACTCTACTCTGATCAATCATCCCTAAAAATTAAAAATTAAAAACTAATTATAATGAAAATACTTATTTATGCAATTACCATTTTGTTACTGACTTCTTTCTTTTCAATATTAGTAAATGCACAGGTTGAAATTGATTTGGAATCTGGATTTATATTTACAGGTTATAATGATGTTCGCATTTCAGGTGATCAGGGTACGCTCTTTTCACTTAAAGATGACTTGCAAGATCAAACAGAAATATTTTACCGTTTGAGAGCGAGTTATACAATAAAATCCCGACATACAATTTCATTATTATATGCTCCTTTAGAAACGGAATCAGAAGGTAGTGTGCCACATATAAAATCTCCGACAACCTTGATATTCGTGCTGGTTACCGCATTCTTGAAGGAGGTGCAGAGAACGATGAAGTTTACAATTTTTCATTATTCAATTATGCATCTGTTGGAATAACTTTTAGACTAGCAAATAAATGAATGATACTAGAAAAGACTAGTGTTCATTCATTATATAATGGACAAAATGACATTTCAAGATGAAGAAATGGCAAAACTAAGTGTCAAAATGACATGAAACTCGCATTGGCACACCAATTGAATAACATAAATTGTATTTAATTTTCATAAACCTTTAAATTTTTGAGTTATGTTACCTGTAAAAAATAAAGTTTTACTACCAACTGTCTCAAGATTTTTTGATGACGATTGGAACGCATTATTTGATTGGACAAATCGAAATTTTTCCAAAACAGCCACAACGCTACCATCCGTAAATGTAAAAGAAAATGACAATGAATACATTTTAGAAATGGCAGCTCCAGGTATGAAGAGAGACGATTTCCAAATCAAAGTCAACAACAATATTCTCACCATCAAGAGCGAGATTAAGAGTGAACATGAGGAAGAAGATAAAGATGCATTTACTCGTAAAGAGTTCAGCTATCAATCCTTTCAACGTTCATTTAATTTAAGCGATGATGTAGTAGACGATGATAACATCAAAGCTGCATATGAAGATGGTATTTTGTGTGTTACACTTCCTAAAAAGGAAGAGGTTAAACCTAAACCAACACGAATCATTGAGATTTCGTAATGGACAGAAAATAAAAAGGGAGGCTTGGCCTCCCTTTTTATTTTACTAAATCAAAAGATGTCATCCTCCTGACTTCTCTCTCTCTAGACTGTACCGTTTTGTTTATCATCTAGAAAGGCAGAGTCCCTTAAAACCCTTTTAAAATCTCAATAAAGAATTCTATCAGTAATGCTGTGTGAGGAAAAACTTCTTGCACGATTTGAGGAGGAGGGTACTGATTGTTTGTTTATATTTGTAAAAAAATAAAAGTGAGTAATCAGGCTCTAATCTAATAGCTAAAAAAGAAAAATGGGAGAACAGTTAAATTCGGCTTGGTCTAATCTACTAGAGAAACTCTCTGGGTGGTTAAACGCCTTAGTAGTAAATTTACCTAATGTACTTATTGCTCTTTTGGTATTCGTAATAGCATTCTGGCTTTCGAGAAATTTGCAAGGGTGGACAAATAAATACCTTAAAAGAATTATCCGACAACCTTCAATCAGAGGCTTGATAGCCAATGTTGTTTCAATAATAACAATTATTATAGGACTTTTACTTGCTCTTTCTATTTTAAATCTTGATGGTACATTAAAATCACTTCTTGCGGGAGCAGGTGTCGCTGGACTTGCAATAAGTTTGGCTTTACAAGGCACATTAGCTAATACTTTTTCAGGCTTATTTATAGCGATAAAAGATGAAATAAATATTGGAGATTGGATTGAAACAAACGATTTTTCTGGAAAAGTTATCGAAATTGATCTTAGAAATACAAAAATAAAAGAGTCCGATAATAACGTTGTGGTGATACCTAATAAATTGATTTTAGAAAATCCATTTAAAAATTATGGCTTAACAAAACGCATACGTACTACAATAACGTGTGGAGTTGGTTATGAGTCTGATTTAGCAATGGTCAAAAAAATGGCAATTAAATCAATTGAAGAGCTTTATACACCAAATAAAGGAGAGAAAATAGAATTTTACTATACGGATTTCGGAGAAAGTTCAATAGACTTTTTATTACGATTTTGGGTAGATGCGACAGAAAATCTTACATCGTTAGAAGTAAAAAGTGGTGCAATTATGAAAATTAAAAAAACTTTTGACAAAAATAACATCAATATTCCATTCCCAATGCGGACAATTATAAATCAAAAATAAAACAGGCTACAATAGCTTGCCGCAGATTGCCAAGTGAAGAAAATTGAAATGACTTCTTCAAAGCTGGATTGTAATAATAATAAGTGGTTTCTAAGTTTTTTAGTAAAATTTTTAAATAAATTTGATTCTTTAAAAAATTTGCTTCATCTTTGGATTAGATATGAAAAGAAAGAATACATATACTAATTTTTGGTGGTACGCTCAATCTATGATGGAGTGACGCAATAATGGTATATAGTATTGTAAAAAAAGTTTAAAAGCTTGTCACTCTGTGACAAGCTTTTTTTTATGCCCATTTTTTTACCCAAAACGAAAAAACTATAATGGAAACAATATCAAAAACAATTTTCAAATCAAAGAAAATCAGGACAATAGAGCAAAATGAACTGGCGGATCGAATCACACCTGTTGAGGCATTTATTCGTCTTCGAGACTTTGCGCCTGATCCAATTATGTTGGAAAGTTCTGATTATCGTTCTAAAGACCAAAGTCGCTCTTTCATCGGAATCGATCCCGTTGCGGAGATAAAATTGCAGAATGGGATAATAGAAACCAGATGCAATGGTGAGTTACAAAAGCTAAAATTGGCGGGTTTGGACAAGAGTCTCGACGAAGTTTTTAGCGAATTTTTAAACAGCTTTGAGTTTGACAAAGATGGCGATGATAACCTCAAAATGAATGGCATTTTTGGCTTTACCACTTTTGACAGCATTGCGCATTTTGACGGTATTCAAATCAAGAAAGCGGGACCAGATGTTCCTACGATGCTTTACAGAGTATACCGCTACATTCTTGTTTTCGACCATTTTGATTATAAATTAAAATATATTGAAAACTTGTTTGAAGGAGAGGAAAGCAGTTTGCCAAATCTAGTTAAGCAGCTAAATAAAACAGGGGCTTACGCTTTTGATTTTTCAGCAGATGAAGGACGAACTTCCAATATGGAAGATGAAACTTTTTTGGATTTAGTCAAAAAAGGAAAGCAGCATTGCAAACGTGGCGATGTATTTCAAATGGTGGTCAGTCGTTCATTTCAACGAAATTATACAGGAGATGAATTTAATCTTTATAGGGCTTTGCGTTCTGTGAATCCTTCTCCTTATCTTTTTTATTTTGACTATGGATCTTTTAAATTATTGGGTTCTTCTCCTGAGTCGCACCTTGTAATTGATAATAACTTGGCACAAATTTTTCCAATAGCAGGAACCTACAGACGAACGGGAAATGACAAGCGCGATTTGGAATTAGCCAATGAATTATTAAATGATCCAAAGGAAAATGCCGAGCATATTATGTTGGTAGATTTAGCGAGAAACGATCTAAACAGAATTGCCAAAGACGTGCGTTTAGATTTCTATAAAGAGACACAGTTTTTTAGCCATGTCATTCATCTTTGTTCCAAAGTTGTTGGAGAAATTAATCCCAAAATAAATTCCTTTAAAGCCATTGCTTCTACCTTTCCAGCAGGCACTTTAAGTGGCGCACCAAAGCACAGAGCCTTACAGTTAATTTCAGAATACGAGCCAACTCGCAGAGGAATTTACGGAGGAGCTATTGGATTAATAAATTTTAAAAAAGAAGTCAATCACGCTATAATTATTCGTTCATTTTTATGCAAGGATAAAAAACTAAATTATCAAGCAGGAGCAGGAGTTGTCATTGATTCTTCGCCAGAAAAAGAACTGCAAGAAGTAGAAAATAAAGTAGCGGCATTAGAAAAAGCCATTTCAATCACTCAGAAAATCAAAATATCATGAAAAAGATATTAATAATAGATAATTACGATTCATTTACCTACAATTTGGTTCAATATTTAGAAGAGCATTTAGATGTAGAAGTAAATGTTATTAAAAACGATGACCCTGAAATTTATAGTTTGCTGAAATACTCGGGAATTGTTATTTCTCCAGGTCCAGGTTTACCAGGCGAATCAGGTTTGCTCAGTACTATTTTTGACGATGTTGACAGATTGCCACCAACACTAGGAATTTGTTTGGGGCTACAAGCAATAGGCGAGGCATTTGGCGGAAAGTTAAAACAACTGGATAAGGTATTTCATGGAGTAGATTCGGAAATAAACGTTACAGATGAAAATGAAGTGCTATTTGAGGATATGGAAAAGCGATTTAAAGCAGGTAGATACCATTCTTGGGTAATAAATCCTGATTCAATTGCAGAAAGCCAATTGGAAGTGACTTGTATGGATGATGCTGGAAATATTATGGGCATTCGTCATAAAATTTTAAACATTCGTGGGGTGCAATTTCATCCAGAATCAGTAATGACACCTGAGGGAAGAAAAATTATTTCTAATTTTTTAAATAACTGCACTGTAAATTAAATAAGTGTAGATTTTTAGTAGTAAATTTTTGTTCTCTACAAAGAACGCACGGAAGCTGATAGCAGAGCTATCAATAGCATCGGCTACCGACTGAGTACGAAATGCAGTAGAGGATAAAAAGTTGCACTAAAAATCTATAATAATTTATTTTGCAGTGCATTAAATTGTACAGCCGCATGAAAACTATTTTAGAAAAATTATATTCACAAGAATATTTAACCGAACAAGAAGCCTCAGATTTATTGACAGGCATTGTTAATAAAGAATTTAATGATGCTCAGATTGCTTCCATTTTAACGGTGTTCATAATGCGCCCAATTAATTCTACTGAACTAATTGCGTTTCAAAACGTTTTATTAGAAATGGCAATTCCATTTGAAACAGATGGTTTGGATACGATAGACGTTTGTGGAACTGGTGGCGATGGAAAGAACTCTTTCAATATTTCAACGCTCTCTGCATTTGTAGTGGCAGGTGCAGGTTATAAGGTGGTTAAGCATGGCAATTATGGAGTTTCATCTTTGTGTGGTTCTTCAAATGTTTTGGAAGATATGGGTGTTGTATTTAGCAATGATAAAGACAAATTGAAAAAGCAATTGGATAGAGCAAATATTTGCTTTTTGCACGCTCCACTTTTTCATCCAGCAATGAAAGCAGTTGCGCCTTTGAGAAAAGCTTTGGGTGTAAGAACTTTTTTTAATATGCTTGGACCTTTGGTAAATCCATCTAAGCCCAATCATCAATTGACAGGGGTTTTTAGCTTGGAATTGGGACGGATTTATAATAAAATTCAATCTCAGAACAACAGGAATTATTCGGTGATTCACAGCATTGATGGTTACGATGAAATTTCATTAACTGGACCGTTTAAATATTTCAATAACAAAGGAGAAGGAACAATTCATCCAGAGGATTTTGATTTGGAACGTATTACAGAAAAAGATATTTATGGAGGTGCTACAATAACGGAATCAGCTGCAATTTTCAAAAATGTTTTGCAAAATGAGGCTACAGGTCCGCAAAAAGAAGTAGTTTTGTGTAATGCTGCCACGGCTATCAACTGTTTTGATTTTGATAAATCTTTTCAAGATTGCTATGCAGAAGCAAAAACATCTATTGAAAGTGGTAATGCCGAGAAAGCATTTTTAGAGATGTGTAAATGACGACTGCTTAGGTTGCTGAGCAGAGTCGAAGCATGGTTGCTGAGCAGAGTCGAAGCATGGTTGCTGAGCAGAGTCGAAGCATGGTTGCTGAGCAGAGTCGAAGCATGGTTGCTGAGCAGAGTCGAAGCATGGTTGCTGAGCAGAGTCGAAGCATGGTTGCTGAGCAGAGTCGAAGCATGGTTGCTGAGCAGAGTCGAAGCATGGTTGCTGAGCAGAGTCGAAGCATGGTTGCTGAGCAGAGTCGAAGCATCCCTATGCACAGGTATTATTTATGAAAACAAATAACTTCGACATGAATATTTTACAGGAAATAGCAAATCACCAAAAGGAGTTGGTTGCGCTAAAGAGGGAAACACATCCCATAGAAGACTTGAAAAAATCACTTTTTTTTGATAAGACTTGTAAGTCAATCACAACATTTATTAACGATAAAAATAAAATGGGCTTGATTTCTGAGTTTAAAAGGGCTTCTCCTTCTAATAAGAATATCAACCCCAAGGCTGATCCTTTAGAAATTTGTCCAGGATATATGAATGCAGGAGCTTCTGCACTTTCAATATTGACGAATGAAGTGTATTTTAGTGGAAAAAATTCTGATGTGGAAATAGTCGCTGAACAATCTACCATTCCTATTTTGCGAAAAGAATTTATTGTGGATGAATATCAAATTTATGAAACGAAGGCAATTGGTGCGGATGTGATTCTGCTTATTTTAAGTTTGTTGACCAAGCAAGAAATTAAAGAATATATAAATTTAGCGCACGATCTTGGGCTGGAAGTTTTAGCTGAAATTCACGATAGAGAAGATTTGGTAAGTACAGGTTTAAATGCAGATTTGATAGGAGTGAATAGTAGGTCTTTGAAGCAAATGAAAATTTTACCAGATCACCATGAGAAAATTTATCATGAATTGCAGATCGGCAAACCAATGATTGCAGAAAGTGGTATTAAGAGTGCGGAGCAAGCCTATGAATTGTCTAAGGTGGGTTATAAAGGATTTTTAATTGGATCGCATTTTATGTCAAAAGAAAATCCTGTTTTGGAATGTGAGAATTTTGTAAATAAATATGATGAAATAAGAGGAGTGATGGCGGTTGAATCCATAAATAATTGACGATTTACACCGCTGATAATTTAGAAATATATGAAATTAAAAGTTTGTGGCATTCATCCAAATAAAAATGATTTGCAATTGGTAAATCATGTAGATTATCTAGGATTTATTTTTTATGAAAAATCTAAACGGTATGTTTCTGCTGAATTTTATCATCAAATAAAAGAAATTAAAGGCGTTCAAAAGATTGGAGTTTTTGTAAATGAAAGTTTCGAGAATATTCAATCAGTAGTAAAAGAATGTGGGCTTGATAAGGTGCAATTGCACGGTGATGAATCGCCTGAGCTTTGTGCTAAACTAAAAAAACATTTACCCGTAATAAAAGCCATAGCTATAAAGCAAAAATCAGATTTAGCGATTTGTGAAAAATACCAAAACAGTATTGACTATTTTTTGTTTGATACCAAAGGCCCTTTGCCTGGTGGAAATGGCTATGCCTTTGATTGGCAATTATTGAAAGGTTATGATGGTGAAATGCCATTTTTTCTAAGCGGCGGAATTGCTTTGAAAGATGTTGATAAAATAAATAAGATAAAATTTGAAAAATTGTATGGAGTAGATGTGAATAGTAAATTTGAATCTGAACCTGGCATGAAAATTTTGGAGGATGTACGAGGTTTTAGTGAGAGACTTAGGTAATGCTTCAATGTTTGGATGATGAACAGGTAGAGACAAGGCATGCCTTGTCTCCTATGATGTGTGGGTGAAAAATATGTGTTAAATAAAAATAATAAAAATGACAGCTAAAATAAATAGAATGAAAGCCGATGAAAAAGGCTTTTATGGAGAGTTTGGAGGAGCGTTTATTCCTGAGATGCTGCATAAAAATATTCAAGACCTTCAGGAGCAATATGAGGGAATTGTGAGTAAAGCGGCTTTTAGAAAAAGGTTTAAAGACCTGTTGAAAACCTATTCAGGTCGTCCGACTCCGCTTACTTATGCCAGCTCAATGTCGAAGGAGTTGGGCGTAAATTTATACCTCAAAAGAGAAGATTTAAACCATACAGGGGCACACAAAATAAACAACGCAATTGGTCAGGCACTGCTTGCCATTGAAATGGGTAAAACCAGAATCATTGCAGAGACAGGAGCAGGTCAGCACGGTGTTGCGACAGCTACGGTTTGCGCTTTGTTGGATTTGGAATGCATTGTTTATATGGGGTCTAAAGACATAGAGCGTCAGTCGCCAAATGTGCGAAGAATGAAAATGTTGGGGGCGGAAGTACGAGCTGTTTACAGTGGTTCCCAAACATTGAAAGATGCCACAAACGAAGCAATTAGGGATTGGATCAATCATCCACAAACGACTCATTATCTTATAGGCTCAACGGTGGGACCGCATCCTTATCCTGAAATGGTTGCGGCATTTCAATCCATTATTAGTGAAGAAACATTGCAGCAATTGGGAGATATAAAGGCTGATTCAGTTATTGCCTGTGTTGGTGGTGGTAGCAATGCTGCTGGTGCATTTTTTCATTTTATAGAGGATGAATCTGTGGAATTAATTGCGGTAGAAGCTTCGGGTTTTGGCTTGGATACAGATAAAACGGCTGCTTCGGCAACACTGGGAACTCCTGGGATTTTACATGGTTCAAAAACACTTTTGTTACAAACTGCTGATGGTCAGATAGAGGAGGCGCATTCTATTTCTGCTGGCTTAGATTATCCAGGTCTTGGTCCAATGCACGCTCATTTTGTAAAATCCAATCGGGTAAAAATAATGACTGCAACGGATACAGAAGCTTTGGAAGCGGCAAAATGGATGGCGCGAACAGAAGGCATTATTCCAGCATTGGAGACGGCACATGCGATAGCCGCTTTGAAGAAAATCAATTTTAAACAAGATCAAAACATCGTGCTTTGTCTTTCGGGAAGAGGAGACAAAGACATGCAAACTTACGCTCAATTTTTAGACAATGAATAAATTATTAAACATCTATTTTACGGCTGGTTATCCAGAAATAAATGCAACTGCTCAGATTTTGTTGGATCTTCAAAAGTCGGGCGTGGATATGATTGAAATTGGTTTGCCTTATTCCGATCCATTGGCAGATGGTCCCACGATTCAAGCAAGTGGTCAAAAGGCATTGGATAACGGTATGAATACGAATTTGCTTTTTGAGCAATTGTCATCCATTAAAGACCAAATAAAGATACCCGTTTATTTGATGGGATATTACAATCAGTGGTATCAATATGGTCTAGAAATATTTTGTCAAAAGTGCAAGGAAGTAGGAGTAGCAGGCTTGATTATGCCAGACTTGCCATTGAACTATTTTGACGATAAACATAAGACTATATTAGCAGAAAATGGTTTAAAAATTTGCTTTTTAATAACGCCAGACACTGCCGAAAATCGGATTGATACGATTGGAGCGAGCAGCACAGGTTTTGTTTACATCGTTTCTAATTCATCCACCACAGGCAAAAAAGAGGATATTTCAAAAGCACAATTAGCGTACTTTGAAAGAATTAAATCCTACAAATTTCAATCAAAAAAACTGATCGGTTTCGGTATTCATGACAATCAAACTTTCACTACTGCTTGCGAATATGCGGATGGTGCTATTATTGGAAGTGCGTTTGTCAATCATATAAAGGAGGATTATAGTTTTGAGAGTATTGAAAAGTTTGTGGGTTTGGTTAGGGGGAAGGTTGGGGTTTGAGTATGATGGTAATTAGCTATCAATGGACTATCAACCACCCAGCTTAATTAGTGATTTAATTCTCCTTTCTAAGTTAATTGGTGTAGAACGATTTAGCTTTTATTATATAAAGCAGCTCCAAATTTTAACTTAAAGGATTGATCTCCTTCTTGACCAAATATTTCATGAATTTCACTGATCATATTTAGTTTATTAGATTTATCTTTTTCACGTTGACTTAAATAGGTCGTAATACCGTTCACATGGTTTGTTGCATAAAGCTTGTATTTCTGTATAAAATCTTTAATAACATCTTCATGGGGATGATTATACTTTTGATGCGAACCAGCTGAAATAACCATTGGGATGTTAATACTGTGAACTACACTAGACCAAAAAACAGGTTGGTGATTATACTTAGATCCATGATGTGGCACTTGAGCAAGTATCATTTTTTTATTTTTAAAATATTCATCCATATCATGGATTAAAATATTATCTAAAACCTCTAATGTTGCATCAGAGGTAAATAAAACAAAGTGCTCATTAGATTCAAGTTGAAAAATAGTAGATAATAAATTGGCTTGATTGCTTGCATTTATAAAATCGTTTTGTTTTCTATAAATGTTTACATTACTAGCAAAATTTCGTTTGTCTTTATCTGAAGGTCTCAAACAATGAAAAGTATATTCACTATTCAACGTAAATTTAACGTTTTCTGCTAAGCCAACTATTTTTTTTATTAAGTTATCTTTTTCAAGTTTTATTACTTTTTCAACCATGTCTTTTAATTGACTAGTTCGGTTGTTATCTAAATTAACCCAGTCAAGGAGTTCCTCAAAATAAGGATATGCAGGATGTAAATGAAATGAATGACCAAATTTTTTAATGGTTAAATGATTTGCTTCACAAAATTCTAATAAATTGAATATTCCAGAAAAATGGTCATAGTGAGGATGTGATAGAAATAGAAATTCTATTTCAGTTTTCTTCCAGTCTAGCTCGTTAAGATGATTGATGATAGGGTTTTGATTTGCAACTTTACGGCAATCAATAATGCCAATTTTTTCTTTACCATTATCTTGCCAACTAAGAATAACACTATCACCTTGTCCTACATTTTTAAATGTTATTGTCATTGTTAGTCGGTTTTTGGATTTAAAAATGATGAATAATCTTTGTTAGGATTACCAAAGTATGTTTTCTTTTTAAAAACATCTTTTAACTCATCTGAGCAATTTTCAAAGATGAATTTTCTTTCACCTTTATAAGTTTCTATTTTTATGGAAATAATATTGTTTTTTATCATGTTAACAGTGTCTTTAATTGGTTCTTTGTCAAACATTCTGAGTTGAAAAGTTTCTTTTTCTTGATCTATCAAACAATTAAGAAGTATGCTATTTGCCTCTATATCTATTATTTGAGCATAAATACATTCTGTTGATATAGGGTCGTCAAAATAATCAAAATATTTCAAGTTGACAAATTCAATATCTTCAACTCCAATTTTGTTAAACCCATATACAATTTTTTTATTTAACTTCGAGAATTCAGATATAACTTTTTGATTTAACGGTTTTCCTGTAAAAACTTTACAAATCAATTTGTCTGACTCATCTCCCCCAATCATTATTGATGTTATATTTATGTTTTCTAAGAACATTTTTTCAATAATTGGTTTTTTAGCTTCATAAGACTTTTGAATAATTCTTTGTTTTCCATTTTTACTTAATGAATAAAATTGGTCCAGATTTGTCTTTAAAACATTTTTTTTATGACGTTCTCCCATACTGATAATAGGAGAAAGAATTTGTTCAGAATATTCATTGATTTCTGTCTTAGAAGGAAATGGAATAGCTAGAACAAAAAGGTTAGGGTCATTTTGTTTTCGTTTATCTATTTTATACTCTATATCAAGATCAGTTGCATGACCACTTACGAAAACGACTATAATTTCTTTGTCAAAATTCCTGATATCATCATATACATCAATTCCAGTTTTGTTTTTTTCATTCAATTCAATATCAAGGAAGATGAAATCTAAAAAATCATGATTTTCTTTGAAAGCTATTATGAAATCCTTAGATGTTTTAAAGTTGCTAAGGCTTAGTTTGTTTTTAGTTTTTTCCAGAAATATCTTTTCTAAGATTGGCTTTGTTGTATTGACTGATGTGTCTTCATCGTCAAGCCAGAATACATTAGATGTGTAAGGTATTATTTTCATCAAATTTTTATTTTTATTTTGTGATTGGTAATGATATAAAAAAATTCGTTCCAGTTCCAAATGTTGATTTTACCAGTATTTTTCCATTATGTTTTTCAACAATTCGTCTACATATACTTAGACCAAAACCCCCTCCCTCAATTTTAGTAGAAAAATCAATATTGAAAATAAAATCAATGTCATTAGGTTTTATCCCAATTCCATTATCGATAAACTCAATTTGTATTAATTTTTGAATTTGATCTAATTTTATTTTAATATCTAATAATTTTACACCTTGAGATTTTTCATTTAATGCTGCAATTGAATTCAAGGTTAAATTCACAAATAATTGTTCTATTTCATTAGGGTGACACTCAATTTTAATATCATTTGCATTAATAATTTTAAAGTTAAACTTTATTTTATTACGAGTAAACCTTCTTTGAAACAACTGTTTAATATTTTCTATAATTTCCTTAATACTAGAGAGATTTTTTTTCGTCTTAACCCTTTTTCCAATTCTAGTTAAGCTTTTAAAAGAAGTTCGTATCAATCTGGTATTTTCAAATATTGATTTAAAAAGATTATTTACGGCTTCACGGTTATTTAATTTTTTAGGAGTCACATAATCACTTAGTAAATCTAAATCTGATGTTAAATAGTGGATGTAATGATTGATATCATGGACAAAAGTTAATGCGACCATTCCTGGGTTGGCAATAGTATTTATATCGGTCCATTTATCAATAAGTTCCTTAAGTTTGTTTTGCAATCTAGCGTTTGCTATAGCACTTGCACAGCGAATCGAAATATTTTTTAGAAGAATTTTTTCATGATCAAAAAACATATACTCTCTTTTTGTATAGGCATTTATAACACCTAAAACTTTTTTTTCGTGAACTATTGAAATTGAAATCATTGATTTTAACTCATATTTTTTTGCATATTCAGGATGATGATAATTATTTTTTTCGGAGTCTTGAATATTGTCGAATGTCTTACAAATTGGCTCGCTGGTATTCGATCTTGATTCGTTAACAACTTCCCATGAAATACCTTTGCCTTCAGGTATTGGATCAAGTTTTTCTGCATGTTGGCCTTGAATAACTAAATATTCACCATCTTCTCTCTTATCTAATAACCAAATACAACAATTAGAAGTATCCAAAACCTTATTCGTGATTTCTGTTGTATTGTTACATATATAGTTTATTTCTAATTTGTCATATTTGAATTTGTTTAAGGTGAGACTAGAATTGTAAAATCTTTTACTTTGAATAACCTGACCAACTTTTGTAGCTATAGATTCAAGAAACTTCAAGTCAAGATTATTAAATTTGTGTTTTTGTGTGCTACTTAAAACCATAATTCCAATAAATTCTTTTTCATAAATCAATGGAACAAGTATCTCATTTTCAATATTTTTATCACCTAAATTTTGATAAGGTTTATTTAATTTATCTATTTCAGGGTTTGATGGAAATAAATATGGATATTTATTGAGAAATACCCAACTAGCGAGAGACTGTCCATCTGTATAATTAAGATTTTTTGGTATATCTAAATTCGAAAATCTATTTTCAAGATAATAAAGTTTTTGGGCAGTAACATCTTCATTTTGTTTGGAAAATAAGGATATAAAACCGATTTCACCATTTAAACTTTCTAAACTTTTTGCTAGAAAAATTCCTAATACCTTATTAAGTGGCAAGTCTGTTGTAATAATTTCTGTAATGATTGACTCTATATCTGATAGTTTTTTATTTTTTTTTTGGTTTTGTATACTACTTATTAGTATTGAAGTTTGATCAATAAAAAATTTGAGAAATACTTCATCTTCATCATTATACCTAGATTTTACGAATAATGATAATACTCCAAATGACTTTTGTTCAATATCAGTTAATTGTATTGATATCATTGATTTAAAACCATTTTTTTTTGCCCATTCTTCATAAAGATAATCACTATTATCAGTATTAACAATCTGCACCCCCCCGTTTTTAAATACTTTGCCTATAGTATGATTATCTATTTCAACTCTTGAACTACCTTTTATCTTATAAATAAAACCTTTTGAAACCGATCCATATAAATTATTTTGAACGTCATCATGAAGGTGAATAATGCCAGCATCATATTCTGCACTCTCAATCAATTTATCAAGTAAGAACTGAAAAATTTCTTTTTCAGACGACTTTGTCCTAGCTTCACTAAAAGTCTCTGAGATGAAATTTAACACATTATATTCATTTTTAGTATCTAAATATGGCATCTAATGTTTAGTTTTACTTTAAATTATAACATTTTTTCAATATTTAGTAATATTTTAAGAAAAATTACTACATTTATTTAGAGAATACGTAATTCAATACAAGTTGATTAGTTACTAAGTTATGAAGTTTTCCACATATGACATACTATCTGCGTTAGTTCCTGGGTTTGTAGTATTCTTGGCTCTAATTCACAATAAATATATTGATTTCAACAAAGATTTACTGATTCCATTTACTGGATTAGCATTTATTATCGGTTATTTTGTAAATACACTTTCGAGTTGGGTTGAATATTTTTTATTTATAACGTGGCGAGGGAAACCTTCAAATGAATTATTAAAAGGAAAGTCAATTTGGAAAGTTGATTTCTATTCATCTAATGAAGTAAGAGATTTGCTAATTAAAGAGTCGGGAAAGGACAATGCAAAACATGACGAATTGTTTCAAATTGCAATGCGATACTCAGCTGGAAACGAAAAAATTTCTGAATTAAATGCACATTATACTTTTTCAAGAGCAATACTAATGACTGTTCTGATATGCATTTGTATTTTTGTATCAAACAGCATTACCGACTTTAGAATTTATTTTATTGGGGCAATATTGTTATTTGTTGCTTGGTTACGATGTAAACAAAGAGGATACTATTTTGCAAGAGAGGTGCTCAATTTTTATATAAAAGAGAAAACTAGTGATGAGAAATCTTAAGAGAGATAGTTCAATAATAACTGTTCAGGTTGGAGAATTTAAATAGAGTTAGTTGCGCACTTTCTGGTATACATTCTTTCTCACCAGTAATGTGATTTTTGATATTTTTAGCTAAATGATATGCGAAGTAAGGTGCAACGGCATTGCCAATTTGATTGTACTGATTGGTTTCAGTCCCAATAAACTTAAACCAATCTGGAAAAGTTTGAAGTCTTGCTGCTTCTCGGACAGTTATTCTTCTTCGTCTGCCATCTTTAAGACGAACTCTATGCATGTCACCTGTGGCTCCCGCTAAGTTTCTACAAGTCAAAGTTCTTGCTGGTCTGTCCAAATACAAATCTCTTGGATTGACACATTTTGAAGCTTTTTCATATTTTGCAACATATTTATCCATTGATTCAGTGAAGAATTTTGAATTTTCATCAAACTCAAAAGCCAATTGTCCAAGAGCTTGCCCTGCTGTTACTTTTCTATCAATTTTATTAGGAAGTCGAATTTTATCTTTTGAACCTAAAACTATAACTCGTTCTCTGTTTTGAGGAACCTCATAGTTTTTAGCATTTAAAAGTGCATAATCTAAATTGTAGCCTAAACTTTCAAGATCAGTAATAACTTCAAGTAAGTACCATTTGTTTTTGTAAAGCATTCCCCGAACATTTTCAAAAAGTAAAAAGTCAGGTTCTAATTGTCGAATTGCAGATAAAAATATTGGAAAACCATCTCTTGAATCTTTTAAGCCCAATTGTTTACCACCAACACTAAAAGGTTGACAGGGTGGACCGCCAATTACAATATCAGCTTTGGGATAAATAGTTTCAGTAGTTAATTTTTCATTAATACAATTACCAATTAAATTTTCATTGTAAGTTTTAGTGGCGTTGGTATCCATTTCATAGCCAATTGTTTTGAAGCCATTGGCTTCAAAGCCAAGGGAAAGACCTCCGCAACCTGCAAATAAATCTAAAACAGTCTTATCAAATTTAACATCGACATAGGGCTTTAGTTTTTCATTTATTTCTTCCCAATATTCCATTTAGTAAAGATAACTATTTTTCAGCGCAAATCAAATTGGTTACTTTCGATAGTTTTGAACGGTTTGTGAGCTTGGTTAGGGGAGAGGGGAGTTTATCCCAACATGCCTAACAGTTGTGGCAGGTAAATCAAGCAGCTTTATCTTTTATTAGAACTTCGATTTGAAAGTCAGATAAGATTTCTTTGAGTTCTTCTAAGAATCTATTTTTCATGTCTTGATATTGATTTACCATAAAACTATCATTAGATTGAGTTTTATGCATATCAATCATTTTATTGAGTTCTTTTACTTGTTCTAACAGGTCAAGAACTCGTGCCAAATCTTTGTCTAACATTGCCTTATTGCTCATCTAATTTGTAATTTATTTGAATTATTCCTTTTTCAAATTGTTTCTTTGCTCTATTAACTCTTGTTTTTCCGAAAAGGTTTCTCCAATATAATAAGTCTGATTGAGTAAATATGTGTTTTTTGTGATTTTCAGGGTAGTTTGCAACTAAATATGCATCAACTTTATATTTTTTTCTTACAGGAAAAGAAGCAAATTCTTTTTCTAGGAGCACTTTATTTGCTTCATAATCTTTATAGTCCAAAATAGTAACAAAGTCAATATCTTTTGGTTTTTCTTTCGTTGAAATATAGCTTCCGTCAATCCATTGATAAAATTCCTTTGATAAATGATTTACCAATCCATTCATATATTTTTCATAATTTGCAAATAATTGTTGCCTTGTTGAATCTTCATCAAAAGCAGTTACAAATGTCTGTTTAAATGTATCCAGGGAAACCTCAATAATATTATATGGTTTTAAGTTTCCGCGTATATCAAAGTTTAATTCCATTTAGTAAAGATAACCATTTTTCAGTGCAAATCAAATTAGCTAGTTTTGATAGTTTTGAGAGTATTGAGCGGTTTGTGGGTTTGGTTAAGGATGGGGTGCAAGGCTGTTAAGTCCTAAAAAAATCTTATTTTTGCAAAAAAATTTTCAGATGAATTTATTAGAAGCATTATCAGGAGTAGAAGATCCTCGTCGTAGTCAGGGATTGCGAATAGATTTAGAACAGGTTTTATACATGGCAATAATCAGTTATCTTGTTGGCAAGAAAGGCTATCGTGAAATAGCTACTTTTTGCAAAGATGAAGAAGAGGTGTTAAGAGAGGCGTTGTCTCTTCGTCACCCAGTGCCCAGCCATGTAACTTTTTGGACAGTATTAACTGAGATAGATGATAGTGAGTTAATAAATGCATTTAATCTTTGGACTCAAGATTACGTGCCTGTGGAAGTAGAGGATTGGGTAAGTGCAGATGGCAAAACACTTGGTTCCACAGTTGTAAATTCCAATGACACAAACCAAGATTTTCAAGCTGTAGTCAGCTTATTTTGTCATAAAAGTGGCTTGGTTCTTTCTTTACAAGATTACCGTAATAAAGCCAAAGAGACAGGGGAAGGCAGTGTTGCTCGTTATTTAATTGAGCAACTTAACGGAATGGGAATTATCTTTACCGTGGACGCTTTACATACCCAAAAAAAACGATTGACCTGATCGTAGAGACAGGAAATCACTATGTAGCTCAGGTAAAAGGCAACCAACCCAAATTATTTAAGAGTATCCAAAAAGCTATAGTGGAGCAAGAGCCGTTAGACTTTTTTGAGGAACACGAAAAGGATCATGGCAGAGAGACTACTTGGCATGTCACTGTTTATAATGCTCGCAATCATGAAAAAGCAGAGGAATGGAAAAATTTAACTCGTTTTATACATGTTCATAGAAAGTGTATAGAAAAAGGGGAAGTAAGTCACGGCGACAGGCTTTATATTTCCGATTTATACCATAGCAATGCTGAATTTTTTCATAAAGGAATTCGTGGACACTGGGGTATTGAAAACAGATTGCATTATGTCAAAGATGTTATCCATAAGGAGGATAAAAACAGGATTCGGACTAAAAACGGACCAGTTAATATGGCTACCATAAGTTCCATTGCTATAAATCTTCATCGAAAGAATGGAAATGATTCTATTAAGAGTGGTCAAGGGAAATTTAGGACTAAAATAAAACACGAAAAAATCAAAGATATATTGGAGCTATTTAGCACTTAACAGCCGTCGGATGGGGTGGGGGTTTGAACTTGGAAACTACAACCAATGTGAGAGGAAAATCACAACTTGATCCGCCTTTGTTTTTCAGAATCAATTGAAAGTTCATTATTTCTTTGGGCAATATTAAAAAGATCCATCCTTATTTAAACAGTCGTTTAAAGTTGGAATTGCACAGTGAATTTGGCGAAGATATTGTGTTAGTCGGGAGAAGGTGAAGAGCTTTAAGGAGTGGGTTGATGGTTGCCAACTATAAAAAAGTACCTATATCAACGTGCTATTAGGTTACGTTGATATAGGTACTTTTTATTGCAGTTACAATAACGACTTAGTTTTTACATCCATTCTTATTACAAGTAATTTTCATCCACTATTATTAATTGTAATTAAACAATGAAAGTTTATTTAGAAATTAATAACTTACTTCAACGTCAATAATGTCAACACAAGTTTGGGTGCTTGAATGGTTATTAGCTGTCTGAAAAGTGTCAGAATTGATAGATAGATCAGTAATTTTGCCTATAGAGATGCATCTCCAGTTTTTAGATGGATCTGGACTTAGACCAGAGCTTGATTCTCCCCCATATTGATAAAATAATGCTTGTTGAGTTCCGTTCTTTGTTCCCAATACATGAGGTGTCATTTTTCTTTCATAACCGTTATAGCTACAAGTAACACATTCACGATTTTGGATGGCTTGTTTAATAATTGAATAGTTTGACATGAATTATAATTTTAGATTAGTAAAAATTTTTTTTACAATGACAATTTTTCAACCACAGTGATCTTATTGCTATTATGACAAATAAGTGCTTAGGTTTTTAAATTAGATGTTTTACAAGTTTGTGTAGCAAATGTATTAATAATTTTTTACTTATGATTAATATACATGTTTTTAACATTTAGCATTTTCAGAAATTTCTCCAAAAGTTCGTGTATTAGCTCTACTAAATATTGTTGCATTTACTGTCTTATGGAATCTTGCTCTAGAGGAGTTGTATTTTTGTAGAAATGGGGACTGCCTTCTTTTTATTCATCAAGTCGCTATTAGAATTGTGATGTTCTATATTGCCACAATTGATATAATCACTACTTATATGGCATAATCAACTGTAACAGATGTTGTTATACTTTTATCGCTATAATTCCAAAATTCTTTTTGTTTGCCTTACCAAGTTTACATATAATTCTTCTTTTTCATTTTCATCCATTCTACTTACAGGTTTATTCGGAGGGTTCATTGTTTGATACTTATTTAAGTGCGGAAACCCTTCAAATAAGCAAGGTTTTAAGATCAATATTAAAATTGACGCACCGTCATTTTTAGCTGCCTCTAGTAATGGTGGTATTTCATCTGTACCAATAAATTCAGACCCTAAAAAATCTGTTGTTACTAATAAAATAGCAACTTTTGTTGTTGAAATAGCTTTTTTAATCTCTAGTTTCCAATCAGCTCCAGGAGAAATTTCTGAATCATCCCAAAATTTAATCTTATCTAAAAATGGTTTAAAGTGCCTTTTTATATCTTTAAGAAACTTTTTATCATTGTGACTATAGCTCACAAATACTTGCTCTCTTTTATTTTCTGAATCTCCTTCTTTATTAACGTTAGCAACAATAGGAAGAGTATCGATTTCTTGTCGAATATAAAACAATAAACTCTCAACTGTATTTTCCCAATGACATTTTGGATCGGCATTACCATCATGGCTTTCAATTCTATGCTGCAACAATTCTTCTTTTACGAAATTCTGGATTTCATCCAAAAATATTGCCTTTGAGTTTGGTAAATAAAAGTCATGTACTCTTCCTTTAATTTTTACAAACTCTTTAATTGGCTCCATATAATTACTTATTGAAATACTTCTTTTCGTAAAGTACTTAGCTTCTTCTCTTATTATTTTTTCATCTTTCATTTTTACTATTTTTAAAGTATAACGACTGTACACACGATGTGCTGCTGATAGTAAGTTCGGGATCAACAACTAATGTCCGACTACGGCACAATCGACCGTGACTCGACAAAAAACACGAAGCGGCCGCCCTTGCAGATGCCCACTAACTTTTCCTAACCGTCAAAACTGATTCAGCAGTATGGACATTTTGTACAGTGTTGTGTGTGCGTTCTGTTTCTTATCAAACTTCAATTTCTTCTAGACTTCATCAACAACTGCCATTCCAGTTAAACCTATAAAATCAAGAAGAGAGGTTGGAATTAGCGTTTCATTAAACTGCTCGGAACTCATACTATGCAATACATCCCAAATACCAAGGCTACTTTTATCATTTGAATTATAGTTAATCACTGATTCAAGTTTTTTAACATTAAAATGAATCTTATCAATTGAAGCATTTTTGATTAGGTTATAGTTTGTAGTAATCATTGCTTTTTTGTCACTCCCAAGGTATAATTGACTATCCTTTAAGTCATCCAACGAGTTAAATGCAGAGACCTCTACAAGACTTAATTCGTCTGATTCAAAATCCCAATCATTTATCACGAAATAGTCTACATTAAAGTGCTTACATAATTCTATCAAATAATTTGCAGTAGGTTTCCCGTGGTGACAAACTATCGAAATATTTTCAAAATTTAGAAACGCTCCTGAATACTTCTCTTTATTAATAATTTTAGCATCTGTAGAAATCATCTCCAAAACTTTCTTCTTTATTGCATAACTGTAAACAAGCACATCATTCGGTCCTTCAACTAGAATCACTTTTTTACTAAACAAAATTCTATTTAGGTTTGGCTCTACAGTCTTAATAAACTCATTATATCGTGATAAATTAATTACCTCACCTGTACTTTCATCAACTTCTTCAATACTGAAATCTTCTATTTTATTATATTTACAAATTGTTTGGTCATTTTCATCCATTTCTAAACGTATAAGACCTTTTGTATCGAAAGGATCTGTCATCTTCTCAGAATGAGTTGTATATATAACTTGATGACCTTTTTCAGCTAAACCACATAAAACAGTTTTATAGAAATATTCTTGGTGATTTTCGTGTAAGAAACTTTCTGGTTCTTCAAATAAGAACAAGCACTTATCTTCTGTATTTGATTCTGCTATTGCCTGAATAACTGCCATTACGAACATCGAAATAAACCCATCACCAAAATGATCGATTGGGATTAAGTTGTCAGTATTACCATTCAACCCAATCTTGAACATCATTTTCAGAAATATATCTTCATAATTTGGTAGACCAAAATCAACCTTACAATCATTATTTCTAAGGTTTGTTGAATAGTTTTTCCTTATAATATTAATGAAATAACTTAACGTTGATTTATCAAGAACTTTATCTGTACTTGCCGCAACTTCTGATTCGAAGGTATTTTTTTTAGCCTGCATCGAAGTATCTGAGTCCACAAGTTTTTGTATATGTCGACCGAGAAATGACCTTATATTTCCCCAGCTTGTTTTTTGTGTAGCTATCTCTTCCTTGATGATATGAAAATTGACATAGAAAATGCCATAATGCTTATTAGCTCCAAAAAACGATTTACTTATTCTGGATTTTATTTCTCCATCTTGTAATTGTGTCGATATCGTATAATCACCTGAAATAGACTTCGGGTTACCTCGATAATCAAGACCATAATCACTACCTGACAAACTAGAAATTATCTCAATTTGATTATTAATATTCATATTATGAAGATCAACAATCTCAAATGTTTTTTCGCTTATAAACTTTTCACCAATACCATAAAGGATTGCCCTCATTAAGTTTGTCTTTCCTGAATTATTATAACCAATAATTGCTACAGGTTTTAAATAATCAACAGGTGGAAAAAAGAAATCCTGTCCTTCTCCGAAGGATCGGAAATTATTTACCGTTATTGAATTTATCCTTATATTCGACATATTTAATAATTATTTGAGTTTTGTGAATGGCACACAACAATCCTGTAGCATTGCGATTATACACCTTGTTTAATCATAACCACATTAACCACAACACAACCACACATTCCAATGATTCTATTGCCATTATAACCAAGCAATAGTTTGTATATATCAAAATCCGTTCCATTTTATAATAAATGCATCGTGAAGCTGTATTTATATGTGAAGAATGTACTTGCAGTGTACTTTTGTTAAAATGCTGATTTGTCAACTAACGCTATTGGAAAGCGTGGTGAGTATGGTCTTCCTCTTAGGTTTATGGACTAAATATGTTAATAATTTTGCACTTATTCTTGAAATACATTTTAAAATACATGTTTTCAATAATAGTCTCAGAAATTCTTATTTCAACCATTCTAAATAGTTGTCTTTATTGATTATGTGAAATTCTGATTCTGGATATCCTTTTTTCCAAGCAATTGGTTCTTTGCTCCTTTTCTTCGAATTCCATTTAAATTCATAACCATACAATTTTCCTCCTCTATCTTCTACCCAATCTATTTCTTGTTGATCGTAAGTTCTCCAAAAGAAATTATACACAAGCATTCTTTGATAATTCTGATATTTGATTCGTTCACTTATTATATAATTTTCCCATAATTGACCTATATCATTTCTCATCTCAATAGGATTCATATTTCCTATTAAGATATTCCGGATTCCGTTATCGAAGAAATACCACTTTTTCCCTTTTGCTATTTCTTTCCTTAAATTCCTACTAAACGCTAAAACAGGATAAATTATATATACTTTTGATAGAAGATCCAGGTATTTTTCAACAGTATTCTTACTCATCGAAAGCTGAGATCCCAATTCATTATGGGAAACTTCTCCACCTATTTGAAATGCTATTAATCTAAGTAATTTAAAAATCTTATCTGAGTTTCTAATGTTCTCAAATTCCAATATATCTTTTAGCAGATATGAATTCACCAGGTTTTGTAAATACTCTCGCTTGTCGGTTTCATCGGGTATATTTACTAGTTCTGGATAACTTCCATAGACTAAACGCTGTTTCAAATTTCCTATCTTCTCAATTGGGTTCTCAATTTGAGAAAACTCCGATTCTGACAATGCAAATAGGTTGAAATCCTTTTTTCTACCTGTTAAAGGTTCTCCTGTGTATTTATTAAAGTCAAATGCTGATGAACCAGTTACTACTATTCTGATTCCTTCGATTTCATCAACAATCAGTTTAAGTACTTTGCCTACTTCAGGTATTTTTTGTCCTTCATCGATCAACAAAACTCGTTTTGATCCGAGTAAATGCAAATAGTTCTGTTTACTTCTATGTTCCAGTTTTGTTCTAGTGTCTAAATCTTCACCATTCAACAATAAGTATGGCTCTTCTAACATTGAAACTAATTTCTTTAGTAAGAAGGTTTTCCCAATTCAACGAGGTCCTAATAATACAATTACTTTATTTGGGCTTAAACTTTCGAAGAAGCGGTTTTCTATTGATTTGATCAGAATTCTAGTCATTTCTATTGTATTTTAGCTAAAAAAAGTCAATCTATTGACTAAATTTAGCTAAATTCTGTCAATTGATAATATTTTTATACTTAGAATTTTCCCAGAAAGGGGTGTTCACTAGCTTTACTTGACGTTTTTCGCGAATCAGAATGTCTGGGCGACTGAAAGGACTGCTTTTATAGGTGGGCTTGAAACATAAATAATTAATTTAGAACGATCATTATAAGTAAAGCGAAAAGAAGAACTTGAACCAATTTATCATCATTTTTTTCTGATTTCCTACGTTAAAAAAGTAACCTGGTTCGACACTCGATAGCCCTGCTACCGAACGTCGGACCGACTTGACTTTTTTGCCTTGTAAATCAAAAAAATCTAGTAACAAATTTTGGTCCAACTTATTTTTTTCACTTTACTAAGGAAATTTTTTGTATTTTTATTTATTATAAAATTTACATATGAAGGGCATTACACTAAATGAATTGAAAGTAAAAATTTACGAACCATTAGGAAATCCGAAAAGAGATGCTATAGAGCGAGAAATAAAAATGGAGCTTTTAAGGGAAGAGATTAAGAGACTTAGAAAGGAAAGAAAATTAACACAAGAGCAGTTGGGAAAGATGATTGGCGTTCAGTGTGCTCATATATCGAAACTTGAGAACAATGCATCAAATGTAACAATAGGTACCTTGATTAAAGTTTTAAATGCTTTAAATGCGGACTTGAATTTTACTGTTGAAAATAGAGAAAAAGTAGCATGATTGCTTTACGATTGTATAAACATAAAAATATAGAGATATGAAAAGATCAATTTTAGCACTGTTATTATGTGCGATGACGAGTGTGGCTGTTTCGGCACAGGTAACTTTTACCGAGGAGAATTCTTGGGACGCGCTTCAAAAAAAGGCGGCGACTGACAGCAAATACATCTTAGTAGATGGTTATACAGATTGGTGCTATTGGTGCAAAGTGCAGGATAAGGAATTGTTTTCGCAAAAAAAAGTAGGGGATTTTGTAAATGAAAATTTTGTTGCGGCAAAAATTAATTTTGAAAAAGAGGAGGGTTTAGACTTTTCTAGAAAGTTTAGAACTTGGGCATATCCAACTTTATTAGTTTTCAACGGTGGTGGACAACTTGTTGATAAAATAGTAGGGTATACTGAAGATTCAGATGTCTTTATTGAAAAGCTTCAGAAGATGTTGGATAATAAAAAAGAAAAGAACTTTAGTTTTGATTCTAAAAATTTGAAGCCAGATTTTCCAGATTTTTACGTGAACAGCATTGGTCCAGGCAAAAAAGAGCCAGTAATGGATACGGAAATTTATGCATTTTTGGATAAACAAGATGATTTATTATCAGAGGCTAGTTGGTCTGTGTTGTATCGTTTTGGTGGAAATGAAAAGCACAATGAATTTTTTGTTTCAAATTATGATAAAGTAAAAAAAATGTATGGCACATCTGACGCGGAAGATTACTTGATGAGAATGATTATGGAAGCGGCACAATCAGCTGCAATTGCAAAGGACAAAACAGAGCTTGAAGCTGCTCTCAAAAATGTATCATTGTTAAATGATGAAGAAGCAGAAAGTGATTTAGCACAGCGAGCAGAACTAATGTATTACAAACAAGGTAAAGATTGGGAGACTTATTTTGGAATGATGGACAAGATTTTTGTGGATAGTGATTACAAAAATGAAAGTCAAGTAAACGGTGCTGCTTGGGGTGTTTATGAAAATCACGATCAACCTTTTGTGGATATGGCAACAGAGTGGATGCGTGTAGTGATAAACCGTTCAGATAGTTATGCCTATTGGGATACATATGCAGCATTGCTTTTAAAGCAAGGCAAGTTGCAAAAAGCAGAACATTACGCAAAAGAAGCAATCAAAAGAGGACAGAAAGAAGAGACTGATGTAAAAGAGACGGAAGCATTATTGAAAAAAATTCAAGAAAAGGCTACCAATAATAAAAAAGAGACGGAAGTAAAGTAATGATTAAAAAATAAAAAAAAAACCGTGCATTTACGGGAAACTGTAAATGCACGGATAAATTACCTCTGAAAAAAGCCACTAACTATGTTGAAACACAAAAAAATAATTGCTACTACTATTTCAGTTTTATAAAACTATCAATTCGTTTGCTCCAATTGCCATTTATTTGATAAATATATCTTCCAACTGGCAGTTCTTTGAAATCATAAGTGAATGTATTAATACCTACTTTTAAATCCGTCTTTGTAAATACACGCATCAATTTACCATTGTCATTGAAAACTTCAATGGTTATTTTCTCATTTGGTCTTAAAAGATTTATGTCAAAAGTTATGATGTCAACAACTGGGTTTGGATAAGCAATTGCTGCCAAGTTTGCTAATTCTGGATCTACAATAGTTGGGATTTCAAATTCCAAATTTACATTGTGAATAGTTCTGTCTCCATTAAAATTAATGTTTTCATTCAACATTTGTCCTTTCCAAATAAAATTCAATTGATCACCCTCTAACAATCCTTCTATCTGATCTGTACTTAGAGGGTCATCGCCATAAATTGGAGTTGTCATTATCTTACCGCCATCCATAACTTTTGCCATAATATCTAGCGTGGAGCCATCTTGGTTTTGAATGATGATTACTTCATCTTTTTCTAAATTACAGGTTCCGTTCACAAAGTCAAAGACATTGCTAAGGTAGATGTTTTCAGTATTTCCGTTTTCTTCTGCATTTTTAAGTTTAACCCAATATCCCATACCATTATCCAGTTTGTCTAAGGTAGTGTTAGCATCATTGTTAGGGTCAAAGATCAACTCCTGACCATCATAACCCGTTACAAAAGCTAGATTGTCCTTTGCAATTACATCATTATAATAAATTTCAGGTGAATAGCTATATGGAGCGTGAAAGCTTGTTAAATTCCATCCTGCATTTGTTGGTTTAGGGTAAGTTTCTTCTGGGATTAAGCCATAAATATAAAGAGCATCATCTTCCTTAACTTTTACCCAGTAACCAAAGCCTTTTTCTATTTCATTCAAAGTGTTGAATACCTCATCACCGTTGTGAGTATAAGCGAATGCTCCATTATCATATCCAACTACATATTCAAGGTTATCAGGTTTCAAATTAGCGAAAACATCCTCAATCTTTTTGCTAAATGGAATGACATCTAATGAGATTAAATTCCAACCAGCATTTAGTTTAATTACGTCCGTTCCAATACTTGAACCAGAATTAGAACCAGAACTAGCAAGCGAAGTAGATGTACCAGTGTTTAATGCAAATAGTTCACTCTGATTGTCTATGTACTGAGCATTTTCTAAAATTCGAAGATCTATTTCATTCTGTAATAGATGATTGTCATCCATTTTTGCCCAAGTACCAACATGGTCAATATCAACAATAACTTGCCCAACTCGACCAACTGCATTGATACTTTGTTGATCTATTCTTGTAACACTAACGTCTAGCGTGTAAGTTTCTGGATCGTAATAGTAAAAGCTAACGACCTCTGTGCTTTCTTCTCCAAACCAGTCATCTATATATTTAAAACTAGCGTCAGCCATTTTGTATTCATTGTATTCTTCCCCATTTATAGGTATTTCAATGCTTGCAAAAATACTCATATCAATCTGCCAAGCCATTCCGTGAATGCTGTTACTGTTTTCATCAAGGTTGACATCAATGGCAATCTGTCCACCTTCAAAAGAAGAATTTTCTTCGTCAAGTTGAATCGCTAAAGATGCATTACTAGGCGTAGCATTAACCACACTATTGTGTGTTTTGCCATAATTTAAGACCAATACATCTAAATCTGCTTCATCAACAATACCGTCTCCATTGGCATCCGAGTGTTTGTCGTTGACATTTCCAGGGCCAGTGTACTCCCAATCTATCGCTGCTTGTCGAACCCAATCTGTGCTTGCATTTATACGAGGAGGACCTGTTTTTTTGTAATCAAATCCCCAATATAAAACATCAAGGTAATTGGCTAGTTGGTTATAATCCATATCTCCTGGCCAAACACAAGAATTACTTTCAAATACTTCAATAGAATCAATGACTACATTTACACAAGTATCAGCAACAGTCACTATATAAGTTCCAGGTAAAAATACTTCAATACTCGTTTCATTTACTAGACTTGAGTCTACCTGTCCTTCATAGTCCCAAATTATATAACCAGTATCAGGGAAATCGATAGAAAGAATAACAGACCCACCACAGCCCAAATCTTGGTCAGGTCCTAAATCTATTGTAAATGGCTCACAAGGTGATATAAATTCACAAGTGTCTCCCGTGCAAATATTACTAAACCCTGAATCCGACCCTCCGTCGTGTAAGTGTACATTGTATTTGAAATTGAAGTATTCCAAAGGTAAATCACACAATGACAGAGGGTAGCATCCTTCTAATAGGTTTTCACTAAGATTTAGATAAGTCAAGTTGGATAAGTTGCCTAACTCAGCAGGAATGTTACCAGTCAGTTGGTTGTCGTTTAAATGAAGCGAAATTAGATTAGATAAGTTGCCCAATTCACCAGGAATATTTCCAGAAAAACCATTAACACTTAAGATCAATTTTTCCAAGTTTGTTAGATTGCCCAAAGAAGCAGGAATAGCTTCATTTAAATAATTGGTGTGTAAGCCTAGATCAATTAAATTATAAAGGTTGCCGAAGCTATCAGGAATTTCTCCCATTAGTTCGTTGTTATCAAGATGTAAAACTTCTAAGTTGCTCAAATTACCCAATTCAACAGGAAGAGAACCAGATAATAAATTGTTCTCTAAATGCAATTCTCTAAGATTAGCAAGTTGTCCAAAAGAAGAGTTGATGACCCCAAACAATTGATTGTTTGCAAAGTCTATGATTTCTAAAGAAGTTGCATTGCCAATTACGCCAGGAATTTCACCTGTAAGTTGGCAGTTATTTAATTTTAAAATACGCAGATTGCTCAACTGTCCTAATGAAGAAGGAATGTTACTTTCAAAAGGATTATTGTTTAAAATTAATTCATTTAAATAAATTAAATTGCCCAATTCAAAAGGAATTTGACCTGTTAATGAATTGAATGATAAATTTAGTTCACGCATTTTAACCAAGTTTCCAAATTCTGTAGGAATATTGCCAGTCAGTTGGTTATGGTTTAAATGCATTACTTCTAAGTTTGTGCAGTTGCTCAAGCTTACTGGTATATTGCCTGAAAGGTTGTTGTTGTTTAAATGCAACTCAGTAAGATTGATAATTGTACTTAATTCATCAGGTATGAAACCAGTAAGGTCATTATTACCCAAGTTGATTCCTACTACACAGCCATTCTCATTTGTGTTTACACCATACCAAGTTTCATATGGTGTTGAAAGATCCCAAGTATAGGTCCAATTAAGACCATCTGTAGCATTGTAAAAAGCAACCAAAGCTGAATAATCTGTTTCTGCACATGTGTCATCACTAGGGTTAGGACATTCTACCAAATCTGCACAAAAATCATTATACCAGTCAGGAGAACCTTCTTCTGGTAAGCTTGGGTTAAAAGTGAAGTTGTATTCTATTAAATTTAAGTTACATAAAGATTTAGGATAACAGCCACTTAAATTATTACCCCAAAGTAGTAAAGAAGTTAAGTTTGATAGATTTCCTAATTCGGCTGGAATACTTCCTGATAGATTGTTATCATCAAGTCTCATTCTAACTAAACTAGACATGTTTCCTAATTGCCCTGGAATGCTTCCTGTTAAATTATTACCATTAAGCAATAAAAATTGTAAGTTTTCCAGATTGCCCAATTCAGTAGGAATTATTCCAGTTAAATTATTATCAGATAAGTTAAGGTCAACTAAGTTTGTCAAGTTACCAATTTCAGCAGGAATAGAGCCATTTAACTGATTGTTACCTAAGGATAAATAGTTTAAGTCAGTCAAATTTCCAATTTCAGTTGGAATGTTTCCACTTAGGTTATTGCCTTCGAGGACCAAATTGTAAAGACTGGTTAGATTACCGATTTGAGAAGGAATATTGCCTTCTAAATCATTGCTTCCAAGGTGTAAATGCTCAAGATTACTTAGGTTTCCAATTTCAATTGGTATGAATCCTGTTAGGTTATTACCAGTAAGATCAAGGACGGTTAATTCTGATAAATTTCCAATAGAGGAAGGAATCATACCCTCTAAATTATTCTCAGCTAAATTTAATCCGACTACATGACAGCCATCATTGTCCCAAGCAATATTAGCCCAAGTGCTGACAGGCATATCTAAATTCCAAATAGTATCCCATTCAGCACCATTAGTCGAGTTGTATAAATCTACAAGAATTAAGGAGTCAGATTCTGTGCAAGGGATACCGCAAGGAACATCAGGGTTGTCACAAAAATCATCAAAACCTTGTGGCAAACCACCATCAGGTAAACCTGGGTTGTTTATAAATATCATTTGTGCAGGAACTAATCCACACAAAGAAAGTGGATAGCAACCAGTCAATAGATTGTTTTCTAAAACTAAATAATTAATGTTGGTTAAATTACCCAATGATTCAGGAATTTCTCCTATTAACTGATTGGTTCCAAGTCTTAAATCTACTAAGTTAGTAAGGTTACCTAAAGTTGCTGGAATGACCCCAATTAATTCATTACTGTTTAAGAACAATGAACCTAAACGTATCAAGTTGCTTAGCTCATTAGGAATGTATCCTGATAATTGATTATTACTAAGATTTAATATGGTTAAAATACTTAGATTACCCAATGACTGTGGAATGCTTCCATCTAATTGATTATTTGATAAAATTAATGCTTCTAAATTTGCTAAATTGCTTAATTCAACAGGAATATTTCCTGTTAGCATGTTATCGTTTAAATAAAGAATATTCAATGAAGACATAGATCCAATTTCACTAGGAATATTTCCATCTAACAAATTACCTGAAAGATCTAAAACAGTACAATTAACCCAATTGCCAATCTCTGTAGGAATGTTTCCCTCTAATTCATTACTGTAAAGTCTTACATCATTTATATTAGAAAGGTTGCCAAAGCTAGTAGGAATGTTTCCTTCCAGTCCATTGTTGTATAAAAAAAGAATATTTAAATTTGATAAATAACCCAGTTCAACAGGAATGTTTCCAGTTAGGTCATTAGCGTTTAATGCTAAGAATTGCAAAGATGAAAGATTGCCCAACTCAGCAGGAATCTCACCCGTTAATCCATTGTCAGAAAGATTTAAAGCTTCCAAGTTAGATAAATTACCTAATTCAGGTGGAATAGTGCCTATTAAATTATTTCCATACAAATTAATATTGGTTACACAGCCATCGTTGTTTACTTGTACTTCATACCATGTATTCATTGGTTGGCTTAAATTCCAAATAGAATCCCAATCAGCTCCATTTGTTGCATTGTAAAGCGCAATTAAAGCTAAAGAGTCAGATACAGCACAAGGAGGATCACAAGGAGGAGCGACTCCTAAACAAAAATCTTTAAAACCTAGTTGAGAACCATTATCAGGTAAACCTTGATTATTTACAAAAGTAGGCTCTATTGGTAAATTACATAAAGACTGTGGGTAGCAACCTTCTAATTGATTGTCATGCAAACCCATGATGTTTATATTAGATAAATTCCCCAACTCAGCAGGAATGTTTCCTGTTAACTCATTGCTCTGAAGCCTTAAATCACCTAAGTTGGAAAGGTTACCTAATATTGGTGGAATGCTTCCAGATAATGAATTCTCTCTTAGGAATAAGTTTTCTAGATTTGTTAAGTTTCCAATTTCAAAAGGAATTTCACCAGTTAACCCATTGCCATCCAGAAAAAGACCAGTTAAATTTGTTAAGTTTACTAATTTAGTAGGAATTTCTCCAATTAATAAATTATTCGAAAGACTTAAACGTGTTAAATTAGAAAGATCGCCTAAAGATGTTGGAATTTCTCCCTCCAATTGATTGTCTGGCAGATTTAATGACGTAAGATTAGATAAATTCCCCAACCCAGTCGGAATATTTCCCTCCAAATTATTGAATGATAAGTCTAGATGAGTAAGACTTGATAAATTCCCCAACTCAGCAGGAATGTATCCTACCAAATTATTTTCACTCAGTTCCAGCCTTTCAACACAGCCAGTTACAGGATTAACATCTACTCCTTCCCATTCACTCATTGGTAGACTTAAATCCCAATTAATAGGAGTCCAGTTAGCACCATTTGTTGCATTGTATAAAGCAATAAGGACGGTAGCGTCAGCTTGCAAACAGTTATTAACTGGTGATTCAGTCACTTGACACTCACTAGGGATGCTTTTCAAGGCATTGCTAACATTTAATCTACCGCCACTCATGCATTTTCCTTCTAGGGCAGGTATAATGACATCTACAGATTCTAGAATCGCATTTTTTATATCTTGATAATCTAATTGGTCGCATTGTGCTTTTAGCAATACTGCTGCGCCAACTACATGCGGAACTGACATGGAAGTTCCAGAGTAATTGTCATAATCATTACCTGGGATTGTACTTTTAATAGATAATCCAGGAGCTGCTAAATCTACAGAGGTTGCTCCATAATTGCTTGCTTCAAAAAAATTCTCAAACACAGCTAAATTGTCCTGTGGGTCCGTTGCTGCAACACTAATAACATTAGGAGAATTATAAGATGCTGGATAAGTTGGGGTTGCATCTGTATTAATATTATCATTACCTGCTGCTGCAACAAATAAATGGTCTTGCTCTGCTGCTAAATCAATTGCATCTTTAAAAGTTTGGCTATATCCAAACCCTCTGTAGCTATTGGTGCTAATTTTTACACCCATTTTTGTCGCATAACCTAATGCCTCAACAACATCGCTTACAAAGGCACTTGATGTTACACATTCACCAGATGAGTCAAGTTCAAAAATTTTCAATCCCATCAATTTAACATTTGGGCTTACACCAACGACTCCTATATTGTTGTTACCTACCGCTCCAACTGTTCCAGCTACATGTGTACCATGTCCGCAATTGTCCATAATATTATTATTATCATTGTAAAAATCCCAACCTATAAAATCGTCAGCGTATCCATTTCCATCATCATCAATTCCATCTATATCACCAGGATCAAATATCCATTCGGTGCCAGTATTAAATATAACATATCCATTTTTATTTGCATCTTCTCCTAAATTTTGCCAGATATTTTCATTGAGATCGTCATGAGTCCAATCAATGCCAGAGTCTAAAACTCCAACAACAATATCGCTGCTGCCTTCTTGAGTATCCCAAGCTTCAGGCATACCTATTTTCTCCATTCCCCATAAATCTGAATAAAAAGGGTCATTGGGTTCTCCACACAATTTAAGTTCATAATTAGGTTCAGCATATTTCACTATCCCTACAAAAGAAGATTCAAAATATTCAGCAATGTTTTCTATGCCAATGATAGTATTACCATCAAAATTCAGTGTGTCTGGTACACACCAAATCTCAGTACCTAATCCACTTAAAGTTTTGATTTTAGAGCAACCTATAGATTCAGCACTAAGGCTGAATCCTCCGTTTTGAGTTTGCTCTTTAAAACTAATTAGAAGCTCATTGGACTTATACATATTTTGTCCATTAAGTGCGAGTGTAAAGGAGAGAGTTATTAAAATAAGCATCCCTAGTGCTAAATGTGAGTTGAGTTGAATCTTTTGCATGAGTATCGTTTTATTATTTAAAAATCACTGGTTCAAAATCATTTTCTAAGTAAAGTGAAAATAATAAGTTGAGTCAAGCTGACCGAGCGTCGGACCGTTCATATTTTTTCTTTATACAAAGAAGGAAGAGCATTGCATAGCAGGGCTACGGAATGATTTTCCTGATGCAGTATAAAGGAAAAAGATAAAGTCAGGTGACTCTAATTATTGTTTTCGCTTTTCTAAGTGCTGAGATGTAAGTTTCAATGGTCTTTTGCACTTGAAAAAATGATAAATTGTTCTTTTAAATTAGTCTTATGATCCAAAAGTAGGACCATATTGAAGCCTAAACAAGGGTTTTATAAGTGATTTTTTTGCTACATATTTTAATTTTTAATTTTTAAATAGTTGATTGTCATTAATTTTTTACTTTTAAATGATTTTTTATTTTGCATTTTATTGATTTTTTTCTATTTTTATTTTTTTAATAATTGAAAATTTATTTTCAATAAAACCATAAAGACCATTCATAACGGTAGTAAATTATTGGAATCGAAAAGGCAAAGGTTTATAGTTCCAACCATCAAATGATTTCTGTACTCATTAATTTCAAATAACAAAAAGTGTTATCAGACAATCAAAAATTTTTAAAGTTGCTTTCTACATTGAAGAAAGAGGAAGTTAATCATTTTAAGAGCTATTTAAAAGTAGCCAATCCAAAAATTGAATATCAGAAGCAATGTACTGATCTGCTGGAGGTATTGATTGATAATGCGAAAGAGGTGCAAAATGAATATGGGCAGACGTATTTGTTCTTTCCTGAAGGGATTAGCAAGCGTATTGCTCATGAAAAATTTAGCCATGCGACAAATAACGGCGAGGGCGCAATGAGTCAGAGGCTTAGCTATTTATGTAAAGCTTTTGAGTTTTATATTGGTCAGTCTTTGGACAATGATTTTAAAATAGAGATCGTACATCAGGAGTATTTGGCGCAGCTGATTTTTTTAGAATTTCTTCAGAAACGAAGATTGGCTGATCTTTTTGATAAATATTTTAAAAAATTTCAGAAACGGTTAGAGGATGCGAAAAAATCGGAGCAATTGTATTTTGTCCAAAAGGCTACAGAACAATTGCGAATAGATCAACAGCTTTTGTTTAATAGAAGGATTTCGACGGTATCTTTAAGTGAGTTGTTGAACTTAACAGCTCGTTATAATTTTTTGAGTATGATAAAACTCGCTTGCTCACAAATCAATTTTGATATTGGAATGGGTGTTGCGAATGATGAAAGAGAAGACAAGATCAATTATTACATAGATTTTGACGTGGAGGTTGTAAAATTTTCAGAAGACGAGCTTTTGCAATTGTACTATTTTGTGTATTTGGCTTTTACCAAAGATGCATCTATCGGCAAGGTTGAGGATTTGATAAAAAATATTTACAAACATAAAGAAACCATTGCATCAGATGAAATATACAAGCTGTTCAAATTGGTTCAAAATATTTGTTTACAGCAAACAAGAAAAAGAGGGGATTCTCATTATAGAGATTTGTTATTGAGGATTTATCAGTATTTGGATAAGCTTGAGTTGATCGTTTCGGATAATACCATTACCATTCGATTGTTTCTAAACATCGTCAATGAATCAGGAAAAACCAAGAACTTCGATTGGGGACATCAATTTATTGAAAAATACAGTTCGCGTTTGCCATTAAACGTAAGAAAGAAAATAGGCAATATTGGAAAAGGCTTGTTGTTTTTCGAAAACGAAGAATACCAAAAAGCGATTGACATTTTGGACAATCACAGAATGTATATTGAAAATGATCCCAATCTTGAAAACAATAGAAACATATTAATCATAAAAGCATTTTACGAACTCAAACAGTTTGAATATTTGGCTCCGAGAGTTGAAAGGCATATTGATTATTTGAGAAGAACGCCTAAGCTGTCTTCAGACACTACCAAGCCCAACATACTTTTTTTACAAATGTTGATCCGGTTGGTTAAGTTTATCGTTTCTATAAAATTAAAAAGGTATAATAAAAAAATAGTAGCGGAAAAAGTTGACGAGCTTTTAGAACGAATTAATAAAAGTACAAAGAGAATTGACAATAGGGTTTGGCTTTTGGAGAAGGTGGGGGAGGTGAAAAAATGAAAAAAATCCCCACAAGAAATACTTCTTATGGGGCTTTTTTCTAAAATTTATTTAAAACTAAAACTAATCCTCTTTCACAAACCTAGTTACTAAAGCAGTATTTTTCTCATCAATTATTTTAATAAAATACATGCCAGAAGCATAAGCTTGAAGATTGATGTTTAAGGTGTTTAATCCTTCTACAGCCTCGTAGACTTTAGCCTTGATTAATTTCCCAGTAACATCATAAACCTCGTAGTTAACCACATTTTTATGATCCATTATAAATGTGACATTCACAAATTCGGTTGCAGGAACAGGCGCGGTGTAAACAATTTCAGATTGTCCTTCTCTTTTTAATAAAATCACATTAGAAACAATAGCTGTCTTTCCAGAAATATTGGTTTCCAATAAACGATAATAATAATTTCCTTTAAGCACATCTTTGTCTAAGTATTGATAAGTATTGGCGATGTTGCTATTTCCAAGAGATTTTATTTTATCAATAGCTGTAAAATTAGTGCCATTATTAGAACGCTCTAAAGTGAAATAACTGCTGCTTTTTTCAGTGGCAGTTGTCCAGAAAAGCTTGTTGCCATTTTCTTGAGCTTTACCATCAAAATTGATTAATTCAATTTTGGTTGTGGAACAATCCAGTGCAGATCTTTCAAAAGTAATATTGCATTCAGGAGTTAAAACTTCAGCAATTGTGAAAGAATAACCTGCTCCATCAGTAAAGCTTTCAGTAGTGTGAAAAATCTCATCTGTGACAGTAACCTCAGTGGTGAGATTATTGGTAATTTGAAAACTGATATTGTCAGTCGTTTGATCCAGAATAAAAAGTATTTCATAAGTGCCATTTACATGATCACAAATAACCTGTTCCATAACATCATAGGCTTTGCATTCCATACAAATATTAAAACTAGGATCGTCTGGTAAAAGGCAATTTCCACAATCGTCCGTTTGAGACGTTCCATTTGGTACACCCGCACAATCGCTACAAGTTTGATTGTTATTGCTAGGGTCGCTATCGCAAACACCACAGGCATCCAACTGGTTTGGACCATTAGCAATACCCATACAGTCAGCACCTGCTGCTTGTGGACCTGTTGTAGGAGTAAAATCATAATCATCATTGTAGGCGTAATCATCTACGTAATAATCCTCCCAATAATAGCAAGGGTAGCCACTGCATTCACAGTTGTATCTATAAATATCACCACAAGTAAAATCAAAGCCATCATCACAAGGCGTGCCGAATAAATTGTTGTCAAAATTAGGGCAAATATCCTCACAGTTTCTTACACCATCTTCATCACTGTCAGTAAATACTTCTTCTCCAATGCATTCACAATCTGCAGTGTAAACCTCGTTTTTTGTACACGGATCACCATCAATACAAGGCATTCCAATTAAATCTTGATGGACAAATGGGCAAGGATCATCTGTATTGCAAAGGCCATCATCATCTGAATCTGTATATAAACCATAGCAAAGACAGTCGTCAGAAATAACATCATTTAAAGTACACGGGTCACCATCATCACAAGGATCGCCTATAAATCCATCGTTAAAATCTGGGCATTTATCCTTACCATCACAAATGCCATCTCCATCAAGGTCATCTCCAATCCAAGTACCAGCACATTCGCAAAAGGCTATATAAACATCTTCAATGGTACAAGGATCACCATCATCGCAAGGCGTTCCAACTATTTCATCCAATGTGTTTAATGTCACTTCGGAAAGCTGCCATCTCCTGCTGTTCGTATCAAAATCATGAATGTATTTTAACAGCACAATTTCATCTTCTCCAGTTACTTGAATGCCTGATATTTCAACCTGACCATTATGTTCTTCTGTATAGTCCTCGAATAGTATGTTGCCTAGTGCGTCAATTTTTATAATTAATTGAGCAGTTCCGTAGCCATATGAAGCGTAAGTCTCATCAGTATCCACGTTTCCTGCAATAACAAAATTGCCTCCAGGAGTTTCTTTGATGTCTACCAATCTATTAGATTTTTGAGTTCCGTAGCTATGTTCCCATTCTAAATCTCCGAGAGCATCTGCCTTTACGACCCACATATCTAATTCACCAATAGGATTGCTAATGTCTCCATCTGTAGAGTTGCTCCAACCTCCTAAAATATATCCACCATCACTGGTAACTTCCATTGTAAATAATTCATCACTAGCAGCACCACCAAATTCGTTCTCCCAGATGGTTGCTCCCTGAGGATCAATTTTAACAAGCCAATAGCTTCCTTTGGTAGTATTAGGTCTAATTCTGGTTCCAGCAAAAACTAAATTGCCATCTAATGTGTGTTTTAAATCTAATAAATAATCATAAGGATGTCCACCAAATAATTTTTGCCATTCTACATTTCCTGTATTGTCCAATTTTAAAATCCAAGCATCAGTTCTACTAATATCTCCTAAACCCAAATCGTTAGAAGTAGATTGACCACCGATATAATAACCACCATCAGGAGCATTAAGGACACTAATAAATTCATCATCGTTTGAGCCTCCGTAACCTTGTGCCCATTCTACTTCTCCATCTGCATTTAATTTTACTACAAATCCATCATGGTTGCCAAAATCTGTAAATATTAAATCATCGTTAGAATATTGAAATTTTTCTCCAACAACAACATAACCACCATCAAGAGTTTGTATAATGCTTTTAGGAATGTAAATATCTATCCCTATTCTTTTTTCCCATTCCATATTTCCCAAAGAATCTGTTTTTAAGACTCTAAACGATCCAGAATTTCTAAATCCAGCAAGAATAAATCCGCCATCTTCCGTTTTATCCATTACATTAAAATATCCATTGTAACCATAGATTCCATAATCATGCGACCATTTTTCATTAAGGTTTTCATAATCTTCAGCGGGTACACCGGCACAAATGCAATTGCCATCGTAAGTATCATTAACCGTGCAAACGTCACCATCATCACAAGGCATTCCTATTGAGACATTGTCAAAACCAGGGCAGTTGTCATACCAATCACATACTCCGTCGCCATCAGAATCAACAAGAGTTCCTCGGCAGTTGCAATCCTCAGTATAGACATCGTTTTGAGTGCATGGATTATAGTCATTGCAAGGGGTTCCAATTAGATCGTTATTTAAATAAATGCAATTATCTTCATTGTTACAAATTCCATCAGAATCAGCATCAATAAAGGTTCCCTGACAATCGCAATCAGTAATGTATATATCGTTAATGGTGCAAGTATCATTATCATTACAAAGTTGCCCAGTAATGTTAAAAGTTTCTTGGCATTGCGTTGTAAATTTCGCCATCCAAATATCTGCGCGACCATAATTTGATTCAATATCATCTCCATCAGCAGAATAGATGTATCCACCAACAACATATTCATTATCGGCTGTTTCTAAAATTTTTATAGCAGTATCATAATTGCTGCCTCCTATATATCCTTTCCATTCTAAACTTCCCACGGCATCTATCTTGAAGAGCATAAAATCACCCTGACTTGGTGATGAAGTAATGAGTGAACCACCTCCAGCAATAATATATCCGTTATCAGTTGTCTGTTGAATAGATCTTATTCTTTCATGGTTTGTTTGAGGATAATTCTGATCCCATTCAATATTTCCCTGACTGTCAATTTTTACAATCCAAAAATCAGTGCTACCAGAATTGGCAGATACATCACCATCTGAAGAGTTAGATTGACCAGCAAGAATAAAACCACCATCGCTTGTTTGTTGTGATGCATTTAGATTTTCAGTATTAGAACCACCATATTTTTGTTCCCATTGAAAAACACCATTTTCATCATATTTTGCTACTAGTACATCACTTGTGTTTACTACACCAATATAGGTGATATTACTAGTAAATAAATACCCATTGTCAGCTGTTTGATAAAGGTCTGAAATTGATACTGATTCATTAACATTATAGTTTGTATCCCATTCTATATTTCCTTGGCTATCGGTTTTTATCAGTAAAGCATTACTATATGAGCCACTAGACTCTATAAGGTTTCCTTGGAAATTAGTATAGTCACCAGTATAGTTTGCCCCAAAAATAAAGCCGCCATCGGCAGTCTCCTTAAAAGATGCCATTCGGTTTCTACTTCCATATTCATATGATTTTTCCCATACTACAAGACCATTTGCATCTAGTTTAGCAACATTGTTATAAAGGGTAGGATAATCCCACAGTGTATAAACTACTAGGTAGCTTCCATCGCTTATTTGTTTTATTGAAACTAGAGATGAATATTCTGAATACTTATTTGCCCAGAGTATTTGTCCATCTGAATCTGTTTTTACGACCCAATAACCTGCCGTGTTAATAGAACTTGTAACGTCATAATCATTAGAATAGCTTGTTCCGAGTAAAATGTATCCTCCATCATCTGTCTGATCAAAGTCAATTAGATTTTCATTATAGGAGCCTCCATAATTTTTTGCCCAAAGAATGTCTTGTTCACAAACGTTAAGAAAAATTTGTGTGTCGCATTCTACAGCACTCAATTCAGGAGTTAGATTTGGAGTCGAGTCTTCCAAAGCGAAAAGGTGCATACTAAAGGCAATGAACAGCGTAAAAAAGAGTAAGTATTTAGGGTATTTCATATTTTAGGTTTTAAATTATATATTTTTAATTTATTATACGATGAGTTGAAATTCAAAGTTTATAAATTGTGGGTTTGATATATAAGTACATTTTACATTCTAGCTTTATTAGCTGCTATCTAATCATTGATTGCTTAGTAACTGTTCTTTTTTCGTTACTTAGAGTCTAGATGTAATTGAGTTGAAATAAGTAGGTTGGATAAGTTCCCTGAAACGACCTAAATATCACTTTACAATTCCCAACATAGCCCTAAGTTTAATGAAACTCATCAATGTATAGATTGCTATTGTGTTTACTTTTAGTTGGAACTTATAAGATTAAATTAAATATGTAGGCTCTTATTTAACTGATAAATACAAAGATTAAAATTAGAGTAAATTTGGGTTAAATGCAAGTAAATTATTAGCAGTCTGTTCTTACATATGTAATGAGCTATTCCCAAGTACTAAAAAAAGCTCCACAAAATTTATTTTGTGGAGCTTTTAAAAACTCAAGTTTCGTATGCGGATGTGCATCCTCTGTGTTTCCCTTGCTGCAAATGCTCAATTGGTTGGGACATACTATTTAAGTAAAACCAACTTAGTACTTATCTTTTTTCCATCATTATTGATAAGACTTATAAAGTACATACCATTCTTATAATTTGAAACATCCAATTGAATTTTACTTGTTTCATTGTTAATATTTATTGATTTCAAGAGCTTACCATTTAAATCTGTCAAGTTTAAATTTGTAAAACCTTCCTGATTTATAGATACCATTACATTATTTTGAGCAGGATTTGGATAGACCAATAATTGTTCCTGTGAAATTTCAGGAATGCTAAACTGATTTGCTCTTTTAGCAGAAGCTTCAGGAAATTCAGGAAGGTCAACTTCTATATTATAGTCTGTCAATTGGTGTAACAAACTAATTGCATATCCAGAGAGTGTTGAGTTTTCTTTGGCTATTGTCAGTAAAATTTTTTGTTGTTCTTCACTAAGCTCAAAAGCATCTTGATTCATTCTATATTCTAAATTAATTTCTTGGATGCTTATAAAATTTTGTTTGTCTGTTGAATTAATCTCCAAGCTGTTTAGTTGTTCTTGTGCCTGTGAAAAGTTGCCTTCTTCAAGGTAAACACCATATAGTTGTTTAGCACTAGAATAGTTATCATCCATTTTGATCATTTCTTCTATCGTTTCCATCTCATTATTTTGCAATGCATATTCGATAAATTTGATCAAGCTGTAATTTTTTTCTGTTTTACTTATAGCAACCTCTGCTTCTAATGCTTCACGTTCAGAAAATGGAACAGTTTGTTTTATTTCAATCAACTTTTGGTATGCAGCATTGTTTATGTTTTATTCAATGTCCTTCATTATTTCATCTGATAAAGGTGCGTTTTTTATTAAGATTTCTTCTTTTTTCCATGATGCAAGTTCTTGACTTTTAGCTATTGCAAGGAGATTGCTTTTAGATAAAAATGCTCCAGCCTCATCAATGATTCGATAAGTTTTATCTTCATTTGTCGCAATTCTAAGTGTTGTTTCGATTTGAGGGTTTGCTCCCTTATCCAATGGAGCTTTTAGGTTATTTAGACGGTTCCAAGCTTCTATCAAACAAAATTTCTTACACGGATTAATAATAATTAGATTAGGACATTCAATAGGGTTATATGATGATGGGTATTTACTATAGTTGGCACCATCATCACAGTACGGATTCTCGCTTAAGTCAATCGTATTATAAAAGTAATTAAAATGGTCAGCTCCTGACCAAGTATAAATATTATTTATACTACTTTGGCAAGGGTTGGAGAAGTCATTGCCTGCTGGATCTTTATATGATCCTTGAGACGATCCAATTGAGGAATTTTGAATTCCCAATACAATATCATAGTTGCATTCAGAAAAATTATTGCACCTCATTTGCAATGCATCGTTTTGATAGTAGGAGCCAACTGACATTCCACATCTCCTGAAATAATTATCAGTAAGCTCTCCAAGACTTCCTGTTGTGCTATACGCTAAAGTGCCATAGGCAAGGTCGTAGAAATTATTGTCTTCTATTATAAAATCGCTTTCCCCTTCAATTCTTATACCAACTCTATATTCATTGTCTGTTTGAATAAAGTTGTTTTGTTTGATTTCTATATTATGAGGTGACAGTGCATAAATTCCTATGCGGTTGTCTGTAAAAGTATTTGCAGTTGTACTGCCAATAACTGTTGGCGAAGTAATAAATGTTGCATTTGTTATTAAAATAGCCTCATCTTCCCAACCAGTAAATGTACAGCCATTCACTTCTATATATGAGTCTGATACAACAATAGCCCGAGTATTATAGGTACTGCCCGCAGGTTCAACAAATGGGTGGTTGAATTGGCATCCTACTATCTCAATACCTTTATTTTCAAACATTGAAATTCCATAATGGTTTAATTCACGACCATCATGATCTACCGTAACTTCAAAGGTGCAATTTAGAAAACGAGACTCGTTGGTAAATCCTGGGTAGCTCAAAAACTCAACACCCCTTCTATTGTTTCTAAAAGTAGTGTTTTCTGCATAAATCAAAGCACCGCGAAAAGGGCTTCCATGATCGCCAGTGTGAACATTGCTGCCCCTTCTTCTAGTTGTAATAGCCGAGCTGCGACTTTCTTCTATCAAAGTATTTCTGAGTATAACTGCGCCAGGACCATCTTGAGTATGTACAAGATTTTCATCGTTGATGACAGCTAGATTTTGCTGCATTGCATTGTTTCCCCAAGCTTCTATTCCATACCATCTTCTATTACAGGCAGTTAGTGTACAGTTTTCAGCAATAAGTTTCGCACCTCTTTCAACAATGATTCTTGTTCCAATACTGACCGTTGCATTTTCAATTTTCAGGATACTACCAGATTTTACAATGAGGTTGTTGTAATTTTCATCTGTATCAATGATCGTAACTCCACCACCGTCAATGGTGCGGCTGTTGAAGTTTTCTGCTGCTAAAACTGCGGCGTGTGCATTAACACAGCCCGCGCCTAAATCACCAGCATTTATGGTACCTGCTGCAATTAAGGCAGCTTCATCAACAATGGGTTGTGCAGATTGTTTTAACAATTCTTCTAAAACAAAAGGACCGAGACAGGGGTTTACGGCTTTCATTAGGGCAACTGTTCCTGCGACAACGGGGGCAGAAGCGGAAGTCGTAGATCCTGGTTTGATTCTATAAATCCCACCACGGTTAGGTAAAAGGTCTATAGGGTTACTATTTGCATCAAAAACAAAATCTGGTCTTAATGTCCAATAGTTAGTTCCCCCTGAAGCACATATGTCAACAAATTGACCTTCTCTTCCAGCAGTATTTTGATGCTTATTTTCTGTATCAACAGTGGAAACACATATCACTCCAGGTATTTCACAGGCAGAGCAAACATTACCAGCACCATTACCACAATTTACATTTTGTTGACCTGTTATAACATTATTTCCATTTCCAGCAATTATTACAACAGAGATACTATCATTTATTGCACTAGTAATTTCATTGTTGAAACCAGCAGCTGACATAAATATACTACAATTAATTACGTCAACATTATCTACAATGGCATCAGAAAAGGCAGCAGTTATTGATCCTCCAGGAACACCACAACTACCAAAGTTATTTTGCCCGATAGTTAATACACATCCTCCTACTGCATTATAAGCGTAAATATCACAATTATAACCTATACTGCTTAAGCCAACTCCATTGTTTGTTCTACCAGATGCTAATCCAGCAACCATTGTTCCATGATTAGAAGAAAAGATAGTGGTAGCATCATTAGAGCTATAATCCGTATAATTGGCAATTTCTAAATCTTCATGGCTATAGATGCCATTGATTTCGGCTAGGTTATCAATAATTCCAATTCTTGAATCAATATGAGTGTTTAAATCAAAATAATTTGACACAATATCATAGGCTTGTTGTGTATTCATATTATTAAGATATTGTGAGTTTTCTGTTGCCAATAATGGATCACCAAATGCGAGATTGGCATCACTTTGAAAGTCATTATTTGCAGGAGATGTATTATAATCGTTAGGAATTGAACCAAGAACTTCTAAATATTGGTTTTTAACTGATGCAAACATGCCTGATTGCAGTAGTTCTTTTTTTAATGATTCCAAATTACAGTTCTCGCATTTTACATAATAAGTATTTGGATACCAATTGAAGTTAGATTCTAGTTTATCCCAGTGTTGAACATTGTTTTTTGTAAAAATTGATTGTAATTTAGAACTTGTATTGAGATTTATTGAACTATATGTGCTGCTAAGTTCAACTATCAGTGTATTGGGGTCAATATCTTTTTGTGCATTGACATTGTTCATTGAAAATGATATAGATAGAAAAAATATTATTTTCAGGATGTGATTTTTCATATTAGTTAGGTTTTATTTTTTAACAATAATTTTATCAGAATAAATAACAGTATTTGTGTTTTTATCAATTAATCTAACGAGATAAATACCTGTCATATGATTGGAAAGTTTAACAGTATTGTTTTGTGAAAATAACTTATTGGTCTGTATCAACCTTCCATTTAGATCAAAAAGTTCTAGTGTGCAATTATTAGAAATATTTTGTTCTATAATGAGTTGGTTATTTATATTGGAATAAACATTTATTTTTTGTGGATCACTGTTGGCAATTGATGTTATAGTTCCATTACAATTTATGAATGTAGAATATTCGATTTCGATTTCTTTTGAATCTGTGTAACAATATAATGACGCACCGCCTGTAGTAGTTAAATAATTGCTATTGTAACCTAAAAAACCTACGCTAGAAATTGCCCCAATTGGCCAAATAATATCGTCAACTGCCCAAGTCCATTGCCCAAGCATTTTAGTTTTTTGTCTTGGAAACCAAATTTCATTTATTTGTATACTGTCAATTTGTTCAATGACGTAAGCAAATGATGAAGCTGTCCGACTGCTATCTGATTCGAAAAATTCAACAAATTCTTCATCAAAAACAGTAATTGTATCACCAACTTCTGAGCCAAAGTCAAATAGTTTATTAAATTGATTATTTCTATAAATAAATACTTTTTGATTTTCGGTATGAAAAATTTCTCTTACATAGGGTACACCAAGAAGATTGAATTTTGCGACAATAGTACATTTTTTCTCATTTATTGTTGTATCTTTTATGCTTTCATATTTAAAGTGTTCAATTTCATATGTAAATGTATTTCGTGTCCAATACTTCCATTCCGCCCCCACAGGAGCAAATTCTTCTTGTGCATACGTGGATATAGGGAAAACCATTAGGATAATTAAATAGGTTAATATTTTTTCCATTTCTATAAATTTTAAGTCTAACATTCTAAGTTCTTATTTAAATTTACCATAATAATTGGCAGAAAATAAATTTTGGGGTGTCCATCAATCGTTAAAAGCAAGGTTTGGTTGTAGTTAAAATGTAGAAGTTGATATTAGTGGTTTTGATTTGATGTTTAACTATTTTAAAATTAAGGTTTTATAAAATTAATTTTGGTGTATTTAATTGAGAGGGCGTTAAATGTTGTTTTACAGTTTTATGACAATGAGATATGTTCTTGCGACAAAATAATTAATGCGCAAAGGGAAGCGCGGAGGAAAATTTTACCGACAGCGCAGCTAAATATGCGAAACTTGAGCGATTTAATGTTTCTGGATTAGTACAAAAACTTGAGCTTTTTATGATTTATTGCACACTACTTTTTCAACCCAAGTGCAATTATTTGTTTTTATTTTAATGAAATAGATACCGATACCTCTAGCAGCTAAATTTACTTCCAGTTCTTTTTATTTGGATTACTGTCAAGAATCAATTTGCCAAAATTATCGTAAACTTCAACAGATTGAATAATGCCCTGAGTTGATTTTATGATGAAATTTCCCTTGTTTGGATTTGGAAATAATTCAAAACGAAATTGCTCTGCAAATGCTAAACCTGTATTTGTTACGCCATTTCCTTTTAGTGAAATGCTTATATCTCCAGCATTGCTTTTAAGGGTTAATTTATAAGAATGCTTTTGCTACTCAATCCATCAATGTTTAATGAATTTATATCAGAGGTGAAACGTTCATCTTCAAAAACAATATGTAGTGGCAACACTCACGGTTGCCCAATCTACAAAAAAGAAAAGGAAGCGCGGAGGACGAAATTGACGACAGCAAACCTCAATTTGCGAAACTACGCCCGATGCGAGTGGAAATGCCTTGCATTTATTGGAACCGATGATTCGGGAAAGTTTTACCACGTAGGGGCGAATTGCAATTCGCCCTAACAGTAATTCGCCCCTACAACTAATATCCGTTCCAATGAATGCAAGGTATTACAGCGGACAGCGGGGAGAGAACTAGATCGAAGATGATCCTCGCCGTCCTGAAATTAATGCAAAAATGCAAGTGTCATTCTCGCATTCTTACATTCAAGCATTCTCGCATTATCTACGACAACGGCAAGCTATTAACTCTTTCAGGGCGCAACAATGCATCCTTAACCCATTGGTGATTTTCTTTTACCCAACGTCTTACATTTAAACGTTCTGCGTTGCAAGGACCATCGCCTTTGATTACTCTATAAAATTCATCCCAATCAGGATCAGTCATGTCCCATATTTTTGTCTCAGGATTTTTCTTCAAGTTTGGATCAGGAATGGTTAATCCCAATTCTTTTAATTTTGGAACATATTGATCTAAAAACTGATTTCTCATATCATCATTAGAAGCCAGTTTTACTTTCCATTTCATTAATTGATCTGAATGCACAGAGCTTTTGTCTGGAGGACCAAAGAAGTGCATAATAGGTTGCCACCAACGATTTAGAGCTGATTGCACAATCTCTCGTTGTTCTGCCGTTCCAACAGCCAAAGCAACAACATTGTCGTGACCTTGTTTTAAATGGAAAGCTTCTTCTGCACAAATGCGTTTTAGCGCACGGCAATAAGGACCATAAGAACCCTTAGAATTTATCAATTGATTGACGATAGCAGCACCATCAACCAAAAAGCCAATAATCGCAATGTCACCCCAAGTTTTTGCAGGATAATTAAAAACATTAGAGTATTTTGCTTTGCCCGACATCAAGTCATTGAGCATCTGTTCTCTTGACTTACCTAAAGTTTCGGCAGCATTGTATAGCAATTGTGCGTGGCCAACTTCATCCTGAACCTTTGCAATCAAAGCCATTTTTCTTTTGAAACCAGGCGCACGAGTGATCCAAGTTCCTTCAGGCAATGCACCAATTAATTCTGAGTTGGCATGTTGCTCAATCATTCTGGTCAATTGACGACGATAGGCATAAGGCATCCAATCACCCGGTTCAATTTTTTCACCAGCGTCAATTTTCGCTTGAAATTGTTCCAATAATATTGGATCTTCCTCTTGCTGAGGCTGTTTTTGAGCATCTTTCGGGTCGATATAAGCATTTCCGTACATAGCTAAAGTTTTTAAAAGTGGTGACGACCAATTATAACAAATTAGACTCAATGGGTAAATTTCTCTGGTACTATTGAACCACCACCACCACTATAAGTTTATTCCTCTAATATAACACTTTTTGAGGAGAAATAGTTTTTTTTAATGCGAGAATGCTTGAATGCAAGAATGCGAGAATGTTTTTAATGCTTGGATATTGTTAATGTTTGAATATGAAAATATTTTATTTGTCATAATTTGTATTTTTTGCTTTTGCTACGACTTTTAAAATTTGTTCGGTTTCGTCTATCAATTGATTTAAAGCATCGTTGTTATCCAGTAGATTTAGATCGGTTAACAACTCTAGCCAAAATAATGTTTCATCGGCTTCTTCCACTACAATGCAAATCTTTGAATGAAATTCCTTTTTTGACCTAGCTCTGCAAGCAGCTCTATAATTTGCAGCGATTGAAGTTACAAATCTTATAAGTTGATAGGTTATTGTGTTAGATGATTTTTGCTTTTTTAGATTATCTAACATTTTTATTACATCAGTTGCAAGCTTTTTTGTCCTATTCTTGAAATTAAAGATGAAGTTTTCCTTTTCAGTCATTGTTTAATTAGTTATGTTCATAACATACAATGAAACAACAACCAGAATGCAAGTCCAGAATCTACTCTTTTATAAATTCTTGTATTCTAACATTAAAAATATTCTCGCATTCTCGCATTCTCGCATTCTCGCATTCTCGCATTCAAGCATTCTCGCATTAAGAAAGTGCCTTCCGAGCCTTCAAAATATACTTCGACCGATCCAACGGGCTAATACCAATAAAAGGACGCTCCTTACAAAGCGCAGCATCGCATTTTTGATAGCCGTGAAATGTTGTATTGATCTTTGCCATTCCACCTGACATAGAAGCGAGTTTTACGGGGAAATCCAAGGAGGTCGCTACAGGCAAAACTCCTGAAATAATTATTTTGTCATTTTGGATTTCAGGACTGTCAAAAGTTCCGCGCATTTGAATGATGGAACTGGTGATTTTACCCAATAGAGATTCAGCAGCATTTATTTTAAAAGAGATCAGCGGTTCTAAAAAGTCAGTTCCAATACCTTGGAGACCGTTCATAATTCCCATCGGAGTTGCGAGAATAAAATTGCCAGGACGTGAATGCACATTGTGATCCTCGCCACCATTTAGGGTAATTTTAAGATCGGTTACTTCCCAGCCTTTAATGCCTTGTTTTAAGGCAAGTCCAATGGTGCGTTCAACTTCGTTTTGATATTTTTGGTGAATGTCACTGGTACGAACTTTAGCTTCATATTGCACGCCAGAACCACGCTCACCTGGTTCAATTAAAAATTGTACGACTGCCCAACAAGGTTTAGGCATTGTATAAGCTTCGAAGCCGATGCCTTTCGCACTAGGAGTTTCTTTGTAGATAACAGCAGGGTCTTCAAATTTTGTATTTATACCAAATCTTTGTAGTAGAATTTGCTCAATTACCTCTATTTGAATCAATCCCATTATTTTGATAAATAAGTGTCTCTCTTCTCGGTCCCATTCAAATTCCAGAGCTGGATCTTCAACAGAAAGTTCCTGCAATGCGGCTGCTAATTTTGGGTAATCTTTATCTTCATTGGCTTTTACTTCAACAGTTAAAAGCGATTGGTGAATTTTTACATAGTCAGGAATGTTTTTGTTTTCACCACCAACAAGGTCGCCAATTTGAGAGTCTGTCAATCCCGTAATGCCGACAATATCTCCTTGAAAGGCTTGACCTATATTTTCAAAACTATTGGAAAATGAGCTATAAATGCCTGTTATTTTTTCTTCTATGTTTTGTGAAATGTTTTCTATTACTGCTCGATTTTCTATTTTACCAGCATACAATCTTGTAAATGCTATTTTGCCATATTTGGGATCATGGTGGATGCTGTAAATCAAACCAGCTGGTTGATCGGTTTCACTGTCTTCATTATCTGATAGGGGTTTTGGTAGATAATTGATGCAAGCATCTAATAAGTTTTTCACACCGATTTGGTTTTTTGCCGAACCTAAAAATACGGGATGAATATTTGCTAATTGTGTTTCTTTTATTAATGATTTTTCAAGTAGTACAAATTCAATTTTTTCTTCAGCAAGGAACAATTCCAGCACTTCGTCGCTATGGTTGGCGATCTTTTCAATGATGGATTCATTAATTTTATTTTCCTCAAAAAGCACTTCAATGTCAGCATTGTCCAAGCCTTCATTTAGAACAGTTTGCAATAGCAAATTGTTTGGAGTGAGTTCTTTTGTTATTTCTTGAATTACCCTTTCTACATCCGCTCCAATACGGTCAATTTTATTAATGAAAAAGAGGGTAGGGACTTCCCTTTTAGTGAGAGCAGTCCAAATAGATTCTGTATGAGACTGCACGCCCTCAACAGCAGATATGACAAGTATTGCAGCATCAATGACTTGCAAAACACGCTCTACATCGGCAGAAAAATCAACGTGACCAGGAGTATCTACAAGATTGATTTTGGTATCTTGCCATTCAAAAGAAGTGAGCGATGAACGCACAGAAATTCCTCTTTGTTTTTCTATAGCTAGAAAATCAGAGTGCGTGTTTCCATCATCTACATTGCCCAAAAACTTTGTTTTGCCACTCAGGAACAACATGTTTTCAGTGATAGATGTTTTCCCCGCATCAACGTGAGCAAAGATACCTATGTTACGAATTGATTTTTGCATTTACTTTCAATATTATTCTCGCATTCTCGCATTCTCGCATTCTCGCATTCTCGCATTCTCGCATTCTCGCATTCTCGCATTCTTGCATTCTTGCATTCTCGCACTCTCGCATTCTCGCATTGAATCATTCAAGCATTATTTTAGAGAGTCGAATAGAATTTCCAATGACAAAGATACTAGAAAAGACCATTGCAAGTGCGGCAATCATCGGACTAATTAAGCCCATTGCAGCAAGAGGAATCATAATGATATTATAAATAAACGCCCAAAAGAGGTTTTGTTTTATGGTTTTTACGGTTGCTCTGCTGAGTTTAATTGCCAAAGGGATTTTAGATAAATCACCATTTAACAAGATCACTTGCGCAGATTGAATAGCAATATTAGAGGCGTTACTCAAAGAAATGCCGACATCGGCAGCAGTTAAGGCGGGAGCATCATTAATGCCATCGCCAACCATTGCGGTTTTGCCCGTTGAACTGAGTGATTTGATAAAATCTAGTTTTTCTTGAGGAAGCTTGTCAGAGTGAAAATTGCGGATTCCAATTGCATTTGCTACAGGTGCGGTTTTAATTGATTTATCACCACTTAAAAGATGCGGCTTGATATTCATCTCTATAATTTCTCTGATGACTTTTGGCGCATTTTCTTTTACATTATCTTCCGTGTCTATCCATCCCATAACATTGCCATTTTTTAATAAATAGATGCTATGATCATTTTCAATATTTTGATCCTTAATTAATTTGTAAGAACCTGCGGTGTAGGAATTTCCCTGACCATCTTTTCCAATGATTCCAATGCCTTTTATTTCACGAATTTCTTCAAAATGGAATGGTTTTACATTTGGATAACTTTCCAACTTACTAACGATGGATTTTGCCAATGGATGAGAAGAGTGTTGTTCTAAACTCATTAGTATTGATCTAAATAAAGTTTTATCAAGATTTGTTTTACTATCAAAATCAGTGAATGATCCTGTCGTCAATGTACCCGTTTTATCGAATACGATGTGTTTAAGATTTCTTAAATCTTCTATTGCCTCTGCACCTTTAAAGAGGATGCCATTTTTGGCTGCACGTCCCAAGCCAGCTATTATTGCTGTGGGAGTGGCAAGTCCCATTGCACAAGGACAAGCAACAACAAGCACAGCTATACTGCGCAACATCGCCTGTTGAAAATTTAAATTTATAAAAAAATAATTTACAAAAAATGCCAATGCAGCAGCAAGTAACACCAGTGGAATAAAGACAGAACTTATTTTGTCGGCAAGCTTCTGAATGGGTGGTTTTTTATCTTGCGCTTCTTGTACCAAAGCAATGATTTGAGATAAAGCAGTATCTTCTCCAATTTTTGTGACTTTGAATTTTAAAGAGCCATTTTCCACCATTGTGCCGCCTATAACTTCGTCTCCTGATTCTTTGTTTACAGTTTCACTTTCACCTGTCATTAGAGCTTGGTTGATGCTTGCTTTTCCCCAAACAACTTTTCCATCAGCAGGAATTTTGTCTCCTTCATTTATCAGTAAAATATCTTCTAATTCAACCTGATTGATATTGATTTCTTCGTAAGCATCTTTTTTATTATTATCATTGATTAATCTTTTTGCATTTTCGGGTTGTAGATCGATTAGTGATCTAATTGCCGAGGTGGTTTTTTTGATGGATTTTTTCTCTATCCAATTTCCAATTAGAACCAATGTGATGATGGTGGTTGCTGTTTCAAAAAAAAGATAGTTTGGACCAAGCTCATATATAAAACCAATGAGGCTATAAATGAATGCAGATGTACTTCCTAGAAAAATAAGAACATCCATATTGGCGACAGTAGATTTTATAGAAGCAAAAGCCGATCTTCCAAATTGCCACGACCCAATTAACATTACAGGTATGGTTAATGCCAACTGTAAATTGGGATTTTTAAGTTCAGGGTATGGTAGGACCATAGCCAGAAGCAATGGAATGGTAAACAAACTTGCAATAATGACTTTTATGAGCAATGAGTCTACTTTCCTTTTTTTATCTTTTGGTTGTTCTAAATCTGGGTTTTCAACTTTGAAACCTAAACTTTCGATTCCATTTATGAGTTGCGGTAATTGTTCTTGATCGGCAGTAAAAGAAGCTGAGGCATTGGGAAAGCTCACCATTGCATCGGAAACACCCTTGTTTTTCAAGTGTTTTTCGATCCCTAGTGCGCAGTTGACGCAAGACATGCCGTCAATTTTTAGTTTTATTTTAGAATTTTCTGCCATTTATGTAGATTCAATCGCTACTTTAAACAAAAGTAGAGGCAATAGGTTTGACTACTTATCTTAAAATCGTTTAATCCAGCCATAAATAGCTGTTTCTTTGTAAATTTACTCAATAGATAAAAATTAGCTATTGAAATCCACATTTATATTGCTATTTTGTGTTCTAGTAGTCATACATAAATAATCGAAACATTTTTGGTGGCTCTTTTGTTACTAGTTTTGTATGTGTAATGGATACTATTAATCAAGTTTTCTTTAGATTTTTAAATTAACAAACTATAGAGATATGAAAAAAATATACTTTCTTTTTTTGATGTTTGCCTTATGTGCTTTTTCTCTTAATGCATTTTCCAATAATATGGATGATGATGGCTCGGAGAAAATAAAACAATTACTTACAGAAATAGCTTCTTTGAGCGAAACCAGCCCACATTGTGAGGTTCCTTGTGGAATATACGGAGATTCTCTGAGAATTGCTTTGATTGACGAGCATATTCGTACAGTTGAAAAAGCGATGAATCAAGTTAATGAGCTTTCTAAGGAAGCAAGTCCAAATTACAATCAATTGGTGAGATGGGTTTTTAACAAAGAGGAACATGCCAAAGAAATTCAACACATTGTCAGTCAATATTTTTTACATCAGAGAATCAAAATGGTTGATAAATCGGATAAGAAAAAGTATGATAAATATGTTGCACAATTGACTGGTTTACATGAAATGTTGGTTTATGCGATGAAATGTAAACAAACGACAGATTTAGATAATGTAAATAAGTTGAAATTGGCTGTTGAAGCTTTTGAGGATTCTTATTTCCATAAGCATTAAATTTTTGTTAAATGAATTTTTGTGGTAAAATATTAATGATACTTATCATTTGGTTGTTTTGTTTTACGGGTATTTATGCGAGCAATAAATATGTTTCTAATATTGGCAGTGACAGTATTGGAGATGGAACTTTAGGGAATCCATATAGAAGTGTAAATTATGCAACGAGTATATACCGTCCCAATTCTGTTGAAGCTGGTGATACACTTTTTTTATTGGGTGGCATTTACAATGCTGCGCAAAACTTAAATGCGACTTCACCTGGTGGAATTGTAGGATCACCAATTGTCATTAGACCTTACGGAAATCAGTCTGTTGTGATAGATGGCACAGGTTTATCGCTTGGAAATACAGATGCATTGATGTATCTCTACAAACAATATGTTGTTTTGGAAGATGTAATTGTGAGAAACTCTAGCGGTAGAGGCATCAGTTATTATTTAGCGGATAATATAACCGTTAGAAATTGTACAGTTTACAATACACAGCAAAGAGGAATTGGTGGAAGTGGCGATAATATTTTGATAGAAAAGAACACTGTTTACAATGCCTGTTTGAAGAATGTCAATGAATGGTATATAAATAATGGTTCTAATGGAGGTTGGGCAGCAGGAATTGGACCTTTGGGTTTTCCTAATGATGCAACTTATCAAGGGCGTTCTTCAAACAATATAGTTGTTAGAAATAATACGGTTTACAATACTTGGGGAGAAGGTATTTTACTCAATAATGTTGATATTGGTATTGTTGAGAATAATACGGTTTATAATACTTATAGTGCCTTGATGTATTATGATAAATGCAGTAATATAAGCATTAATAAAAACCATCTTTATTTTGATAATGTTTCTTATAACAAGGATCAGGGAAAATCAAATGAAAGAGCTTCTAATGGAATTGCCTTAGCAAATGAAGATCATTATACAGGTAATGCACCATATAAACCTAGTGAAAATTTTACCATAAGTAATAATTTAGTACAGGGTACAGATAAAGGTGTTAGTTATTGGCACGATGGAACTTCTACCTCCTTTTATAATTCATACCGAAACATTCAAATTTATCATAATAATTTACTAGAAATAAAACGCTATGTAATTCGGTTTGACTTTGTAGATACTGAACATACAGCTACAGGTCAGGTATTTATTAAAAATAACATTACCAGCACTTTGTCGCCAAGTACCTCTGTTATTATTGGGAATAATGTCAATGATTTTGAGTTTAGTCATAATAATTGGGTTAGTGGGATTCCTTCAGTTGGAAGTCATAATGCTAGTTTTAGCTCGAATCCGTTATTTATCAATGCAGTTTTGGGAGGAAGTCCACAAGGTTTTCGCTTGGCAAGTAATTCCTCTTGTAAGCAAGCTGGTACGGCTGTTATGATAAATGAAGATTTTTGGGGTACAAGTAGAAGTTTTTCTTCACCAAGTATAGGAATTGAAGAGACGGCTTCTTGTCCATCAACTATTATTCACAATGCAGTTGTGAATACAGGAATCTATTCGGCTGCCAATAATATTTATTCGAATGCAGAAATAAAATTTGGAAATGTTGTTGAATACAAAGCTGAAGATTGTGTTAAGTTAAATGGTGACTTTGATGTGAAAGTTGGAGGAGTGTTGGACATTGTATTGGATGTTTGTGATTTTTAAATTTTTAGAAGGGATGCGCGGAGGACAGTTATTAATCTTCTGCCTCTAAACAACATTTCACCATGTATAAACTACTTTTGCTCCTAATACCACTTTTTTTAATTGCTGGATTGATATTTTCTGTAATCAATCCCTTGTTGCTAGGTGTTGTCTCAACTGATGAGAAAATTCCTGCGAAAGCAGATAGAATGGAATCAGATGTACGATTTTTAACAGAGTTGCAACCTGCAAGAAACTATTTAAATCTCGTTTCATTGAACAAAGCTGCGGACTATGTTTTCGATGAATTTTCAAAATTGAATTGCAAAGTTGAGCGACAAAAATTTGATGCAAAAGGAAGCGAATATCAAAATGTAATTGCCCATTTTGGACCAGAAGATGCTCCTAGAATCGTCATTGGCGGTCATTATGATGTGTGTGGCGATCAGCCAGGAGCAGATGACAATGCCAGTGCCGTAGCTGGACTTTTAGAATTGGCGAGGCTTTTTGATGAGTTGAAACCTGAGTTGAAATATCATTACGAATTTGTAGCTTATACCTTGGAAGAGCCACCATTTTTTAGAACAGATAAAATGGGAAGTGCAGTTCATGCTCAGTCTTTGAAAGATGCAAATGTAGAGGTAGAATTGATGCTCAGTCTTGAAATGATCGGTTATTTTTCGGAGGAAGAAGGCTCGCAAGATTACCCCATTGGTTTGCTAAAATGGTTTTATCCAACCAAAGGAAATTTTATAGCTGTTATTGGAAAATTTGGACAGTGGGGAGTTGTGAGGAAAATGAAAAAAATGATGAAAGCAGCTTGCGGAATTCCTGTCAAATCAATAAATGCTCCTGTATCTTTACAAGGGATAGATTTTTCAGATCATCAAAATTATTGGAAGCAAGGATACTCCGCTTTTATGATTTGTGATACTGCATTTATGCGAAATAAAAACTACCATGAAAAAAGCGATACCATAGATACCTTGAATTTTAAAAAAATGAGCGAGGTAGTTAAAGGTGTGTATTGGGCGGTTGTGAAGTGGTAGTAGGGAAGGTGTATGTGTCTTGATTTAGACGATAAATTACTTGTGAATCCTTTGATTTTGGAGGGAATTGGTTTGTTTTTTCATTTGAATTGGTTTGTATAGCATTTTTCAATTGAAATTGTGTACAATATATTGTAAATTTGAAGTAATAAAACAGATACAATGAAAGCAATCACGATGTCCAATTTACGAGCAAAAATGAAATACTACTTTGATGTTATAAGTGAATCCAAAGATGTAATCATTATTCCAAGAAATAATAATGATGATGATGCGATAGTAATAATGTCAATTAAAGAGTATAATTCATTAACAGAAACGGAATATTTGTTATCAAGCCCAGCCAACCGAAAGAGGTTGGAAGAATCAATAAATCAAGTTAAGGAGGGGAAAACGATACCTTTTAACTTAGACGATTAAAACGATGAAGATAGAATTTTCTATAAATGGTTGGGAAGATTTTGAGTATTGGATAGAAACTGATCAGGCCATTATTGTAAAAATAAAAGATTTATTGCAATCAATAAGATCGAATCCTTTTAAAGGATTAGGTAAACCAGAACCATTGAAACATGGATTTAAAGGTTATTGGTCCAGAAGAATAACACAGGAACACAGATTGGTTTATAATGTATCAGGTAAAAAAGGTGTAGATCAAAAATGTACAATTATTCAATGTAGATATCACTATAGTAATTTAGGTTAATGGTAACATTTCCTGTTTAAAAGTGAGTGAATTAGAAATTATAAACTATTTTCATAAAACTGAAAATTTTCATCGTCGAAGCAAACGAAAATTATTTTTTCAACAATTTTACAAGGGTATTCCTTGACAGTTTTGATGGCAATATCAGCAGCCTTGTCTTTAGGAAATTTATAAATTCCCGTACTGATGTTTGGGAAAGCAATAGATTTGATTCCATTGGTTTCGGCTAATTTCAAACTATTGATGTAGCAATTTTTAAGCTTGTTTTCCTCATTAGATTTATTGTCATTCCATCGTGGACCAACGGTATGGATAACTTTTTTTGAAGGCAAATTTCCAGCATTGGTAATAACAGCCTCACCAACCTTGCAACCACCTTGACGGTTTCTAATTTCGATACACTCCTCTAGAATTTGCTTGCCACCTGCTTTGTGAATGGCACCATCAACACCACCGCCACCAAGTAAAGAGGTATTAGCTGCATTTACAATAGCATCCACCTCTATTTTAGTTATATCGCCCTTTGTTAATTCGATTGTCATATTGTTGAAAATTTTACAGAAAAGGAACTAAATTAATCAAAAATGAGTTTTAAAAGATAGGTAAGATACACCAAAATGGCATTTCACTATTCGAGCGAGTGTCATTTTAGTAAAGTGAAAATAATAAGTTGGACCAAGTTGATAAAATATTTTTTTCTTATACAAAGAAGGAAGAGCATTGCATAGCAGGGCTACGGGATGATTTTCCTAATGCAGTATAAGGAAAAAAGATGAAATCAAATGGTTCAAGTTATTGTTTTCGCTTTACTTAACAAATATTGATAAAAATTTCACCCTAATGGGTGGCAAATAAACAGAAAGTTATATATTTGCATCACTTTTTAGCATACCTTGCTAAAACAGTAATAAATGGTGAGTGTAGCTCAGTTGGTTAGAGCACTGGTTTGTGGTACCAGGGGTCGCCGGTTCAATTCCGGTCATTCACCCTTCTTTTTTTTTAATGTTTCAATGCTTTAATGATCCAATGCTTCAATATTTAGGATTGCTTGAAAATAGCTTCTTGATCTTACCTAAGTAACGATACTGTTATTATTTTTCGTTACTAAATACGATACTATTATAATTCGGGATGTAGCTCAGCCAGGTTAGAGTACACGTCTGGGGGGCGTGGGGTCGGAAGTTCGAATCTTCTCATCCCGACTGGTTTTTGGATTTTTAACTGATTAATAAAATCGGTATGGGTTTGTATTATAAAACCCAAATCACTCTCATAACTTTCTTAAAGCCCTCTGCTTCCAATTTTAAATAATACCTTCCAGCATCTAGTTTTGAAATATCCAATTGTAATTTGGTTTGCTTGGATTTTAGAATAAATGGCAAGTCTTTTTCAATGGCTTCAGGATGTTCGCGGAAATTATCATAAAGACTTATGTGAAGGTTTTGCGAGATGGGACTTTCTAATTCAACAGCAATATAATACTTTAAATGATAAGCAACAATTGTAGTGTCACTTTTTTTAATTATTAGCAAAATCCAACTCACAACCTCAAACCACCAACTCAAATTTATAGTATTGTAAATGCAGATAACAGCATAAGCACAAAACACAAAAAGGAGAATTACCCCAAAGTAATTCTCCTTTTTTACATTTACGCCTTCTGCACCTCTGTGATGGTATAAACAATACATTTACACTTTTCAAAAGGAAGTGGAAAAATTGTCATTTTTTTTAAACTATTCCTCATCAAAATATGCTCTGATATTCCAATTGACGCTTACTTCTTGATTGGTAAATTCTCTATAGGTTATGTAGCTATTTATCTCATTGTACATCATCAAATCGCTATTTTCGACTGCGGGTCCTTGATCGCAACCAATGCTTCCATATAAAGAAGAATGTGTTGAAACAATTTCAATCCAAAATACCTCATCAGTATCACTGAGTGTGAGGTCTAAATCATGAAAATTCCAAGCGTTTGCAGAAAAGTTATTGATTTCAGTTGTATAAATAAGCCCACTAGGTTGTTGGTTAGAAGAGCTTTCATTGTATAAATTCAGGACTATTTTTTGTGGAGGTGTTTCAACGTAATATCCTATTCGATTTATGGATTCACCTTTAAATTCTTCCAGTTTATCAGTAGTAAATTTTACACAAAAAGAAACCTCGCCAGGATCAAAAAATGGGGCGGCGAAGTTGTTTCCATCATAATTGAGAGTCTTGGTTGAATCATCTTTGTTACATTTACAAAAAAGCGTAACTGAAAAAGCAATTAATAATAATAATTTTAAATTTTTCATATCTTGTAAAGCTTATGGTTAATCTTGACACTTAGATAGCGTGTAATGAAAATGTCATGCCCATCCAATAATGAAACGGATCAAGTCTATTAAAAGTTGCAAAGGCAGAAATGCTGGAATGCCTGAATGCCTGAATGTCAGAATGATCGAATGCCTGAATAGTGGAATGCTTGAATTTCAGAATGATAATTAATGTGATTAAATAAAAAAACAAATCAAACCGACCACAGAGTGGTCAAATTATGTTAGCCAAATAAGACCAACCAAAGCTTTCGACTACAGAGCGGTCGCACCGATCAAGTACAAACAGGAATTGCAGTAAAATTATAAATTCAATAATTTAAAACCTTCATTTATGTGAAATTGATAAATCTAATAGTTATTTTATGCGAAATTAATAATTTAATATATATTTTCACGCAAAATTTGTAATTCGAAATGGTCTAATGTTTCGTTTTACATGTGGTTATCTGCAAATTCATAATTAAAAAAATCCTTTCCCTTTATTTAAGTATCTTTAGCCAGAGAAATAATGCGAGAATGCGAGAATGCAAGAATGCAAGAATGTGAGAATGTGAGAATGCGAGAATGCAAGAATGCAAGAATGTGAGAATGCGAGAATGCGAGAATGCTTGAATGCTTGAATGTTAGTGTTGACGTATTGGTTGGTTGTGACCTTCTGGCGTAGATCCCGAAATGTCGGACCACAGATATTTTCTTCAGCTACTCTTTGAAAATGCTGTTGGACTCGCACACAAGGATGACGAAGTGGCTGGTGGCATAGCAACATTCTCGCATTCTCGCATTCAAGCATTCTCGCATTCATCAAAACATTGAATCATTAAAACATTAAAACATTGATAACGGGGGAATTAAAATCACAGGTAGATAAAATATGGGATGCCTTTTGGACGGGCGGCATTTCCAATCCGATTTCTGTTATAGAGCAGTTTACTTATTTGCTTTTTATACGGAGGTTGGACGAACTTCAGCTTTTGGAGGAGAAAAAAGCCAATACAGTCGGTATTCCGATGAAGAACATCATTTTTACGCCCAAGCAAAAGGCTTTGCGGTGGAATTCCTTTAAAAACAAGGACCCCGAGACGATGTTTGAGCTGTTTACCAAACCGACTGTCGATGAGATGACCGTTTTTGACCATATGAAACAGGTGGGCAATACTGTCGGTGTCTTTGCTGAATTTATGAGTAAGGCAAACTTTATCATTGCCACGCCGAGATTGTTGGATCAGGTGGTGCAATTGATAGATAAAATTGATATGAATGACCGTGATACCAAAGGGGATTTGTATGAATATATGCTATCTAAAATTGCTTCGGCTGGAACCAATGGGCAGTTTAGAACGCCCCGACACATTATTAAAATGATGGTGGATATGGTGCAGCCCAAAAAAGACGATGTTATTTGTGATCCTTCTTCTGGTACGGCTGGCTTTTTGGTGGCGGCTGGCGAATATTTTAGAGACAATCACAAGGAATTGTTTTTGGAAAAGGGTTTTAGAAAACATTTTAACAATGAAATGTTTAACGGTATTGAAATAGATGCCACGATGATTCGGATTGGTGCGATGAATTTGCAATTGCACGGCATAGAAGCTCCGAATTTGATAAAAAATGACGCGCTGAGTGAAAGTGCTGGCGATATTAGAAGTCAATATTCGCTCATTTTAGCCAATCCACCCTTTAAAGGCAGCTTGGATTATGATGCGGTGGAGAGTTCTATTTTGAAAACGGTGAAATCTAAAAAGACGGAATTGCTCTTTTTGGGGCTGATGCTGAGAATGCTAAAAATTGGTGGTAGATGTGCTGTGATTGTGCCTGATGGCGTGCTTTTTGGTAGCTCTAAGGCGCACAAACAAATTAGGCAAGAGATTATAGAAAAGCACAAATTAGATGCAATTATATCTATGCCGAGTGGTGTGTTTAAGCCTTATGCGGGAGTGAGTACGGCGGTCTTGTTTTTTACCAAAACAGGCACAGGCGGAACCGATCATGTTTGGTTCTACGATATGGAAGCAGATGGTTTTAGTTTGGATGATAAACGGAATGAAATTAAGGAGGACGACATTCCTGATATTATAAAAAGATTCCAACATTTAAGCAAAGAAAAAAAGCGCAAACGCACCGATAAAAGCTTCCTAGTTCCCTTTGATGAAATAAAAGAAAACGATTGGGACTTGTCCATCAATAGATACAAGGAAATTGTGTATGAGGAAATCGAATACGCTCCACCAATGGACATTATTAAAGAAATAGAAACATTGGATAAAGAAAGAAATCAAGCTTTGAAGAATTTAAAAAAGGTGTTGGGATGAAGGTTAAAGATTTAGCGCAAAATGGAGTTTTTTCTGATGGTGATTGGGTAGAGTCTAAAGATCAAGACCCAACTGGCTCTATAAGGTTAATACAACTTGCGGATATTGGTGATGGATATTTTATTAATAAATCTAAACGATTTATGAATGAAGAAGCTACATCAAGACTAAGATGTACATTTTTGGAAAAGGGAGATATATTAATTGCAAGAATGCCTGATCCTATTGGAAGATGTTGTGTATTTCCTTTTGAGGATAAAGAAAAATATGTTACAGTTGTAGATGTTTGCATATTACGAATAAAGGAAAATCACATTATTGATTATATAAAATATGCGATTAATTCGCCTTTAATAAGGAGGCAAATAGAAGGACAAGTAACTGGAACAACAAGATTAAGAATTACTAAGAAGAAAATTGGAGAACTTGATATCCCCCTCCCACCATTACCCCAACAAAAAAAGGTAGTCGCAATTTTAGACGCAGCAGATGAGTATCGACAAAAAACCAAAGCCCTTATCACCAAATATGAAGAATTGGCTCAAAGTTTGTTTTTAGATATGTTTGGTGATCCTGTAATGAATACTAAAGGGTGGGAGAAAGATTTACTTAAAAATATTACAACGAAAATTGGCAGTGGCGCAACACCAAGAGGAGGAAAAGAAGCTTATCAAAAAGAAGGTATTTCTTTAATAAGAAGTATGAATGTTTATGATAATAAATTTAAGTATAAAAATTTAGCTTTTATTAATGATGAACAAGCAAATAAACTAAAAAATGTGATAGTCGAAGAAAACGATGTTTTATTTAATATTACTGGTGCATCAATTTGTAGAAGTACAGTTGTTCCAAAAAATATTTTACCAGCAAGAGTAAATCAACATGTGTCAATTATTAGACCTGATGGTTTAACGTTTAATCCATTATTTATTAGTCATTTATTGATTTCGGGTAATGTTAAAAAGCAGTTGTTAGGCGTTGGTTCAGGAGGAGGAGCAGTAATGGAAGCTATAACAAAAGAACAGCTTCAAAATTATAAAATTATAGTTCCACCACTAAAATTACAAAACCAATTCGCAGAACGCATAAAAGAAATAAACGCACAAAAAGAGCAAGCCCAAAAAAGTTTAGAACATTCGGAGGATTTATTTAATTCATTGTTGCAGAAGGCTTTTAAGGGGGAATTGACGGAGAAGTAGGTTGAGGTTTTGGGACCTCGTGTCATCTCAGAATTTTACCAGCGTAGCGCAGGAAAATATCTGAGATCCCAAACCGATGAAGAGTGAATATTGTCAAATGGGGAGTTCGGTCCTAATCTTATGGAGGTCCCCGATATTTTTTCGGCTGCGCCTTCAAAAATTCGGGGATGACACACTTTTTAGAAAGTTTGGACGGGGACGACCTTCGTTGACGGAGAAGTAGGTTGAGGTTTTGGGACCTCGTGTCATCTCAGAATTTTACCAGCGTAGCGCAGGAAAATATCTGAGATCCCAAACCGATGAAGAGTGAATATTGTCAAATGGGGAGTTCGGTCCTAATCTTATGGAGGTCCCCGATATTTTTTCGGCTGCGCCTTCAAAAATTCGGGGATGACACACTTTTTAGAAAGTTTGGACGGGGACGACCTTCGTTGACGGAGAAGTAGGTTGAGGTTTTGGGACCTCGTGTCATCTCAGAATTTTACCAGCGTAGCGCAGGAAAATATCTGAGATCCCAAACCGATGAAGAGTGAATATTGTCAAATGGAGTTCGGTCCTAATCTTATGGAGGTCCCCGATATTTTTTCGGCTGCGCTTTCAAAAATTCGGGGATGACAGGCTTTTTTGTTTAATTTACCCATAGTACTAGAAAAATAAATAGATAATCAACGATAAAAACCCCATGTCAAAATCCAATTTTCAATTTTTAGAAGCAGAGTGGCCTGATATTTTCCAGCAAGCAAAAAAAGCAGAAAAGCTTGTGAATACCGTTCCCCAAGCCAGCGTGACAATGGCGCGAGCGTCACTAGAAAAAGCCGTTTTTTGGCTCTATGAAAATGATTCCGACCTGGAGTTGCCGCATATTACGACATTGAACAACCTTATCAGCGAGAGTCCTTTTAGACGAATTGTTAGTCCGACTATCCTTCGAGAGATCGACATTGTTCGCAAATTTGGGAATGACGGCGCACATGGTAAACCTGTTCAGCAAGGGCAAGCTTTACACACCATCAAATATCTTTTTAGGTTTATGAGTTTTTTGGCGATGGATTATGGCGATGTAATCGTCGAAATTTCCCCATTTGACAAGGCTTTAATTCCCGATGGAACCGAAAGCAAAGCGACCCTTGCGGAGTTGAAAAAAATGCAAGATGCCTTATATGCTAAGACCAAATTGGAGCAAGCAGAAAGGGAAAAATTTGAGGCTATTTTGGCTGAAAATTTAGCCCTAAAAAAAGAGAGGGAAGCCGAACGAAAAGCAACAACGGCACAAAGGGAAGAAAGAGAGAAAAAATACAAAGTTTCTGAATCCATTCCAGAGCTTGTATCCGAAGCAGTAACCAGAAAAATCTACATAGATATTTTGTTAAAAGAAGCCAGTTGGGTCAATTTGCAAATGGGCAGAGAATTGGAATACAAAGTGACAGGAATGCCTAAAAGCACCAATTCGTCAGGCAAAGGTTCTGTTGATTATGTGCTGTGGGGCAAAGATGGAAAACCCCTTGCAGTAATAGAGGCTAAACGCACAATGGAAGGAGCGAGAAAAGGCAGACACCAAGCCCAATTGTACGCTGATTGCTTGGAACAAATGCACGGACAACGCCCCATCATTTTTTACACCAACGGCTTTGAAACTTTTCTTTGGGACGATGTTTTTTATGCCGACAGAGCAGTGCAAGGTTTTTACACACAGGACGAGCTACAACTATTGATAGACAGACGAGAATCTCGAAAAGATTTGCGAAATTTTGCCGTCAACAAAGCCATTGCAGGACGATATTATCAGTTGGAGGCAATCAAAAGAGTGGGGGAGAACCTAGTGGTAACGGACAAATCTGGCAAGCTGAGAGGATCGCGCAGAGAATGCCTTTTGGTAATGGCAACAGGGAGCGGAAAAACGAGAACCGCCACGGCAATCGTTGATATGATGGTGAAATGCAATTGGGCAAAAAGGGTGCTTTTTTTAGCAGATAGAAATGCACTGGTCACGCAAGCCAAAAACGCTTTTAAAGAACATTTGCCAGAATTATCGGCAATAGATTTAACCAAAGAAAAAGAAGACAAAGGCACGAGATTGGTTTTTTCCACCTATCCCACGATCATCAACAAAATCGACAAAGTTCGCACCAAAGACGAACGTTTTTACGGTGTGGGGCATTTTGATTTAATCATTATAGATGAAGCGCATCGTTCCGTTTATCAAAAATACAAAGCCATTTTCGATTATTTCGATTCGATGTTGATAGGATTAACTGCTACTCCAAAAACAGATATTGACCACAATACTTATGGTCTTTTTGGGATAGAAGACAATGATCCAACTTTTGCTTATGAGTTAAATACAGCCGTAAAAGACGAGTTTTTAGTTCCACCTGTTTCGAAAAGCGTGCCTTTAAAATTTCAGCGAGAAGGCATTCATTATGATGATTTATCGGATGCCGAAAAAGAAGAATACGAAGAAAAATTTGGCGATCCAAGCAATGCCGAAGCTCCCGATATTATCGGCAGTGCAGCCGTCAATAAGTGGTTGTTCAACAGCGATACAGTAGACAAAGTATTGGAACATTTAATGAATGAAGGCATCAAAGTAAGCGGTGGAGATAAGTTGGGCAAGACCATCATTTTTGCAAAAAACCACAAGCACGCCGAATTTATAGAAGAGCGATTTAACAAAAACTATCCAGAACAAGGCAGCCAATTTTTGCGAGTGATCGACAATTACGAGACGAAAGCCCAAGACCTTTTAGAAAAATTCACCTATGCCATAAAAGAAGAAGAGCCACAAATCGCCGTTTCGGTAGATATGATGGACACAGGTGTAGATGCACCAAGAGTGGTCAATTTGGTATTTTTTAAAATCGTGAGAAGTGTCACCAAATTCTACCAAATGATCGGAAGAGGAACCCGCCTTTGCCCCGATTTGTTTGGACCAGGCGATCATAAAAAAGAATTTTTGGTATTGGATTACTGCCAAAATTTGGAATTTTTCAATGAAAATCCAGAAGGCATAAAGACAAGAGCACCAAAGTCATTGATGCGACAAATTTTCGAGTCAAAACTGAAAGTTGCCCAACTGATTTTGGACATAGCAGAAAAAATAGAAAGCGAAAAAGAAATCCGCAGCACCTATTTAGACGAGTTGAACAAAACCGTTGCCGATTATGACAAAGAAAGATTTGAGGTCAAAAAGCAACTTCGCTATGTAGAGAAATACAAAGATAGAAAGGCTTGGCAAAATTTAAAACCAGGCGATGTAAAAGAAATAAACGAACATTTATCCCACCTTCAAGCCCCATTAAAAGGCGATGATGAAGGAGCCAGAAGATTTGATATGTTGGTATTGATGTATCAAATATTGATGTTGTCAGGCACAGGCAATTTGGAAAAATATATGGGTAAAATTTACCAAATAGCCGTTGCCTTGCAGAAAATAGGCGAAAATGTTCCACAGATAGCGATGCATTTACCCTTAATAAAAGAAGTACAAACAGAGCATTATTGGGAAAACGTAAACGTCAAAAAGCTAGACGATCTAAGAAAAGCTTTGCGAGATTTGATAAAATATTTGGAAGGAAAAAGCCAAGAGCCAGTCTTCACCCATTTCGAGGATGATTTAGATTTTGAGGGCATTAAAACACATGATTTGATAGTGGATTATTCCAATTTACAATCCTACAAAGACCGCGTCGAGCGATACGTCCGCGAGAACAAGCACCACGTAACGATCAAAAAACTATCCACAAACATTCCGATCACAAAAGAGGAATTGAAGGCATTGGAAGAAATCTTATTTACAGCGAGCGTGGCAGGCACCAAATCCGATTTTGAGAAGGAGTACGGCGAGCAGCCATTAGGTGCATTTATAAGAAGCATCACAGGCTTAGACCGAGTGGCAGCCAACGAAGCCTTCGCCGAATTTCTACAAGTAGGCAATCTCCAAGCCGACCAAATGACCTTCATAAAAACGATCATCGACTACCTAACCAAAAACGGCACCATCGCCAGAGAAATGCTCTACGATTCGCCTTTCACCGACATGAACGACCAAGGTTTGGGCGGCGTGTTTACGAGTGATGCAGTTGGCAGGATCTTTCGGATTATTGATCGGGTTAATGAGAATGCGGTTGCGTGAGGAATATTTCAATGCTTCAATGTTGCAATGCCTGAATGCTTCGATGCCTCTTGCGAATCCGTCATCCTAGAATTTATAGATAATTCACCTCGTTCCCGCACCGATGTGGGTATTGTTAATTGCCATACCATTCGTTCCAAAAACATTCATCCATTTATTGCGATGGTTGGCACTAAGAGAGCCATTAAAAGCCTGTTTGTTTCCTTTGGCGTATCCCGTATTGAGAGATGCATTTGTACCAGTTCGCTTATCTTTTTTCATTCTTATATTAATGATACCAGCATTGCTCTCCGCATCATATTTCGCCGAAGGAATCGTGATGATTTCAATGGCATCCAATTGATCGGACTATTTGGAGTAGACTCATAGATGAAAATTTTATATCAAGCCTGCCTGTTGTACTATTTGTTACAAATCTTTTATAATTAATTAAAATACCCCAAATAAATTGCAAAAAACCTTTTCGATTGTGTAAAATATACACCATAAATGCATTACATAGCCGTACAGGCAACCCTTGCGGTTGCCCCTAGTTCAGTATTGGGATTACAGTATTTCGAGTGCCCACAGGTCGCCTCTAAGAGGCTAATCAATATTGATGCGAGAATGCTTGAACGTTTTCAATTTTCAATTTTCAACTTTCAATTATAAAATCGTACCTTTGCCAACAATTTTAAATTGAATCGGTAATAAATAGAATATGAAATCGCTAGATCCAAGAGTCAATAGAATGAGTTTGCCAGAAGGAGAATCAAAGATTGACGAAAACAATTACTGGGAATCCTACGAAGTTTTTCACCAAAAAAAGACAGGCACAGCCTATGTCCACGTAGGCTCTCTAGATGCTGCTAACCAAGAACTAGCATTGATTTTGGCAAAAGAGCAATACGGTCGTCGCCAAAAGACCACTGGTTTGTGGGTGGTGAAATCCACAGAAATTTTCAGCCTTGAACCAACCGAGATGGATATTTTTGATACCACACCAGAAAAGTCGCACCGAGAAGCAACCGATTACAAAGTGCGCGACAAAATTACTGAGTTTAAAAATAAAAATAAAAACAACAATGACTAAGGATACTGCTATCAAGGAACTGATCTTTAAAATTGCCGACGATGCCATGATTTTAGGGCATCGCAACTCCGAATGGACAGGCATCGGACCAACTTTAGAAGAGGACATTGCTTTTTCATCTATGTCTCAAGACAAAATTGGGCATGCCTATCAATTGTATAAAATTTTGCACGAGCAATTTGGAGAAGCCAGCCCAGATGAATTGGCATTCAAGCGCGATGAAAAAGCCTTCAAATCATGCCATTTTGTAGAAATACCCACAACTGATTATGCTTTTTCGCTAGTCCGTCATTTCTTATTTGACTATGCTGATGCCTTGCGTTTTGAAGCATTGCAAAACTCTAGTTTTGAACCAGTAAAACAACTTGCCAACAAAGTAAAAGGCGAGATCAAATACCACACCATGCACGCCAATGTTTGGGTCAAAATGTTGGGGCAAGGAAATGAAGAAAGTAAGGCACGAATGCAATCTGCAATAAATGAAGCAATGCCCTTTGCTCTAGGAATTTTCGAGCCATCCGAAAGCGAAGCTGAATTAGTCGAAAAAGGCATTTATACCAGTGAAGAAAAGCTAAAAGAACAATGGCTCACTAATGTATCAGAACTCATTGAAAAATCAGGTTTGCAAATGCCCGATGTATCAAAATTAGAACCTGTTTACGGTGGCAGAAACGGTTATCATTCCGAATATCTCGCACCTCTTTTATTAGAAATGACTGAGGTAATGAGGATAGATCCGAGTGCTCAATGGTAAATTTAATGCCTGAATGCTTAAATGCCTGAATGCCTGAGTGTTGCTGCCACTACTTCATCCTCGTGTGCGAGTCCAACAGATTTGTGTAGCGTAGCGAAAGAAATATCTGTGGTCCGACATTTCGGGATCTCACACTTAGAAGGTTACAGCTAATCATGCCAGAGCGTTTCCTTATAGGTTGAATTTGCATGCTTCAATGTTCTGTTTTTTGATTAAAGCATTCTTTAAGGGGGAGACAACCAGATCAAAGATGATCTTCGCCGTCCGTATATTAATTATGAATTATAAGTTATGAATTATGAATTTGCATGAAACCACCAGAGAAGTGATGAATTTTTTGCATTCAAATATAGAACGCGTAGACGTAGAGACAAGGCATGCCTTGTCTCCTCAAGCAATACGAATAAATGCAAATTGGTAGAGGGAATGTTTGAATGTTCTGTCCTTTTTTATTGAAGCATTATAGCATTGAATCATTGAATCATTATTTTCCCAAGCCCAACAACGCTACCAACCTCATCAAACAACTGATAAAAGTAAACTCCATTTACTAAACCATCACGTTCAATTCTGACCTGTTCGTTTTGAATGTTTTTGTATTCCTTGCAGATTTTACCCATTGCATTTATAAGTTGCAAAGAGTGTGTTTTTTTATTTGGATTTTCAAATTTTACAATAGCGAAATCGGTAAAAGGATTGGGAGCTACCAATAATTCAGAAATTGTCAAATCTTCAATGCTACTCATTTCATCAATGCCAGTTCCTTTAAGCAAAATAGTTTTATCCGCAACATTGCTCTTAATCGTCAGTTCTCCCTGATATTGAACAGCTATTGTAGGAGTAAAAGAAATTTCAATACTTTGCGCCTCACCACCAGGAGCGATTGTAAAGCCAGTTGCATCCGAAGAAAAGGCTGTCGAAGAAAATTCAAATCCCTCAACAATCAAATCAGCCAAACCACTGTTGGATATTTCCAAGCTTAGACTGTTTGTATTGTCAATTAACACATCACCAAAATTCGATGAACCAGGCTCGATAACAAGGACAGGTTCTTCAATCACAATTTCAACACCTTCTCCTACTAAACCTATTTTTGCCGATCCAGCATCGCTGAATATTTCTATATTTCCCTCATAAGCACCACCAGCCGTTGGTTCAAAGAAAACATTGATCGTTGCCTCCTCACCTGGTTTAATGACAATAGCATCTGCAAAGTCAGTTGAAAAAACTTCAGGTTGAACATTGATTTTTTCAACTGTTAAATCTGCATCTCCAAGATTTTTAATAGTAAAGCTATCTTCTGCCTTTGTATCTACCATTACCTGTTGGAAATCAATTTCAGAAGGACTGACACCAATAATGCCTTCACCCGTAGATACTTCCTCACCAACTTCTAAAATCCAAATATCAGCTTCACCCAGATTTTCAGAAACATCAATGTCAGATGAATAAGAATAGCCTGTAATCACAAAATTGCCATTAAGCAATGCTGTCATTGATGCCGTAATGTCTTGCGAGCTTCCACCATAGTTTTGTTGGACAATCACTTCGCCCTTGTCATCCAGTTCCCAAATCCAATTATCATAATCACCATAACTGTTGTCAAAAGAATCATCATTTGAATTTGAATATCCTAAAACAACAAAATTACCTTCTTTATTAATTGCAATATCCGTTGAAAAATCATTTTCAGAACCACCAATATTTTTCTGCCAATTCAATGCTCCATTAGGCGTTATATTTAGCAACCAAAGATCAGTAAAACCGAAAGCTTCTTCCACATCACCGTCTTCAGATTGCGCATTGCCAAGTACAACAATATTGCCTTGTTTATCCAATGTCAATTTAGACGCTGTCTCATTTAAGCTGCCTCCCCAAGTTTTTTCCCAAATTACATCACCGCTTTCATCAGTAGAAAACAACCATAGATCTGTAAAACCATCACCTGAAAAATTATTGCTTACATCGCCGTCAGTAGAAGTAGCATATCCACCAACAACATAACCACCGTTCTCCTTTTCTATGACATCAAAGCCCGCTTCAAAGCCCGATCCTCCATAAGTTTGTTCCCATTTCAATTCCCCATTGCTGTCTAATTTTACCAACCAAACATCATCACCACCATTAGCTCCAGCAATGTCACCATCATCAGAACTCGTAACTCCAACAATGACAAAACCTTCGTCTTTTGTTTGTTTGACACGGTATGGGATCTCAAGTTTACTACCACCATAAGTTTTTTTCCAAGCGATGTTCCCCGTTTCATCTATTTTAAAAATAAACAAATCTTCCGCACCCTTATTAGAAATGTCCTGATCAGTAGAAGTCGAGTATCCAGCGACCAATAAACCATCTTTCGTCAAAACAGAAGCAGAGGCAAAATCAAATCCATTGCCCCCGATGTTTTTTTCCCATACAATTTTTTTATCACCATCCAATTTACTCACCCAAATATCGAGTTCGCCAAGACTACTAGAAATATTTTGGTCAACAGACCGTGTAGAGCCGACAAGAAAATAATTTTTTTCATCTATTTGGTGCAGCGCTTGACCTTGATCTATATTACTGCCCCCAAAACTTTTTTGCCATTGAATATCGTATTGGGCAACAGCGCATGTATATGCAAAAAGTGCCACAATAAAAGGAAGTTTATTGAAGAATAAGTTAGTCATAATATTTTTAGATAATGAGGAATAAATGTAGAAAATTTTGAAAAAACATGCAAGAAAAAATAATAAATTTAAGGCTTTATTTATCATTTTATTAATAATATCAATGCATTCGATCACCGCGTAATTCAAGGGTAGGAAGCAACTGTTTTTCAAACTCCAGCCACTCTTTCCAACGTGTCCACACAGCATCCTTATCATAATATTCGCGAGCAAGTTCTAAAAAAAGATGGTAATGTCCTGCTTCAGCAACCATTAATTTATGGTAAAATTCCTTCAATCCAGGATCTTCCAATTGTTCTGAGAGCAAACGAAAACGCTCACAACTTCTCGCTTCAATAAGAGCAAACATCAATAACCTTTCTCGCATGCGCTCCTCCATATTATTATTTGATTTCATAAAAGTCATCAAACCATTCACATATTCGTCTTTCCTTTGCGCGCCCAATGTAAGCCCTCTCTTTTTCAATTCGGCAAGCACCATTCTAAAATGTCCCCATTCTTCCGTGACAATAGGAGCCAATTCTTCCACCAAACGCGTTCTGCCCGAATATAACTGAATCAAAGAAATACAATTCGAAGCAGCCTTTTGTTCACAATAAGCATGATCCGTCAAGATCTCCTGCAAACTAATTTGTGTCAAATCCACCCATCTCGGATCAGTAGGCAATTGCAAGCCTAAAACTTGTTTGTTTTTAATTTCCATCCACAAAAATACTGTTATTTGACACATCCAGCAAATATTACGTAGTTATGTAACTGGACAAGTTGATTCATACAAACATTGAAGCATTATGGCATTGTAACATTGAAGCATTTTTTTAATCTCAATCCTTTGTCAAGTAATATTGGGCATAACTAATATGGTACGGCCCGAAAAAAATTGACAAATTCTGAGTTTATAATAATTTCATAAAAGTGAGAAAAAAATTTAGTAAATAGCTCAAAATCAAGATAAATCTTTGATTTGGAGCGAAGTTCTTTGATCAGG
>Ga0209187_1000240_pt1 | contig 116342 bp, 63 predicted proteins | sample BantaG_FD_187430 | JGI IMG/M metagenome (GOLD analysis project Ga0209187, IMG submission 187430) | Marine algal microbial communities from Bantry Bay, Ireland - BantryBay_4 metaG (SPAdes) (version 2) | ecosystem: Host-associated > Algae > Red algae > Unclassified | place: Bantry Bay, Ireland...
AAGTGGCCATTTGGTAACATTCCAAATCAGTTGGTTCGGCGGGTTGTTCACCACTTACTTCCCAAGCGCAAACTGCTGGATCATTATTGTAAGTGGCCGTTTGGTAACATTCCAAATCAGTTGGTTCGGCGGGTTGTTCACCACTTACTTCCCAGGCGCAAACTGCCGGATCGTTATTGTAAGTGGCTGTTTGGTAACATTCCAAATCAGTTGGTTCGGCGGGTTGTTCACCACTTACTTCCCAAGCGCAAACTGCTGGATCATTATTGTAAGTGGCCGTTTGATAACATTCCAAATCAGTTGGTTCGGCGGGTTGTTCACCACTTACTTCCCAGGCGCAAACTGCCGGATCGTTATTGAAGGTGGCTATTTTGTAACATTCTGTAACAGTTGGTTCAACTGGTTGCTCACCGGTGATATCCCAAACGCACAGTTCTTTGTTGAAGTTGGCGGTTTGATAACATTCGGTTGTTGATCCATCATCAGGATCGGGTGGAGTGTTTATACATTCACATTTTTCTGTATCATAAGCATCCATTGTCAAAGTACAACCATCATCGCAAGTGGCCGGATCTAAAGTTGGAGTTAAACAACTGCCATCATCACAATCGGCTTCAGCATCATATTCACAGAAATTTGCATCGGTACAACCAAGGATAAATTGGCTGTCATCTACAATTATTTCTAATTGACCACTTAATACACAAGATCCAGTTAGTGGAAAAGCCTGATAGTAAATAAAAAACGAATTTCCATCATTTAAAACAACATTTGCAGGGAAATTTGCAAAGCCAGCAAAACTGCCATCTGGCTCTTGAACTTCAATATTACATTCGTCTGTTGGACACCAAATAACATTGTAATCAGCAGGTGGAATAATGGGTGTACTTAACGTTTGCTCTGAACTACAAATAATAATATTTTGAGGAAAAAGTGTAGGGTAAAAACAGAGTGAATTATCTTCTACTGTTGAAACCGAATTATAATTGGTAGCACATGGATCTTTACAATCTGGTACACATTCAGCTGCGCCATCCTCGTAATAAGGGAACAATACTTCTAAAGGAGCGCTTTCGCATCCATCAAATTCTTCGGTTACATAAAAAGAATAAGTATCACCAGCGTCAGGTGTTATTCCTCCATTAGTAACGGGACCAAAAGTATTGCCTGCAAACAAAAAATTAGTAAGGTTGGGATCGGAATACCAGTTAAATATTGGGCTAGAAGCAGGAGGTACTATAACACTTGAAACTGTAGCAAAAGATTCTGTTTCCATTATACAAGCAGTAGGTGGTGTTTCATCTAAAAGTGGTGTTGGAATAGGGGGATTATTTGCATAAACAACAGTTTGAGGTGCGCTTCTGCAAATATCATTTATTACATTTTCAACTATGTATACATTGACAGGAAATGTATTTGGATTATAATTAGGATCATCGTTTTGAGGATTGAAATTAGCACTACTAAAAAATGGTGTAGCAGTATTAGACCATTGATCTTGATAATGCCAAAAATAAACAGCGTTGGCATCAGGATTGGATGGGAAATCTGTAAAGTCACCTACACATACCAGACCTTGATTGCCAGCAGGTGGCTGTGCTGGAGTGATATTAGTTTGGCAGGCTGCAACTGTACCAAACTCTGCAAAACAAGGATCATCACAAGTTGGGCAATCGGGTCTTGTATTATCTACTTCTAAAGTTATAGCTACAACGCCAGATTCACAATTATTAGCTACATCAATTGCCTGAACATAAAGGATAAGCGAGGTTTGTGTAGCAGGATCAAAAAATCCTTCACTAATAGGATTAAGCGCTCCTGACCCTGGCCCTGGCCAAATAATAGTTGCCATATCCATTGTATACGACCATTGTATATCTATATTAGGGGAAGTTGTATCTTCTAAAATAGCAGGAATAAAAGCAGTTTCGGTGCTGCATATTGAAGGTGGGCTGCTTATATTTGGATTGGCTAATTGCATACAGCTATCATCATCACAATTGGCAGCAGCATCAAAATTGCATGCATTATTGTCTGTACAACCTAACATCGGCATTGCACCAGTTACACACATACACAAATCAGTATCCCACACCTCTATACCATCTGTACAATCCAAATTATCACAATCTGGTGTAACTGTTAATAATGTATTACAAGAGCCATCATCACAAACTGCTGGGTTGTTTATATCATATTCGCAATAGGCGGGATCGGTACAACCGTATGCTTCTGATGAATAAATTCTAAATTCAACATCCTCAGCTAATGATTCGCAGCCAGCCATATCTGTTGCTACAACATAATAAGTTTCAGTAGTGCCCGGAGTATTAGGCATACCAGCATGCGTAATTGGGTTGAAACCTGTACCAGTATGTACTTGCGTGGTTAGTGCCATATCACTATACCAAATCAAGTTGGCTGCATCGTTGTTAATCACCCAACCCACTGCAATGTCGCAAGGCGCATCTGGGTCGGTTATAGCTGGGGCTGCTGCGGCTGGAGTTGGGCAATCACATTCTTCTATTGTAATTAGGCTAGAAACAATACAAGGTTCACCGTTGGGTGCTATTCCTACAAAACCAACTTTATAATCTATACTTGTTCCATCAACAGCAGGATCAGGATCAGTTATAGCAGATGAAAATGTAGGTGGATTGCCCATTCCTTGAGATTTAACATTGCCATCAAGATCATAAATAGCTGAAGAAAGTAACGTTGAAAATCCTTCTGGAATAGCTGGTACAGAATTAGGAAGATCAAAACAAAATTGTTCACCCGACAAATCAACGTTATTAAGAACTGTAAACTCTTCTGTATAAGTGTAAGTGTAATTATCTACTGAAGATACTACTTCTAAGGTGACATAATGCGTACCCGCAGACGGAAAAAAGAAGGAAGCAAGCCCTCGGTTATTAAGTGGATTTGTAAAAGGGTCGCCTGAATCTGGAACAGTAAACGTTACTCCAGAAGTAGAAGACCAATTGATTTGTGAGAAATCTGCTGGTTGCACATCAGCATTAAAGCTAAGATATTCTAAATTTTGAGTGTAAAAGCAAGGTATAATACCGTCATTAGCATTCATACCTATAACATCAAATGGATTGCTTCCACCTATTCCCGAATCTTCACCAGCGGTTGCACATAAATCATTGGGTGTGCCAGCGGTAACTTTATTATCTTGTATTACAATATTGGGTATGTTTATACCACAATTGTCTGCACCAGCTAAGCATTCTAAATCAATATATAGATCACTAATATTAGGGTCTGGAAAATCTAAGGTTAAGTTGGAGGTTGGACAACCATCTGTAAAAGTAACTAATAAGTCGTCAAAAGGAGGTTGACCACTATTCCAAAAAAGCCCCATTTCAAGATTTCCTGTTGTATTATATAATGCTACTTGTTCACCACCTGTGCCACAACTACTATCGGTATTTGTAAAAATACCTAAATCTGTAAAAGGGTTTCCTCCATTTGTGCCGACCACACAGCTTGGGCAATTTTGAATATTAATATGAAAAGGGTTAGTTGCATCAAAACCTGGCGAAAATTGAGACCCAAGTGCAAGCGTTCCACCAGCTGGTAAATTTGGCGTACCAACTGGTATTCTAAAACACCAATCGCCATCGCAAATAATATAACATTCGACCACTTGTTCAATACTGCAAGTATTAAAAAGCTCTAAATACTCTGATGGAACACACCCGTTTTGATAACTACCGTCACAATCATCAGGGGGCATTGGCGTTGCTTGTCCGCTAGTATTAATACCAACATTTTTTATTACCAAACAATGGTTTTGCCCCATTGCGTTAAAAGTAAAACAGCTAATAAGTAAGGTGGCAATGAGTAAGTTCAGTTTGTTTGTGTAATCAAAAATCATATTTCAATTGAAAGAGCGTAAATTTAAACATAAGCACCATATTTTACTGTTAAATTATTAAGAAATACGGTAAACAAATGTGCATAAGTTACCAATTTCAGCACAACTCTTCATTATACCGCAATTAAAACAGAAAATTGAGGGTTGTTTTATTATATTTAATTTCATACTCATTGTTATAATTATTGAGAAATTTTGTTCAAGAAGAAGTTAATGGGTGCATATTTAACACCAAAATTAAAATAAAGTTTTCTTTTACCATTCAATTGCCAAATATTTACAAAGGTTGATCTAACAATATAACTTCATTGTAGTTCGGTTTAGTGCAACAATGTTTCTATTTTTGCATCTGTAATGAATACAACCACCACAAGCAGGCCAAAAGCTTCTTTAGGTATTATTTTTTTTATTGCCTTTTTAGATTTGTTTGGCTTTGGCATCATCTTACCCATATTTGCGCCACTTTTTTTTGGTGAAGCAAATATATTAGGGCTTACTTTATCAGAAAACAATCGCAATTTACTTTATGGTATTATTTTAGGCGGTTTTTCGCTATGTCAATTTTTGGGTGCGCCAGTTATGGGAGCAGTTTCTGATCGTGTAGGCCGCAAAAAAGCATTACTTTTTATGTTTATAATAAATGGTATTGGCGCTTTGTGTTTTGCCTGGTCTATTTTGGTACAAAATTTATATTTGTTATTATTATCAAGATTTATACCTGGCTTGTTTGGTAGCTCATTAATGATTACGCAAACTATAATTGCCGATATAAGCAGCCCCGAAACAAAGGCTAAAAATTTTGGCCTAATTGGGGTAGCCTTTGGCCTGGGTTTTATTTTTGGTCCCATAGTAGGCGCAATATTAGGCGACTTTAATTTTGCCGTACCTTTTGCCGTTGCTGGTATACTAACTTTTGTAAATGGCGCTATTATGTGGTTAGCTTTACCCGAAACTTTAGTAAAAAAATCAACTGCCCGTATTAATTTACTTAGTAGTTTTATAAATTTAAAAAGAGCATTTTCTACACCAAAATTGAAACAAATTTTTTTGGTTGTATTTTTTTTAAATGTTGGCTTTGCACTATTTACTCAGTTTTTTCAAGTATATTTAATTGAAATTTTTAGCTTTAGCCAACGCGAAATTGGTTATATGTTTGCCTGGATTGGCATTTGGATAGCCATAACCCAAGGTGGTATTTTACGGCCTATTGCCAACCGCTACAGTCCTGTTAATATTTTAAAATGGACTATTCCATTATTTGCGCTCACTTATTTACTAATGGCCTTGCCTTCCTCTGCCTTGTGGTTAGCAGCTTCTTTGGTATTATTTTCTATTTTTCAAGGTTTAACCTTTCCAAATACTTTGGCCATTATAAGCAATTTAGCAGATGAATCGGTACAAGGCGAAACTATTGGTATTAACCAGTCGGTACAATCATTTGCATATGGTTTTCCACCAATTTTAGCCAGTTTTACCTTGAGCATAAATTTAAAATTTCCTAACTGGTTTGGCTTTGGCTGCACCTTGTTGGCCTTTGTGTTGTTTTATTTTGCTTTTGTAAGAAAAGGCAATAATGATCAATTAAAATGATGAATAGTTATTTGTTAATGATGAATTTCAAAAAAAAAATTAAAGAATGTAATAACTTATTGAAGTGGCCATAAAACTTTTAACTTTGATAAAACTTTGAAACAATGCAAAATAAAATTGCTTTTCATCTATTCTTATTCTTTCTTTTTCTTCCCATTTTTATAAATGCTCAAAACAGAACGGTTAATGCGCAAAGGATTAAAGAAGTCCCAAAAATTGATGCAGATATTACAGATTCTTGTTGGGAAAACATTTCATTTAATACAGGCTTTACACAATTTCAACCCAAAATAGACACCTTGCCCTCGCACGATACTCAATTTAAAGCAGCTTATGATGATGATGCTATTTACTTTGCAGTTTTTTTACCAGAAGATGAACCTAATACTATTTTAAAAGAGTTGGGCTATTATGATAACATTGGTGCAAATGCAGATTATGTTTGCTTTTTTTTAGATACTTATAATGATGATCAAAATGGTTATGGTTTTTGCCTTTCGGTAAGTGGTATACAAAGTGATGCCCGCTACTCAATTACCGAAGGTGAAAATTGGCAATGGAATACAGTTTGGTACAGCAAAACAAAAATTACTAATGAAGGTTGGCAGGCAGAAATAAAAATCCCATATTCTTCTTTACGCTTTCCAGATAAAGCGGTTCATAATTGGGGTATTGATGTTTGGCGATCTATAAGAAGTAAACGAGAAAGATCGAGCTGGGCCAATTACAACCCTAATGCAAGTGGTTTTGTAAACCAATGGGGCAGTTTAAATGGCCTTAGTAATATTGAATCACCATTACGACTTTCGGTTACGCCTTATGTTTCTACTATAGCAAATCTGTATAACCCAAAAGATGGTACTGCCACGTTGTCAAATTTTGAACCAAGAGGCGGTGCAGATATTAAATATGGTATTAATGAAAGTTTTACTTTAGATATGACTTTGGTACCCGATTTTAGCCAAGTCCAATCTGACGATCAAGTGCAAAATCTTTCTCCATTTGAAGTTCAATTTGATGAAAACCGACAGTTTTTTTTAGAAGGTACAGAGTTGTTTAACATAGGTGGGCTGTTTTACAGTAGAAGAATTGGAGCAAGGCCATTAAAATATTTTACTACGGCGAATATAGTTAACACAAACGATGAGTTAACGATGCTGAGCAACCCAACTACTACGCAACTAATTAATGCCAGTAAAGTTTCGGGTAGAACTAAAAAGCGCACTGGTATTGGAGTGTTTAATGCTATTACAGCAGAAACAAAAGCCACCGCAAAGCAACAAAATGGAGAAATTGAAGAATTTGTTACCAGCCCTATAAGCAACTACAATATTTTTGTGGTAGATCAGCCTTTGAAAAACAACTCAAACATTAGTTTTATAAATACCAATGTAATACGTGCAGGGCATTTTAGAGATGCGAATGTGAGCGCTTTAGTGTTTAATTTTAAAAATAAAAGTACCGATTATGGTGTAAATGGTGGTGTTGTAAGAAGTGCCGTTTTTAACCCTAATAGTTTAACTTTTGACGAAGACAGTTTAGCAGTTAACGAGGTAAAAAGTGGTTATAGATACAATTTTCGGGCTGGTAAAATAGGTGGTAAATTTCAAGTAAGTGCTGGTTATTTTGCCGAAACTGCCGAATACGACCATAACGACTTAGGTTTATTGTTTGCCCCTAACGACAATAATTGGAACTTGAGTATAGGCTATTTTATTAACGATCCGGTTTGGAAAATTATAAATGGTTGGAACTATTTTAATATTAATTATTTACGCATTTATACACCAAACAAATTTGTTGGCTTCAACCTAAATGGTGAGAATGCGGTTACTTGGGAAAATTGGATTACCACAGGTATATTTTATGATTTTAATCCTGTTGCTGGTTATGATTATTTTGAACCAAGAGTAGCTGGGCGAAAATTTAAGCAATATGCTAATGGCAACATCAATGCTTTTATTTCAAGCGATTACCGTAAAACTTTTGCTTTAGATATTGGCGGCGGTTTAGGTGCACAACCCAAGGCCGACAATAACAATTGGCGTTTGTGGATTGAACCAAGAGTTCGCGTAAATGATCGTTTAAAATTCCGCCATCGTTTTAGTTATGATAATGATAGAGAAACTCGTTATGCAGATTTAATAACCGAAGCTGACAAAAGCCAAACTATTGTTTTTGCTAAACGCGATATTGACACCTATGAAAATCGTTTTATTGGTAGTTATATTTTTACAAGTAAAATGGCTTTAGATTTTAGGATTAGGCATTATTGGAGAAAGTTTACGGTTGCCGATTATTATAGTTTATTAGAAGATGGCACTACCCTGCCCTATCGTTACAATGATGGAATTAGTTCGAGTTCTGTCAATTTTTTTAATATTGATTTAACTTACAGATGGCAATTTTCGCCGGGTAGCGAGTTGTCTTTATTCTGGCAAAACTCCATTAGCTCGCGAGCAGCAGATATGTTTGATACTACGTTTGTTGGTAACTTTGGTGAAGTATTTAACAACCCTACTTATAACAGCATAAGTTTAAAAGTAGTTTACTTTTTAGATTATGCCTTTATTAAAAAATTAGGCAAAGGCAGAACACTTAAGAGTTAGAAAAATAAAATCGGTAACTAAAAATTGAAAATTTTTAAAATGTTTTTTTAGAAGCGAAACTTTATCGCTCGTATTACTGGTAGTATTTTTTATCGTTTAAACTTGTTCACTATAAATAGCTATTTTTTAGTTGAAGGTAAAACTTACATACCTTTAGGTTTTGAACATAATTGATACATTACAAGTCAAACAAATTCAATTGATCATTTTTTAGCGGCATCAGATCATATATATCGTGTTATAAAAAATTTGTATTTATTATTTAAAATTCTGACAACTAAAGCAGTCAACCTACCTCAATATGAACTGCATCTAACAATAAAATTTCTTATCTTTTGCCTTTAAATATAAAAGGTAATAAAAATGTCAGAAAGAATAAAATCGGCTGCTCAAAACCCAGATGAGCATACTGGAATAAAAATAAGCGAAGCTAAAAAACAAGCTGTTGGTGTAACAGGAGTTGCAGTATCGTTTTATCATGCTGCAAAATACATGCCTCCAACAGATATATTAAAAACCAGTTTAAAACTTAATCAAAAAAAAGGCTTTGATTGCCCTGGTTGCGCCTGGCCCGATCCTGAAGATGAACGCAGCCCAATAGCTGAATATTGCGAAAACGGAATGAAAGCAATTGCCGAAGAAGCCACGAAAAAAAGATGCGATCGTGATTTTTTTAAACAAAATAGTGTCCCGGCCATTTCTACCTGGAGCGATTTTGAAATTGGCAAAACAGGCCGCTTATGCGAACCGATGTTTTTAGCCAAAGACAGTAATTTTTATGAGCCTATTAGTTGGGAAGCAGCTTTTGATTTAATTGCAAAAAACTTAAATGAATTAGATAACCCGGATGATGCTATTTTTTACACAAGTGGCCGAACTAGTAATGAAGCTGCTTTTTTATATCAGTTATTTGTGCGGGCTTATGGTACTAATAATTTGCCCGATTGTTCTAATATGTGCCACGAAAGTAGCAGCGAAGGTTTAGGCGCAACCCTCGGTATTGGCAAAGGTTCTGTTACATTAATGGATTTTTACGAAGCCGAAGTTGTAATGGTAATTGGCCAAAACCCTGGCACTAATCATCCACGTATGTTATCAGCTTTAGAAAAATGTAAAGATAATGGTGGCAAAATTATTACGGTTAACCCTTTACCAGAAACAGGTTTAATTAATTTTTCTAATCCGCAACGTCCGCTAAAAATGTTGAGCGGTGGCACAAACCTTAGCGACTTATTTTTACAGGTTAAAGCCAATGGCGATATTGCTTTATTAAAAGCCATTATGTATCGGCTTTGGCAAGAAGAAGAACAGATGCCTGGTAGCGTGTTTGATCAAACCTTTATTAAAAATAAAACAAATGGGTACCAAGCTTTAATTGAGGATTTAAAACAACAAAATTTAGAAAACTTAATAGAAAAAAGTGGTGTTGAAGCTTCTAAAATTGAAGTTGCGGTAGACTTGCTAAAGCATCATAAAAAAATAATTATTTGCTGGGCAATGGGTATTACCCAACACGAAAACGGCGTAGCCAATGTGCAGGAAATTGTAAATTTGTTGTTGTTAAAAGGTAGCATTGGTAAACCGGGCGCTGGTACTTGCCCCGTACGTGGCCACAGTAATGTACAAGGCGACCGCACTATGGGAATATGGGAAGCTTCACCAAAATCTTTTTTAGATAGCCTTGAAAAACATTTTGGTTTTAAACCACCTCAAGAGCACGGTTATGCAGTTGTTGATGCTATTAAAGCTATGTATGAAGAACCTGGTAAAATGTTTTTTGCAATGGGAGGAAATTTTTTATCTGCTACGCCAGATACGGAATATACCGCTGAAGCTTTACGAAAGTGCAGGCTAACGGTTCAAATTTCGACAAAGCTAAACCGTAGCCATTTGGTTACTGGTGAAGCTGCTTTAATATTGCCTTGTTTGGGCAGAACAAATATTGATGAACAAGCAAGCGGAAAGCAATTTGTTTCGGTTGAAAATTCTATGGGCGTTGTGCATAGTTCAGAAGGAGTTTTGCCTCCAGTTTCTGAACACTTAAAAAGTGAGCCCGCTATTGTTGCCCAAATGGCAAAAGCAACTTTAGGCGAAAAAGTAAAAATTGACTGGGACAAAATGGTGAGTAATTACGATTATATAAGAGAGGCCATTGAAAAAACAATTCCTGGTTTTGTGGAGTATAACAATAGAGTACGTCTGCCAAATGGTTTTTATTTGCCCAATTGCAACAGAGATGGCGACTTTGACACAGCTGATAAAAAAGCGCATTTTACAATAAATCAACCTGCTGAAATTATTTTAAAAGATGGAGAATATTTAATGATGACTAACCGAAGTCACGATCAATATAACACCACCATTTATGGTTTAAATGATAGGTACAGAGGCATTAGTAATGAACGGCGTGTGGTTTTTATAAATCCAATTGATATGCAAAAAGCTGGATTGGAAAGTGAACAAGTAGTGAATTTAAAAAGTAATTTTAATGGAGTAGAAAGAGTAGCAAAAAAATTTATTGTAGTGCCTTACAACGTGAGCGAGCAATGTGTGGTTACCTATTTTCCAGAAGCTAATGTTTTAGTGCCTTTAGATAAACAAGCAAAAATTAGTAAAACGCCCGCCTCAAAATCGATAGTTATTTCTATTCATCCAACCTAAATTAAATTATGCAAATAGATATTTTATATTTTTTAAATAGAGATTTAGAACAGCTGATTAAAGAAATTGAAGCTTACCAAAATGAAGATGATTTATGGATAGTAATTAATGATTTAAAAAATTCTACTGGTAGTTTGGCTTTGCATTTGGTAGGTAATCTCAATCATTTTGTTGGGCATATTATGGGCGGAACGGATTATCTTCGTGATAGAGCATTCGAGTTTTCGGGCATAAAAGTGCCAAGAGCAGAACTGATAAAAAAAATTGAAGCCACTATTAAAATGATAAATGAAGTATTGCCAAATTTAAGTGAAGCCCGTTTACAAAAAACCTTTGAATTTAATTTTTTGGGAGAACGATCCACAATATTTTATTTGTTTCAATTTACTACGCACCTTGCTTATCATTTGGGGCAAATAAATTACCACAGAAGAGGTGTAGTTGGCTAAACAATACTTATGATGCAATAGATTATCATTTTTTATTTGGTAAGAATCATATACGATGTGCGTGTCAATATCCGGACTGTCGTGTTTTTTGTGGTGTAAATAATATTTATTGACAATGCCTTCTTGTAAGTGTTTATTATTGGATAAAAAATCTTTTGCCACTCCTAAATTGAGCTTAGAGGTTTGGCATCCATTTAATAGTATAAACAGCGAAAATAGTTGTATAATTTTCATACGGGGCTTAAACTTTTGAGTTTGTAATATATTGAACGAAAGGTTGTATGCAAATATTACTTAATTATTTCATTTCTAAAATATTATCTGTCTATTTTCATTTCTTAAATAAGTTCTTATCTTAATCCAACAAACCAATAACATACATAATGAAATTAGGAGCATTTTCAATATGCCTAAGTGTTAAAGATTTAAAAACATCAAAAGCTTTTTACAAAAACTTAGGCTTTAGAGTTTTTGGCGGAGCTATGGAAAAGAACTATTTAATTATGAAAAATGAGCACTCTTTAATCGGCTTGTTTCAAGGTATGTTTGAAGAAAACGTACTTACCTTTAACCCGGGTTGGGATACCAATGCCAATAAATTAGATAGCTTTGATGATGTTAGAAACATACAAAAGCATCTTAAAGAAAAAAGCATAAAACTGATAGTTGAAGCTGATGAAAGTACAAGTGGACCTGCTAATTTTATGGTTTCTGATCCTGATGGAAATGTTATTTTATTTGATCAGCATGTTTAGGAAGTTTAATTACACTCTTCCCCAAAGTTGTAATCTTGTTGCATTTTAAATTTTAAAGTTCACGAAAAAAGTTATGGCTTTTTATTGATCAGACAAACATCCTGTTAATTCTTATCTTACCAAAAACAAAGTTGAAGCAGAATTTCTGCTTCAACCCCGTTACTAACTAAGATTGCTTTTCTATTTCAGAAGAAAACTTATTTAAGGAGTTAGCTCGCTTATGCACAATAATATTGTTTGGGTCTATGCTAATCATTTTTGGTTTTCGCTTTATTGTAAATTCTATGTTTTGCTCACCGTCTTTTAATTGTACCAGCTCGCTAAACAATACTTCATCTTTTGTATTGCGAATTTCAATTGGGAAATATTCGTTCATCGGAATCTCAGATTCTTGATTATTTAAATCTTGTTGATATTTTTTTGCAGCAATTTTTACTTTAACCGTATAGCTCAAATCTTCATTACGCTGGTAAGTAGTGTTGGATAGTTCAAAATCGTAAAGACTTACTTTTTGTAACCATTCGTTAACCGTGTATTGCAAACTATCTGGCATTACCTCTTTTAAACTATTTACAAAATATTTGGTAGTTGGGTAGGGCTTTGAAGTAAACCTTTTGTTCTGTAAATAATCAGCTAAAAACTGGTTGAATTTTTCTTCTCCTAAATACTCTGATAGGCCGTAAAACACAATGGCTCCCTTGTTATAATAAATGGATTGCTGTCCACCAACTACTTCCAAAGCCGGTTCATCATAATTGCCTTGCGTTCTACCATATTGGTAAGTTTGCTGTTCGTTTTTAAGAAACTTCGCAATCATAGCCTTGCCGTACATTTTCTCTAAAACTTTTAAAGAACTGTATTGTGCTAAACTTTCGGTAAGCATGGCGGCACCTTCTGTTTCTGCAGGTACAATTTGATGGCCCCACCATTGATGCGCTACTTCGTGCGCTGTTACCCATGCAGGATATGGAATTTTTGCTATTTTACCCTCATCGTAACATTCTTCTACATCAGCAATAAAACCTAAACTTTCTGTAAAAGGCACCGTAGTTGCCAACGAAATGGCATAACCAAAGTAACGGGGTATTTCAACTATTCTTAAAAAATCAAATTGGTAGGGACCAAAATTTTGCACATAATATTGTATAGATGTTTTTAGCGCATCCATCATTAGCTCAATATTGTAATCGTGTTTTGGATGATAATTGATGGCTAAATCTGTAGCAACTTTTAATGAATTAACCACCGTGGTAATTGTTTTTTCTTTTTGATTGAAAACAGCAGAGTTATAGGCTAAAATGTCTATTACATCTTCGGCTTCATATTTATAATAATTGCGATTATCTTCTTGCCATTCTTTCACCATCTTGCCAGAAGTAAAGGCTTTTTGTCCAGCAGAAGTACTAACTACCGATTTATACTGAACAAAGTTTCCTAAGCTATTTTTCATGGTTGCTTTTTGGTCATCACGGCTGGGTAAGGCTGGCTTTTCTTGCAGGCCATGTTTTTTTCTTAAAGCATTTTCTGAAATTTCATAGCCTGCTGCATACCCAACTTTTGGATGTGGGGAGAAAAACTTAGTGCCATTTTTAAAAGGTACTTCACTGGCATAGATATTTTTAAATCCTTTTTTTTTCCGTAAGATAAGTAAAGGCTACTTTAACAGAATCGTTTGGTTGTAAAGGCTGTTTAATTTTATACAGATGGAGTTCTTCAAAATTTTCGTCTTTATCTAACAAAGTAAAAAGCTCATTTTCATTTACAAGTTTCACTTTCTTCGTAAGGTTTAAAACCAAACTATCGATAACCGTATTGGTATTATTCTTTAAATAACAATCTCCACTATAATCTATTTTACCTTCTTCCGGATAAATATGGCATGTTGTATTTAATGCTATAATTTCTGGCTGCGGTAGCTCACTTAAATAGTTGTATTTGTTTTCGTAGGTCAATTGCTTTTTAACCCGCCCAAACGAAAATTGAAATTCATTTAAAATATTGGTGTTGTAAAAAATAAAACTTCCAACCAAAATAAAAGCTACCAATAGTGGGCCTATTTTTTTTAAATGCTTAGTTAAAGAAACTTGTTGTAAAGCTTTAAAACGTTTTTTGAAATGGGTTTCACTACCTCTCGAAATAAGGTGTGTACTAAAGTAAAGTAGAATGATGGCAAAAAGTACCCAATACAAACGGAAACTATATTCGCCTAATAGAGAGCCACCAAAATTATTTATCTCGGAGTAAATATAAGTTGAAGTATTATTGTAAACTAACAGGTTGTGTTGAAGATAATTGGCTAAATAATCTTTAGTGAAATACCATAAACCCAAAATTAAATAAGCTACAAAGCGGTTGCCAACTAAAGCATTAATTACAAAAGCTAAGGCAATAAATAACAAGTAATACAAGTACTTGTTTAAAATAAAAATACCCATAACACCAAACTCGTGAGTAGTGCCAACATAAGTTTGATAGGCAAATGAACAAAGCCATTGTATTAATAGCATTACAAAAACGGTAGCAGCTAAGGCGAACAACTTAGGTAGTACAAAATGAAAATTACGTAAAGCAGAGGCATCTTCAAAATGGTTAACCTTAAATTTTCGACTATTCCAAACTAACTCGCCTGTAAATAGAATAATAAAAACAATGTATAATAAACCAGATGCGACAAACAAAGTTTCGGCGACTTTATAGGTTAATACGTAGGTAACAGTATCATAAATTTTACCAACTTGCCCCAAAGTAGCAATTGTAACTACCAGCAAGAGTACAACCATTACTTTAAAATAAGTGCTTCTAATTAGCTTTTTTAATTCTAATAAAAATAAACTTTTTAACTGATACAGTTGTGCTGAAAAGTTGAACTGCTGTTGTACAAAAGGCACTTTAATTTGCTTGAAAAATTGCACACTTCTGCTGGCTGCTCCATTTGTTGTGGCTAATTTTTTCTTTGTTTTTTTAGAAGATGCCAAAGACAAACGAAACTTAAGATATCCTACCAAAAATATTACAACACCCAAGCCACCCCACAACAAACGGTTGTACAACAACACACCTTCAAGTGAAGTGCTTTCTGTATTCTTATCACTTATGGAACTTCCTGTTTCAACAACAGCTGTAGCAAGGCTTCCAAAAGGGTCGAGCATAGCAGTTAAAAATTGATTGTCTATATCATGCGAAATGCTTATTGAGAGCACATAGCACACATAAAAAACAATTACCACCATCCAGTTAATAGAGGTATCTTTCCGTAAAGCGGTTAATACAAAAAAGATGGCACCCGTAAAAAGTATATTTGGAAATGCGATTTGTATTAAGGGTATAGTGTAGGCTTTAAGCATAAAGGGTCCAAAGTAAGATGCATCTAAATAAGGCATAAAAGAAGCGACTGTAGCCCCTAATGGAACAGCCAAAAATACAATAGTATTGGCAAACAGAGGAGCAATAAATTTTGGAATTAGATAGTTGGCTTTATTAATGCCCGTACAAAACATTATTTGGTCGTTGCTATATTTTACATCTCGATAAATGGAACTACTGAATATATTGGCGGTTACAGCTAAGCCCAAAATGCTAAAAACAATAGTAATAAATGAAATGATACTTGGCGAGTTTAAATAAATTTTGGAGTTGCCTTGTATCATTATTTTTACGGAATCAAACAAGCCACCTGCTGTATTAATTATTATAAAACTTAATACAAAAAAAGCAATAAAAGTAGCATAAACTGCTGGCTGACGAAATAGATATTTTATTTCAAATAATAAGTTGCGCATCTGTAATTTTAATTTAGGTATGAAAAATAAACGTCTTCTAAATTAGCATTGGTAGCTATAAAGCCACTATCCAAATGTTCATCGCTTAGTACGTGAATTATAGGTTGCCCTTCATTTAAAAAAGTTGAAATAATGTTGTATTGCTGCTTGTAATTGTTGTATTCGCTTTTTTGAATTTTCTTTTGCCAAACCCTGCCCTGCAGTTTTTCCATTAGCAATTTTGGTGAGGCTTGTATTAATACTTTTCCTTCAGCAATTATGGCCATATCGCTACATAAATCCGATACATCTTTTACAATATGGGTAGACAATATCACCACTTTATCTTCACTAATATCACTTAATAAATTGTTGAAACGGTTGCGTTCTAAAGGGTCTAAACCGGCAGTAGGTTCATCAACAATTATTAATTTTGGGTTGCCTAATAAAGCTTGTGCAATGCCAAAACGTTGTCGCATTCCACCACTATAATTAGCCACTTTCTTTTTTCTTACATCATATAAATTTACTTCATTCAACAAAGCGTTTACCTGTTCTTGTCTTTCTTTTTTATTGATGATGCCTTTTGCAATAGCCAGATAATCTAACATTTCTATTGCATTCACTTTTGGATAAACGCCAAACTCTTGTGGCAGATAACCTAATAATTTTCTTATTTCCTGCTTGTTTTCATTAACATCAATACCTTTAAAAACTACCGCACCTGTATCAGCTTCTTGAAGGGTGGCAATCGTTCTCATTAAGGTTGATTTACCGGCACCATTTGGCCCTAACAAACCAAATAAACCACTTTTAATACTTAGGTTTACATCTTGTAAAGCACGAACGCCATTGGTGTAAGTTTTGTTTAATGCTGTTATTTGTAATTCCATTTTTTTAATTTTAAATGTAAAAAATAGATGAGTATTTGAGTAATCAATTTTCAAATACTCATCTGTTTAAGGTTTATTGTCTAATACTGTTTATTAATTCTTCTGTCTTTTCTTCTTGCAAATCGTTCATTTGCTCTTCCGTTATTTCTTTAAATTCTACTTCAGGCAAAACCGCATTATCTTTTATTTCTTCAAAAGAAATATCTATAGCTTCATACTTAAATAAATCCGATTTGAAGCTCAATAAAGTTCCGTTCCAAAAAATTTTGCCTAATGGCGAAAGTCCTTTAGGTAAATTAGGTGCTACCCAAACAGTATCTTTGTTTCCTTTGTCTTCCTTGTTGTTGCTACTTTCATTTAAGGTGGTTGATTTTGTCTTTGTCATTACTTTTACTTCGTCTTCTTGTTTATAGGCAATACAGGCATAGTCTAAAATTTGCAAGGTTTTGCTTTCTATGGGTTTTTCTAAAAATTCATCCATTGGTATTATTGTACCATAATGTTCACCTTCTAATTCAAGTATGCTAATTTGTGTTTTATTTTTTAGGTCAAGATAAATTGGCATATCATCTCCACCCATACTTATCATTATCTTTCCCTCCGATTCTTCTTTCATGGTTTCTATTTTTGCATAATTTTCATTGAATGTTATTTTCACTTTCGATTTCTTTTCTTTCGGTATCATTGCTTTTAAAGCCTTTTGTGCTGGCGTAAGTGCTGCGTGTACATCAATTGTCATTTCATAAGTTATAACTCCACTTTTTTGTGCAGTTAGCGTAAGTTGGGTAATTAGCATTGTTACGATTGATAAAAAGATAATTTTCTTCATTTTTAATTTGTTTAAAATTATGATGCAAACTTAGGTATCATTTAAATCTGCTAGGTTAACTAAGGGTGTTGTTAGGTTAATTAAGGTTAATCAAATTCGCAATTGCCAATTGTAAAATTTACTTTTGAACTGTGAATAGTAAACAAGCCAATATATTTGCTGTGTTAAGTCTGGTTTTGCTGGGTTTGTTTTTAGCGTATTGGGTACAAACAGAGTTTAAAACACAAAAGGAATTTCTAAAAAGTGAAATGGATTTGGAGCTAGCTAAAAAAGCTTTTGGCTTAGCAGTAGATTCTTTGCAAACCGAATTGGGTGATATTGATAGTTTGTTAGCTAAAGTGCTTTCTTCTATTGGTAAGAGCGGTATTGACAATATTAATATTGAAAAAAATAGGAATTGGACAAAAGAAAATCTTAATATAAAGTTTGATAAAATTTTGCCACAGTTAGCTCAGTTGATGGCGGATAGTTCTTTTCAGGAAATTCTTACAAATAGTGAAACCGATACAACTATTACTAACAATGAAGAAGATACTTTAATTACAGTTAATCTTGATTCTGATGTTTCTGATGTAATTAAATTAAACTTACAACTTGCACCTTTGAAAAAATCAATTAGCAAAAATCAGGAAAGTGAATTGAACAAAAAAACCTTTCTTAAAATATTGCCACAATTGTTTTTTGCAATAGTCATTTTCGGTTTAATACTTTTAGCCATGTATTTGTTTAGGAAAACTGTACAGAGGCAAGAAGCTTTAAATTTAGAACGCACCAACTTAATCAGCAATCTTACGCACGAATTAAAAACGCCGGTTGCTACTATTTCAGTTGCTTTAGAAGCAATGGAAAATTTTGGTGTTTTAAATGATAGAGAAAAAGCAATACAATACATTACAAATGCTCAAAACGAAGTAAAAAGATTAACCAAAGGCATTAATAAAATGCTTCAGGTAAGTAAACTTAATGAAGATAATCCTTACTTTAAAAAAGAAATGGTGTTGCTAAATGAGTTGTGCAAAAATGCCGTACAAGCATTATCATCAACTGCTAAACAAGCTAAGGTTGAACTAAGTGTAGAAATTTCAGATGACAATTTAAAGACTTATGGAGAAGCACAACACCTTCAAAATGTAATTATAAACCTGATAGAAAACGCAATTAAATACAGCGTTTCAGAAAACGCTAAGGTTAATTTATTTTTAAAAGATGCTGATGAAGACATACTTCTTGAAGTTATTGATAATGGTATTGGCATCGAGAAAAAATATCATCACAAAATATTTGAACGCTTTTACCGGGTTACAGAAGAAAACATTCATAACGTAAAAGGCTATGGTTTGGGCTTAAGTTATGTACAAAAAGTATTAGATGCACACGAGGCTCAAATTACAATTGATAGTGCTTTAAATAAAGGAAGTAAGTTTACTATCCTGTTCAAAAAAATCTAATTATGGCTAAGAAAAAAATATTATATGTAGAAGATGAGTTGAGCCTTGCAAGTATGGTTAAAGATACACTTGAAATTGGTGGTTATAAAGTTTTACATGTAGAAGATGGATTAGGAATTATTGAAATAGCCGAAGCTTTTAAGCCCCATATTTTTGTTGTTGATGTAATGTTGCCGCATAAAGATGGTTTTACTATTGGCATTGAATTGAAAGATACCTTTCCCAACATTCCTATAATTTATTTAACTGCCAAAAGCCAGGTAGAAGATGTGCTTAAAGGCTTTGATAGTGGTGGCAATGATTATATGAAGAAGCCTTTCAGCGTAAAAGAATTGATTGTACGTATTGAAAATTTGACCAAAAATAGTACTTATGAAAAGTTGGTAAAATCAAGCAAAGTAACTTTAGGGGAATTTGAATTTGATTACACACAACTAACTTTATCTAACCACAAAGCCACACAGCAGTTAAGTTTTAAAGAAGCCGAAATTTTAAATATGCTTTGTAAAGCACTTAATCAAAATGTAGAGCGCAAAGCAATTTTGCTAAAAGTTTGGGGAGATGATTCTTATTATAATTCCCGAAATTTAGATGTGTATATGAAAAAAATTCGTAATTATCTTTCTGCCTGTAAGCGTATTAATTTAAAAACTTTAAGAGGCGTTGGTTATAAATTGGTTTGTAGCAAATAAATTTGTGTTGGTCAAATGCTCATTAATTGGTTTTGAGTTTATTTGTTTGTCTGTGGTAACTAATAAAATCAAATTATTATCCGCCAGTTGGCAATACATTTCTTACTAAGAAATGTTAATCCAACTGTAAAGTAAAATTACTTTATAATTATCTTATTACTATTGCATAATTAAATATTAATTTAATTCCATAAATAATGATCTTAAAAAAGTTAATTTACATAGCTCTGTTTGCCGCAACTTTTTATGCTTGTAAAAAAGATAAAACTGATGATGATGACCAACAACCAAGCTCAACCAAATTGATAAGTGGTTTAACTTATGGCACAAGTACAAAAAGTTTTAAAGCAGTTGATATTGCTACTATTGTTGCATTAGCAGGAGTAGACCCTATTAAAGTTATTGCTCAGATAGAACATAGAGGTAACGCAATTACTGTTGATAAGCAATTAGATAGTACTAAAGTTATACTTTTTGGCAACCCTGCTTTAGGAACGCCATTAATGCAAAAAAATCAATTAGTTGGTTTAGATTTACCGCAGAAATTGCTTATTTTTAAAGATGCTTCTGATAGTACAAAAGTAGCTTTCAATAATGTATCGTATTTAAAAGCAAGGCACGATTTAGGAGAAATTGAAGCCTTAGATAATATAGAAAAAGCTTTAGAAAATTTTGTAAATGTATCAGCTGATGGTTCATTAGTAGAAACAGAAGCGTCCTCCGTTGAAAAAGAAGAGGGAATTATAACCAAAACAAGTACCAAAAGCTTTTTAGATACTTACAATAGTTTAGTAGAAGCTATAACCAATAACGAAAATCTCAAACTTGTGGTTGAGTTAGATCATCAGGCGAATGCAGCTGCAGTTGATTTGGAATTAATGCCTACACGCCTTGTTATTTTTGGCAATCCTAATTTGGGCACACCTTTAATGCAAAACCAACAAACTACAGGTATCGATTTACCTCAAAAAATGTTGGTTTGGCAAGATGACGAAGATGTTGTAAAAGTATCGTATAACGATCCAGAATATATAAAAACTCGTCATGGTATTACCAAAAATGAAGACGTATTAAATAACATAACAAATGCTTTGGATAATTTATCCAACGCTGCAGCGGGTTTGTAAGTTATTCCAAGCAGGTGATCAAATTTGTAAATCATTTTTTTATAAAAAAGCCAATTTAGGTTATTCAACTTTAAGATGATTAACCTAAATGTAAAAATTTGCCTCTAAATCAATTGTAAAATTTCAAAAGTTTTATTTTGGAATTGTATAATATCTCCAACAATTTTGTTGTTAAACAATTGCCCTACAGGTGATGCTAAAGAAATGGCGTAACAGTTATTTTGATCTACTTCAATTTTTCCAAAACCTATACTTATAAAATAATTACCGTTTGTTGTAATTAGCAAACTACCTACACCTACATTATTGTGCTTTTTATTAATATCAATTTTAGCTAATTCGTTTTTAAGTAATCTTGCTTTATTTAAGTGAATTGCATTTCGGTTTATTTCTGCTTGCATCATAGCCCTGCCAGTTTCAAATTTGTCGCCGGCACTACTTTTTGTTTCCTCATCTCTTGAATTTGTAAGATCTTTAATTGTGTTTTCTAATAAACTTATTTGCTCATTAAGTAAATAATTAAGTTGTGTTATAATCTCAACTTTTGTCTCTATTTTGGCTTTCATAAGGGGTTAAAAGTAAAAAAAGAGACGGCCAATTCGGCCATCTCTCTCATAATTCTCACATTTATACCATTAATTTAAAATACGGTAAGCTAGCTTTAGCCCAACATATTTATTTTTTTCAGAAATTGTTTTGATGTATTTATTCAAGTCTGTATTGTAAGTAAACATCAATTCAAATCGATTAAATTTTGCGCCAACGTTTAACTCGTAGGTAGCATTAAAACCTTCAATGTCTTCTACATCTAAAATATCGGTACGTTCACCATTTAAACCTGTAGTAAAATCTAACCTTACCCCTGTTTTTAAAATTGGTGCTATGTTTCGATCATTTTTAATAAAATTAGTCCCTACCAAAAATGGTATGCTTATTGAATTTGCTTTAGCTGTAAATTTTTGAGTTTCGCTTAAATTTTCACTTATTAAAAAATTTAAACTTCGGTAGCCTAAGCCTGTTTCTAAAAAGAAACGTTCGGCTTCCAGACTATATGATATGCCGCCATTCCAGCCAATACCTCCATTTATCTTTTCAGTTTCTAACATAATGGGTAGTAAGTTTGAACGATTAAAACCAATTTCGGCTTTTAATTTTGACTGAAATAAACTTTGGGCATTTAAAGAGATTGTACTCATTACTATTAAAATGAGCATGTAATTTACTTTTAAATTCATTATCTAAAAAAATTTGATTATAAAAATTAGGAACTTTATTTTAATATCCATTTTGCATTTAAATCGAATGAGCGAATGTTGGTAGCCGCAAAATCGTTTGAAAAATGATAACGATAGCCGTAACCAAATTTGCCTTTAACACCCAACTCTAAACGATTAAAAAATATTGCGCCAATGCCGCCACCTACGTAAGCTCTTTGGTTAATGGCATTTGATGCATTATAAGTGTTTGCAAAGTCTTCTCCATTAGTAGTGTATTCGAAATTGATGTTTTCTTCAGCAGGAGCTTGTAATCGCGCACCAAATTGTCTATTCGGAATTTCTTTAGTGCCACTAATTACTAACCTATTGGCATATTGATAACCAAAGTTAGTGCCACCTAAGCCGTAAATATTTAAATGGAAAATATTGTTGATTATTTTTATTTCTTTGTTGTAAACATAATTGGCTTCAACAGCAAATTCGTTAGAATTTAAATCGTAATTAAAATAGGCATAATCTAAATTTTCGCCTTGCAGTTTGTGATAACTAAGTCCATCTAAGCGATTAGTTACACTAATTAAACCAAGTTGTAACTCGTGGTTTGGCTTTGGTAGTTGTAAACTTAAACTTAAACGGATGTGCGGGTTTTCGCAAACTCCAGAATGCTTAAAATAATTTGCATCAATGCGGTTTTCTAATGCTTCATTTAAATTTGGGTTGTTGGCAAGGGAGTTAAAATAATTGTTGGACATAACTTTGCCCATCAATATATCTTGCTCACCACCAGTATGAATTCCAATTTTTTTAATTTTTATATTTTTAAAAAAATCGCCTGCAAAGGTGCTTTGTGCTGTAAATGCAATTGCTATAATTAGCAAAATAGTTCTCGTATACATATTTATAAATTTTAATTTATTGTTAAAAATAGTTCTCATATTATTTTTTATATTTTTCAATTTCAGTTTCAACGGGGTAGCAAAATTTGCTGTTTAGCCCCGATTGTAGCGGTTATGTTGCCTGAAGCTTGGCCTTGCAGCAGAGCGCAACATTTGAGCGAAAAGCGGGACAGAAATTAATGTGAGTTTGCTGTTTCGCTTCCTATTTATTTTTTAAAAACGCCAATATAAACCAAGGTTTAAATTAGAAGCTATATATTTATTATATGAATTATTTTGCCCATACTTATTGCTGATATTAAAAAGAGTTCGTACGTGAATATTTTTGATTAATTGATAATTTATACCTAAACCTGCATAAAAATGCATAGTGTGTTTTGTAGTTATTGGTGTTGGTTTTTGGTTATTAGTGCTTTCAATGTTTGTATTACTTGAAAATATAGTTGTTGAAATATATTGCGAGCCGCTAACCTTAGCTAACAATAAACCGGTTGCTAAAATACCTGTTAGTTTTTTAGGGCCGTAATAATATTCAATACCAAGGGGAATGCGATAAAAATTTAAATTTTGCACATCATTAACCAGCACTCTCATATCATCATTTGCAAGTAACTCGCCTTCATTAAATTCAAAGTAAATGGGTTTATTGGTTTCTGAGTAGTTGGTTTTTGTTATTAGCGAAAATTGATTTCTTACTTTATTATTAGAAATATCCACCTCTCCTTTGGGGTTATATTTTACATCCATTTCGAGTAAATTAGAGGCTGTTGTTGAATAGAAACTAAAGCCTGTATTTATCCAAAAACGATTACGAGGCGAATAGGCTATTCTAAAGCCTTTGAAACCAATTTTGCTATAACTGCCAAGTGCATAGTAAATTTGAGAAACGCCATCTTGGTTTTCTAAAGAGCTTTCCACCCAATTATCGGGCATTGTATAAGTATAAGTATAACCAAGTTCAAAATGGTTTCTTTTAATTGCTTCGGAAACTATTGGCCTCGTCTTTTTCATTTCTAAAAGATTTATTGAATTGCTTGAAGCAAGCGTGGCGTTTATTTTTGAAAGATATGCGATGTGCAAATTTTCTCTTTTTTGCTTTTGCATTGAGCCAATTTTTTTATTCAATAAAAATGGTTTATCAGTTTCATTTGTGGAAAAATTGGCCACTTGTGTACTTAAATTTTCTTTGATGGATTTTAGTTGAGAAACTTGGTTTTTATAGTCGTTTAATTGTTGTTTTAATCCGTTTATACGTTCATTTTGTTTTTGGTAAGATGCTTCATTTGATTTGCATTGTTCGTTTATCGTTTTAAGGGTTTGGACTTCTACTGTTAACAGATTGAAGTCATTTTCTATTTGGTTTAATTGTTGTTTTAGCGTTAGGTTTTCTTTAGCAATTGTCTGGTTCTGTTGGTCAGCTATTTCTTTTTCTTTTTGTAAAATGTTGAGTTCTTTCGCTTGTGTTGGTTTTACTTTAGCTAACATTTTACTTTGGCTTGTAGGTTCATTTTTTTGCAATATATTTTTTAGCTTATTATTTTGGTGATGTAAATAAAACACACTTCCACCCATTAACAAAAACAAAATTGATGCTATAGCAATAAACCATTTAGAAAAACTAAATACCGATGTAGAATTTGTTGAAAAACGATTAGAAACATTTTGCAATACGGCTTGTTTTACGGTTACATCTGGTTTATCCCAACCACTATAATCGGTCGCTTCTGCTTCTTTTAATTTCTTTTTAAAAAAATCACTAAATTCTGTATTGTTATCTTCCATTTATTATATTTTTAACTAAACAACACTTTCATTTTTTTATGCAACATTTTTTTTGCCTTAAACAATTGGCTTTTTGAAGTACCTACTGTTATGCCAATTATTTCTGCAATTTCTTGGTGCTTGTAGCCTTCTAATTCGTGCATATTAAAAACTACGCGATAACCAACTGGTAGCTGCTGTATTATTTCTGTTAGTTCTTTGGCTGTAATACCTCCAAAGGCATCCATTGTTGAAAAATGATCATTTACTTCTTCTAAATCTTCAAAAGATTGTTGCCACAATTGCTTTTTCAAAAATGTTAAGCCTTCATTTAACAGTACTCTGTTCGACCAAGCTTTAAAATTTCCTTTCTCTAAGTCAAACTTTTTTAATACCGAAAACACTTTAGCTACTCCTTCTTGAAACATATCTTGTGCTTCTTCACGGTTTCGCCCGTAGCGCAAACACATTCTAAACCAGTAAGACTCGTGCCTTTCATAAAGCATTTGTATTGCTTGCTTGTTTCCAGTTTTTACCTGGTTTACCAATTGTTCGTCTGTATGTTGGCTAAAATTTTCCAATCTATACTATAACATACTCTTAAAGGTATAGAAAAGGTTGCCTGGGCTAGAAGTTTTTTTTTAAGTTAGATATTTATTTTTTATTGATGGCACTTATTTCCTTTTCATTAGCTTTGTAAAAATTAAACGTTATTGCCATCTTACAAAAACATAAAACCTTTTTGGTTTATTTATTGTAGCTTTTTACTGCTGGGTTTGCTATGCTTGTGCTGTTGCCAAAAAGGCGACTTGGTACTTTGGTTTAACAGCAATAGCAGCACTTTTTTTGATGGCTTTTTTATCATCATAACTCAAATTGGTTTAGGGGCTTTGTTTGTTGTGCCTATTTTGGTGGCTTTATTTATTCGTTATCAATATGCTTTAATGGGTACAATTGCTTTTATTTTTACAGGCATTTTAAGTTATTTGTTTAAGAAAGTATTGTTTAAAGGTTTGCCACGCCCAACCGCTTTTTTTACCAATGGTGAGTTAACAAACCTTATTTCCAATTTCGATTATCATACACACAATAGTTTCCCCAGCGGACATACTATGACGGCTTTTGCCATGCTGTTATTTATTGCTTTTATGATTAATAAAAAATGGTTTAGTATTTTGGCAATTTGCCTGGCAATTTTAGTAGCGCTTAGTCGTGTTTATTTACTTCAACATTTTTTTGTAGATGTTTATGTAGGATCTATTCTTGGTATTATTAGTGTGTTGATAGCTAATGTAATTGTAAATAGGTTTTTCGTTCAAAAATATCCAATTTTGCAGCAAAGGCTAAAGTTGAAAATTTGAATAACAAAATCAGCAAATATATTGATGCAGAAAATGCGTTACACATGCGCCTTCTGCTATTGGTAGTTGCCGCTTTGTTGTTTATTCCCCTTATTGGTGCAGTACATTTGTTTGATTGGGATGAAATTAACTTTGCAGAATCTGCCCGCGAAATGTTGGTGACTGGCAATTTTTTAGATGTACAAATTAATTACATTGCCTTTTGGGAAAAGCCGCCATTATTTTTTTGGTTACAGGCTTTATGTATGAAAATATTTGGCGTTAATGAGTTTGCCGCGCGTTTGCCCAATGCAATTATTGGTATTATTACATTGCAAGTTTTGTTTGGTATTGGCAAAAAATTGTTCAATAATAAAACAGCTTTGCTTTGGTGTTTAATTTATGCAGGCTCTATCCTATCCTTCTTTTACTTTAAGTCAGGTATTATTGATCCGCTGTTTAATCTCTTTATTTTTTTAGGCGTTTATCATTTTTATTTATTTAGTAATGAAGCTGAAAACAACAAAACCCATAAAGCCTTACAACAAGTTTTTCTTTCAGCAGTATTTATTGGTTTATCTAACTTAACCAAAGGGCCAGTAGGGTTTTTAATTTTTGCCATTACTGCTTTTATCTATATGATCTTAAAAAAGCAATACCAAAAATTTTTAAACTATAAAGTAATTTTAACCTACGCCATCACCTTTGCATTGGTGGGCGGCTTATGGTTTATTATGCAAATGCTAACTGGCAACTACAGCATTATTGCCGATTTTTTTTATTATATGATTGAGCTTTCGCAAAGCAAAGTAGCTGGGCACGGAGGTTTTTTTGGTTATCACTTTGTAGTGTTATTGTTTGGCGTTTTTCCAGCTTCTATTTTTGCTATACAGCAAATGCTTCCACAGCAACACAACAATCATCTTACCAAAAGCCAACAAAATTTTAAAGTGTGGATGCTTATTTTATTTTGGGTAGTGTTGATTTTATTTACCATAGTCCGTACCAAAATTGTGCATTATTCATCAATGTGTTATTTGCCACTTAGCTACTTAGCCTTATTAAGTATAAAAAGCATCATAACACAAAAACAAGTTTTTAAATTTTGGATGAAGTTGGCTTTGGCAATTATTGCCTTGCTGTTTGGTACAGTTATTTTTCTGTTGCCCATTATCGGTAATCATACACAATGGCTAATTGAAACAAATTTAATTAAAGATAAATTCACCTTGGGAAATTTACAAGCGCAAGTTAGTTGGCCTTATATAATTTCAATATTGGCCTTAACCTATGTTGTGTTCAGTCAATATTTTATTTGGCGAAAAACCAATTTATTAAAACATCTTGCTTCACTATTCATAAGCACCGCCATTTTTTTATTTTTTATTATGATGTTGGTTGTGCCACGAATTGAACAATATTCTCAAAATGCAGCTATTTCATTTTATAAAAGTAAAACTACCGAAGATTGCTATATTGACACTTATGGCTTTAAAAGTTATGCACATTATTTTTATGCTAAGATGCCTTTGCACAGCAACCCAAGAGCAAAAGATGAAAATTGGTTATTAACTGGTGATACCGATAAACCAGTTTACATAGTTACTAAAATAAACAAGCAAGCTAAATTTGAAGCAGCGCATCTTCACTTTAATTTAATTAAAATAAAAAATGGTTTTTGTTTTTATGAATCCAAAAACTAACCCGACCTTTACCCGTTGGTAATAGAACTCCAAATGAACCTGTTCACCAGTAAGAAAAATGCAAAAAATCCAAGTGAACCTGTTCGCCTGTAAAATGCGAAAACTCCAAGTGTACCAGTTCACTTGTAAAATAAATAAATGATTGACGGAAAAAAAATAGTAGTAGTATTACCAGCATATAACGCAGCGCAAACTTTAGCACAAACCTATGCCGAAATTCCATTTGATGTGGTAGACGAAGTTATTTTGGTAGATGATTCAAGCAAAGACGATACTATACAACAAGCTCAAAAATTGGGTATTCAGCATATTATTGAACATCAAAAAAACAAGGGTTATGGTGCTAACCAAAAAAGTTGCTACAACAAAGCCCTTGGTTTAAATGCAGATATTGTTGCCATGTTACATCCCGATTATCAATACACGCCAAAGTTATTACGAGCCATGTTTTACTTACTGGCAGATGGCGCATACCAAGTTGTAATAGCTTCGCGCATATTGGGTAAAGGCGCATTAAAAGGCGGTATGCCGAAATATAAATACGTTGCCAACCGTTTTTTAACGCTGTTTCAAAATATATTAATGAACCAAAAGCTCTCCGAATATCATACCGGCTACCGGGCATTTACAGCCAATGTTTTAAACGCAATTGACTATAACAACAACTCCAACGATTTTATTTTCGACAACCAAATGTTGGCACAAATTTTTTATGCCAATTATGAAATTGCAGAAATTACCTGCCCCACCAAATACTTTGAAGAAGCATCATCTATTAATTTTAGTAGAAGTGTAAAATATGGTTTGGGTGTTTTAAAAGTCTCTATGCTTTATCGCTTGCAGAAATTGGGTTTGGTGAAGCATCATATATTTAAACAAAAGCATTAACACAAATTGTGAAGATAAATTCGTGCCACGACTCGTTAACCCAACTATCAGTCGTGTCACGAATAAAAACCAAATGGTTTAATTGAAATAGCACATAATATGTAATTTAGGCTAAATAAGACTTTATCTTTTTAAAAAGAAAAAATTACCGCCCAAAACTATAACCTAAAGCCAAACCATGTAATTGTTGCGCAAGTAATAAAGATTTAAGAAATTGGACTTCATAAAACATCGTATATTTAAACAAAAGTTTTAGCTTTCAAAGCTTAAGTATCAAATATAAATTTGAGATTAAATTTAACTGATTTCTATTTATTAGCTACAGAATGAAAAAAACTAAAAACTAACATCTGATTTGATATAAAAATCATCTGTATTAATGAGTACAACAGAAACTGAATCCATTTTATCAAATTTTTTGATATTGTTTTTTATTTCATCAATCAAATTAAATGATTGTCGTTCGGTCATTAAATTCCAATTAATAATGTAAATATAATTATAGTTTCCTAATCCTCTCAACTCTGGCAAAACTATTTTGAAGTTGCTGAAAGAAAGCGAAATAGAATCTAAATTAACAGTATTTTTGGGAGGAAATTCTTCAAATTTATTTTGATAATTCCAGTTCAAATTTGGTAATTTTGGAGGCACTAAACAGTTTGCCGTAAAAAATTTTAAACTATCATTAAAAAATAAAAACGCTTGCATCGGCTGTTTTAAGTAATCCTTAAATTGTGTAGTTTGTCCATATTTAGAAATATTTGCGATATACGAGCTATCGGAAATAAAAAATCTCATACTTAAATCATTATCTTTACATTTTGAAACAAAATCATTATAATCATCAATATTTATACTTGCAATTTTATTGAACCCAAACATAGTTCTAAAAATTAAACTGCAAGAACTACATAAAAGAAGAAGAAGAAAAATAGAAACAACGTTTATTTTCATAGAGTTAACAGTTTAAAAAAGATCATTCTATATTTTATATACAGAATGATCTTTGGGTTGAAAATTATAGATTTTCAATATTGAAAATATGATATCCATAAATAAAATCATCGTCAGGTATTTGTGCTGTATATATACCACTAACAATTCTTTTACCCTCGGGCAAACCTATTAAATTACTTACTTCGTTATCTATATCAATTGGTTCGACAAAAGAATAACCATCAGATAAAATACCATTTTGCCTTCTTAAAGGAATTACTAACAAGTGATTTTCATCTAAGACTTCAACTATACTTTCTGTTAAGTCTGAGTCTTGATTTTCACTTCTAAAAACAAGACAAGCACCAAGCGGATTACAACCATTCCAACGAAACCTAAATTTTATTTTTTTTTAGCTTTACTTCTTGAATTATCATACATAATGGAGGGGTCTATTTTAAACTTATTTATGTTATTGATTGCATTGTTCTTATGCTTACCAATAAAATTCAAACTATATTCATTGTGATTTAAATTGATGAACTCCTTTAACGTATAAGAAATGTTATCAGTATAATCATTGTAGTACTCCTTTTGAACATCATTCTTTGAACAACTAAAGAAAAATAAAGATAAAATAAGGGATACTGTTAAAAATTTTACTATTTTAAATTTTAATATTTAAATTTTAGAACTAGGAGTAAAGCGTTTAAATTTTTGTAGAGTTTTCTCGTTTTACTCCTTTTTTTAATTAAGTCTTTACTAAGCTGAGGAAGCTATTGTTTATAAATTTTCTAAAAATTTATAAACAAATTGTAGGTAGGTAGTATTTCTGTGTTGTGCTGGCTTTAGCCTATATTTTGATGGTGATTCCCTCTCTTAGTTTTAGGCATTTTTGGGAAATAAAATTAGCCTTAAAATAATATATTTATATTTAATGCACAATATATAAAAAAAAATTGGGGGGGGGGCAAAACTTTATCTGCATTTTAACATAAATTAATAGTAAGATAAATTGGTATCACGACTTGTTAGCTGAACAACACAGTTGTGGCAAGAGTAATAAAGGTTAGCAAAAATTGAGCTTCATAAAACATCATATATTTAAACAAAATTCCTAACTTTAAGCCTTAAAAAAAATCACAATTTTAAAAATGGCTAATTATTATTTTAGTGAAGAGCATAATTTATTCAGAAGTAGTTTAAGAGATTTCTTAAATAAAGAGGTTGCACCAAATATTGATAGTTGGGAAGAAAACCGCCAGACACCAAAAGAGATTTGGAAAAAGATGGGCGATATGGGTTTTTTGGGCCTTTCTTACCCAGAAAAATATGGTGGCTTAGGTTTAGATTTTTATTACGATGTGATTTTTACGGAAGAAGTTTCAAAAATGTATAGCGGTGGTTTTGCAGCTAATGTTTCTGTAGTGCAATATATGTCGGGCCCTTATATTTTAAAACACGGTAGCGATGCATTAAAAGAAAAATACTTACCAGGCATCACTTCTGGCGAATTGGTAAGCAGTATTGCCATAACAGAACCCGGTGCAGGAAGCGATGCAGCCAACATTCAAACCAAGGCCGAGTTGCAGGGCGATCACTATTTGGTAAATGGTTCAAAAACATTTATCACCAATGCGGTTTACGGCGATTTGTTGATATGTGTAGTAAAAACAAACCCTGAAGCAGGTAGCGCAGGCGTTAGTTTATTGGTGATTGACAGAAATGCAGAAGGCGTAAGTGCCACCAAATTAAAAAAGTTAGGTTGGCACGCTTCTGATACTGCCGAGTTGGCTTTTGACAATGTAAAAGTGCCAAAAGAAAACTTATTAGGCGAAGAAGGTAAGGGCTTTTATTACCTGATGGGCGGCTTACAGTTAGAGCGTTTAGTTGGTGCAGTAATGGGTTATGCGGCTTGCGAAGAAGCACTAAACTATGCGTTAAAATATATGAGCGAGCGCAAGGCTTTTGGTAGAACTATAAATAAATTTCAAGTATTGCGACACCGAGTGGCACAACTGGCTACCGAAATTGAAGCTTGTAAACAATTTGTGTTGCATTGCGCACGTATGCATAACGATGGGCATTATGCGGTAAAAGAATGTAGTATGGCTAAGTTGCTTGCCAGCGAACTTTCGGACAAGGTAATGTACCAATGTTTACAATTTTTTGGTGGTTACGGTTATATGGAAGAATACAAAATTGCCCGTATGTTTCGCGATAGTCGTATTGGTACTATTGGTGGTGGTTCTTCTGAAATAATGCGTGAAATAATTGCCAAAATGGTTATTGAAGAGGTGAATTACAAAGGTAAGGGGGAAAGCAAATCTGCCAATGGCAAAAGTAATGCGACTTTAACTTTAAATGAAATTTTACCTCATTTACAAAGCAAAGCTAAAACAGCAAAACCTTTGGGCAACACTTTAAAATTTAATTTTGGAGAGCAGCAATTGTACATTAATGGCTTGGGCGCAACCAACCAAATTTCATTAGATGATAAAGATGCAGCTTGTTTAGTAAACGTAAGTTTAGAAGATTTTAATAAAATGATGCAAGGCCAGCTAAGCCCAATGAATGCTGTTATGAGTGGCCAATTAGATATAAAAGGTGATATGAATGTGGCTATGAAATTGCAGAGTTTGTTTAATTGAGGTTTTGGTTAAATCATTGATAAATAATTATTTTATTAATAATATTTTTTTATCTTTATTTACGGCATAGGCTAACGTTTAATTCAACTATATGCGATAACCGGGCTTTATTTCCCAACTTATCCTGCATAAATCAAAATTTTATCCTGATTGATAAATGGAAGAATATGTTTAGATACTCCTTTTGCTGAAACTCAATCAACTTTCTTTTCTAAAATGGTTTCTAAGTCTGACTCATTCAAAAAAAATATGGGATTCATTATTTTTAGACTATATGGATAAGGGAAAACTATACCTATACAAAAAGTAGTTCGGTTTGGAAAAATGCTTGGATTTTAAGGTAGTAACTTGTACTTCAGTTAAATGGCACAAACTAATTAAGAAGAAACAGCAACGGTTGTTTACTCAATTTTGAGGCCATCAATACAGAAACCATCAATAATACCTCGCAAACAACATTGCTCAAAAACCAACAACTGCAAGTCAACTTATGCGAAAGCATTTGCCAAACCAACCTGTACATTAACGAAACTCAATTTCAAAATGAATTTAAAAGCACCAACTTAATAGAAACAGATAATTATTTAATTATTGGAAAAGATCAGCAAGTGGAATATCAATCGAATCGTGTTTGTTTACGCTCAGGCTTTAAAGTTAAAGCAGGTGCAAGTTTTAAAGCTGGCTATGGTAGTTGTAACTAAACATTTTACCGCTCAATAAATAAATTACCTTTCAGTAAATGTTTATGTGTAAAAAATAAATTTAAGGTTATTTTTATTTGATAAATTTAATGAATTATTAAAACATTTATAATGAAATCTAAAATAAAACTCTTTTCTGTGCTATGCTTAATGAGCACTTGCTTTACAGTTTTTGCCAATTGCGATTATGTACCTGGGCAGGTATTAATTAAGATGAAAGCCAACAAAACAAGTGCTCAAAAAACAAGCCTTAAAACCCAAATGAAGGCCAATAGTTTAAAAACCTTTCAAAGCCTTGGTATTGAACTTTGGGATGTAAGTGCTAATAATAAAAATGGCAATATCGATCACATTATTGAACAATACAAAAACCACCCTGATGTGGAATATATTGAACCTAATTACCGGTACGATTTATCATTGGGCAAGCCAACAAAAGTAAAAAACTATTCAAATAAAAAGCAGCAAAATAGTAATGATGCAAATGATCCACTTTTTAATGAACAATGGCATTTAGATAATTTGGGCCTCAACGGAGGAGTAGCCGATGTTGACATTAATGCCCCAGAAGCCTGGGGAATAATAACTGAAAGCCCTGCTGTTAAGGTAGCCATTTTAGATTCAGGAATTGATTGGAAACACGAAGACTTAGCCGAAAATATTTGGCAAAATTTAGGGGAAGATGCAGATGGGGATGGACAAGTATTAGTGTACGAAAACGGAGAATGGATATTTGACCCCGAAGACGAAAATGGCATTGATGATGACGGTAATGGGTACATCGACGATTTTGTCGGTTGGGATTTTGTTAACGATGATAACAATCCGTATGATGATCATTCGCACGGAACGCACGTGGCAGGAATTGTTGGGGCTGTGGGTAATAATACAATTGGAGTAGCCGGGGTAAGTTGGAACGTGGAGTTGGGAGTCTTAAAAATGGTGAATATTAGCAAGAAGGCAAGATGTAGCGACATAATTGAGGCTATAGAATATTCCACACTAATGAAATTTCCAATTAACAATTGTAGCTGGAGAAAGCAATGCGAAAATCCATCTCTTTCTATACCAGATGCCATTGCAACTGCTGAAACCGAAGGCCATTTATATGTTGCTGCTGCTGGAAATAATTTATACGGACCTGGAAAAAATAACGACGCAAATCCTTCTACAGTCTATCCCGCTACATATCCTTTAGAAAACATTATATCTGTTGCTTCAATAGATAACAACGGGGCTTTAAGTTATTTTTCTCATTATGGAGCAACTACTGTAGATATTGCAGCCCCAGGCAGAGATATTTTTAGCACACTTCCTTTTAACAATTATGGATTAAACACAGGTACCTCAATGGCTGCCCCTCAGGTAGCTACAGCTTGTGCTTTATTATGGCAACTACATCCTGAATACGACTACCAGGAAATTAAAGAAAAACTTATAAATAATGCCCGATTATCTAATACACTTACTGATAAATGCGTAAGCGGTGGTTGGTTAGATTTATATTCTTTGCTATCTGATAATACACCAACAGAATATTGTATTCCTGTAAATGATTCTTTGGCATTGGTAGCCTTATACAATGCAACCGGCGGAGAAAACTGGTCAAGCAGTTGGAACTTTAAGGAACCTTTTGGAAATTGGGATGGAGTAACTCTAAATGCCTCTGGTTGTGTTTCAGAATTAGACCTTTCATTTAAAAATTTGAATGGTGTAATACCTTCATCAATTGAAGACTTGGAGTTCCTTGTACAATTAAATTTAAGTAGTAACAATCTTATTGGAAACCTGCCTCCAGAAATTGGCAATTTAGAAAAATTGGTACACCTTCAATTACAAAATAATAAATTGGTTGGTTACATTCCATCAGATTTACAAAACTTAGAGTTGTTGCAAACACTGCGCTTACAGAACAACCAGTTTATCGGCAAAATGCCCGTTGAGTTAACAAATTTAAATGATTTAACTACGATTAACTTAAGCAATAACCGTTTACAAGGCTGCTATACATCTAATTTAAAAAACAACAATTGGTGTAGTCGTTTCAACAACTCAGATATTAGCAATGGCAATAATTTTAATACTTCTTGGATAAATTTTTGTAATTTTAATGAAGGAATTTGTAATGGAAATGGTTCTTGTAGTGCTTTAGACAGAGCCACTTTAATAGATTTACATAATACCACTAATGGAGCTAATTGGACTAATACGTGGGATTTAAGTCTTTCAATGGATACCTGGCACGGTGTAACTTTAAACAACAATGGCTGTGTTGAACGATTAGATTTGAAAAATAATAATTTAATTGGGGAAATTCCACCCAGTATTGGTAATTTAAATAGTTTAGTAGAACTTCAGTTGTGGGCTAATTTTATAACTGGTGGTATTCCTGAAGAAATTGGTAACTTACTTTATTTGAATAAACTGGTGCTATCATCCAGGCTGGGTTCAGCATTTCAGTTAGGCGGCACAATCCCCTCAGAAATTGGCAACTTAAAAAATTTAGAAGAACTACACCTCAATTCAAATAGCTTAACAGGCAACCTTCCTACTGAAATAGGTAATTTGGTAAATATTAAAATACTTAGCTTATTTAATAATGCCTTAGACGGAGCTATTCCACCAGAAATTGGTAAAATGGCAAATTGCCAAAAATTAGAATTGGCCAATAATCAGCTAACAGGCAATATACCTAATGAAATTGGTAACTTAAAAAAGCTTACTGATCTTACATTACAAAACAACGAACTTAATGGTGATATTCCAACAGGTTTGGGTAATTTGATAAGTTTGGTAAACTTGTCACTTTATGCTAATAATTTAAGCGGAAACATTCCACCTGAAATAGGGCAATTAGTTAACATAGTTAACCTAAGTTTAGATGACAACTCGCTAATCGGCACATTGCCAAAAGAATTAGGATACTTGCCTAATTTAGGTTATATAAATGTTGAAAACAACATTTTGAGTGGTTGCTATGAATCAGCATTATCAAGCCTTTGTAATATTAATACAAATATAAGTAATGGGAATAGCTTTATAAACTCCTGGGATTCATTTTGCAATTTTGGAACCAGTACCTGCGATTGGGTTTGGCCTGGCGATTTCGACAGCAATGGAATAGTTGATGAAGTCGATGCATTATTTTGGGGGTTAGCTGATGGCTTTACCGGACCACCAAGAGACGTAATTAACACTGAGTGGGAAAGGCAATATGCTCCAAATGATTGGTTGCAAAATATTAGTAATGTAAACAGCAAGCACCAGGATGCCAATGGGGATGGAATAGTAAACAGCAATGATGTAAATGTTATTACCAGCAATTTTGGCAAACAACATGGCGATGCTGACAATTTTAGCTTATCATCTAACACTAACTACAACTATAAGTTAAAACTGGTAGAAGTAGATGATATTGGTGATTATAATTATGATATATTTATTGAAGATTTAGAGGGTAACCCAATTAGCATTAATGGTTTGGCCTTTCACTTAAATTTTAGTAATGACTCTATTGGTTCGGTTCAAATAAAATATCAAAACTATGATTTAGAGGCAGATTATTTATTCGAGTATTTTAATGAAGAAAAGAATACCTTTCACGCAGCTTTACTTAGAGCAGATAAAACAGATATTGTTTGCGATGATGCTGTTGCAAGGGTAGTAATAATTGTTGCCGAAGATAATGTACCAACCGATGGAGACGAAACTTATTTTATTAATAGCAACACAATTCAAGCTAACGGGGATTTGGCAGATGATAGTGGGAGTTTTTATCCTCCACTCCCAAGCGACGGGCAATCTTGCAATTTAGATGCAAGTGTTTTTGTAAACCACGTATCTTGCAGTAAATTGGGCAGTGCAACAGCAAAGCCTTACGACTGTAATAGTGATTTTAATGTTAGTTACTATTGGAGCACCGGTGAAACCACACCAGAAATTAGTGACTTAACACCTGGTGTTTACGAGTTAACAGTAAGCAATTCAAACGGCGAAAGTGTAACTAAAATTATGGAAATTGGTGGAAGCATATTACCCGTTGTAGGCGAAGAAGATTGCATAGATGTAGATACTTGCCCAACTTTAATAGAACCTTACACATTAAATGCTGGTATTTACCAGGCGAACAGAACAATAAAGTCAAATGATGTAGTACCTTCAAATACTAATGTAATATTTAAAGCTGGTGATAGAATACGTTTAGATACTGGTTTTTCAACTAAAACAAATACTACCTTTAAAGCTACTATTGAAGATTGCCAATAACATACTGTAATGGTTTATCCAGGCAATTTATTAAGTATCTGGATGAGCCATTTTTTATCACTCAAAACTTCTAAGTTATTTATTTTTAAATGTAGCTTTACCTTAGATGTTTTACCGGCTTTATGTTTAAGTTTATAGATATTAATAAGTATTCTAATAAAATTTTTATAAGCATTCTTTTCCTTTGTTATCATTTTTTGTTGATCTTTTATAAACTTTTCTGTCCACAAAAAAATTCTCATTGTTCTCTCATCATATTCTTTATCTAATATGTAATGAGATTTTAGAATCATCATGCGGCAATCAACATCGTAATATAAATGTATCTTTTCTACTCTTATAAAATGCCTAAGTGCTTCATCAAATTTGTGCTGATAAAAAGCTATTAAACCCTTATTAAAATTGTACACACTATCTTTAAACTTAGTTGAAACATTGTTTATATATTTTTCAATCATTTCATCGGCCCAATCATATTCTTCTAAACGGCAACTTAGTGCAATAAAATTCTTAAAGGTAATTATATTAATACTACCATTTTCAATTAACAAGCCTTTAGAATCTCTTTTTTGATAAATTTGATACATCTCTTTGTAATATTCATTTTCACCTTGTTTTATTTTTAGGCTACAAAAATTACCGGCAATTTTATAAAAGCCGTTTAAGTCTTCTTTTGAAATTTGTTGATGAAAAGTATCTAATAAAGTAATCAATTTTTTATAGGTTGATATACAATCATTGTTCTGCAATTCAATTGAAATTAAATAAAGTTTAATTAAAGGATGATTGGCATAACTATCAATAGCAAGTAAGCTTTTTAAAGACTTTAGTATATCAATATCATATTTCTTTTGTGGGTACAAACGTGCATACGAGTCAATTGCCCTGTGTATATTTAGCTTATTTAAAATGTAAAATAAATCTATGCTTTGGTTTACATTGGTAAAATTATCTTCTTTTAAAAGTTGGTTGCTATTGGTTAAATAGTGCATTTTATTGTATTCAAATTTATATTGAAAGGCAAAATCGTCGGTTTCTTTTGGTTCATTAGCCTGAAAGTGCTTATCTAACTTACTTGCTTTTCTTTTCAAAAATTGATACTGGCCTTTTTGTAACAAGCTATCAAACAATAATTCTGTTTTGCAAGCGGCATTGTTTACCAAGGCAACATTACATAAAAAATTTTCTGCCAAACGCAGTAAAACGTTCATTTTGGCAGCTAAGAAACTTTTCTGCTTTGAGTTTAAAATATCTTTAGGTTTTTCTTTGTCGATAAAAACTGTAGCATAAATATCTACTTGAAGCTTATCAGCGAATTTTGTTTTTTGTATTACTTTTTTTTGAAGGGCATCAAGCAACTTAATGGCAAATTGATCTGTATTAAAATAAGCACATTTAACAAAATGCTTAAAACCTTCTAATTCATCTTTTGTAAAAGAATTAAGCAATTGTACTAATAAAAAATCACGTTTTTTTTCTGGTGCAGAAGGTTTCATATTTAATTTAGACTTACTTTTTTAAGTAGTATGGCAAATATACCGTTTAATAAATAAATCTCAATTCACTAATAATCAATAATTTATGAAATAGCATTAGTGTTGTTAAGCTTTATTTTCCCTAATTTTTAGTTGTTTTTTCCTCCCAATAATCAAAATACATTTGTTTCATAATTATTGAAAATTTTTAAAACAAACTAAATTTTTTATTATGAACATTCTATTTCAAATAAACCTCTTAGCTAAAAAATTAACACACATTATCTGCTCATTAGCTTTTTTTGGGCTTTTCAACTCCTTGTACGCACAAGCACAAGATTTTTGCTCTACCCCAGAAACTTCAGATAATTTTATTTATGAAAGTGTTTTACAAAGTGCCAACAATAATGGCCCGTTTTACCTTAAAATTTATGTACACGTAATTAGAGATGATGATGGAAATGGCGGACAAAATGTACAAAATGTAGAAGATGCCTTAGTCTATTTAGATGAAGATTTTAATCCACATAATATCTTTTTTGTTTGGGATTGCCAAATTGACTATATAGATGATAATTATTGGTATGCTGGCCCGGCTAATAATTCAAGAGGAATTTTTTCTGTCAACAATCATAATGATGGTATAGATATTTATTTGTTTCCAGATGTAGCTAATTCTCCAGGAGGAAGAGCCAATGGTGTAGGAGAATCTTCCGAATTTTGGGTTTCTGGTACCTGGAACGGCGGCATTCCTGTTGCCAGGTCGCATATAATTTCGCATGAGATGGGGCACGTTCTAAATTTGTGGCATACCCACCATAGTTGCGAGAGCGGAATATGGGAAAAAACAGATGGCTCCAACTGTGAAATCTCTGGAGATTATGTTTGCGATACTCCAGCAGACCCACACATGAGCTTTAATGTAAACTCTACAACTTGTGAATGGACGGGAGGAATATCCTCCCGTTGTCAACCTCCCGAACCCTTAAATCTTTACAATCCGGATACCAAAGTAATAATGGCTTATTCCTACCCTGGCTGTATGGAATACTTTACTGGTGGGCAGGGTGAACGCGCTCGCAATTCCATAGCTACATTACCATATCTGCAAAATACAATTATATCAAACATAGCCTGTGGAGAAGAAGATTTATGCGAAGAAAACAACTATGATCCTCAAGTATTTATTGAGTACCCTTGGCTGTTGGATGTTATTGCAGGCCGAAGCTGCCAAAGCGTTACTATTGAAGTTTATGATTTTTCATATTACACTTTCATACACGTATCACTGCCTTCAACTCCAAACCTCCCTGCGGAAAATAGTATTTACTACATGACTGGCGAATTTTGGTGTAAAAGCCGCCCCAGCTTAAACTGCAAAGCTTATTATGGGCTTACCAACCCGGATGCTGTAACTTGCGGATGTACTCAAACTTGTACGGATGAAAGTTGCCCATCTCCTTGCGAACAAAAAGACAGAAACGCTTTATTGGCTCTTTACAATTCAACAAATGGTGAAAACTGGAACATTACCTGGGATATTGATTTACCCATTTCTAACTGGAACGGTGTTACCTTAGATGAAAATGGTTGCGTAAAAGTATTAAACCTTTCTAATAACGGATTAACAGGCACTTTGGCGGCAGAAGTAAGTACTTTAACAGAGTTAACCTACTTAAATCTGGCAGATAATGCTATCGGGGGCAACTTGCCTAGTTCAATAGGGAATTTACAAAACGTTGGTTTTATTGATTTCAGGAATAACCAACTTACAGGAGCTATACCCGAAAATATTAGCACACTACCTATATTAAATTTTCTTCATTTAGAATACAATAACCTTACTGGTGGTATTCCCCCATCTTTTGCAGACATGGAGAATTTGAGTTTTTTATACCTGAATCATAACCAATTGAGTAATAGTTATGCACCGCAATTGAAGACACTTTGCGAACAACTAAACAACTCTAATAACGCAAACATTAGTGATGGCAATAACTTTGAGCAAACCTGGTCTTCCTTTTGTTTTGATGGAGGGGAAGTGTGGCCAGGTGATGCAAATATTGATGGTATAGTTGATGAAAACGATGTAGCCTTTTGGGGTATTGCTGTTGGTAATCAAGGGCCGGCAAGAGCAAGTGAACACCAAAATACAGATTGGTATCCACATCCTGCTCAAGATTGGGGCAATGAAACTAATGGCATAAATGGCAAACATCAAGATGCTGATGGGAATGGAATTGTAGATGGCGACGATTTAAATACAATCTCTAACAATCAAGGAAATGAAAACAACAATGGAAGTATTACCTTATCCATAGCTCAAAGTGAATTGAACTTCAGGCTTGAAACCCTAAGTTCGCAAAATGACGTAATTCCGGTTAAATTATTTATAGAAGACTTACAAGGTGCCGATATATTAGCACACGGAATATCCGGTGTATTTTACTTTGATAATCCGGCAATTACTAATGTAAATATTGACATTACCGGTTCTGCTTTAAATCCAAATCCACAATACGTTTATCAGCAATACAACGCAAACGCTAATAGTCTTGCATTTGCAATAACCCGCACAGATGGCAATAATGAATTGTGTGATGATTATGTACTTACATTGGAAATTGTTATTGGGCCTAATTTATCTAATGATGATAATGAAATTAACATACAATTAACTAAAGGTAAAGTGATATTATCTGACGGAATTATTAAAAACATAGCTAATTCAAGCATTAACTTAATGATATCCGACATCCAAAATTTAGATATATTCGCTACTGCTCAGGTTATTCAACAAGAATGCAATAGCTTAGGCAAGGCCATCATAAATGCTTATGGCGGTGTACCACCATATTATTTTCAATGGAATACCGGCGTTACCACCAATATATATGAAAATTTGTTAGCAGGAACATATGAAGTTACTATAACCGATAGTAATAATGATAGCGAAACACTTATAGTTGTTATTGACGAATTTGAACCGGTATACGACTCTAATGGAGAACTAATTTGCGGCAACGCCTGTAAAACATATACTTACCCAACAGGGAATATTTCAAATGGAACAACAAGGGCAAAACTATTATTAGAATCGGATGCTACCATACAACAAAATGCAGCTGTAGAATTTACAGCCGGGGAGCGCATTCGGTTAAATACAGGTTTCTCCACCAAACAGAACTCAACATTTAGAGGAGCAATAGAAGATTGTGAATAACACTTTATTTAAAATGGCTTAATGAGATGATTTACTGATGTAAACATTACAAACACTAAACAGTTGCTTAAAAATTTCCAAATATCATAAAGCATTCAAAACATAAAAAAACATCTTACTAAAAAGCATTGACTTGGTAAGTGTAAACAACTTGCTAGGTCTTTTTTTTATTCCTTAAAATTAAAAAACAATAAACAAATGAGTAACAAAACAATAATAATAGATAACAATAATACAAGTTTAGATAAATTGGCTTTATATATGAAAGATCAAATGCCTCAACTTAGTTTAATTGGTGCTTTCAATACCGTAAATGATGGCTTGGCTTTAATGCAAAAAGAACAAGCCCAATTAGTTTTTGTAAATATTGAATATTTAGATGCTGCCACCTTTTTATATTTGCAACAATTACGTAGCAACCATTGTGCTATTGTATTTTTAACATCAAAAATTATAGAAGAAAACCTTTCAACCCTTTCCCGGCAATTTGCTAAGCCAAAAAAAAGAGGGATCAATTTAAAAATTGACGGAGCAAATAACTTTATCAAATTTGATGACATTATTCGCTTACAGGCACAAGGTAACTACACGCTGTTCTACATAAAAAATTATGCTAAACCGGTTTTAACTTCAAAAACACTAAAGTTATACCTTGATGAATTGGACAGGGAGCAATTTTTTAGAGCACACAGAGCCCATCTAATCAACAAAAAATATATAAAACATATCTTTACTCAAAATGAAAAGAGAATTGTGTTGGAAGATGATACAGAAATTATGGTTTCGAGAAGAAGAATACGTGAACTGAAGTTGATAGATAATTCGCCAATTATTTAACGTAAAACAAACAGTTATGAAAACAACTCACTAGTGCAATAGAAAAGAGACTGTAAAACCAAATGCGTAAAGGAACTAAATATGTAGAATATGACTTGAATTAAATGTAACTAAAATTTCTAAAATAAAAGATAAACCGAACATGAACACAACCATTAAAATTTTAACCCTCACACTAATTACACTTTTTCTAAACATTCAAACTACAAATGCCCAATGCCATATTGATGATTGGACGGCTTTGAAAGCACTTTATGAAAGCACCAATGGCGATAATTGGACAAATAGAACCAGTTGGGATGTATTGATTGATAATCAAAATAGCCCACCTTCCGCATGCAATTTAGGTGGCCTCTATGGAATTGAGTTAGATGTAAATGGACGGGTAAGCTGTATTGATTTAGATGGAAATGATGATTGTGGCTATGATTTTTCGGATATTGGCAATAACTTAAATGGCACAATACCAGCTGAATTAGCAAGCCTCAGTCATTTAATCAGTTTGTGCTTGGCATCCAATCAACTATCTGGAACTATTCCAGTAGAATTAGGCGATCTAAATTCGTTAGAAGAATTACGTTTATATCGAAATGAGCTTACTGGAAATATTCCAACAGAGATAAGCAATCTAACAAATCTCACACACCTAAGTCTATCATTCAATGGATTAATGGGTAGTATTCCAAATGAGTTAGAAAGCCTTATTAGATTGGAAGAATTATGGTTAGGTTTCAATGAGTTTATTGGAGATATTCCTATAGAAGTTACAAGTTTAAATGAATTGAGAGTATTAAGTTTACGCCGCAATAATCTTACCGGAAATATTCCTTCCGAACTAAATAACTTAACTAAGTTGAAAAAATTACAGTTAGATGCAAATCAACTGGAAGGTAGTATTCCACCTGAATTAGGCGACTTAGTCAACTTAACAGATTTACTCTTATCCTACAACCAACTTGAGGGAACAATTCCAGTAGAAATATCAAACTTAGCAAATTTAACTCATTTAGAATTAAACTCTAATATGATGACAGGTAACATACCAATTGAATTACAAAATTTGACAGCCTTATTTCGTTTAGATCTTAGTTCAAACCTATTAGAAGGTGCAATTCCAATTGAACTAACAACCTTGAGTAGCCTTAGTGGTTTGTATTTACAAGAAAACAATTTAAGTGGTGAAATACCAAATTCAATAGGCAACCTTGTTAGTTTAGCTCATTTATGGTTATCTGCTAATGAACTTAATGGTAGAATTCCTACAGAAATTGGTAATTTAACTAATCTAAATGTTTTGTCTCTATCAGATAATCAGCTTACTGGAAATATTCCATCTGAATTTACAAATTTGACTATTTTGAGAAATTTATATTTGACAAATAACAACCTAACTGGAAGTATACCTGTTGAATTACAAAATCCAAATTTGACATTGTTGCGGTTGTCTGGCAACCAGCTTACTGGAAATATACCTTCAGAAATTTGTAGTTTAACTTCTTTAACTGATTTACAGTTGTTTGATAATCAACTTAGTAGTTGTTACCCTTCTTGTATGGATTTCTTTTGCGAACAACTTATCAACCCCTACATTGATGGAGATAACAACTTCGATGCCACCTGGGAAGATTTCTGCGCAACAGGAGCAGGAACTTGCATTGATGATTGCCAAGCAGATTGCGAAACCAATGTTTACCCCGGCGACCTAAACCACGATGGCGAAGTTGACAACCAGGATGTCGCACTTTCGGGCTTGTACCTAAACAATTACGGCATACCAAGAGCGCAGCAACATCAAAATATTGATTGGTACCCACATCCATCACAAGATTGGGGATTTGAAAATAACCAAAATGTAGACCTCAAACACCACGACTGCAATGGCGATGGCCAGCTTGATGAAAATGACCAACAGGCCGTACAAACTAATATGGGCTTTACCTGGGGAGATCAAGAAACAGATGAATCTCCACCAGAATCGGACTATTTAGTTTTATTAAGCCCAATAGAACAAGTTATAGATGATTATTTGATTATCAATGTTGTGTTAGAAAGAAGGGCAAATGCAGATTTAGAAGTACAAGCCGGGTATTTCACTATAGATTATAGCGAAATTGAAGAGAACATTAGTTTTGTAACCTTAGGCTTTTTTGATGAATCCTGGTTGGGCGAACGAGATGTAAATGTGTGGTACGAGTCAACTGAATTTTCATTGCAAAATAAGATTGATGTAGGCTTTACCAAAACAGATAATGTAAGCAGTAATGGAAGTGGAGCCATCGGTCAATTAATTTTAGCCTTTGATAATAGTGGTCAGAAAAAAGCAAACAGCAGCTATCAATTTAGTGTTAGTAACATTGGCATACATAACAACAATGCACAATTTACACTTGTTGAAAATCAGCTTTTACAAGTAAATATAGACAACCCTTGTCAACCAAATTGGAATATTGATGAAGACACTCCGTTTCAAAACCTTTACGCGAGTAACAGTAACCTTACTACTACTGGTTTTGTATTAATTGGTGCAGCACAAGAGGTGGAATATAAGGCTAATCGTACACGACTAAATTCGGGTTTTAAAGTAAAAGCAGGAGCGAGTTTTAAAGCAGGCTACGGTGGTTGCGATTAAACAGCCGTAAATTTTGTGGTTAATTTTTTTAACAGTATTGATTTCACTACTTTTACTAAATAATCTTATGTAATTTAACAAGTATAAAATTTTGTAAAAGTGAGAAAAGACTCTGTCAAATTTGAAAAAATTAAAACCAATGTTTTTGAAAGCTCTAAACAGGCTTCGGCTTATGTAGTTGAGCAAATAGTTGATCTAATAAAGGCAAAAGCAGCTAAAAATGAAAATTGTGTTTTAGGTTTAGCAACTGGTTCTACACCAACTGGCGTGTACAAACAATTGGTAGAATTACATAAAAACGAGGGTTTATCATTTAAAAATGTAATTACTTTTAACTTAGATGAGTATTACCCAATGCAACCAAAAAACCTGCAAAGCTATGTCAGGTTTATGAATGAGTATTTGTTCGATCATATAGACATTTCAAAAGAAAATATAAATATACCTGATGGAACCGTTACTAAAGACGAAGCGGCTATCTATTGTAATAACTACGAAGCAAAAATTGAAGCTGCCGGCGGTTTGGATTTACAGTTATTGGGTATTGGCAGAACAGGTCATATTGGTTTTAATGAACCTGGCTCTGGTTTAGATTCGCTTACCCGCTTGGTTACTTTAGATCATATTACGATTACAGATGCAGCTAGTGATTTTTTTGGAGAAGAACACGTACCACAGAAAGCTATTACTATGGGAGTTGGTACTATTTTAAAAGCAAAAAAAATAATTATGATGGCTTGGGGGGAAGGCAAAGCTCCAATTATTCGACAAGCTATTGAAGGGGAAATTAGTGATTCGGTACCCGCTACTTACTTACAAAAACATCCAAATGTAGAGGCCGTTTTAGATGCAGCTTCCAGCGAACAATTAACCCGAGTTAAAACCCCCTGGCTTACTGATAGTATAGAATGGAACGAGGAGTTATTGAAAAGAGGAGCAATATGGCTAAGTCAGCATATCAATAAACCTTTATTAAAACTCACCAATCGCGACTATAGCGAAAATGGTATGAGTGATTTGGTTACCGAATATGATACTGCTTATAACATTAACTTAAAGGTGTTTAATGATTTGCGAGAAACCATAACTGGTTGGCCTGCAGGTAAGAAAAAAAAGCAGAAACGAGTGGTAATTTTTAGTCCACATCCCGATGATGATGTAATTTCTATGGGCGGCACATTTATTAGATTAGTAGATCACGGGCACGAGGTACACGTTGCTTACCAAACTAGTGGCAACATTGCTGTTTTTGATGACGAAGTAGTACGCTTTGTCGATTTTGTGAATGATTATAATAAAAAGTTAGGTTTGGAGGTTAGCCAATCGCAAGAAATACTGAATAACATAAAGGCACAAATAAAAAACAAAGCTGCGGGGCAGGTAGATAGCCCAGAAATTCAAAAAATAAAAAGTTTAATAAGAAGAGGCGAAGCTAAAGCTGGTTGTCGATATGTTGGTATTGATGATGCGCAAGCTCATTTTTTAGATTTACCTTTTTACGAAACTGGTAAAGTAAAAAAGAAGCCTTTAAGCCAAGCAGATGTAACTATAATTATTGACTTGCTAGAAGAAATTCAACCCCACCAAATTTATGCTGCTGGTGATTTAAGTGATCCGCACGGAACGCACCGGGTTTGTTTACAAGCAATTTTTAAAGCGGTTAATCAGTTAAAAGCGAAAAAAACAGCTTGGCTAAAAGCTTGTGAAATTTGGTTATACCGAGGAGCTTGGCAAGAATGGTCAATTGAACAAGTAGATATGGCCATACCGTTAAGCCCCGGTGAGCTACTGCGAAAACGTAGAGCCATTTTTAAGCATCAATCACAAAAAGACCGACCATTATTTCCTGGTTCTGATTCTCGTGAATTTTGGCAACGGGCTGAAGAACGCAATCGCACTACTGCGCAACAATACGATCAATTAGGCTTACCAGAATATGAAGCTATTGAAGCCTTTAAAAAATGGGAAGGTTAAAGATTAATTTAATCTTTTATCACAGCTCCATCTTTCATTACAAAAACAATGCGCTGTAGTTCGGTAATGTCCTCTAACGGGTTATTGGTGCAAGCTACAATATCTGCAAATCGGCCTGGTGCTAAAGCACCAATTTTATCATTTTCTAATACAGCGGCGTTAATACTGGTGGCACATTTAATAGCTTCCATTGGTGGCATACCTACTTCTACCATTAGCTCAAATTCTTTGCCATTTTTGCCGTGTTTAAAAACACCAGCATCGGTACCAAAGGCAATGTTTACCCCTGCTTGGTAAGCTTTAGCAAAAGTGTTTTGTATTTGTGGGCCAACAGCAAGTGCTTTGGGTTTTACTATTGCCGGAAAGTAACCATCTATTTTAGCAGAGTCGGCCACCGAAGCTCCTGCGGTAATAGTAGGCACTAAATAAGTACCGTATTTTTTCATTAGCTCCATCGTTTCTTCATCCATATAAGAACCGTGTTCAATTGTTGTTACGCCACCTCTTATAGCACGTTGCATGCCTTCTATACCGTGGGCATGTGCAGCCACTTTTACGCCTCTATCTTTACCTGTTTGTACAATGGCTTCTATTTCTTCTTGCGTAAATTGTGGGCCATCGCCATCTTTTGCAATGCTTAAAACACCTGCGGTAGCCGTAATTTTTATCCAATCAGCACCGAGTTTCACTTGCTGACGAACAGCTTTCATACACTCTTCTACTCCATCACATACACCCGATTCTGGCCCAGGCATAGCACACATAATATGCTCACCGTAACCATTTGTAGGGTCGGCATGGCCGCCAGTTATTGCCAACGATTTATTAGCTGAATAAATTCGTGGGCCAACTATAATCCCTTTTTTTATGGCATCTCTTAATGCGGTATTTACGCCACTTCCACCCAAATCTCTTATAGTAGTAAAGCCAGCATTTAAGGTAAGCTTTGCATTATTAACCGCTTGAAAAGATTTATCGGCCTTGTTTAAAGTAAATTTTTGCAGATAACTGTTTTTGCTGTATTCTGATTCTATGTGCACGTGCATATCTATAAAACCAGGCATTACAAAAGCCTCGCTTAAATCAATCAACTTTTGATTATCAGCAACTTCTACAAAACCTTTTTCAATTTTAGTAATTGTATTTCCCTCAATTACTATCGATACTTCTTTTTGAACTTTATCAGCTATGCCATCAATAATTTGCCCGCAATGGATTATGGTAGTTTGGGCGATTAACTGAATATTTACTATAAGTAGACCAATAAAAATTAAAGCTTTCATAAGGCAAAAAATTTAGCTCTAAAGTTAAAAAAAAATTATTCTGTTTAAGAATTTTCAGATCCAATAAAATAAAAACCCGGCACAATAGTGTGCCGGGTTTTAGGTATGTTAAATAAATAAGTTTAGTTTTTACGGCCGTTAAAAGAAGCAACGGTTGCTGTACCTAATTTTAAAGCACCAAATATCATTAACAATAATGCTAATGACATTAAACCCCATTGGCTTAAAGTTGGCACTTCTGCATTTTCAGTAAAAGTTACTCCATTAGGAACACCATCTCCATTAACAATAAAACCAATTGGCCCTGATACACCACCAGAGTCAGTATAACAGGCTGGAACATTTGCGGTCAATTCGGCAGAATAACTTCCACAAGGGAAAACGCCTGGCAAAGTATAAACACCATTTGCGTCTGTCATTACTACATCAACTACCGCTCCTGTTGCATCAAATATGGTCACTTCAATTCCTGCTGCAGAACAACCCACTTCTTCAGCCATAACTGAGCCTGAAATAGCATCTTCACAAGGCCCTGTTGAACAAGTGGCTGGGGCTGTTGCCATCATCATACTGGTACAAGAAGCTTCATCTGCATCAGTAAACATAACTGTTATATTTCCACCCGAAATTTGGAAAGGTCCGTAAGAAACAGTTGTTCCATAAGCAATACCTGTGTTGCCTTGATCATCATTAAAAGTATTGGTAGCGCCTGGAAAGGTGCTGTTGCCATTAACTAATATATCAAAAGTAAAGGTATCATCTGATGGATCATCTGGTGTGTCCGCATCATCACAAACTATATTGGTTGCCATATTAGGTGTGATTGTACATACAGCACCTGAACAAGTGGCTGGGGCTGTTGCCATCATCATACTGGTACAAGAAGCTTCATCTGCATCAGTAAACATAACTGTTATATTTCCACCCGAAATTTGGAAAGGTCCGTAAGAAACAGTTGTTCCATAAGCAATACCTGTGTTGCCTTGATCATCATTAAATGTATTGGTAGCGCCTGGAAAGGTGCTGTTGCCATTAACTAATATATCAAAAGTAAAGGTATCATCTGATGGATCATCTGGTGTACCCGCATCATCACAAACAATATTGGTTGCCATATTAGGTGTGATTGTACATACAGAACCTGAACAAGTGGCTGGGGCTGTTGCCATCATCATACCGGTGCAAGAAGCTTCATCTGCATCAGTAAACATAACTGTTATATTTCCACCCGAAATTGGATATGAGCCATAACTTACGGTGGTACCATAAGCAATACCTGTGTTGCCTTGATCATCATTAAAAGTATTGGTAGCGCCTGGAAAGGTGCTGTTACCATTAACTAATATATCAAAAGTAAAGGTATCATCACTTGCATCTGCTGGGGTTCCATTATCATCACAAACAATGTTGACTGCCATATTAGGTGTGATTGTACATTCAGAACCTGAACAAGTGGCTGGGGCTGTTGCCATCATCATACCGGTGCACGAAGCTTCATCTGCATCAGTAAACATAACTGTTATATTTCCACCCGAAATTTGGAAAGGTCCGTAAGAAACAGTTGTTCCATAAGCTATACCTGTGTTGCCTTGATCATCATTAAACGTATTGGTAGTGCCTGGAAAGGTGCTGTTGCCATTAACTAATATATCAAAAGTAAAGGTATCATCCGATGGATCATCTGGTGTGCCCGCATCATCACAAACTATATTTGTTGCTGCATCTGGTGTAATGGTACACTCAGATCCTGAGCAAGTTGCTGGCGGATTTGCCATCATTGTTGCGGTACAACCAACAGCTGCCGGAGCATCTGCATCGGTAAATGTAACTACTATTGGACCGCCCGAAATTGGGAATGGGCCGTAAGAAACTGTCATTCCATAAGCTATACCGTTGTTATTCTGGTCATCATTAAAAGTATTACTGGCTGCAGGGTCAGTATTTGAGCCGTTTACCAAAATATCGAAAGTAAACACATCATCCGTTGGATCGGCAGGGGTACCATTATCATCACAAACAATGTTAGTTGCCACATCTGGTGTTATAACACAAGTTGCATCTGAACAAGTGGCAGGAGCTGTACCCATCATGGTTGCGGTACACGCAGCCGAAGCCGGGGCATCAGCATCAGTAAAAGTAACCATTACATTACCGCCTGAAATTGGAAAGGGACCGTAAGAAACAGTCATTCCATAAGCAATCCCGTTGTTTCCCTGGTCGTCGTTAAAAGTATTAGATGCCGCAGGATCGGTATTAGAACCATTTACCAAAATATCAAAAGTAAATCTATCATCCGAAGGATCGAATGGTGTCCCGTTATCATCGCATACAATATTTGTAGCCGGGTCGGGTGTAATGGTACAAGCCGCATTAGAACAAGTTGCTGGTGGGGTAGCCGTTATTGAAGCTGTACACATTCCATCATCTACATCTGTAAAGTTTACGGTAATTGCACCGCCTGAAATTGGAAATGGCCCGTAAGAAACTGTTGTACCGTAACTTGTTGCTATAGTTCCTTGATCGTCAGTAAAAGTACCGGATGCTCCTGCATTTGTGTTAGATCCATTTACTAAAATGTCAAAAGTAAACATATCATCAGTTGTATCGAAAGGGGTGCCGTTATCATTACATAAAATGTTAGTGGCAGGATCTGGTGTTATCTCACAAGCAGCACAATTAGTACAATCTATACCAGCTAAAACACTAGCTAAATCAATGCTAAAAACGGCTTCATCGTTTCCGCTTCCATCGCCATTTACATCATCTGCTTCACAAAAAAGATAAGTAGCATATAATTCAACTGTTGCCGCAGGGTCGCATGCAAGAATATCACAAGCAGTAACTCCTGTTCCTAATGAAATTTGACCAGTTAAAGGCATACCTGCAACTCCAACAAAACAAGCTGTTGGGTCATTTAATATTGGCCCAGATGTAAATATATCACCACAAGCAAAATTAACAGAACGAATTTCCAACTCTAAACCTTGTGAACAAGCTCTGTCAGTTCCAAAAGCGGTACAACCTGCCAAAACTTCTGCACTAAAGTCAATTAAAATTTCGGGAGACTGGCAATCAGTTCCTACTGCAACAGTTAATGTAGTTGAGTTAATTAATAAAGGATCTCTTGTTCCGGGTGCAATTATTGTACCCTCAGAAAGTGTACCCGTGCTAACAATTGCACTATCATCAAAGCCACAATCGTTTCCATCAGGGTCAGAGGTGTCGTCAGTAGAAAGTTGTAATGGTTGGTAATTTACAAAGTATTCGGTGTTTGGACACATATTAGTGTAGGGAATTAAATCTTGATTAAAAACATCCTGCCCAAAATCTATTGGTGGTGCATAACCAAATACGCTCAAGTCGGTTTGAGGACCAAATTGAGCACAAGGTGTATTTTGATCAAGATTTAAAGCAAAATCAAAACAAATGGTACAGCAGTTGTTCTGTGGTCCGTAAAACATTCTGAAACCATAAATGCCATCATCGTCTATATCAAAATTTAGTAATTCATAACCTGTTAAATCAAAGCCAGTTGCTGTTTCAACTAAGCCTGCCTGGTTTACCGTATGAGTAGCACCACATATACCGCCTGCGAGCATGTCACTTGTGCTCGGGTTTACGACTCCTGCATTAGGATAACCACAACCAGAGTCGAACCCAATACCACTACCTGGGTACATTACAGTACCTTGCGCAAATACTAAGTTTACAGACAACATTAGTAAACACGTAAATAATAATTTAAATATATTTTTCATATTTCTATTTTGCTAATTGTCTAATTATTAGATTTTTTTGGATTTTTTTCTTCAATTCTATTTATAAAATTATCAGAAGTGTTATTTACACGTTTTGATCCCTCGCCTGTATTTTGGTTTTTAGCAGCGCCTGTACGTTCCAGATTAATTGGTTCTGTTAAACTAATATTACTTATTGAAACGCCACCTTTATTTGTCCTGAGTATTTCTCCTGTTTTCAAATCTACAACTTGAGAACCTTCGGGCATTAGGGTGGCCTTTTTTACGGAACTTTGTGTTTGAGCCATTGCAAAATTTCCTATGCAAAGGGCAATTACTGTCGACATCATTATTTTTTTCATGTATATTTTATTTTAATGTTATATATTTTTAATGTTTAGTTCGCTAAAGCTATATTTTTTGGTGTAGGGATTGTATCTTCCTATAAATTTCCAACTTAAAGTATTAATACAAGTTCTATCTGTAAGCCAACAGGCTTCATTAACAAACTCATAATATCCTTCGGATTTGGGATGATGAATTCGAATATAGAGATCATAAAAATCTTCTTTATTTAAATTACGTTTTACATACACCGTATCTAATTCAATTTCATCTTCTCCAAGGTAAACTTGCTCACTATTCATAATTATAGATCTTGCCCTTAAAACAGATGCTCTCGAACCAATACGCATAATTAAATCCCTGTCGTAAAATACATCTTCACCGAAATTCATTCCTTGAACCGCATAATTTTTGGCAAAAAACTTATACTTCTCTTGAAAGGCCACTTCATCAAATATTTCATAGTAAGCTTCCATCTCCTCATCTTTTGGCGCATATTCATCCAAAGCTTCTAAATCATAATCAACTAAACTATAAAATTGATTAATAGCCTGTTGTTTTAATTTTTTTTCTATTTGAGGTGATATGGTGTTAGATGTGGTTTTTATTGCATTATCAATATTTTTAACAGCCAATACGCCTATTGACCTAATTGCAAACGAAAGCAATGTTAAAGTGATCAACACAAAAAATAATATTATAAAGCCTTTATTCAAATATCTATTTCGTTTAAAAAGAAAAGATGTTAATTGGTCGGCGCTGTTTTGGTAAGTTTAAAAAAAATGAAAGTCAATCTCAGTATTGTAACATCATAACTAAGAGAGAAACATTATTAAAATTTCAAAAGTAGAATTAATTTTAATAAAACCCAAATTGTGCTAATGTTTGGCAAAGGTATAGTTAATATGTGACCAAACGAAAAAACCTGATACTTTTAAAAAGTATCAGGTTTTGAAATCTTATTTTAATTCCTTAGAGGAACAATTTTTATTTTTTTCTTGAAGTTGACAAACTAACTGAACTTAATTTTACAGCTCCGAAAATCATTAATAATAAAGCTAAACTCATTAAGCCCCATTGGCTAAGTGTTGGTATAGCCGGTGTAGCACAATCACCAAATACTGCTGTATCGGTTGCTGTGCAACCAGCATCTGCATCATCTGTTACAATAATAGTAAATGTTGAAACAGAGCCGGCCATATTACCTGAAATTGTTGTGCCATAAGCTACACCCGCATCACCATTATCGCTTGACCAAGTTGTTCCTGTCCCGCCAATATCATTAACGGTATAATCAAAGGTAAACGTATCATCGGCAGGATCTTGAGGGTCTGCACCCGGATCGCAAAGGATGTTTGAAATGATTACTTCTATTTCACAAACTGCACCAGAACAAGTTGCTGGCGGCGTAGCCATCATCATACCTGTACACATTGCATCATCAGCATCGGTAAAGGTTACTGTTATTGGGCCACCTGAAATTGGAAATGGACCATAAGAAACTAATGTTCCATAAGCTATTCCTGAATTGGCTTGATCATCATTAAATGTATTACTTGCTGCAGCATCGGTATTAGAACCATTTACTAAAATATCAAAAGTATAAGTATCATCTGATGGATCGCCTGGAGTATCATTATCGTTACAAACAATATTTGTAGCTGCGTCGGGAGTTATAGTACACATAGCAGCCATACTACAAGTTGCTGGCGGTGTAGCCATCATCATACCTGTACACATTGCATCATCAGCATCGGTAAAGGTTACTGTTATTGGGCCACCTGAAATTGGAAATGGACCATAAGAAACTAATGTTCCATAAGCTATTCCTGAATTGGCTTGATCATCATTAAATGTATTACTTGCTGCAGCATCGGTATTAGAACCATTTACTAAAATATCAAAAGTATAAGTATCATCTGATGGATCGCCTGGAGTATCATTATCGTTACAAACAATATTTGTAGCTGCGTCGGGAGTTATAGTACACATAGCAGCCATACTACAAGTTGCTGGCGGTGTAGCCATCATCATACCTGTACACATTGCATCATCAGCATCGGTAAAGGTTACTGTTATTGGGCCACCTGAAATTGGAAATGGACCATAAGAAACTAATGTTCCATAAGCTATTCCTAAATTGGCTTGATCATCATTAAATGTATTACTTGCTGCAGCATCGGTATTAGAACCATTTACTAAAATATCAAAAGTATAAGTATCATCTGATGGATCGCCTGGAGTATTATTATCGTTACAAACAATATTTGTAGCTGCGTCGGGAGTAATTGAACATACACCAGCGCAACCACTACAATTTGCAGTAGCCGTTAAAGTAGAGCAAGCCAAAGGATCTGTAAAAGTAGCTGAGAAATCAAAATTAAGCGGTCCATCAGCTACACAAGTTTGTGATTCTGTTGCACATTCTGTTGCATCTTCTGCTGTAAGGGTGGCAATTATGTCATCTGGACAAACACCGTCTACTGCGGCGGCTGTTAATATTGGATATTGTGTTACCGTCATTATTTCTGATGTACAATTTCCATCATCAACAGCTGATATAAATGTACCATCTGCCATAAATTCGTTAATAGATGTAACTATTTCAAATTGATAAAGTAAAGGATTGCAAGTTAAATTATCCGGCAAATTGACAGTTAAATCATCACAAGCAGCAGCACCGAAGGTAGCTGATTCAAATAATGAACCCAAATAAGTGCCCGCAGCTTGATCTGGAGAATAAATATCGAAACCTATTACTGTAATGGTACTGTCTGCATTAACAACTTCTGGATTAATTGTACAAGTAACCGGTGAAAATACTGCAGCAGTAGCATCTGCAACCTGACAAACTTCTATATCAGGATAATCAACTTCTCCTGTGCAAGGAGCATCTACACAAACGCAAGTTAGAGTACCAGTTAAATCGCCTGAGCAGGCACCAACATCTAAAGCACTAAAATCATAATCTAACATTTCTCCATCTGTGCAATCTGCTGTGGGGTCTAACTGTGCTGTCATACAAGCATCGGCAAATGTTAAAGCACCATCGCCATCTGTATCGAAGAAATTACCCATACCGTCAGCTGCAAAAGCACCCGCTATTGGGTCACAACCTACTGAGGTATCTTCTAATACTCCTAAGATAGGATTTATGGTAACATCATATTGTAGTACAGGGCAAGCTTCTTCATTGCCATCGGCTAAATAAGCACCGAAAGTTCCATCTCCATCCGTATCTTGATCAAATGTGAAAGGCACTACGAAGAACGAAACAACAATTGGATCGCAAGTAGCATTTAAAAGTTGTCCAGCCGCAAATTGAAAATCACCACAACCATTACCTAATGCTGTAGCAGTACCTGCAGTGCCCAAGAAAGTAATATCTGGATTGCCAGTTGCACCACCATCAATATCTGCAGGTATTATTACTGTGCCTGGAGGAGCCATACTTGGTACGCCACCTGGTAAATAAATATAAAAATCTAAATTTAAAGACGGATCAACGCCAACACCGTTACCAAAATCAATTGTATTTAAGCTAACATCGCAAGCAGCATCTACAGTAAAGTCAATTGCAGCACCATTACATACTTCTGCTGGAGCTGTAAATGTATAAGTTGAAGAACAAGGTACAGGTGGACAATCACAAGTTAAAGTACCAGTTAAATCGCCTGAGCAAGCACCAACATCTACAGCAGTAAAATCATAATCTAACATTTCTCCATCTGTGCATTCTGCTGTTGGGTCTAATTGTGCTGTCATACAAGCATCGGCAAATGTTAAAGCACCATCGCCATCTTGATCGAAGAAACCACCCATACCGTCAGACACAAATACACCTGCAATTGGATTACAACCAACTGATATATCTTCTACTGTTTCAAAAATTGGATTGACAGTTACAATGGTTTCTGCCACAGCACAAGACTGACCATCAGCAGTTTCTATTATAAAACCATTCACATCTATATTTACAATGCAAATAGGAATATTAGCTGGCTCACACGTTGGATTGTTGAAAGCACCAATATCAATAGGTGCACAACCACCGCCACCTGCTACATTCGTTTCACCAAAAAATATGAACCCTGGCGTTCCTGCGGCAATATCTCCGGGCATATTTAAAATATCTGAACCTGTAGAACCCGCTGGGCAATTTGCAAAATTAGTGCCGTCAAAAAAGTAAACCGCTGCATAGCCAGATAAACCACCTGCAATTTGAGGGTCATCAAACTCTGTATAGGTACTACAAGCACCTGCGTCTACTACTATTTGAAAAGCCGAACCTGCACAGACTTCTATGGGTTGTGGTTCAACAACTGAATCACAAGGTGGACTAGCCTCCACTATTTCTGTACAGATTTCTGCTGTTAACTGAGCTGGGTCCGGAGTACAAGGTGCTCCATCCATATCAGTTGCATTAGTATAATCATAAGTAGTACATACCACATAAGTAGTTCCTACAGTTAAACCTGTAACTTGCCCCGCCGTTGCTGTTGCTGCAACAGGTTGAGTCACAGTACCCGCTGGAGCACAAGTTGCTGCATCGCTTACAGTAACAGTTTGTTCTGCAAAACAGGCTGTAGCGCCCATTGCCGTAACTACTCCTTCAAAATTAGGAAAGAATGCGGCCGGTGAAGTAGGTGTCCAACTGGAACATAAAGTTAAGATTGAGCCTGGGCCTGGAGCTGGTGGCGCGCCAGGGATCGGTGAAAAATCTGTTACATCGACATATTCTTGACAACCAGCCGCAGACCCATCGCCCCCAAATTCTGGTTGTGCTGTTGACCCTGGTGGGATACCCGCCGAAGCTGGATTTACAACTGCCCCACAATCTGCTGGAGCACCAGCCATAATATCGGCACAACTCGCAGCACATTGGGCGGCAACATACGAATATGACCCGCAACAAATTAATATAGTTAAGAATATTTTATTAATTGTTTTCATTTTTTTATATATTTAAATAAGTGAGAAGATGAATTCTACTGCTCTATAACAGCCCTCCCTAATTGAATATGAGGAAATTCATTAGTTTGAGAATGAAGTTGCACAGGTGTTGCATTTTTTAGAAGACTTGTTGCAGAAAGCTGTGCATTTTGTATTCCACCATTATTATTTACAGGTGTGGCAATTCTTTCAGGAGCCTGAACACTATTTAAATTTACTGGTGTTGAAAGTGGAGCGTTTGACAATTGCGTTGCATTTGTATTACCTCCATTTGTTGGCGTAACTACCTGCTTGGTAATTGGTGTATTCTCTAGGTTTAAGCTTTGCGCAACCACATCCTGGCAAACAAAAACGCCAAAACATATTGCGATACATAAAAATAATTTTTTCATAAATTATAAGATTTTAAATATTTGAAATAGTTATAAAATTTATTCTATAAGTTAGAGCGTGTAAAAATCCTATTAACTGTAGGTTCTCAATAATTTTTACACCGTGTGGTTAGCACAAAGCTAATTTTAAATATTTATTATCCAAACAAACATACATTTTTTTTTGCAATAAATTAATATTTTTACTCCTCTTAAAAGCAACTCAAATGTAACTATTCAGTAGAAGTCAGAAGTCAGACCGCTTCGCTTTCAGACGTCAGATAAATTCGTTTGAGTGAGGTCAAAAGTGCTCTTTTTCGCATTAATTGTGTCTGATGTCTAACACCTGACAATGTAATAGTCTGACTTCTGAATAGTTACACACAAATACTAACATTTTAATTAAATAATAAAATTTATTACACAATTATGTAAATTGCCCCTATGAAAGTTATACTAACTTTAGGATGCTTCATTATATGCAGCTTTACAGCTTATTCTCAGTTTAATTTTGGTGCTTCTAATGCCAGTTCTGCTGCGGTAGGCAATGCTACCACCACACATCAAACGGTGTTTTCTGCTATTGACAATCAGGCCGGCTTAGCAGATTTGCAAAGTCTTTCGGTTGGTATAACAACAAAAAACAGCTATTTAATTGAAGGTTTATACAGCCTTTCTGCTGCTGTTGGTTTGCCAACTAAATCGGGTACTTTTGGTGCAGGTTTGCAATACAGGGGCTTTGAAGGTTATACCGAATTAAAAGCGAACTTAGCTTATGGCAAAAAATTACTTGAGAATTTAAGTATTGGGGCAGCTATAAATACTTATCAATTAAGCATTGCTAATTATGGCAATACTACTGTGGTAAATGCTCAAATTGGTTTACAAGCTACCTTAGGTAAAGGTTTTTTATTGGGTGTGAGCATCAACAATCCTATAAAAACAAGTTTAACAGAAGATGGGCAAAGTGTTTTGCCTACAATTATTAGTGCTGGTTTGCGCTATCAGGCTTCAAAAAAAGCTACTGTATTTGTTGAAGGAGAAAAAAACTTAACTGATGCGGCAATTTTTAAAGCAGGTTTACAATACGAAATTGCCACTAATTTTGAATTAATGGTTGGAGCAACAAGTGGTGTTGATGCTTTTACTGCTGGCATAGGTTGGCAAATTGCTCCTTTGCAAATAGTATTTGCTGGTAACTATCATACTATTTTGGGTTTTTCTCCTACACTAAGCCTTTCATTTCTTTCCCCTAAAAAGAATAATGTAAATGGTATTTGATCATAAGCTATTAATACATCAGTTAAAACTAAGCTCCATTTTTATATTCGGTTTTTTGTTTTGTTACGATGCTTTTGCTCAAAAAGAAAAAATTGATGAAAACATTATTCAAAGAATAATGGAGAATTTGAGCGAAGAAAGTGACAATCAAATAGATATTGAGCCTGTAATTCAAGAATTGGTTTATTATCAACAAAATCCATTAGATTTAAATAGCGCAATTTTTAAAGAATTAAATGAATTAGCTTTATTAAGTGCTGCACAAATTGATGCAATATTACAGCACATACAAAAGGTTGGTAAATTGCTTAATATTTACGAACTGCAAAGCATTAAATATTTTGATTTAACAACCATTGAACAGATTTTACCTTTTGTAAAAGTTGGTGGCGAAATTGATGATTTAAACATATCTTTAAAAAACCTTTTAACTAAAGGAAATCACGTAGTATTTGCGCGCTATGAAGAAGATTTAGAAGACAGGGCTGCCTATTTAAACGGTAACTATTTAGGTAGCCCCGCAAAAATATATGTTAGACATAGGTATGAATATAACAAAAATATAAGCTACGGAATTACTGCTGAAAAAGATGCGCACGAACCTTTTGGTGGGCCTTACAACAAAGAAGGTTTCGATTTTTATTCGGCACATTTATATTTAAAAGATTTTGGGCCTTTAAAATATACTGCCATTGGCGATTATAAACTAAACATTGGGCAAGGCCTGGCTTTGTGGAACGATTTTGCCACTCGCAAAAGCGATGAAGTAATGTCAATTATGAAAAATGCTTATTTATTAAAGCCTTACACTTCTGCCAGCGAATATGATTTTTTGCGAGGCCTTGCCGGAACATTAAGTGTTGGAGAAATAGATGTAACGGCTTTTGGAAGCTATAAAGGTTTAGATGCCAATGTTAGCGTAATTGATACCTTTACAAATGAAATTAGAGAGATTAGCTCTATACAAATAGATGGTATTCACCGTTCAATAAACGAATTAGAAGATAAAAAGACAGTTAAAGAATTACTTGGCGGGCTTAGCCTGGTTTACGATGAAAGAAATTTGGAGTTGGGTATTGCTGGTATATATTCAAAATTAAGTAAGCCTTTGCTTAGCCAAAACAGAGTAGATAATTTGTTTCAATTTAATGGTGACGAACTGTTTAATGCCAGCTTTAATTATCGTTATTTATATCAAAATTTCCATTTTTTTGGCGAGTTAGCTTTAAGTGATGATCTTACAGCTAATAATTTAAATAAAACCGGCTTTGCAAGCGTAAATGGTGTTTTGGTTTCGGTAGATACCAAAGTGCGCTTTAGTTTGGTACATAGATATTTTAATAAATATTACGAAGCACGCTATGCCAAGGCATTTGCCGAAAGCAGCACTCCTAATAATGAAAACGGTTTGTATTTTGGTGTTATAGTAACGCCAAACCAAAAGGTTAACATTAGTGCCTATGCAGATACTTACAAGCACAACTGGTTAAAGTTTAGAGCCCAGGCACCATCAAAAGGTTTTGATTACAGAACTAAAATTATTTATAAACCAAGCAGAAAAATAGAACTGAGTTTACGATACAGAAACGAGCGTAAGTTTGAAAACTTAACTAACAACAATGAAATAGTAAATTACATTGTACCTAGAACAACCGCCTCTGTAAGAGCTAATGTAAACTATAGAATGAACGCTAATTTTAGTTTTAAAACCCGTATAGAACAAACTACTTTTGTAGAAAATAACAGACCAAAAGAATATGGTTATTTATTTTTCCAAGATGTAAGTTACAGCAGCATTAAACTACCTTTTTCTTTTAATGCCCGTTTTGCTTTGTTTGATACCGACGGCTTCAACAGCAGAGTTTTTGTATACGAAAACAATGTGTTATATGGCTTTAACAATCGGCAATTTTCTGGTACTGGTTACCGCTATTACTTAAATGCAAAACTTAAAGTTACTCGCTTTTTAACATTTTGGGCCAAAATAGAGCAAACCAAATTTGTGAACTTATACAGCTTAGAAAAATTTGAAGGTTACAGAAGCGGAAATGATTTTGTAGATGCAGATACACAAACCAGAGTTACCCTACAGGCAAGATTTAAATTTTAGTATGATGCTTTAGCTTTACTTCCCAAAAAAAAGTTTTGTAGTTGCATTTTAGCAAAGTCCGACCAAATAACTTTTACGAAATTACCACTTTCGTGAGTCTAATTCTAATTTTTCCTGGGTAGTAAATTACGCAGCTTTATAATCTTTATTAGATTGCAATGCACGTTCTAATAAGTCTTCTCTTGAAAGCGGGTTATTTTCTTTTTTACTTCATGCTGCGAATTTGTGTAGTAAAACGGAACGGATTGCGCAGTATCTTCCTGTTTTGCCTTGGGAGATACTGCACATTCAAAGCTTCGCAATGAATTGCAGCAAAACGCTTTTTCAGTATAATTTAGGGTTATGATACTCGAAAAAAATTTGTCATAACCTACAAAAGGAGACCAATAAAACGTATCAAATAATTTTTAGTAGAAATCATATTTTAGTTTCATCTCTTACTTTATTTACAAACTTTTTAATATCTCCTTCCAAATTTTCACTATTTTCAATCGCTCTAATAAACGCACTACCAATTATTGCGCCATTGGCATAGTTGCAAGCATTAGTAAACGTTGCATTATCTTTTATATTAAAACCTATTAAAACGGGGTTGTTTAAATCCATTGCTTTCAATTGCTCAAAAAAATGATTGTTGCTAATGGCTTTTTGTTTTGTGCCTGTTGTGCTGCTGCTGCTTACTGCGTAAATAAATCCGCTACTTTGTTCGTCAATTTCTTTAATGCGTTCTACACTTGTTTTGGGCGTAATTAAACAAATATTAGATAATTTGTTTTGCTCAAAAATAGGTTTGTATTTAGAGGTATATTCGTGCAAAGGCAAATCTGGAATTATTAAACCATCAATACCAATAGCATTGCATTGTTGGCAAAAGGCCTCGAAACCATATTGTAAAACCGGGTTGAGGTAGCCCATCAAAATTAATGGAACCGTAACTGTTTGTCTAACATCTTTTAACTGCTCAAAAAGCTTAGGGATAGAAATTCCATTTGCTAAAGCAACGCCATTACTTTGTTGTATTGTTGGGCCATCGGCCAATGGATCACTAAATGGAATTCCAATTTCAATAATATCCGCACCAGCATTTTGTAAAGCTTCCAAAACTTCTGTGGTATCTTCTAACTTTGGATAGCCTGCCGTGCAATAAATGTTTAGCAGGTTTTTACTTTGTTTTGTTATGGTTTGTATTAGTCTGTTCATTTAACTAAAAATTTGGAACGTATTTATTTTTAATAATTATTTTTGTTTTGATACTTGCTTTACAAGAACTAAATCTAAATAGACTCCAGTTAAGTGTTGAAAATCAATATCAGTAGTTATTAGTTTCGAACTGGTAACTACTGCTGTAGATGCAATCCATAAATCATTCTTTCCCATATTTCTGGCAGATAAATCTAACTTTTTAGTCTGATGTTTGCCTTGACTAAAGGTATCAATTTCAGCATAAGTCTCTATCATTTCTTCAAAACTAATACCAACTACAATCAATTTGTTTAATAATGTTTCAACTACTGCAAGTTTCTTTACACCCCATTTGTTACGTTTTGCAATAGATTTTATTTCACCAAGTGTTACTGTTGAAATAACTAGATTATTATTATTACTAAATAGCTTATAATTCGATTCTATTGCTTTTTTGGTTTCTTGATCTCTCAAGTAAATCAACAAAATATTGGTATCTAAAACATAATTCACTAATTATATCATTTTTAATAATTCCTCAATTGGTTCTTTTATATCTGCTTCCTCAATTAGCTTTTCTACTTCAGCAAGTGAAGGACTTATATAATTCTGCTTTTTTTTCAAATCTTCTAAATTCAACTTCTTTTCAATTTTTGTTTGATATTTTCCTATTATTATATCATTGAAATCTTCAATATCTTTTTGTGGTATAGTTTTTACAATTTTCACCTTTATCAGATCAAGAATACTTTCATCCGCAATTGAAAGTATTAATTGAATCAAATCATTTTTCTTTGTTTCTATATTTATATCCATTCGAGTTATTTCATTTAATTATAAAATTAGTTTCTTTTTTTGACAAAACAAAACTATTTAATAAACTGCATATAAGTCTCCAAGTCCTTATCGCCCCGACCACTTAAATTAATTACAGTCACATCTTCGGGTTGCAGATTCATATCTTTTAAAACAGCAAAAGCGTGGGCAGTTTCTAAAGCAGGTATTATTCCTTCTAACTGCGACAATTCAAAAACGGCATCAATAGCTTGTTGGTCGGTAGCATTTAAATAAATGCCTCTGCCACTTTCTTTTAAATGAGCGTGCAACGGGCCAATACCCGGATAATCTAAACCAGCAGAAATAGAGTGCGGTTCAACAACTTGTCCATCTTTGGTCTGAATCATTATGGTTCTGCTGGCGTGCAAAACTCCTGGCGTTCCGAGTGTTAATGTTGCAGCGGTTTCGGTAGTTTCAATTCCTTTGCCGGCAGCCTCTACGCCCACCAACTTTACCGAAGGTTCATCTAAAAAATGATAGAACGCACCTGCTGCATTACTGCCTCCACCAACACAAGCAACAACATAATCGGGCAAACCATTTAACTGCGCTTTTATTTCTTTACTAATCACCGCTTGAAAGCGGGTAACCATATCCGGATAAGGATGCGGCCCAACCACCGAACCAATAATGTAATGTGTGGAATCGGGATTATTAATCCAATCACGCATTGCTGCATTGGTAGCATCTTTTAAACTTTGGCTGCTGCTATATTCTGCTTGTACCGTTGCGCCTAACATTTTCATTCGGGCTACGTTTGGCGCCTGACGTTCTACATCTTTTGCGCCCATATACACCACACATTCAATGCCCATTAATGCGCAAACGGTTGCGGTTGCTACGCCGTGTTGTCCGGCTCCTGTTTCTGCAATAATTCTTTTTTTGCCTAAGCGTTGCGCTATTAAAATTTGCCCGATCGTGTTGTTTACTTTATGTGCACCGGTATGGCACAAATCTTCTCGCTTTAAATAAATTTGCGTTTGATATTTTTCGCTCAACCGTTTCGCGAAAAATAAAGGTGTTGGTCGCCCAACATAATCCTTCAACAAGCTATCAAACTCCTTATTAAATGCTTCATCATTAATATAGTTGAGATAGCAATTTCGCAACTCCTCAATATTGGGGTACAAAAGTTCAGGAATAAAAGCGCCACCAAATTCCCCGTAATAACCTTGTTGGTCTACTTCATATTTCATAAGCGTATTTTTTTTATAAATTTTTCTACCAGCTTAATATCTTTTAAGCCTGGCTTTATTTCAAATTTGCTATTAATGTCAACGGCGTATAATTGTGGATGTTTAATTTCTTTTATTGCTTCAGCATCTTCTACACTTATTCCTCCCGACAAAAAGAAAGGGACATCAAATTGATAATCTTCTAATTGACGCCAATTGTATTTCTTACCTGAACCGCCATAATCTTTAGTTTTTGTATCAAATAAAAAATAATCACAATAAGACAAAAAGTCATTCAACACATCAAAATCAAAATCATCATCTACTCCAAAAGCTTTTACAATATGCATTCCTTCATCTTTTAATTGTTTGCAAAATTCAGCATTTTCATCGCCATGCAACTGTATATAATCAAATTTATATTTTTGTTTTTTTTGTAAGATGCTTTCTTTAGGCTCATTTACAAACACCCCAACTTTTTTTATAGCAGTTGGAATTTCATTTAACAGTTCAACCAAAATTTCATTATCAACACATCTTATAGACTTCTTATAAAAAATAAAACCCATAAAATCTGGAGCAGCTTTACTAATAGCTTTTGCATTTTCAAAATGCTTTATACCGCAAACTTTTATTAATGGTTTCATTGCAACAATTCGTTAACCGTTTCAATTAAACTTTCGCAAGCTAAACCCGGTTGCTCATTTTTCATAAAATGCTCACCAATTAAAAACAGCTCATAGCCAGCATCTTTCAACTGCTTTATTTCTTCCGCATTAGTAATTCCACTTTCGCTAACTTTTACAAAACCATTTGGAATTTTATTGGCCAGCTTCAACGAAGTTTCAATGCTAACTTCAAATGTAGAAAGATTGCGATTGTTAACGCCAACAAAATCAACATATTCATTTATATGATCTAACTCATTTTCATTATGAACTTCTAACAAAATTTCTAACCCTAATTGTTTTGCTTTAACAGATAAATTTTTAGTCGCTTCAATTGACAAGGCAGCCGCAATCAACAAAACAATATCTGCTCCAAAAGCTTTGGCTTGATACAGCTGATATTCATCAACTATAAAATCTTTTCTTAATAAAGGCACTTCCACCAAAGTTTTTACTTGTTTAAGATAGGCTAACTTGCCTCCAAAAAATTCTTCATCGGTTAATACAGATAAAGCTACTGCCCCACTCTTTTCATAAGCCTTTGCGGTAGCTTCAAAATTTAAGTTTTTGTGTAACCAACCTTTACTCGGGCTTTTGCGTTTTAATTCTGCTATTACCCCAAATTTTTGTTGTTTAATTTTTTCTTTTAAAGATGCGCATTTTTGGTTAAACAAAGTTTGTTGTTCAAAATATGCGATGCTATTTAAAGTTTTGGCTTCACCTATTTCATTTTTTTTATGTATTATTATTTTTTCAAGAATGTTCATTAAGCCACTAAATTTTTAAGTACAGATAGTGCCTTACCACTTTTTAAACTTTCTTTGGCCAAATCAATTGCTAATGAAACATCTTTAAAATTGGAAGCGCAGTTAATAGCGAAACCAGCATTAGCCAACACCACTTCATTTTGCGCCTGCGTGCCCTTGCCCTCTAAAATTGTAGTGAAAATTTTTGCGGCTTCTTCAACGGTTGAACCGCCAAACAAACTTTGTTGCGTGTGTTGTTGAAAACCAATATTTTCTGGTTGTATCAATTGCTCTTTGTGTTGTGTAATTATTTTAAAATTTCCGGTTAAAGAAATTTCATCGTAACCATCTAAAGCGTAAATAATGTTGTATTGGTGGTCTTCATCATTTTGAAAAATGTAGTTGTATAAACGCGCCAGCTGCAATGAGAAAACCCCTGTGGATTGCTTCTTTACTTTTGCCGGATTAACTATTGGCCCCAGCATATTAAAAAAGGTTTTAAAACCCAATGCCTTGCGCACCGGGCCAGCATGTTTCATTGCCGGATGAAACAAAGGTGCGTGTAAAAAGCAAAGGTTATATTTATCAATTTGAGATTTTAAAGTTGGAATATCGTTGGTGAATTGATAGCCCAGATGTTCCATAACATTACTGCTACCACAAGCCGAACTTACGCCGTAGTTGCCGTGTTTAGCTACTTTTACGCCAGCGCCTGCAACAATAATTGCACTCAAAGTAGAAATATTGAAAGTGTCTTTTCCATCACCGCCAGTACCACATAAATCAATCGGATCAAATTCTTTTAAATCAATTTCAATACATAAATCCAGCAAAGCATTTCTAAAACCACTTAGCTCTTGCACGGTAATAGCGCGCATTTGATAAACCGTTAAAAAGCTGGCAATATGTGCATCGCTGCAGTTGCCTTTGCTAATGTTCATCAAAGCATCATAGGCTTGCTTTTCATCTAATACATTATGTTGAAAAAGATTGGCTAAAATTGTTTTCATAATTAGTGTTTTAAAAAGTTTTCAATAATCAATGGGCCTTGTTCTGTTAATATGCTTTCCGGGTGAAATTGAACTGCCCTTATATCATATTCTTTATGTTTGATCGCCATAATTTCTTTGTTTTTATCAGATGCTGTGATGGTTAATTCTTCGGGTAAGGTTTTGGCATCAGCCACCCAACTGTGATAGCGCCCTGCTAAAAAATTATTTTCTATTCCTTTAAAAATGTAATCTTCTTCAATAATGTTGATAGAAGTGTTTACGCCGTGGTATACTTTTTTTAAGTTTATTAAGCTGCCACCAAAAACTTCTGCTATTGCCTGCAAACCCAAACAAACGCCAAATATTGGTTTTTTAGATGCATAAGTTTTAATAATTGGTTTCAGATTATTAGCTTCATCTGGAATGCCAGGGCCTGGCGACAAAATTAATTTATCGTATTGGTCTATTTCGTCTATTTCAATTTTATCATTTCTAAAAACCTCTGGCTTGTAACCGAGTTCTTTTACTATATGAACAATATTATAGGTAAAGCTATCGTAGTTGTCTAAAATTAAAATCTTCATAGTTTATTAGCTTTTTGTATTGCCGAGCGGATGGCTGCAATTTTGTTAAACACTTCTTGATTTTCGCTCAAACTGTTACTTTCGGAAACAACCCCTGCTCCAGCCTGATACAACAATTTATTATTTTTTGATAAGATGGAACGGATAATAATGGCGTGATTAAAACTACCATCAAAACCAATAATACCAATTGCCCCGCCGTAAAAACTGCGATTTTCGTTTTCGTATTTATCTATTAACTGTAAAGCTTTATACTTTGGTGCCCCACTTAAAGTGCCCGCCGGAAAAGTGCTGCCAATCAACTTCAAGCCATTTTCAATAGTTTTTACTTTGGCTTTTACTTTGCTCACCAAATGTATAACGTGCGAAAAATATTGTACCTCGCGGTAAGTTTCCACTTTTACTTGTTCTCCGAAAACACTTAAATCATTACGCGCCAAATCTACCAACATTACGTGTTCGGCATTTTCTTTTTCGTCATTACTTAACTTAATCGCTAATTCAGCATCTTTCTCATCGTTACCGGTACGTTTGTAAGTACCCGCTATTGGGTGAATTTCTGCTTCTTTATTTTTTACAATTAAATGCGCTTCGGGCGAGGAGCCAAATATTTTAAAATCAATAAAATCGAAATAAAATAAATAGGGCGATGGGTTAACCGAGCGTAAAGTTCTGTACACATTAAACTCATCGCCTTTAAAATTTTGACTAAACCTGCGCGATAAAACCATTTGAAAAACATCGCCTCTAAAGCAATGTTTTTTGCCCTGCTCTACCATTTCAATAAACTGCTCGTCTGTTAAGTTGCTTTCTTCTTCTTGTTGCGTTTCAAATTTATAAATGCTGGAATTCCGGTTTTGTATAGCACCCAGCACTTGCTTTTGAATGGGAAAATTATTGATGCCACTTAGCAGATGTTCAAAAAAATGCAATTCGTTTTTAAAATGATCTACCACCAACACTATTTGAAACAATTGGTAAAAAGCATCGGGAATAGTTTTGTCAATATGTTTTGGAGTCTTAAATTTTATATCTTCAAAATATTGAACGGCATCAAAAGTACAGTAGCCAAAAATGCCATTGTTTAGCAGTTTGTATTCTTCATCGTCTGTTTGAAAATTGCTAATGAAATTGAAGAGCACTTCACTAAAATTTTCGTCTGCCTTAATTTTTCTTTTGTTAGTTGCTTCGCCGGGGTATTGCTCACTTATTTCGCCATCGTTTATTTTTATGTTGGCTACCGGTTTGCAACATATATAACTTAAGCTGTTTTCTTTGCTATGATAATCAGAGCTTTCTAACAAAATGGTGCCCGGAAACAAATCGCGCAAAGCCAGATAAATGCTTACCGGCGTTAGCGTATCGGCTAACATTTTTTTGTGCGTTGTTATAAATTGATATTTCTTCATTGCTTTAAAATAAGTTCTCTACAATTGTTTTTTAATGAACAAGTTCAAAAAAAAAAGCCCGCCGGTATGGCGAGCTTAAAATTATTATTTTTATAGCATACACAAACCAGTCGCATTCATTGTAAAAATGCCCACCACCAAGTTGTTGTATGTATGTTATTATTCATTTACAGCTGCAATTTAAATTAAAGTGTTTGAATTGTGCAAGTATTTGGAGAAATTATTTTTATAAAGGTGCATATTTATCTACTGCTTTATCACTTTTTGCCAACTTGCTGCTGTGTTATTTTGCAGTAATTGAGCAAAATAAATACCGCTTTGCCAGTTAAGCGTGTTTATTGTTGTTGTTGCTGTAAATTTATTGCTATACACCAAAACACCAACAGCATTATAAATATTAAGCTGCTGCTTTGCTGTTGAATTGCTATTGCTTTTCAAACGCAAAACCTCATTAAAAGGATTGCCTAATATTTGCAAGCCGTAGCTGGTATCAACATCAATAAAATCAACTATGTTTACCATAGTATCTTTACCAAAATATTGATCTAAGGTGTTGTAACAGGTTTCTTGTACTGTGCCGCAGCCGAGGCTATCGGTACGAAAAAGCCAAAGCACTTGATCGTACTCGCCATTAAAAGGACCAAAAAGGGTACCCAAAAAAATTAAATCGCCATTGGGTAAACCTACAACATCATCAATGTAATGTTGGTGTTGTGGGCTGTATTGCAACAAATGCTCCCAATTTAATTCTCCATTTAAACTCCAACTGCTTATAAAGCCACGACCTTTAAAATTGGGTTCATCAACAGGGTTTTTGTTGCCCATAATTATTAATTGTTCATTAAGCAATTTAAAACGAGCAGGTTGCAAATTATAATCGGCACTACTTTGTAATAAAGTATCCCACTCAATATTAAAATCGCCGTCCATTTTGGCAAGGTAGCTGATGCCTTTACCTGTTTCTTCATCTAATTTTTTTGTGTAGAAATAAATAGCATCATCTTTAACTTCAATAGAAGTTGTATTTGCTCCACCAAATTGAAAATCAAAACGCTTATGTTTAAGTAAATTACCATTTGTATCAATTTTACCTATTGCAACATAATCTTGGTTATTATTGACTTGTTTACTTGAGAAAATAATATCCTCGTGATAGGCTTCAAAATCTACTACCAACTCTTGAGCACCAAATTCAAATTCTTTTTTCCAAATAATATTACCCTCTAAATCTAATTTCATTAGTAGGCTTGCTTGTTCTGTTTGTGCATCATTTTTAAAGCTTCTTCCACCTACGTAAAGTGTATTGCTTTTTGAAAAGTGCATTGTATAAAATATTCCAGAAAATTTAAAAATTTTAGTATATAAAAGTTGTTTTTCAACTAAATTGTAAGTAACAAAATACGGAAAAACATCAATAGCTTTGTTTGAAACTCCTTGAACGATAACAAGTAAGCTATCATTAATTAGCTTGTAATTATTTATACCTTCGCTATAGTAACTTAAAGAATCAGATTTATATTCTAATAAATCATCCCAAATTAAATTGCCTTTATTATCAATATATCTAAGAATTGTATTTGCAGGCCACCAATCAATTTTTTCAGCTGTTGCTCCAATTGTTAAAAAACTGCTATCATTAATTTTAACTATATGATGGTTATAATCTAAATATTCGTTATAGCTATAATAATTGTTATCAATTTGAAAGGCAAAAACAGTAGTGCATAAATGGATAGCAATGAGTAGTGAAAAATATTTCATATACATAATTAATTTATTATTATCAATTTTTCAGAAAATACTAAATCATTTGTTTTTATGTGTACTAAATAATAACCTGGTGTAATATGGCTTATATCTATTTCTATAGTGGAGTTGTTATCTTCAATTTTTTGTTGAAATAAAGTTTCACCAAAAATATTTTGTACTTCTATACTATTTGGTAATTCCATAAATTTTTCATTTAACTTAACAGTAACTTTGTTAAAGGCTGGGTTTGGTGCAATAGTATATAGTTGCTCTATATCTCTTTTACTGCCAAAATCTTTTACTAAATAATCTTCATTTCTAACTCTATGTTCCTGTTCTTCAAAATTAGGCCCTTCATAGTCTTGTATCAAATTATTATAGTGCAGCAATATATTACGGGCAATAACAGCGTTTAAACTAGTGTTTTCTTGTTCTTCAATTTGTTGTAAAGCCTCTATATCTTCTTCGTTTAGTTCTGCTATGTTATTTTCATTTTGCAAAAAGCTTATTTTAAGTTGTTGTAAGTAAATGTAATTTGCTAACTCAATGCCATTAGTAAGTTGTAAAATATTTAACATTTGGTTAGCCCTATTGTATTGGTTGGCTTTTATACTAAATTCAACATATTGTTTTTGAAACCAAAGCTTATTTTCGGTAGTATTGTTGCTTAAAATTTGTAACACAAAAAGTAAAGGATTTTGAGTGTTTGCCTGCCGCCAACATTCATTAATACCACCATTTTGTATTATTATTATTTGTCCTTTTATTTTTCGTAAAACTTCATACTCTTTTTGTGTTCGCGGGCTTAAACCTTCTGTTAGTTGTAAATTGTTTAGCTGGTAGCCAAAGCTATTAGTTAACCAATTATTATACAATAACGATAGTGTTGTTAAATGATTATTTAGATAAAAAATTACATTTTCGTTTAAAGGCCTATTTTCGTTTAATATTGGTAGCAGTACATAAGGTGAAATTGTGCCTATGTGGTCAACTACTGCTTTTAATTCTTCATCAGATAGATAAGCGGCAAAACCTAAAATAGTTTTTTGAAGTTCTTTAACGGTATTAGCATTTTCTATTTCTATTGCAACATCTGCTCTATCGTATTTGGTTAACAGGGCTTTGTCTTCTATCATCAAATTTTCAATAAGCAAAATTTGTTGCATTAACTGCCTGGCATCGCAACCATTTCCATCATCGTTATTGTTGCTTTCATCGTTAGTAAAATCACAGGTTTTAAGTGGTGCTATAACGCAAGGCCCAGCACTAATGTCCATATTATTAGGTTTGTAATTCACATCTGGTTCTTCATTAGGGTAATAATTGTATAAAAAATTATTTGCAAAAAACGATTGAAATTGCTTGTGCTGCCCATTGTTGGTGTTGGCTAATAAATTACCCGTTGGAAAAGTTTCTGGTTGAGACAAAAAGACATCTAAATCATTTAAACAACTGCCTTGTATTGGTGCTATACAGTTGGAGCCAGCAAAAGCACCTACTTGTAACAAACCATAAGTTGCTTGTGTAGTAAAGTTATTGCAGAGTAGTTGGGTACTTTCATTATCAAATTGCGCCAAAACACTTATAAAATCATTTGCCTGCAATTCGTTTTTCTGTATATAGTTGGTTTCGTTATTGTAACTATTTTTAGCAACTATACTAAAGCCTTTTGATGAAGGCGCATTGCCTGTAAACTCATTTTCGGTTACAATGTAATCGCTATTACCATCCATTACAATTGAGTTAAATTCGTTATAGTTTATACCTGTGTTTGGCACATTAAAAGTATTATTTTTAATTAAAATAGCTACATTAGTGGTGCGGTTAGCGTATTCTTTAACATTGGTAACATTATCAATATAACCGCTAAGTTTTATACTTCTATCATTATTAGTAAAAGTATTATTTGTAATAAATACAGGTTTCTTTTGCGCATTTATACCGCTATGGTAAGCATCAATACCTCTTTTAAAGTTATTTATACTGCCATCTAAAAAACCAAAAGTTGACTCGTAGGCTCTTATACCTTCTGGAGCTAATAAGGTTGCTGTTTGATTATCTAAAGCTACATTAGTCATTTTAAAACCAGTAACATCTTTTAAATAAATTTGATAATCGGGGTTGTAATTATTGGGGTGGGTTGTACTCATCACCATATAGTCTTTATCAATAATAATATCTGTATTAATTGCGTAGCTTATAGTTTCTTCGTTATTACCATTTAATACAATACTACATACATTGTTTTTAAATTTGCTGTTAATGGCAACAATTATACCATTACTATTAGCAATATCTGCAGCTTGATTTGGTAAGCCATAATTATCTACTTTTATCGTTTTAACGGCATTGCTTGCGTTTTCTACAACTGACCCAAACCTTATAAAGGCAAGCCCATGGTTACTATAATTACCATTTTGATGTACAAAAGAAGGATGATTATTAGCCATACTACCCCATACCTGTATGCCTTCCCAAAAACTTTGTGGGCAGGCATTGGTTAACGTAGCCCCATTAACCAATAGTTTTGCTCCTTTTTCAACTACAATTCTTGCGTTTTCGGCAAATTTAATAGTACAATTAGATATGGTTAATTTAGCACCATTTTTTACAACAAAACCTTGAGAAGGTAAGATAGGACTTGTGCTGATAATAGTATTACTTGTAATAGTTTGTATTGGCGTACTATTAAGGTTTTCAACACAGCAGCCAGCATAATCTGCTCCTTCATTATAGCCAAAGCAAATTTTATGTATTGCATAATCATCAAAATTACTACTATTGTTAGAACATATAACCATACCACCATCGCTGGTATTGTCGGTAGAAAACGTACATAAATCGGCTGCGCTTTCTAAAAATACGTAATCGTAAATTACAGAAGATTGATTATTGTTGTTTTTAAATTTGGCTTTATCTACAAAAATTAATCTACCTGCATTTTCTATATTGCCGTAATTGCTAGGTGGTAATACCTCATTATCAGAAACAGAACCATTTATTACATAATGACCTTCTGCGGTTTCTAATACTTCCGCATTAAAATCTTCGGCACTAAAATGGCTTATGTGTTCGGCATTAATTAATTGACCATTATTAGCATTGAAACCTATTAAAAATATATCGGATGATCTAAAAAAAGTATTAAACTCGGTATTGCTACAATTAAAATTGGGTATATAGTTACCGTTTGCATCTAATACTTCTGGCACATCTATGAAATTTACCGAAACGGGAAAAATATAGTCTCCATCTGCATCTTGCATACCTTGCCATGCTTGTGCGCCATATAGGCTAGCATCGTTCATAACACAATCTGATGTTGTGCTTAATACTGGGTTAAAAGTTAAAGGATTACCATCTATATCTTGCTTGGTTACTAAGTGTTGCCATTCAAAATTATAGTTAATGTCAATTTTTGATAACAATACAGCAATATCTGCAATTTCATATTTGTTAGGATCAAAAAATTGAATATTGGAGACGTTTCCACTTAATAAATAACCGTCTATATTTGCGCCATTTTTTGAAATTGATAAGCCCAAACCCCTGTCAAGCCCAAGGTTAAATTGATAGTTTGTATTACTTAAATCAACCTTATTATTAGCATTTAATAGACTTTGCAGGTCAACTAAAACATAACTGTTGCCGTCTTTTAACAACAAATAAATTTTTTGCAAATCTAAATTAGTATCAAATTCATAAACTACTATATCCCAAGGTAAATTTCCATATTCTACATTGCAATTATTAGTTGTTTGACTTGACTTAGGACATAGAATATTGCTGTTAAAGTTATTACTCATTGCATCTAACAAAAAACTATCTTTTATAGAAATGTAGCCTGCTACAATAATTTTTTGGCTTTGATTATTATAAACTAAATCAGTAAAACCCATTTCATCAAAAATACTAGAACAAGCCAATCCATTAAATTGCAATGTGTTTATATGTTTACTAATAGGATTAGCGTGGCTAGCACCTAAATCGTTTATTTTACCAATATTTCTATTACCACAAGCGAAATAAATATTGTTAGCGCCTTCTGCAACACTCGTAAACTGCCCACCTAAAGCATTTCCAAACTTATGCTTCCATATCAAATCTCCATCTGCGCTAAGTTTAAACATTGATGGCTTTTTCCTTATAAAATCGTCTTGCGGTGTACATAAAACACCATTAGGTAGGGTAGGGTTTTGATAATATTCACTTTGGAAACCTACTGAGACAATCTCCAGATTGCTGTTTTCTAAGATAGCTAATGCCCAATTTTTATCATCAACTGCAATATTAGAATTATAGCATTCAAACTCACTAGTTTGCGTATTAACAGTTGTAATCCACTCCGTACTTGGATTTGGTAATAGTGGTTGCGCCCACGCAGTTGCATTAAAGCAGATTAAAATTGTTATGAGGCCAATAAATTTAAGTGTGTAAGTGTGTAAGTGTGTAAGTGTATTCATAAATTTAATATTAAATAGGTTGATAAATAATAGTAAATATAACATGATTTTATTAATAAAAAAAATTATTACGAAACAAGACTAATCTTGCGGATTGGGTTGTTGTATGTATGTTATTATTCATTTACCGCTGCTATTTAAATTAAAGTGTTTGAATTGTGCAAGTATTTGGAGAAATTATTTATATAAAGGTGCATATTTAATTGATTATTATTAGAATCGCAATCAAAAGCCAAGCAAACAAGTTGTGGTATAAATGTACAAATGATTATTGACTATACCGATCTTAGACTTGCAAAATCAAGTCCATCCCTTCTTCATTACCGTAGTGAATTAGTTTGTACAAGGGAATGAACAAGCATCCTATTTTTCACCAAAATCATTTTCGTTAATTAAGTAGCTTAAGGTATCGCCTTTACTTTTTATAAAGTTGGCGGCATATACTTTTCCTTTTTTTGTTCTGCTAAAAAAAACGGTTTCGAAGTTGCTGTTTTGCAATATAAATTCATCATCTTTTATTGGTATTAAAGCTACTGCCCTGTTACCTTCTTTGTTATAAAACAAGGCATTTCTTTCTTCTATAATTTGGTGGTTGCCATAAGTGCCGGTGTAATCGCTTAGTTTAGGCAAAGCCTTATTAAATTTTGCTTCTATTGTTTTTAAGATGCCTTTGTACTTTCGCTTTGCTTTGGTATTTATTGTTTTATCTAACAAATCAGAAACGGCTAAATGATGTGCATTGTCAATAATATTTTCGGGGGCTTTGGTAATATCTGGTTTAATTCCTTTTGCTTCCCAATTGGTTTTGCTAACCGGGCCGCCAACTTTTGACAAAGGTAACAACAACACAAAAGCATCATTTAAAATAATAAAAGAACAAGCATGCGCACCGCCCCAGGTAAGGCTACCAATAACTTTGGCTCTTTTGGTTTCCATAAAAGTATTGGTAATTATTTCGGCGGCAGAGGCAGTACGTTCGCTAATCAAAACGTATAGTGGAATATTCCATAAGCTTTTGGGGCCTTCTCCTTTTGCAAAATATTCCATCTCTGTTTCATCATTTAAAGTTCTGTAAAACAAAGTAGTATTTTCCGGATAAAATAAACCGCTGATATACTCGGCTGTTAAAACGTGGCCTCCAGCGTTTTCTTGCAAATCAATTATTAAAGCATCTGCATTGCTTACAAATTGCATAGCCGCATCAATGGTTGGCTGTGCATTTGAAAGTTTTGCAAAATAATTGAACTTTAAATATGCAATATTGCCTGATAAAATTTCTACCTTCTCAAAGTCGAAATTATGGCTTTTTATCAGATCTTCATGTTCTATATAAGCTTCGTAAAATTTTATGTCGTTCCAATTGTTGCCTTTGCGCTGTTCGTAGGTTAGGCGGTTTACTAAAGCAGTATCGTAATATAAAGCAAGATGTTTATCGTTAAAAGCTTCACGCAAAGTTAGTGTAATTTTTTGGGCTAAATCAGTTGCTAAAAAAGCGCTATCGGTATTTATATTTTTTAGTTTAGAAAGCTTAGATGTAATTTCGGTTTGGTTAATATAACTTCTGTTGAGCATTGAATCTACCTGCTGCAATATTGTTTGTTGTTGAGTTGGGCTTAGTAAGGCTTCATTGTTTTTAAATTTAATGTGCGAAGGGTATGGATCATTTGTAAAGCAGCCAGTAATACCTGATAAAAGTAAGACTGCAAAAAACAAAATTTTAAACTTTTTAATGTACATACTCGAACAGCTCAAATTTACCAGGAAATTGATGTTCACAAATATTTTGTTAAAGTTAGCAACTTTAATATAATTCTTTTACTTCTTCTTTTAGCACATCCAAAATTTTTGCGGTAGGAAAACCGCCTTTAGTATTTAACATAGATTGAAATATTTCTCTACTAAACTCTGTTGCTGTAGCGTTTTCTGGCAAATTAGAAGCAATGCTGGCAATCATATTTACGGTTTCTTCTTTAAGGTTGGTTACCAAATTCCATAGTTGACTGCTTATATAAATTTGTTGGGTTAAATTGTATTCATACTCTTGCCTAATGTTGTTAAGCAATGCCACCTGCAACTCGTTGGCACTCATTTGTGGCACTTTAACGCGCGGTATCATGCTGGTTGGCGATATACGTTCAATTAACAATGAAATGCGCTCATAAGCCTGTAAACGCAAAGGCAAGGTTTGATCTAATGCTTTGGCTTTATATTTTATTTGCTGTTGTAGTGTTTGGTTTTTTAAAAAAGTATTTAAAATGTAATAAGCCGTTATAAATACAATTAAAGAAGGCAACACGTATTTTAAAATTTCTAATAAATTTTCCATATAAAAAGAAGCAATTGTAAAACTAATTAACAGGTTGGTTTATAATATTTAAAATTTTTGAAAAGTGGTTTAAGTTGGGTTTTAAATCCCCATGCCATTTAAAGCCTGCCACATTTAACGAAAAAGGATCAACTTTATTGATAGGATCGGTATTAGAATCTGCTTTGCTCCTAAATTTTATATTGCTTACTTTTTGCGCTTCATTCATTATAACTTCGATAGTATCGGATTTGGCTTTGTTTACCGCAGTAAATTCTTCTTTTTCGTTTTTAAGAAAATAAAGACTTTCAGCATTTTTTATTACCTCCATATTATTCATTTTACCATTAATGAAGTTACCCGTAATGTAACGGCCTTTTACCTGATCGTACAAATTGGTAAAAGTAGTAGACCCAAAAAAAGAATTATTTTTTAATTGCAGTTGTTTTAACTCTTCGTTTTCGGTGTAGAGCTGAATAGTATCTGCCTGCAATTGATTATCTTCTACCCATAAAATAGATTTTTTTGTAAAATGAAAAATAGAATCTAAACCATCGTAATAAAAAGAATCACAAACTGCCTGCATATCGGTTTTATATACTTTCACATTTCTGAAAGCTGTAAAATTACTTGCCTCCTCCCCTTCTGAAGCATTGGTAATTAAGGTATCGGCTTTTATAAAAACGCTGTCACCATTTAAAACATTAATTAAGTAAGGTGTATCTGTTGCAAACACATATTTGTCTTTTTGTCTAAATTTTAAATAGTTGCCTGTTAATGTTACCTGCTTTAAAAAGTCTTTAAAAATGATGTTGCTATGAGCTGTTCCGGTTTCGTTGGTTTCATTAAAATAAAGGGTATCGGCTTTAATATAACCGCTTTCGTTATATAGTTCGGCTGCACCAGTTAACTCGCCTTCTCCCGTTGTTTCGTTAAAGCGCATCTCTTCTCCAAAAGCATCAATATCGCTATCGCTTAAATAACATTGGCCGCTTACTTCGGCTTGCCCGGTTTGTTGGTTATAAAATAATTTGTTACCCATCACTTCTGTACCTTTGTTATACAAATAGGCATTACCAAAAGCATTGGCCAGTTTTGTTTTTGCATTATAAATAACGGTGTCGGCCTCAACATATAAGCTATCTTTTTGTACAATAGCATTTCCGTAGGCTTTGTACAAACTATCTGCACCGTTGTAATATAAACTATCTGCGGTTACGTATTGATCGCCAAAAATTTCGGTACGGCTGCCAAAATAGGCAACATTGTTTTGCAAATCGAAATAGCCACCGTCACCTTCTATAATATTGGTTTCTGTAGTTACTTTTGAGCCTGCTCCGTAATATTCGGCTATTTCGGTATTTAGGTTGTGATGTAGAGAATCGGTTGTTAAAACGTATTTTTCATTTACTAACTCAACGTTGCCTGTATAGATTACATTTTTGGTATTGCCATTGTAAACAGCTGTGGTACTGTTTAATGAAATTTCATCATTTATTATTTCGCCGCCATTAAAATAATAGCCCATTTTGCTGCCAAGGTTATATTGCAGGTTTGGGCTACTTATTTGTGCACTTCCATCTGTTACTATTGCATTGCCTGTTAAAATGGCTTGTTGAGTGTTGCCATCATAATCCAACTTATCGCAGGCAATTTGTACCGAGTCGCCTTGTTCAACTATTACGCCACCAATTGCAATTACTTCATTTTTTTTTGTGTAGAAATAGGCGGTATCGCAGTATAAATTTACATTATCTTGCTGTAGATGCACATTGCCAACGAGTTTATCAAATTTAATGGTATCGTTGTTGGTGCCTTCTAAATATTTGGCTCCCTTTATGGTAATGATGTTGCTTTTTAAAATGTTGTTTATAGCAGTATCAACAGTATTGGTGTTTTGTGCCTTTGTGCTTAGGGAGGTAAGCAGGCTTAAAGCAACAATTAAATAATATTTGCGGTGCTTTAAAGTTTTTGAATTTAGCCCCGATTGTAGTGGAAATAACATTTTGCAATAAACCAAAAGCTGCTTTAACCTTAAAAATTTGTTATTGCAAAATGTTATTGCAACGTAAAGCGGGGAGCCCATTTTTGCGGGTTTCACGGTTTCGCTTCTAAAAAAGTAATATTTCAATAAAAGTTATTTTAAATTTTACTTTTACATAATGTTTTAATTGCCGTTTTGTTGTTCTTTAAAAGTTTTATCGGCGGCTTTTTGTTCGGCGCTACGTTTTTGTATTAGCGAAAACTGTACATATTTTTTGGGGTTATTAGTTAAATCTACCAGCAAATCTTCTAAGGTTTGTATGGTGCTGTTTACTTTGTTGTACATTTCTGGGTTATTTAGCAAGTTGCCCAAAGTGCCCTCTGGGTTATTAAGTTGGGCTAAAATCCCTTCTAAATTTTCTAAAGAACCTTCTGCGCGTTTAGTTAATTCTTTTACTTCTAACTGCGAAAACTCATCAGTAATTAGCTCTACATCAAATAAAATAGAATCCACACTACTCATAATGGAGGTTATTTTATTGCTGTTATTATCTAAAAGTATGTTTATTTTATTATTGGTTTCGGCAAGGCTACCGGTTATTTGATTTACGTTGTCAAAAATTTCGGTTAAATTTTGTTTTTCTTCATCAATTAATTTGTTTAGGCTGCTGGTAGTTTTTTCAAAATCTTTTAAAATTGTGCCAATACTAACAATACTCGAGGTGATGTTGTCTTGTGTTTCTTTATCAAAAACACCTTGTATTACATTTAGTATAGAATCTATTGAACTCATTAAAAGGTCGGCTTTCTCACGCACAGGTCTTACTTCTAAGGCTACCGTTTCGGTAATATCCATTTGTACATCGCCAAAAAGGGTATCACCATTAAAAGCTAACTGGTTTTCGGGTATTTGGTTGCGTAACAAGTTATTAGAGTTTTGAATAAGGTTTACGGCTTTGTCGCTTATTAAACCAGTACTATAAATTTGAGCAATAGAACCTTTACTCAATTTTATACCTTCGTCTACTATTAGGGTGGCTATAATTTTAGCTTGGTTGCTGGGCAATACTTGCAGTTTATCTACTTGGCCAACGTTTAAGCCTTTGTATTGTACAGGGCTCGATTCTACTAAGCCTTGCACATTATCGTAAACTACATAAAAGGTATTTTGACTGTTAAAAATATGTTTACCTTTTAAATATTGAAAACCAACAATAAAAACTATTAGTGATACTATGGCTAATAAGCCAACTTTAAATTCATTTGAAATTTTCATTGCTGAATATTATCTATTATTTGGTCAAAATTATCAAATAAATTATAGTACTACAATTATTTGTTACAAAAGGCGCAGAGTTATTAACATTGTTTATTTTTATTGTTATCATCTTTTTAGTGGCTTTGGTCTGTTTTTTATTTTTTTTGTAAGAAATATTCTAAATATAACAATTATTCACAAGCGTAATTTCGCATAATATTTATATAAAAAGTGTTTTTGAAAGAAAAAATTTGCTGGGTAACTGGCGCTGGTAGTGGCATTGGTGCTGCTTTAAGCGAACAATTGGTTAAGCATGGTGCTACTGTTATTTTAAGTGGAAGAAAAGTGGATAGCTTAGTTGCCGTACAGCAAAAGATTGATGCCGCTGAAAAAAATACAATTATTCAGGTTTTAGATTTAAGCGAAACCGATAATTTTGATGAAATAGTAAAAAACTTAAACAAGCAAACTGGCGGTATTGATTACTTAATTAACAATGCAGGCATTAGCCAACGCAGCAAAGCCATAGAAACTAGCGAAAATGTTTTACGAAAATTGATGGAAGTTAATTTTTTTGGTACGATTGCGCTTACGCAAGCGGTTTTAAAAAATATGATTCACCAAAAAAAAGGCCATATAACTTGTATTAGCAGTTTGGCTGGTAAGTTTGGTTATCCGAAAAGAGCAGGTTATTGTGCTTCAAAACATGCTTTGCAAGGTTATTTTGAAACACTACGCACCGAAATTGCTGATTACAATATTAAAGTTTTAATGGTAAGCCCAGGTTTAATTAATACCGAAATAAGTAAAAATGCACTTTTAGCCGATGGTAGTGTTTATGCTAAAATGGATGAAGGACAAGCCAAAGGAATGGCTGTAGAAAAGTGCGCTGTTAAAATTATAAAAGCTGTAAGGCTGGGTAAAAAGGATATAGTTATTGGCAATAAAGAATTACTGTTGTACTATATTAGGCGATTTTGTCAACCGCTATTTTTTTGGTTGGTGAATAGATTGCCAAGTAAATAATGCATACATTAAAAAATCGCCGGGCAAAAGCCACGGCGATTTATATCTAAACTACTATAAAAATAAATGTATTTCTTTTTTTAGAAAGTAGTACTTAAACCAAAACCAAAGTTCCACAATTGTTGTAAGTGTTTTGCTTTTTCCGGATCGTAATCTGAACTTGTTTCATCAAACAAAAAGTTAGTTTCTGGCTTAAATTGACGTAAGTTCCAATTAGCACTAACTGCTAAGTTTTTGAATAACAGAATACTAAAAGCATTATCCCAGTTAAATTCTACATTACCAACCGATGGTAACTCTACACCAGCAGCATCAATTGGAGTAATTTGTGTATATGGAGCAAAAACTCTTACTTGAGAAGTCCAACCTATATTGTTACCCAAAATTTTAAGTGTTCTTCCATAATCAGCTACTAATTTTAAACCAAATTCGCTTGCTAATGTACTACCATCTTTTAAACCAAATTCATTTCTCAAAGCTTGGTTTCTATTATACTTTTCTTTTTCATCAGGACTGGCATCTGTTCCAGGATCGTTTAGTTCTTTAACAATGTTACCTTTCCAAGTTAATGGGTGAAAAACTACTTTTAAAGGAATTAATTTGCCGTCCATTGTTTGTACTGGAGTCCAAGTTACACCTAAACCACCACTTATAGCAGCAGGGTTAGCAAAGTTACCTAAAGAAGATTGTACATCTAATAAGCCTGTTGCAGCTAACTCTGAGTTAATTCTATAACCAGGTAAAGATGAGAAGTACATTTTATCTAAAGTAGTACTAGTAACATCAGAAAAATTCAGATCTTTTAAGCTAGTCCAGTTAGATAAATAACCTAATTGTACGTTTAAACCGTTAAACCAGTAAAATTTGTCTTCGCTCATATTAGCGAATAAGTTTACACCAATATTTGTGGTTAAACCATTTGCAATTTCTTCGCCTGCTGCTTGCCAGTTACTAGCACCTGCCCCACTAAATGCAATATTACCATTACCACCAAACTTCCAGCCGGTGAAATCCATTGTTGCCAATGCTGCATCTAATTTGTCAATATCGCCTTGTAAAGTTTTAATTTCTTCAAGCTTAGTATCTTTGTCTGCTTGAATTTGTTCAGGTGTTAAATTTCCAACCTGAGCATTAACGCCTACTGTTATTACTGTAAAAAGAGTTAATAATGCTATAAATTTTTGTTTCATATTCATATTATTTTTGTTTATTATTTTTTATTGAATAAGCTCAAATAAGCTTTTAATTAGATGCTACTTTTTTAAAAGGTCACGAATTTCTCCTAATAAAACTTCGTTAGCTGGTGTTTCGGCTGCGGCTGCTTTTTTAATGTTATTAACACCTTTAATAAGCATAAATAAAACAAAAGCTACCATTAAAAATGCTAAAAAAGCATTTACAAAATTACCCCAGGCTAAAGCTACTCCACCTGCTTCTCTAAAGGCATCTAAACTCATACCAGCTTTTGCTGTTGCGGTTTCTTCTAAAGCAACATACAACTGGCTAAAATCGGGCAAGCCGGCTACCGATGAGACAATTGGCATAATTATATCATCCACTAATGATTTCATAACAGTACCAAATGCTGCACCAATTACAATACCTACGGCCATATCTACCATATTACCGCCTGCAACAAAATCTTTAAACTCTGATAACATTCCCATAAATTATTACTATTTTAATTTCCTTTAAAACTCTGGTTATGACGTATGTATATAAGTATGTCACATCTGTTTAGATGTACGGTTTGCAACAATGAAAGTTTAACAAACTAATCTACCTTAATAAATTTTAACATAGCTGCATTAAAGTTTGGCTGATTTACAATTCTAATAAAGTAAACACCATTTTGTAGAGTATTAATGTTAATTAATTGGTTTAAATTTAAATTTTCCATTTTCAAATTTCCATTCAAATCGTAAATAGAAATGGAGTTGTTTTTTAAGTTACTGTTTGTTATAATTTTAATATAATTTTTTGCCGGATTAGGCCAAATATTTATAGAAGCTAATTCTGGTTCGAAAAAATCAGTTATTATATTTTGGTTAATTTCTATTGGTTTACAAATATCTACACTACCAAAACAATTGTAGCCTGTTAAGCAAACGTTGTAAGTACCTAATAATTTGTACTGGTGCAATGTATTTAACTCCAAACTATACTCCCCATCACCAAAGCTCCATTTAATTGAATCTGCTTCACTTATTGCTGCTTCAAATAGATATTGACTACCTATATCGTGTTTTATTTCAAAAGATATTATTGGTTTTTTTTCATCAATGCATTGCTGTGTAATTACATTTTTATTTTCTATGGGTCTATTACTGCAAGTTTCAATATTTTTAAGTGGTGCATAATCTAATGAATATTTTTTTACTTTGTAAACTTGTGGATTTGCATCTAACCCCTGACCAATTATTCCTCTACTTGTGGTTAAATCATTTTCGGTACCTTCATCTGGGCTTTTATAAACCCAAACTACATCTCCATTTTCATCTATCTCTGAAAACCTGCCTTTTGTAGCTTCGCATATTAATATATTACCATTTGGTTGTACTTCTGCGCCCGACATTATGCGCGACAACATCCAATTATTATATATTTTACCTGTCCAAATATATTCGTAACTTGTTGGTTCAAAGGTGTTTTTTTCTAAAAAATCATAAACACCATCTCCATCAGGATCTATATTTAAAATTACGATGGCACTTTTGAGTACATTTTCCGTATAATAGCCAAACTCATTATTGAAAATCGAAATCATTCCACCAAACCTGCCATAATCATCAGGTATCCAACTTGGGTTATGTTGTCCAAATAATTTTTGTCTTCCTGCATTATAATTTCTTTCTTTACCCCATCTAAACAAAAAATCACCTCCATAACCATACTTACCGCCTGATGAAGTTGCTGCCATTTCGCTACTTGTTGTATGGTCTATAATATAAATTTCGTGGTCGGACCAGCAGCTTACAAGTAATTGATTTAAATTGCTATTATAATCAATACTATTGAAATGAACGTTAGATTCGATAACATTTATATCTAACCTTCTTGGTTGTTCTATAATTTTTTTATAATTGTTTTTTAATGAATCATAGTCTTGTACTAAATGATCCCATAAATGCCATTCCCAAACTACTTCTCCTGTTGTAATTCCAGTTCTCTTTATTTCAACTACCGACTCACTATTAAACGAATTTCCGTGAATGTTTTCTGGTTTTAATCCCGCATTTATAGCTTCTAAAATCGAATGTCTATCTTTAAGCAGCGACAAAACATTTCCATTTGGTAAAACATTAAAATCTGAATGCAAAGCGGCATAGCGATCTTCACCACAAAATTTCCAAAGCAAAGTATTATCCCAACTTCTATGCTCAAAACAGGCATCTTTTCTTACACCAGCGCCATCTTTATCAGAAAGTACTAATTTTATTATTGAGCCATCTTCTAATAAAGATGCAGAAGAATAATTGGAATGTGAATCAAACTCCCAATGATTTACTAAAGAGCCACAATTATCAACTAAAAAAACATTTTTTGAATGAAGGGGTGCATACAATACAACACCTTTACTAACTTTTTCATGCTCAATATAAAGTAAACCAACAGTATTGCTGGTATTAGATTGTTGTGCGAAGCCGATAGTTAAAAAACATAACGACACAACTAACAATAAATAAAATTTACGTAATAATGCTAACAAGCCTAAATTTATTAAAAAATATTATGTGCCCTTATGATACTCGCAAATATAACAAGCCTAAGCTTAAATTTTAGCTTAAAAGCGCATTATAATTACTTCCTTTTGTATGACACAGTTTCGTCTAAAAGTATCGCCTCTTGAAGAGCAAAATATATTTGATTAAAAGGCATATTTTTTAGCTTCTTTATTTCTACGCCTTTAATTTGTTTTCTGTTTTTAGTATTTAAAATGGTATGGGTTTTCGATAGTTCATTGCCTCTTGTAAATGCAAGCTCAACGCCTCCATTTTTTAATGGATTGGTATAACAAATCCAACTTTTTTTATAATAAAAGGGTATTTTAAATTTTAGTTTTGGGAAAAGACCAAACTCTTTGGTTAACCAATTATATAAATATAGCATTATGGCTTTTTGTTCTCCATCAAATTGATGTATTGCCTCTTCTACCACTTAACTTTATTTTAAGGTTGTACTACACCTAAATTATAATTAACAAAGTTATAGACAATACTAAATACAAAAATGTTTTGATCAACTGAACAACCATTTACCGTATAGGTTACGGTATGGTTACCAACTCCAGCAATTGATGGGTTAAAGGCGCTAAAAACTACTCCAGAACCACTAAAAGTGCCACCTGCCGGTGTACCACTTAATGTTATAGGCGAATTAGCAGAAGTTACAGCAGGTAAGCCACTTAAAGCTATTGCTTGATTGCTTCCACCAACAGTTAAGGTACTGTAGGTTTCAGCATCAGCTCCGTCATTTACAACTACGGTGTAAGTGCCAGGTGGTAGATTATTTAAATCTTCGGTTTGCACACCGTTTGACCAAAAAATATTGTAGTTACCTGTATCACCACCACTAACATTTAAATCAATTGTTCCATTTGCTTCTCCACAAGTAGCGTCGTTTACTACTGCATCTAAAATTATATCTTTTGAAGAACCCGAGTTAAAAACTTCTTTGGTATTAAAATCTTGTAAAAATGCAATAACATACACCTCCCCAGCCATAAAACTTGGATGGGTTAAATTATTAGTATTATAGCTATAAGAAAAACTATTAGTACCATTAAGTGCGGCTGGTGTAAAAGCATCTCCATTTTCATTGCTTAAAAATTGCCATAATGTATTATAATGTTCTGTTAAACTATTTTGTGCATTAAAATTAGTATGGGCTACCACAGCTGCTACAAAAAGTCTTAGGTCTCCAGTTGGTGTGGTATCAAAAGTTTTAACATTTACTGCTACTGATTTATTTGTTGAAGGGCCACTTTCTACAACTTCAATTCTTAACGCACTATTATCCCCGTAATTATTATCAATATTGTTTTGTGTTAGCAAAGTATTGGCACTTCCATTAATGGTTCCATACATTTTTGTTCTTGGTGTGCTATTTATATTGTAATAATTTTTCCGAGCATTATTATCGGTGGGATTAGCCTGATAAAATGGGCATTGGGGGTAAGGCACACTTGGATAGTAAGTTATTAAATGAACCGATTTTTTATTATTTAAATATGTATTTGTTGCTGGCGGATCGTAAGTTGTACATAAACTACACCAAGTATTGGTAAATAATTCTATAGGAATATATTTTTGAGTTGTTTGATTTTGAGCATTAAGAGCTACAAAAAAAGTGCTTGTTAATAATAAACTTAATCCAAAAATTTTCATAACCTCATTATTGTTTTTTTAAAGATAGAAAAAAAGGCTCAATATTTAAAATATTGAGCCTTTTGATATATTAATTACATTTAAAACTATTATTTTTTAATCAGTTTTAAGTATTCGTAAGCGTTATTGCTATAGGTTACTTTAACAATGTAAATGCCAGCAGGTTGATCTAAAATATCTAAATCTACTTTATTATTTACGTTTGTAAAATGCTGCTGAATTATTTCGCCATTAAGGTTGTGTATAACAATTGAATTTACTTCATTTTTGGTATCAAAGCCACTTAAAGCAAATGCATCTAAAGTTGGATTTGGATATATGCTTAATTCATTACCAATGGTTTCAATACCATAATTGTAATTGTGGTTAGTATTAATTGTTTTGCCAGCACCCTCGCAAGTAGCTATACCTGAGTAGGCACCTAAACAACCTTTAACATCCATCACATCAATATTGTAATTAGTACCATCTGCATAAGGGCCAAAGGTAACTTCCTCGTTTGCACTAACACTTGCGTAAATGGCTGTGCCATCTGTTACAGTAAGGTATGCTGCATTTGGGCTAATTGCACCAACACCGCCATTTAGGGTAAGGGTAATGTAGAAGGTATCATCATCACATTCTTCTGAAACAATAGTAACTGCAATTGGATCTAAGAAAATAGTATAAGCTCCATAAGGTGTCCAAACAGTACATTCGTGATCTAATTGTGGTATTCCGCTTGCATCTGGATAACCAGTAACAGCAGTAATATATAATGGTAAATTATGATGTACGCTACCAGGACTACCAAATACACCTGTAGTACTTGTTGCAATAATTGTTGATGTAGTCGGATCAAAAAATCCTCCTTCGTGCAATACAAAACCTATAACACTATTTTCGTCGTTAGTGTTAAAAGCTACACCATAATTTACCTCATCGCCATTGCAAACATAAGTTTGTGATGTTTGCATTAAGCCAGGTTCATTACCACACTCAAGCGGTTGCGGTTCATCACAATTATGGGTGTAATGAAATGTACCTGGGCTAGGAATGCAACTAACCGCATCTGTATAATATTCATAGTCAAAACCATCGCCTTTAGGGTTCTCAGAATCATAAACAGAAATCCAATCACCTATTGGTAAAATGTAATCTTCACAAACTGGTAAAACAGATGCTGTTGCGATACAACCATCTTCACTTGTTGAAATGGTGATGTATTGTTCAATTGTATTGGTATGTACTGTAATAGTTTCTGTATAGCTACCAGCTTCTGTTACTCCATCATTACAATAAGCAGTTAATGTAAAGTTTTCTTGTAAAGGAACACAATTAGCATTGGTTAATGTTAGAGTTGCTGCATATTGGCCATTACCAATAGATTGTAAGCTGCCTGTATAACCATTGCTTCCACTAATTGTAACTGTTTGATCGTTTGCTCCACTATCATCTAAACTTAAAATAAATTGAATCGGCTCACCTGTACAAACATCATTATTTACACTTAAACTGTTTGCGTTACTACAATTAGTTTCTGTACAATTTAAAGTATAATAAAGGCTACCTGTATTGTTAAAACAACCAATAGAATTTACTGTAGTACTAAAATATTCATAATCGAAAGTAGCTTTTGGATGGCTGCCATCATATACAGCTGTCCATTCTCCAATTGGATTAATGTAATCTTCACAACCTTCAACAACTTCTGCAGTTGCAGAGCAACCATCTTCACTTGCAATAATTTTAATAAACTGTTCTATTGTAGATGGATAAATAACAATGTCTTCGGTAAATGCACCTACTGATGTTTCATTATCATTACAATAAGCAATTATTGTATAAGTATTCATTAATGGAGCACAATCGTTATTAATCAAATTAAGCGTACCGTAATATTGACCATTGCCAACCGAACTCAAACTAATCAAATTACCATTTGGCTCTTTCAAATAAACAAATTGATCATTTGCATTACTGTCATTTAAGGTTAACATAAACTCTGCCACTTCGCCAGAGCACGCAAAATTTGTATTTACATCTGATGAGTATATTGGAGCGCATGTATTGCAATCAATTACTTCAATAAATATTTCAGTTAGTTCTTCACTTGCACAACCATCTGGACTAATGGCTTCAACCAAAAAGGTGTATGAACCTTCTTCGGTTGGAACTGGAATTAAAATTTCACTTCCATCGCCCATTAAAGTACTACCATCGCCACTATACCAATTATAGGTAAATGGGAAAATATTCTCTACACTTAAAGCGATAACTGATGCATTTGAGCATACTACCTGATCTGGATATGTTCCAACCGGAGGTTCTACTTTTGTTACTGTAATTATAATAGTAAATTCAGAAGTACAACCTGTCTCAGAAGTTACCGAATAGGTAATTGCTGCCTCGCTGCCTTCTACAGCTCCTGGTACAAACATATTATCTGATACGCCGTCTCCACTAAAGCTACCACCTGCATCACCAAGTAACAGGCTCATCAAGTCAATTGCATCATCATCAGCACATACACTTGAAACCATTTCGAAAGAAGCATCCGGAACATCATTTACAACAATTTCTCTAATTTGAACATTGTTACAAGCAGCTGCATCGTTTGCTATAAATGAAATTGTGTAAGTACCAGGGCCAGAAGCTGCATTAAACATACCTTGAGACGATACGCCTGAACCCATCCACTCTCCATCAACTCCTCCTATCAAAAAGTTATTTAAATCTAACTGTGCCGAACCGAAACATAAATTGCCTGGGCTATCCCAATACTGAGATGCTGCTCCATCAATTTCAACCATTAAAGTATAAATGTTCTCACACATACCGTTATTGACTGTATAGAATATTTTAACGGGACTGCTCATTTCTAAACCTTCTCCATTAAATATATACATTGTATTTCCATTTGCATCTAAGGTACTAAATACGCCAGGCCCCGACCATGCGCCCTTAGATTGATCTGCTACATAATCAATTAACATTAACGATTCGCCAAAACATACTTCTGTAACATTTGTGGTTAATTCGGCCTGTGGCAACGGTAAAATTTGGAATAATATAGGTACTGCTGCACTTTCGCAAGGCGCACCATAACCATTAGCTGCAAACTGCGTTACCCAAATTGTATAAACGCCAGGAGTGTTAATGTCAACTGTAAATCCTTCTGTTGAGCAAATAACACCACCGTAATCACAAGAGCTAATTAATTCTCCTGGTGAGCCATTATTATTTGAGTAAAAGTTAAATGCGCCGTCAGGAATTTTTATGCCACCCAATAAATCGCCAGCACAAGATGATGCAGGTTGTTGAATTTCTGGAGCTTCTAAAAATTCTGATGTAGTATTATAAATTAACTCACAAGTAGTAACATTGTTAGCTGCATCAGTAATAGTATAATTTTGTATGTAAGAAATGGACAATCCATTGGTCTCTACAAGTTCTGATACTTCAAAAGTAAAGGCAGAGGCATCATCACAACCTCCAACACCAAAATCGTTTATAGTTAACGGTGCTGGTGGTGAAATTGGTGCACACAAATTAATTACTGTTTCTGATGGGCAAGTAATAGTAATTTCGCCGCCAGCATAATCAGCTGGTGGGTTAACTGTTACTACTGAGCCTTCAACCGTACAAGTGCCATCTGTATATTGAACTAATAATTGATAATTGCCTGCCGTTAAGTTTGTAAATATACTTGATGTTTGCCAAGTTGCACCGCCGTTAATACTATATTGAACTGGGGCATCACCGCTTGCTGATGCAGTAATTATTCCATCAGGACTATCGCAATCTTTAATATCAATTACACTTATATTACCAATAACTGGTGCTGGCGTATTAATAACAACTTCACCGCCATCAACTGTACATATACCTTCTGTATTAGCTACAACAATAGTATAAGTACCTCCTGCTAAATCAGCAAATATACCAGAAGATTGATAAGAGGTGCCTCCGTCAATACTATATTCATAAGTACCACCGAAACTTGCTGATATTGTAATTGTACCATCATTTGCATCACAAGTAGTTACATCTGTTGCAGTAATGTTAATAGCATCAGCTGTGCAATCTGCACATCCGGCTGGAGTAGAAATAGTAGCTTCTACACCATTTACAGTACAAACACCATCGGTTGTTTGAACTGATATACTATATACATCAGGAATTAAATTTTCAAAAATATTTGAGCTTTGGTAAGATACGCCTCCATCAATACTGTAAATAGCATCTGAACCAACATTAGCTGTAATTGTAATTGCACCATCAGCACCTTCACAAGTAGAAGTATTAACAACATCAACACTTACATTATCTGCATTACAATCTAAACAAGCTGTAGGTTCTTCAATACTTGCAATTCCACCTTCAATAACACAATTGCCATTTAAAGTTTGAACTGTTACTGTATAATCGCCTGCGGATAAACCTGTAAAGTTGCCACTACTTTGGAAGTTTGCACCACCATCAATACTATAAGTAAATGTAGCATCTATTGATGTGCTTATTGTAATTGTTCCATCTGCGCCATCACAAATGTTCACAGCTGTTGCTGCAATTGTTATTGCATCTGCATTACAATTTGTACAAATTTCTGGTGCTCCAATTGTAATTTCTTGTGGATCTAATGAACAACTGCCTTCTGTATTTTGAACAACAACTGCATAAGTACCAGCTGCTAAGCCAGTAAAGTTGCTGTTGCTTTGGAAGGTAGCACCACCATCAATACTGTATTCTGCTGTACCAATTATAGTTGCAAAAATACTGATTGAACCATTTGATTCATCACAAGAAGTAGTGTTGCTTACATTAACGGTTACCAAATCATTAGTACACAATGCACAGCCAGTTAGCTCTGATAAAGTAACTGTTTCCGCTTCAATAGTACAAACACCGTTAACATCTTGAACTACTATGTTGTATATTCCTGCACCTAAGTTACTAAATGTATTTGCACTTTGGAAAGTTGCTCCACCATCAATACTATATTCTAATGTACCACCTATTGAAGCATTAATTGTTATTGAACCATCACTTTCGCCACAAGAAATAAATTCAGAAGTGGTTATCTCTATGGCATCTGCATTACAATCACCACAACCAGCTGGTTCTTCAATGGTAACTTGTCCAGCATCTAAAGTACAAAACGTATCAGTAGTTACTACTACATTATAAGTGTCGGCGGTTAAGTCTGTAAATGTGCCAATATTTTGGAAAGTTGTTCCACCATCAATACTATACGTTACATTACCTGCAATATTTGCAATTATACTTATGCTTCCATTTACGTTAGGTGCACAAGCTGTAGAGTTAGATGAATCAATGGAAATGTTATCTGTTGTACAATCTTCACCTGGGCAATTAGATGGGTCAGTAATTGTTACAGGATCAGCTATTAAGCTACATCCATTTGTACCAGAAATTTCAACGGTATAAATACCTTCACCAAGATCTGTAAATGTGCCATTGCCTGTTATACTTTCTCCATTAAGTATAAAGGTTATTGTACCTGCTATTGTAGAAGATACTGTAATTGTACCATTTGCATTAGGCGAACATAAAGTTGCATCAGTTGCACTTACAGTAACATTTGCTAAATCGCAAACCGCATCACTATCAACTTCAATTGAAGCAGGATCGTGATCATCTTCATCTGTTACAGGGTTTGCACTACCTGGCCCACCTGTTCCATCTCCATCTAATTGATTGTCTGAAGAACTATCTGGCAAACCACCAGCATCATTTGTATTGTTATTATCTGGTGTACTATCAACATCCGATAAACCTAATGCATTCTCAGCATTGCTAATTTCTGCATAGTTAACTAAGCTTGTACCAATAAATGATGCATCAATAGTTAATATAATCTCAACCGTTACACTTGCACCAACTGCCAGAAGACCACCAGTATAAGTAACCGGGCCAGTAGCAGGACCATTCCAGCCATTAACGTCATTTGTACTTAAGCTCATTCCAGCTGGTACATAATCTGTTATTTCTAATGATGTTGCATCAACATTACCTTGATTAAGTACGCTAATTGTAAAGGTAACATCATCACCCGGTGTATAAGGTCCAGCACTAACAATCTGCTTACTTAAAGCCAAATCAAATATATCCGGACAATCGGCCGGTTCACCTATTGCAAATGGCAATGAGTTTAACATACAACCAGGACCACTTGCTTCAATTGTATAAATACCAGGAGCTAAATCATCGAATACTCCGTTATCAACTATACTTTCACCGTTACTTAAAGTAAAGGTAAATGAACCTGGAATTGAAGTAAATACCGTTGCCGATCCATTATTAGTACCATCACATAAAGTAACATCACCTGCTATAACTTGTAAGTTTGCAGGAACACAATCATTTGGATTAGGTGGGCAAACTGCTGGCTGTCCAATTATGTAATTATCACTTGTTAACTCGCATCCATCTGGGCCACTTATTTCAATAAAATACATACCTATTGAAAGACCTGTAAATACGCCATTGTCAACTATAACTTCTCCTGTATTTAATGTAAATGTAACCGGACCAGGTATTGTTGTTGATACCGTAATATATCCATTCGCATTTTCATTACATTCTGTTGAGTTGGTAGGAATAATAGTTACAAAATCTAAACTGCAATCAGGGCAGTCAGAAGGCTCAGCTATTGTAATCGGATCGCTTTGCAACTCACATCCATCAGTTCCGCTGATTTCTATTGTGTAAGTACCAGGTTCTAAGTCAATAAATGATCCTCCATCTGTTAAGAATTGCCCATCACTTAATGTGAATGTTATTGGACCAAGTATTGTGGTAGAAACTTCAATACTTCCATTAGATAATGGTGCACAAGCTGTTGCATCAGTTGAAGTAATTGTGACATTTTCTAATGCACATTCGGCCACCGGAGGGCAACCGGTTGGTTCGCCAATTGTAATAGTTCCAGAGCTTAAGTCGCAACCTGGAGCAGAGATATCTATTGTATAATCTCCAGCTGGTAAACCGCTAAATGTGCCTCCGTTAGAAAGTGACTGACCATCACTTAATGTAAATACAACCGGACCTGATAGTGTGGTAGAAACTGTAATTGAGCCATCGCTATTGGGCGCACATAAACCTGAATCTGCAAAGTCAATAGTAACATTATCTAAAATACAGTCTTGTGGGCCACCCGGGCAATCACCTGGTTCGCCAATTGTTATTGGATCACTAGTTAATGTACAATTTTGACCCGCACTTATTTCTACCGTGTAAGTACCAGCAGGTAAATTGCCAAATGTACCAGCATCGGTTATATCAACTCCATTTATAGTAAAGGTTACCGAACTTGGAAATGAATTATCTACCGTAATATTTCCATCACCATCAGCGCCGCATAAAGTTGAATTAGCAAAATCAATGATAACATTATCTAAAGTACAATCAGCAGGATCAATACAATCGGCAGGTTCTCCTATTGTTATTGGATCGCTTGTTAGTGTACAGTTTGAACCTGCATTTATTTCTACTGTGTAAGTACCTGCTGATAAATCAGTAAATGTTCCTGCATCAATAACATCTACTCCGTTTAAAGTAAAGGTTACTGGACTTGGAATTGTTGTTGATACCGTTATCGTTCCGTCGCCTGTTGAATCGCAAATAGTTGAGTCAGTTGAGGTTATTGTTACATTATCTAAAGTACAAACCTCTGGATCAACACAGTCATCAAGTTGAGATAAAATAATTTGATCGCTGGTAAGTGTACAGTTTACTCCTGTAGTAATTTCAATAGTATAAATACCATCTGGCAAACCACTAAATATGCCACCATCTATTATCGTTTGTCCATCACTTAAAGTGAATGTTACCGGACTTGGAATTGTTGTAGATACTGTTATTGTACCATCAGCATCTGGCGCACACGAATTAGAATCAGTAAAGTCAATCGTTACATTTGCTAAGTCACAAGCAGCATTTGTATCTTCCTCTACTTCAATTGAAGCCGGATCGTGATCATCTTCATCTGTTGCGGGATCGCTTCCGCCCGGTGTGCCTGTTCCATCGCCACCAGTTGTATTATCTGCTGGCGAATCTGGTGCACCGTCTGCATCATTATTATTGTCATTATCTGGTGTACTGTCTACATCTGAAAGTCCTTGTGCATTGTCATCCTCACTAATTTCCGCGTAGTTTACTAATGTTCCTGTAAACGTTGCATCTATAGTTAATACAATATCAATAGTGGTTGATGCACCAGCCGCTAATGCGCCACTAGTTACGGTTACCGGACCTGTTGCCGAACCAGTCCATCCATTGGTATCATTACTACTCAAAGTTAAACCAGTTGGTATGTAATCTGTTACTTCATAAGATGTAGCATCGACATTACCTTGGTTGGTTACAGTAATAGTAAAAGTTACATCATCACCTGAAACATAAGGCCCTGCGCTGCTTAACTCTTTTATTAAGGCTAAATCAAATACATCGCCGCCACCAATATCATCTGAACAAGTTGCTGGTGCAGTTACTGTTATACTTGCTGTACACATTGCATCATCGGCATCTGTAAAAGTAATAATTACATCACCACCAGAAATAGCATAAGGGCCATAGCTTAAAGTGCTTCCATAAGCTACTCCGCTATTACCTGCATCATCATTAAAAGTATTAGATGCGCCACTATTACTGCCCATTACAGTTATATCAAAAGTGTATGTATCATCGCCTGTATCGGCTGTGCCTTGGTTATCACATACTATATTAACAGCTGCTTCTGGTAAGATTTCGCAATCGCCGCCACCAATATCATCTGAACAAGTTGCCGGGGCGATTACGGTAATACTGCTCGTACAAGCTGCATCATCTGCATCTGTAAAAGTAATAATTACATCACCACCAGAAATAGCATAAGGGCCATAGCTTAAAGTGCTTCCATAAGCTACTCCGCTGTTACCTGCATCATCATTAAAAGTATTAGATGCGCCATTATTGCTACCCATTACTGTTATATCAAAAGTATAGGTATCATCGCCTGTATCGGCTGTGCCTTGGTTATCACATACTATATTAACAGCTGCTTCTGGTAAGATTTCGCAATCGCCGCCACCAATATCATCTGAACAAGTTGCCGGGGCGGTTACGGTAATACTGCTCGTACAAGCTGCATCATCTGCATCTGTAAAAGTAATAATTACATCACCACCAGAAATAGCATAAGGACCATAGCTTAAAGTGCTTCCATAAGCTACTCCGCTGTTTCCAGTATCATCATTAAAAGTATTAGATGCGCCACTATTACTGCCCATTACAGTTATATCAAAAGTATATGTATCATCGCCTGCATCGGCTGTGCCTTGGTTATCACATATTATGTTTACAGCTGCTTCTGGTAAGATTTCGCAATCGCCACCACCAATATCATCTGAACAAGTTGCTGGTGCGGTTACTGTTATACTCGCTGTACACATTGTATCATCAGCATCTGTAAAAGTAATGGTAATGCCGCCACCTGATATTGGGTATGGCCCATAGCTTAAAGTGCTGTCATAAGCTACACCGCTATTTCCGGCATCATCATTAAAAGTATTAGATGCGCTGCTGTTGCTGCCCATTACAGTTATATCGAAAGTATAGGTATCATCGGCTGCATCGGCTGTTCCTTGATTATCACATACTATGTTTACTGCTGCTTCTGGTAAAATTTCGCAAGCTGCCATATCTTGTTCAACATTAATTAATGCCGGATCATGATCATCTTCATCTGTTGCCGGATCGCCACCGCCTGGTGTTCCTGTACCATCACCGCCTGTTGTATTATCGGCTGGAGAGTTTGGATCGCCATCTGCATCATTTGTATTATCTCCATCTGGCGTACTGTCAGTATCTGGTAACATCTGTGCATTATCATCATCACTTATCTCTGCATAGTTTACTAATTCTGTGCCTGTAAATGAAGCATCTATAGTTAATGTAATATCAATTGTTGTTGTTGCACCAGCAGCTAAAGTTGTGCCCATTACTGTTACCGGACCTGTAGCTGGGCCTGCCCAACCATTTGTATCATTTGTACTTAAAGTCATACCAGCCGGGATGTAATCGGTTAACTCAAAAGAAGTGGCATCAACAGTTCCCTGATTGGTTACGGTTATAGTAAAGGTAACATCATCACCCGGACTAAATGGTCCGGCGCTTGTTAATTCTTTAATTAATGCCAAATCAAATACATCGCCACCTCCGCCAGGGCAATCAACAGGCTCACCTATTATAACAGGTTCGGAAGTTAATGTACAACTATCACCCGCCATAATTTCAATGGTATATGTACCAGCTGGTAAATCTGCAAATGTTCCAGCATCTGTAATTACCTGACCATCACTTAAAGTAAAAGTTACAGGGCTTGGGATTGTTGTTGATACCGTGATCGTTCCATCTCCTTCCGGATCACATAAAATTGAATCTGTAAAGTCTATGCCTACATTGTCGAGACTACACTCTGCTCCTCCATCTTGTTCAACATCAATTAATGCCGGATCATGATCATCTTCATCTGTTGCCGGATCACCACCGCCTGGTGTTCCTGTACCATCACCGCCTGTTGTATTATCGGCTGGAGAGTTTGGATCGCCATCTGCATCATTTGTATTATCTCCATCTGGCGTACTGTCAGTATCTGGTAACATCTGTGCATTATCATCATCACTTATCTCTGCATAGTTTACTAATTCTGTGCCTGTAAATGAAGCATCTATAGTTAATGTAATATCAATTGTTGTTGTTGCACCAGCAGCTAAAGTTGTGCCCATTACTGTTACCGGACCTGTAGCTGGGCCTGCCCAACCATTTGTATCATTTGTACTTAAAGTCATACCAGCCGGGATGTAATCGGTTAACTCAAAAGAAGTGGCATCAATAGTTCCCTGATTGGTTACGGTTATAGTAAAGGTAACATCATCACCCGGACTAAATGGTCCGGCGCTTGTTAATTCTTTAATTAATGCCAAATCAAATACATCGCCGCCTCCGCCAGGGCAATCAACAGGCTCACCTATTATAACAGGTTCGGAAGTTAATGTACAACTATCACCCGCCATAATTTCAATGGTATATGTACCAGCTGGCAAATCGGCAAATGTTCCTGCATCGGTTACTACCTGACCATCACTTAAAGTAAAAGTTACCGGACTTGGCGTAATGGTGGTTGAAACGGTTATTGTTCCATCACCTTCTGGTGCGCATAAAGTGGATTCCGTAAATTCAATAGTTACATTAGCTAAATCACAAGCTGTTGGATCGCAGGCTACTGGTTCTCCAATAACTATCGGATCTGTAGTTAAGGTGCAATCTGGGCCCGCTGTTATTTCGATAGTATAAGTACCCGCTGGTAAATCTGCAAAAGTACCAGCATCTGTTATAACATCTCCATTACTTAAGGTAAAAGTTACAGGGCTTGCAATTGTTGTTGATACTGTTATTGTTCCATCACCATCAGGATCACATAAAGTTGAATCTGTAAAATCAATTATTACGTTCGCTAAATCGCAAGCAGTTGAGTCGCAAGCAACAACCGTAATTGGACCTAATATAATAGATGAACATTCTGGCGCATCTGTAACAGCAATATAATAATCACCAGGTGCTAAACCTGAAAAATCAGGAGTTATTAATGAATCGGCCACAGTTGCTGTTGCAATAGCATCGCTGGCATCCATGTTAAAACCAATAGTAACTGTATAATCTGGTATACCACCATAAAGTGAAATAATATCTAATTCACCGCAGGCAGGAGATATTGCATCTGCTACAATTTCATCACAAGGGATATTAACATCAATTGTTGCTAAGCAAGGTTCTGATGTAAATACTAAGCTCCAATCTTCTAAAGTAGCACCTAAGCCAAGTCCGTCAGTAACGCAAAGTGTCCAGGTTCCATTCGGGTCTTCACCATTGAAGCCAGCTAAAGTACCGCTGTTAGGACTAAAAGTACCGCCAAAAGGTGGTGTCCCAATTCCAATTCCCGGTTGTCCATCCTGGAAGCAAGGTTCTGCATCCGTGCCTAATTGACCACCAAATAAATCCATTAATATAACACTTGTTCCAGCAGGTGAAGTCAATGTAACGTTTAAGCCTGAAACATCTCCACCAGCAACATCAAAACAAGCAAAATCTAAAATTGCACCATTTGGTAAACCAAGCACCGTTGTGTAACCAGAAACAGGAATGTCAAAACAAGTTTGTCCCGTAACTGTTCCATCTGCAGGAACATCGGCCCAGGTTTGGCCACCTGGTGGTAATGGCGTGTTATCATTAACGGTTACGGTATAATCTCCGCAAGGTAAATTATCAAAAGTAAACATAGCCAGATCATTAACTGCGCCTACCATATTTGTATCTGGATCAATTGTAAACGTAAAGTCAATTCCATTTGCACCGGCATAACCACCAGATGCATTTATTGTTGCACTATTACAAGTTAAATCGGCAGTTAGATCAACTAAGTCTGGAACGTTAATTATAAAATCTGCAGTTGTACTACAACCCCATAAATCAAATACTTCTAAAGTACAAGTATATTGACCTGGCCCTGCGGTAGCCATAAATGGGAAACCATCAATTTCGTTATTAGTTGAAGGTACAACACCTGTTCCGCTTCCATCGTCGCATGTCCATTCGTATTCTGATATGATATTTTCAATTTCGAAACACTCTAATACTGGAGTTTCGTAAGTGAATGATTCGTTATTATCTGGAATTGGTGCATTAAAATCTGGTGAGGAAAATACTGTTTGGCAAGTTCCACCTGTAATGGTTACCTCAAAGGAATTGAATTGACCACTATCACCGCCTACTATATCAGTAACAATCATAGCCCAAGGGCCAGCATTAGCATCAACACCCACTATCGAGCCAAATACTGATGCACCTCCGGTTGGTTGCCATACGCTGCCTGATGTTGGAGCTGTTCCATTATTCCAATCCAAAACTGGTGCATTTGGATCGTTTGTAAAACAAAAATCAAATACATTATTTGGTGTATCTGTATTAATAGGACAACATTCAGCTGTTACCAAAGGAATAATTGTTCCATCAGGTGCAACTAATTCAAAACTTAAATCTGAAATGAAGGTATGATCGAATTCCATACAAACTGTAATAATTGAAGCATCGTCAATTGGACATAAAGGCAAAGCACCTCCACAATATTCTTTACAGAAATCCGGGCCAGGTAAAGCATCGGCATTAATATTAAATTCACCTTCGTTACAAAGCCAAATTTCTGTATCACCACCATTGTTTAAGTTAATGGTTGGATCGGTATCTATAAATATTTTTGCTTCAAATGTTGCCTGACATCCTAAGGAATCGGTTACAACTACCTGATAAGTTCCAGTCTCTAACATATCTATACTTTCACCCGTGGCAAAAGGAGGAACATTGTAGTTGCAATTTTCAGTTAGTTCAAACCATTCAAACATATAAGGTGGTGTGCCACCCATACCCATTACTTCTGCATCTAAACAGCCTAAATCGCCTTCGCAATACACAAACACTTCTGGTAGGTCTGCTAAAGTTCCATCTGGATAGTTGCCTTCTACAATAAAACTGTCTATTGGCATTCCACAACCAAAAATTTCAACGGCAAAATCAGGGCAATTCATAATATCGTTGCACTCCATTGGTTGCTCAATGGTTATAGGATCTGTTGTTAAGTCACAACCGTCAGTTGTTGTAATTTGTATGGTGTAAGTACCCGCAGGTAAATCTGTAAAAGTACCTGAGTCTGTAATAACATCACCATTACTTAAGGTAATGGTTACCGGTGTAGGTTGAATATTTGCTGTAACGGTTATTGTTCCATCACCATCTGGTGCGCACAATGTAGAGGCTGTAAATTCAATGGTTACATTTGCTAAATCACATTCTGTATCATCGCAATCTAAAACAGTAACGGGCCCTAAAATAGTAGCCAAACAACCATTTGCATCCGTAATTTGAATATAGTAATCACCACCAGTTAAGCCTGTAAATTCAGGTGCAGCTGAGGCATCTGTAAAAGTACCGGTTGCTAAGGCATCACTTGCATCGGGTTGTAAACCGATAGTTATGATATAGTCAGCAGTTCCACCTGTAATTGAAGTGACATCTAATTCACCACATGCCATTGATTCAACTGCTGCAATTATTTCGTCTCCAACAGTAATCACCACAGTTTCAGTAGAAGAGCATCCTAAACAATCAAATACTGTTAAAGTATAAGTTGTGGTGGCACCTGATGCCGGACAAACATTTATTGGTGGTAATACTTCCAAATCCATACCTAAGTTGCCAATTGGTAAAACGCCAGAATCGAAACCATCATCGCCAGTCCATTGATAGGTAGCGGTACAGTTTTCATACTGATCACATTCAATTGGTTCTGTTTCTATTGTTGTTGGTACGAAATCAATAATGTCTTGATTAATATCTACCGCTACACTAAGTTCACAACCCGTGTCAGCAAGAATATCTAAGGTAAAGCTATTAAAGAATCCTTCCTGGCCTGCAAGATCATCTAAAATGATCACCTGCCATGTTCCACTATTTATATCAATGCCGTTGAAAGCAGAGAAAGCACCTTGTCCACCCATTGGAAACCAGTTGCCAGAAACGCCAATACCGATAACAGCTGCATCAGCCGTTCCGCTTGGATAATTATTCCAATCTAAAGCATCTAAACCACCGCCTGGTAAAATACCGCCGCCAACACTTGCATCATTTGTAAAACAAAGCATACCATCCTGATCTGAATTTGGGAAAGCAGCAGAAGAAACTAAGACTACTTGTGTTCCATCAGGAGCTTCTAATATTAAATTTAAATCAGATATCCAAGGATAGGTAAAATCGAAACAAACGGTAAATATGGTATTATCATCTACAGGGCAGACAGGTAATTCACCTTCACAATATTCTAAGCAAATACCGGGGCCAACTGTTGAAGTTCCTTCCAAATCTATACATTCGTTAGCACAGATTAATGTATCTGCCGTTGTGGTTAATATTGGTGGTACATCTATAAAAACTTTCACCTCATGTTCTGCTGTACATCCATCGGCATCGGTAATTACAACTGTATAATTTCCTGTGCCTAAGCCAGTAGCTTCTTGTGTAGTAGCAATCGGCATACTCAAATCGTAAGTACATTCGTCACTTAATTCAAACCATTCATAAGTATAAGGCGCAGTACCGCCAACAGGTACACCACTTAAGCAACCCGGCTCACAGAAAATATAAATATCTGGTAATGTGTCTAAAACATCCATTGGATAAACCCCTAATAAATCTTCTAATATTTCTGTAGGAGTTGGTCCATTTGGGCAAGCTTCTACCTCTGCCATTAAATCACATTCATCATCGCAAGGTGCTACTGTAACAGGACCAATTACTACCAAACAACCATCTGCATCAACTAATTCTATATAGTAATCTCCGCCTGCTAAGCCAGTAAATTCTGGCATTGCCGAAGCGTCCGTTACTGTAACAGTAGCTATCGCATCACTTGCATCTGGCATTGTACCAATTGTTATAATATAGTCAGCATTGCCTCCAGTTATGGAAGTAATATCTAATTCACCACAAGCCATAGATTCTGCTTCTACTGCAATTGGGTCGCAAGGAATATTTATATCAATAGTTGCCAAGCAAGGCTCTGAGGTAAATATTAAACTCCAACCTTCTAAAGTTGCAATTCCAGTTCCAAATACATCGGTTACGCAAAGTGTCCACGTTCCATTCGGATCTTCCCCATCAAAATCACCTAAAGCGCCACTAAATGGGCTAAACGATCCGCTAAAAGGTGGAGTACCATTACCTATGCCTGGTTGACCATCTTGCAAACAAGGTGTTGCAACCGGACCAAATTGACCGCCAAATGCATCTATTAAAGTAATCATTGTTCCTGCTGGTGAGGTTAACGTTGCATTTAATATTTCAACACCCGCTGGTGAGATAAGACCTAAACATGCAAAATCTAAAATTGCACCATTAGGTAACCCTAATACCGTTGTATAACCAGAAACTGGTATATCAAAACAAGTTTGACCATTTATTGTTCCATTGGCTGGGGCGTCTGCCCAAGTTTGACCACCTGGTGGTGCTGGGGTATTGTCGTTAATGGTTACGGTATAATCACCACAAGGTAAATTGTCAAAAGTTATCATAGCTGGGTCATCAATTGCACCTGCCATATTTGGATCGGGATTAATAGTAAAGGTATAGTCTACTCCGTTAGTACCTGCATATCCACCAGTTGCATTAACGGTTAAACTATTACAGGTAACTTCAGAAGTTGTTTCTACACATTCGGGAACGTTAATAATAAAGTCGGCTGTTGTGCTGCAACCCCAAACATCAAATACTTCTAATGTACAAGTATATGTACCCGGATCTGTTCCAACAAAAGGTAATCCATCAATTTCATTATTGGTTGATGGGATAACTCCTGTACCCGTTCCGTCGCTACAAGTCCAAGAGTATTCTGATATGATGTTTTCTATATTGAAACACTCTAATACAGGTGTTTCGTAAGTAAATGATTCTTGATTATCTGGTATTGGTGCATCAAAATCTGGTGAGGAAAATACGGTTTCGCAAGATCCACCAGTAATAGTTACTTCAAATGAATTGAAAGTACCACTATCACCGCCTACTATATCAGTTACAATCATAGCCCAAGGACCAGCGTTAGCATCAACACCCACTATTGGGCCAAATACAGATCCGCCTCCGGTTGGTTGCCATACGCTGCCTGATGTAGGAGCTATTCCATTATTCCAATCCAAAATCGGTGCATTCGGATCGTTTGTAAAACAAAAATTAAATACATTATTTGGTGTATCCGTATTAATAGGACAGCAAACAGCTGTTACTAAAGGAATAATGGTTCCATCGGGGGCTACTAATTCAAAACTTAAATCGGAAATAAAGGTATGATCAAACTCCAAACAAACCGTAATGATAGAGGCTGCATCAATTGGACATTGTGGCAATTCGCCTCCGCAATATTCTTTACAGAAATCTGGCCCTGGTAAAGCTGCTGCTGGAATAGTAAATTCACCTTCTTTACAAATCCAAATTTCAGTATCGCCACCATTATTAAGGTTTATGGTTGGATCAGTATTAATAAATATTTTAGCTTCAAACGTAGCTACACAACCTGATGCATCTGTAATAACCACTTGGTAGGTGCCTGTTTGTAGGTCAGCTAAATTAGCATCTGTACCAACTGCTTGGCCGCTGTAATCGCAATTTTCTGTTAGTTCAAACCATTCATAAGTATACGGTGCATTTCCACCCATTGGTGCGGCATCTAAACAACCAAGATCGCCTTCGCAATACACAAACACTTCTGGTAGAGGGGCAATTGTTCCATCTGGATAGTTACCATCTACTATAAAATTATCTACGAAATTGCCACAGCCTGTAATTGTTGCATCAAAGTCTTCACAAGGTTCGGTACAAGGGGTAACTGTTATAGGGCCAAAATCGAAAGTACAACCTTTAGAATCTGTTATTAATATGAAATAATCGTCTGCTGGTAAATCCATAAATTCTGGTGTTACCGAGGCATCGGGTGAAGGCCCTGCTGTAAATAAGGCATCAGTTGCGCCGGGCAAAATACCAATAGTTATTGTATAATTTGGCACACCGCCTGCAATTGAGGTGATATCTAACTCCCCACATTCACCGGGTTCTGCGGTGGCCACTATTTCTTCTGGCACTTCAATTACTACTTCTTCGGTTGAAACACAACCTAAGCAATCCATAACTGTTAACGTGTAGGTTGTTATTGAGCCCACGGGTGGGCAAACATTTAATGGAGGGAAGGTTTCGGTAACTATGTCTACATCGCCTAATAGTAAAACGCCTGAGTCAAATCCGTCATCACCAGTCCATTGGTAAGATGCTGTACAGTTTTCGTATTCTTCACATTCAATGGGTTCTGTTTCAATAGTTGTTGGTATAAAATCAATAATATCTTGGTTAATATCTACGGCTATACTAAGCCCACAATCGGGGTTGGTAATATCTAAGGTAAAGCTGTTAAAAAATCCTTCTTCACCTTCAAGATCATCTAAAATAATTACTTGCCAAGTGCCGCTGTTGATATCAATACCATTAAAAGCAGAGAAGGCACCTTGACCGCCCATTGGAAACCAGTTGCCAGAAACGCCTATACCGAGACCGGCTGCATCTGCCGTTCCACTTGGGTAGTTATTCCAATCTAAAGCATCTAAAGCACCGCCGGGTAAAATTCCATTTCCTGCATTGGCATCATTGGTAAAACACATCATACCATCATCATCTGCATTGGGGAATGCTGCGGAAGAAACCAAGACTACTTGTGTGCCGTTGGGTGCTTCTAAAATTAGGTTTAAATCAGAAATCCAAGGATAGGTAAAATCGAAACAAACGGTAAATATGGTATTATCATCTACCGGGCATACGGGTAATTCGCCTGCACAATATTCTAAACAAATGCCTGGCCCTACGGTTGAGGTAGCTTCTAAATCAAAACATTCGCCAGGGCAAATACATGCATCATCTGAAGCTGTTAGTTCTGGCGGTGTGTCTACAAATACTTTAGCTTCAAAAGAGGCTGTACATCCGTTTGCATCAGTTACAACAACGGTGTAAGTTCCGGTGCCTAAGCCAGTAGCATCTTGTGTTGTTGCAATTGGCGCATCAAAGTCGTAACTGCATTCGTCGCTCAATTCAAACCACTCGTAGGTGTAGGGCGCCGTTCCACCAACTCCAACACCATTTAAACAACCTGGTTCACAAAAAATGTATATATCTGGTAAGATGCCTAACATATCCATTGGGTAAGTTCCTTCTAAACCTGTTAATACCTCGGTAGGCATTGGCCCGTTTGGGCAAGCTTCTATGGTTGCCGTTGGTGTATCGCCTACTGTAAAACACACGTTGGTAATTGCTATACAATTAGATGGTTGTGTAATGGTATTTATATCTCCGCTTGAATAATCAGGTGCTCCGGTGGCTGTTAGATAGTTAATACCATACACACAGTAATCGCCTACTGCTGCCGGAATAAATGTACCATTATTTTGTGGGCCAGTTATAATTGCGCCTGCTGCATCGGTTAATACATAATCGTAGCCGTATTCTGGTGTTGGTGCTTCTGTACCATCTACAGTAGTGCTTATTTCTTCGCCGAGACATACATTATCTATAGGTGCAAGCATTCCTGCTGCTGCATCGCAACAAGAAAATAAGAAAGTTTGATCACAAGTTGATTCATTACCACATTCATCTGTTATGGTGTAGGTACGAACTACCATACCTTGATTAGCCATACCCGGACAAGGGGTTAAAGCATCTGCTACGGTTAATGTTGGCGTGCTACAATCATCGGTTGCTGTTCCACCTAAGGCAATAAATGCATCAACATCTGCTGCTGCTACTGGCACATCGGTTTCAAGCGAATATATTGTTGGATCATCTGGCGGACAGGTGATTGATGGTGGTGTGGTATCGGGTGCTATTGTTATAGTTTGTGTATAAGTTGTTTCATTATTACAATCGTCGGTTGCCGTCCAAGTTCTTGTAATAATTCGTGAATTTGGACAAACACCCATGTCATCTACTTCATCTAATACAACTACTTGAGGATCGGTACAATCATCGGTAGCTGTAATTGTTGGGGCTGCCGGAATTGCGTCTGCACAAGTCAAGTTTTCATCGGCAGGCATATCACTTAATGCTGGAGGCGTGGTATCGGGTGCAACTGTAATTGTTTGCGTATAAGTAACTTCGTTTAGGCAAGCATCTGTTGAAGTCCAAGTTCGTGTAATAATTCGTGGATTTGGACAAACGCCCATGTCATCTGTTTCTACAAAAACTACATCAATTGGATCTATACAATCATCAGTAGCCGTAACTGTTGCCGCTGGTGGAATTGCATCTGCGCAAGTTAAATTTAAATCGGCAGGCATTTCGCTTAATACCGGCGCTGTATCGTCGGGTGGAATATTGATTACTTGTGTGTAGGTGGTTACATTGCCACAATCGTCAGTTGCCGTCCAAGTACGCATTATAACGGTAGCATCGGGGCAAACACCTTCATTGGTTTCTTCAAAAACTACGGCTTGCGGTTGGGTACAATCGTCGGTTGCGGTAACGTCTGGAACTGGTGGTATTGGTTGACCGCAAACCAAATCTATATTTGGGGGCATTTCGCTTAATGCCGGAGGTGTGGTATCGGGTGCTACCGTAATGGTTTGTGTGTAGGTGGTTTCATTCATACAATCGTCAGTTGCTGTCCATGTTCTGGTAATTACTCTTGGTTCTGGACAAACGCCCATATCATCTGTTTCATCTAAAACAACAACAACTGGATCAGTACAATCATCCATAGCTGTAATTGCGTCTGCTGGTGGAATGGCATCGGTACAAGTTAAAGCCAAATCAGCTGGCATATCGCTTAATGTTGGAGGTGTTGTATCTGGTGCTATGGTGATGGTTTGTGTATAAGTGGTTTCATTCATACAATCATCGGTTGCCGTCCAAGTTCGAGTAATTACTCTGTCTGCTGGACAATCTCCTTCATCTGTTTCTACAAAAATTACTACTTGAGGATCGGTACAATTATCAATTGCAGTAACATCTGCTGCTGGCGGAATTACATCTGAACAAACCAAATTTAAATCTTCTGGCATTTCGCTTAAAACAGGAGGTGTGGTATCTGGTGTTACTGTAATTACTTGATCGAAAGTAACCATATTCATACAAGCGTCTGTTACTGTCCAAGTTCGGGTAATAGTTCTTGTATCTGGACAAGTTAGCATATTATCTACTTCTTCAAAAATAACTTCAACAGGTACGGTGCAATTATCGGTGGCCGTAATTGTTGGTGGGGCTGGAATTGGATCGGTACAAGTTAAAACCAAATCGGCTGGTTCATCTTGATCGAAAACTGGAGGCTCTCCATCGGCCGGTAGCGTGATGGTTTGTGTGTAAGTTGTTTCATTACCGCAATCGTCGGTGGCTGTCCAAGTTCTGGTGGTAACGGTTGGTTCGGGACACACCCCAATGGTTTCTTCTACAAAAATTACTGCTTGCGGGTCGGTGCAATTATCTGTAGCGGTAACATCCGGTACGGGAGGTACGGGTTCGCCACATGCTAAGTTTACGTCGGCTGGCATTTCGCTTAAAACTGGTGCTTCTGTATCGGGTGCAATGGTGATGGTTTGAGTATAAGCAGTTTCATTCATACATTCATCAATTGCTGTCCAAGTTCTTGTAATAATTCTTGGTTCGGGGCAAACGCCCATATCGTCTACTTCATCGAACGTAATAGAAGCCAATCCGCTACACTCGTCATCGCCCATTACGGGGGTTATTGGTGGAATAGGATCTGTACAAATTAAGTTAACATCGGCAGGCATTTCGCTTAAAGTTGGTGGTGTTGTGTCTGGAAGTATAGTGATAACTTGATTAAAAGTTACTGAGTTCATGCAGTCATCGGTTGCTGTCCAGGTGTAGGTAATAGTTTGAGTAGCTGGGCAAGTCATCATGTCATCTACCACATCTAAAACAACTATTACTGGTGAAGTACAATCATCAGTTGCTGTAATTGTTGGTGGGTCTGGTATAGGTGCTCCACAAACCAATTCTATATCAGCTGGTTCGTCTTGATCGAAAACTGGGGGTGTTACATCTGGGTCGAAAGTAAAGGTTTGTTCACAAGTAGCTGGGTTACCACACTCATCCATTATTGTATACGTTCTGGTAACCACACGTTCATCACCCATACAGAAATCGGTTATTGGATCAGGATTATCTACAAAAGAAATAGCTGTTAATGGTGGAAAACAATTATCGCTAGCCGTACCGCCTAAAGCTATAAAGGCATCAACATCAGCTGCACCTGGTGGCAATGCTTCACCACAAACTAAACCGGTTACCGCTGGTGGGCAAGTTATTACAGGTGGATCAGTGTCATTAACCGCAGCAGTTGCCGTACACGTAGAAGTCATTGCGCCAGAAGTAACGGTAAAGTTAACTACTACTTCGCCACAAGGTGGTATTGGGTCACCTGCATAATCGTTGGTTACTACTGGTGTAGCACAATCGGTAACACCTGCTGCTGCACCATTTAATAAATCTTCTTGAGCAGCTACCCAAGCTGCAATTGCTGCTGCATAATCGGTTGCACATAATTCTAAATCTTCGGGTGTACAAACGGCAACTGTTACTGGTAAACCTACCGCATTACAAAATTCACACTCTCCACCAGAAACCCAAGTTGGGGTAAAAGTAACGGTTGTGCATTCACCTGGAGCAGGAGCAACTACTAAGAAATCATCATCGTTACCACCATCGTCTCGTGTCCAAACTAAAGTGCCATCGCCTGTATAAGGAATGTCTGTTGGTGCACCACCTTCTGCTGGATTACATTCAACTACATCGGCTACTAAAGTAAAGGTATAATCGCCACAAGCTAAAGCTAAATCGGCACATTCGTTTGCTATTAATGGGGTTACTACTTCAACTTGTTTGGTGGTAGTGGTATTACAGTTTGGGCAATTGGCGTTTGTAATTTCATAAGTAATATCGTATATACCGCAAGCTGCACAAGCATCTGCATTTACAGTTGCTGTTGCATCATCGCAATTAGTCCCTGCAATTGTTGGTGGCATGCATATTTGCCCACCCCAAGTAAAAGCAAAACCTTGCGAAACTGCTAAAGGATTTTCTATTGTTGTTGCTGCACCCGTATTAACACCAGTTGGCACCCATTGAACGCCAGGGTTAGCTAAATTTTGCATACCACACATATCTGAACAATTCACTCTTTCAGGAGCTGCAAAATCTGAAGTAGGATATAAAACATCTACTTGATAGGTTACGTTTATGTCAATAAAACCATCTTCTGCTGCACAATTAGAATTTTCGAAAGTTAAGTCTATCAAACCATCTTGACAAGCAATACCCATAGAAGAAAGGCCATTTATGATTTCGAAACGACCATCTCCCATATCATCTACAACTGAAACACCATCAATTATGGCACTTGAACCAAGTGGGGTTGACAGTATACTCGAATTATCGGTAACGATAAAAGTATTACTACCAAAGCCTGGTCCACAAGAATTGTCGCTGGTATAAGTTGCGGTAACCATTGCACCGCATATAACGCTTGCCGCTGCTCCTCCAAAATCTTCAACCAAATTGGTTGGGCTTGCAGGTGTGCCATCATCTGGACAAGCACCCGCTGTACCTGCCGCATAAGGCGTGGCTGGAGGAATGGAAGTTGCATCTTCATCAAAAGTTTGATCAAACTGTCCATAGCAGGCATCAGTTACTGATATATCTACTTGAAAATTCCAAATTGGGTTACCAGGTGTTGTAATAGTTACAACAGCAGCGGCCCAATTATTATCATATGTTTCACCCTCTAATGTATTTCCCGAATCGGTAGGGTCATTTACCGTTGCATCATCAAAATTTTGTGGCGGGTTTTCCCAAGGAAAAGTACCAAACTGCCCACTCTGATAAGTTACCAAATCGCCCACTGCAAATGCAATATTATCTCTATCTTCTGGATCTGCACACGCACTTCCATTTTCCATTCTACGGGTAAGTAATACCACGTTATACGTTTTACCAGCGCACAAGGGTATGTTGGCGTCAATAGAGAATAAGAATGAGTCGGTATAATCGACACTCACAGCGTTGCCGTTTGCGTCAGTACCAGTTGCAGTACCGCCTCCTAAACTGGCGCCGGCAAGTACTGCACAAGCTCCGCCTGGCACAACATCAACTGCAAAATCGTCAGCAGAAGGGCAATTACCCTCTACTAAGTATATTTCGTAGTAAAAATTATCAGTAGTAGCTCCACTACTAATACCTGTAAAATTAACATCGTAAGAATTACTTCCTGGTGCATCTTCACAAAGTTGTAAATCAATTGCGCCCCAAATATGGTCGGCATAGGTGAAGTGCGCTGTAGCGATTGACAATACGGCGATTGTCAAAACACTTTTTATAAGATTAGTACAATTAAAAGTTCTCATATTTTAATTAATATTTTATTATTTTTTTATATAAGTAGGAATTCTGAGTAGTAAAGCGTGCAATGTAACAACCCGTAGTTAAATTATTTGTATTAATAATGTTAAGATTATTACTTTTTGACATTTTTTTTCTAAGTATCATTTTAGCATTTGCATCAAAAATTTCAATAATGCCTGCTTGATTTGAGCTGTTATTAATATAAATTTTATCTGCAAATGGGTTTGGAAAAATATCTATGTCAGCATTGTTAATATTTAAAGTATTGACATTCAATATTTCATCTATTTGATTAAGATATAAAGCTACGCCTCCCCTACTATTGCCAGTAACTAACAGTTGTTTTTTATCTAAAACAAATATACTTGTTGGCTTTACATAAGTATAATTAGTTTGAAGTGTATCAATAGGCAATAAATTTTCGCTTTCGAGTAAATTTATGTTATTATATTGATAAATGTTTCCATTTGTTGAGCCGACATATAGGTTTAGTGAATCTAAATTGCCGCTAAAATGAGGTTTACTATGCCCAACTGGCTGACCTGCTATTTGAGTTGAAATATTTCCAAAACAATTGTTGGTGATTTCAAAAACGGGTGTTCCATTTTCGGTAGTTCCAAGATTGGTGATTAATTCTAATTTTCCACTATTTTTACCTACCAATATATCTGCTAATCCATCTTCATTATAATCAATAACTGCAGGGCTTACATTGGCACCAAAATCTAACTGAAAAACACTATCTTTAAATAAAATAACGCCTCTGTAAATAAATTCCTGTTTTTCATTTTTAAAATAGTGAATTTTACCACTCGCACCTCCTACAACCATATCTTCATCTGCATCATTATCAAAATCGCCAAAAGCAAGATCTAAGGTGGTATCATCTAAAGCAGACAGGTTTAAAAAATTGTCTGCTATAAAAGTAAACTTCGGTATTTCAGCGGAACCAGTATTTTTATAAAAATATACTTGCGAACTTACACCGAGCGAATCGTTTGGAATGGTATTAGAAATCAATAAATCTGTTAGGCCGTCATAATCAATATCATAGAAGGTTGGGATGGAGAATTTACCAACATCTAACATTTCATTTACCAAAAATTGTTTGGTAATTAATTGATATTTTTCATTTTCATCTTTTTGATATAACCAACTTATATCGTTTGGCTCGGTGCCAAAATTGGTGTATTGCGGGCTAAAAATTATACTGTTTTTAGTATCATCATTTATACTAACTTTGTTTATGTAAGGCCTATTTTTAAGGTTAATTGGTTCTTGTGATGGAAAAATAATGTTTGAAGTATTGAAAATTGGACTTGTGAGTGTTCCCTCATTAAGTATAATATTTACGTAGCTAATATTACCAGAAGTTAGTATTAAGTCATATACATTATCAGCATTTAAGTCTTCTAACTTTAGCGATGGTACTATGTGTTTTACCGGCAGATTTTTTATACCAGTTTTGGCATAAGTAATGCAATCGCTGTTAAAAACAATGCTATCATTTACATAAAAATATTGAATTTTACCCCAACAGGTATCTGTAATTTCATAAGTAAGGTTATCCTTATTGGTAGTAGTATTGGTATATAATTCAATAAAACTGCCAGTTGCATCATTTAGTATAAAATCATAATCTCCATCATTATCAAAATCAGCAAAACTGGGGCTTTCATCTGCATTTATTAAAAATTGATTTTGCATAAAGGGTTGGGGTTTATAATTAAATTGAAGCTTATTATCATTTTTAAATCCTTTATACCAGACTAAATTTCGATTTACGCTGGTTATTAGATCTGGTATTTCATCGTTATTGATATCTAAAATTTCTACAAATACGTTAGTCAATTGATCATAAAAATCAATTTTGATATGATAATTGCCTTGTATGTTTTCCCACAACAACAAATCTTGATTGGCATCTTCATAAGCCAGTAAATCTAAATCGCCATCAAAGTCAAAATCTATATTTTTTAGTATAAAAGTATTTAGGCCACCAGCCCATGGATTTGCAAGTTCAGTTCCGTTACGGATAACACTTATGGTGTCAATTTTTAACCACTTGCTTTGTGAATAAGAATAAGTAGCATTTAATAAAACAAACAATAATATTGCAAAATTTATACGCTTCATTAAAAAACAGTTGTACTTAATTTAATCTGCAAGCTAATTTAAGCTTTCTTAAAAATGTTAAATTCTTGCTAATTTTTTATATTAGAATTTGCATTGTAATAATAACATAATAATCGTTACATTTATAACAATTGATTTTAATAAACAAAATTTACTATAACAAACAAACACTTACATATAAAAAATTAAATCAATTAAATTTTCCGTAAAAAATTGAACCAGTAAGATATTTCAACTATAAAATTTAACTGAAATATTTAAAGTTATGGTTGGCTTCAATATTTAGCAAGGTATGGTAGTATAATCGAATTAAGTTTTCTACGTCTTCAATATTTATGGTTTCTACCGTTGTGTGCATATATCTAAGCGGCATAGAAATAAGTGCTGAAACTACACCAGCATTTGAAAAAGCAAAAGCATCGGTATCGGTTCCTGTACTTCTCGAAACGGCTTCTAACTGGTAGGGTATATTATTTTTATCGGCCGTATCAATAATTAGTTGCAACAAATTGTTTTGAACCGCAGGGCCATAAGTAACTATTGGGCCTTTGCCACATTTAAATTCTCCTTCGTTTTTTTTCTCAACCATTGGTGTGCAAGTATCGTGACCTACATCGGTAATAATGGCTACATCTGGTTTAATGTTATGGGCCATCATTTGCGCGCCTCTTAAACCTACTTCTTCCATTACTGCATTTACTATATATAAACCGAAAGGTAATTTTTTATTATTTTCTTTTAGTAGGCGTGCCACTTGGGCAATAATAAAGCCGCCAATTCTATTATCTAAAGCTCTGCCAGCATAAAGTTTTCCATCATTAAGTGGCATTAAATCTGCATCAAAAGTTACAACCGTACCAACATTAATGCCCATTTCTATTACTTCTTTTTTGCTGCTTGCTCCAACATCAATAAAAATATTATTTAAATTAGGGCTAGGAGATTTTGAAGTACGCAAATGTACCGCTGGCCAACCAAATACACCTTTTACAAAACCGTTTTTGGTATGAAAATTAGCTCTTTGCGATGGAGCAATTAGTACATCAGAACCACCATTTTTTAAAACATAAATATAGCCGTCATCATCAATATATTTAACATACCAACTAATTTCGTCAACGTGAGCTTCAATTACTATTTTATAGTCTGCATCTGCATTTATAACACCGTAGGCAGATCCGTAATTATCCACTTCATAGGTGTCAACAAGTGGTTTTAAATATTCTAACCAAATTTGCTGACCAGGCATTTCGTAACTTGTTGGTGAGGAACTATTTAGGTAAGTATATAAAAAATCAATTTCTTTTTTTGATAGTAATTTCCCTTTTAAAGCCATTTTACTTTTGTTATTCGCATGCAAAAGTACGATATTATTTATTTACAACTGAAAAAAGTCGTGTAAACTCTAATAATATTCCAAATAGATATTCAGCTTACTTTTTAAAAGCTTAATTTTTCAAATATTGCTGTAAGGCATCCACTCATCTTCAATTATTCCATCTTTTATAATTAACACCCTACCAAATTGTAACAGTACAAATTCGCTTTGCTGAGGTCTTAAAAAAACAAAATCGTCAATTGAAAGTTTTGCTTCATTTGGTGCATTTACCAGGTTTTGGTTTGTACTTAGGCCAAAAACTGAATTATTGTTTAAACCCTTTGGATAATAATAATTGGCCAGCCACGCGCCACCATAAGTAAAGTAAGTATTTTGGTATTGTTTTTTTAAGATGGGTAACACCTTCGCCAAAGTTTCTAAACCTGGTAAAGTTGTTTTTTTAAGATGCTTTAAAATCGGTGTAGCAATAAAACAAGCTGGTTTAAATTGGTGCAAGGCCTTATAATCAAAAGCACCTGGTTTTAGTAGTATTGAACCAGCAGCTACATCGTTCAAAACACTTTTGTTGTTGTTATGCCAGTTAAGCGTTGGGCTACCACCACCATTAAAGGTTAAGTTATTTTTCCATAAACCGTTAAACTCAGTTTTCACTAAATCAATAGCTTTCTTATAAAAATTATTAGCTTTTTTAAATGCCTTTTGTTGTGATATTATAAAATTAGGTAGTTTTGGAATATGAGGATCGTAGCCCATAAAACCACTAAAATTTAAGTATTCTTTATTATTTGAAATGATTTGTAATGCGGCTTTTATTTCATCAATAGTTTTAAAACCACCTCTGTGTAAACCAACATCAATTTCTAAGTTTATTTTTATTGAATGGTTTATTGTTTTGGCATAGTTAAGGTAATTATTCAATCGTAATACATCATCAACCAACCATTGTATTTGGGTAAAAGGATTAAATTTACCGTTTTGCAAAAAAGTATCATAAAAATATTGAACCGTTTTAACAGGCATTGGCTTGCCGAGTAAAACATCAGCTTTTGCATCTAAATTTTTAACCAATTGTGATAAAAAAGGTTGATGAAAAAGCATAAAATTATTGGTAGGTATTTTTTGTTTTAGGTAAGAAATAAGTTCAACAACAGGTAAAGACTTTACTACTAATCTAAACGACTTTTCGTTTGAAATAAATTGCTGCAGCAATCGAACATTAGCATCTAAAATATCTAAATCAATCACCAAAAAAGGAATAGCTCTTTTGTATTGTTGTAGTTGCTGGTTAAGCTTTTTAAAGTAGGTTGATTGATTCATTTAGTTAATTAATTAATTTATCTATTTCAATTATTCTTTATGTTCAATTAACTGTTTAAGTTCATCTTTACTTGGTAAAATAGTTTGATACTTTCTTGCAAAAATCTGTTCATTGTTTTGAGGCAATGTTATTTCTACAAGCGTATCATTTTTATCTTTACAAAGCACTATTCCAATAGTTTTGTTCTCGGTATTAAGTTTTACGTATCTATCATAGTAATTTACATACATCTGCATTTGCCCTAAGTCTTGATGAGTGAGTTTCCCAATTTTTAAGTCAACTATAACAAAACATTGCAATAATCTATTACCTCAAAAACGCAACTAAAAAACCATAATATAGCGAAAGATTAGATAAATAAAGGCTTCCAAAAGTTTGGAAAGCCTTTATAGATTCACTTATTTAAGTGAATGAAATTCGTTAAATCAAATATATTCACTTTTGGTGGCATTCCTATTATTCACAACTATATTTT
>Ga0209187_1000241_pt1 | contig 116051 bp, 91 predicted proteins | sample BantaG_FD_187430 | JGI IMG/M metagenome (GOLD analysis project Ga0209187, IMG submission 187430) | Marine algal microbial communities from Bantry Bay, Ireland - BantryBay_4 metaG (SPAdes) (version 2) | ecosystem: Host-associated > Algae > Red algae > Unclassified | place: Bantry Bay, Ireland...
GTTCCGACCTGCACGAATGGTGTAACGATCTGGGCACTGTCTCAGCCACAAGCTCGGTGAAATTGAAGTATCGGTGAAGATGCCGGTTACCCGCAACGGGACGAAAAGACCCCGTGAACCTTTACTATAGCTTCACATTGGTTTTTAATATAACATGTGTAGGATAGCTGGGAGACTTTGAAGCTGCATCGCCAGATGTGGTGGAGTCATTGTTGAAATACCAGCCTTGTTTTATTGAATTCCTAATTCCGCAAAAACGGAAGACATTGTGTGGTGGGTAGTTTGACTGGGGTGGTCGCCTCCTAAAAAGTAACGGAGGCTCGCAAAGGTACCCTCAGCATGGTCGGTAATCATGCGTAGAGCGTATTAGTACAAGGGTGCTTGACTGAGAGACCGACGGGTCGATCAGGTACGAAAGTAGGCTAAAGTGATCCGGTGGTTCCGTATGGAAGGGCCATCGCTCAAAGGATAAAAGGTACTCCGGGGATAACAGGCTGATCTCCCCCAAGAGCTCATATCGACGGGGAGGTTTGGCACCTCGATGTCGGCTCGTCACATCCTGGGGCTGGAGAAGGTCCCAAGGGTTGGGCTGTTCGCCCATTAAAGTGGCACGCGAGCTGGGTTCAGAACGTCGCAAGACAGTTCGGTCTCTATCTGTTGTGGGCGTAGGAATATTGAGGAGATCTGACACTAGTACGAGAGGACCGTGTTGGACGAACCTCTAGTGTACCAGTTGTACCGCCAGGTGCACCGCTGGGTAGCTATGTTCGGAAAGGATAAGTGCTGAAAGCATCTAAGCACGAAGCCAACTCCAAGATGAGTATTCCCTAAGGGTCGTTGTAGATGACGACGTTGATAGGTCATAGGTGGAAGTATGGTGACATATGAAGCCGAGTGATACTAATTACCCATGCGCTTCCTTTTTTTCTTTTTTGATAATTTTTTAAAATTATCTTCATTACTTAATATTTATCTCCTTACTTGTTTTTGTAATTAAAGAAACATTCGTCTGACAATTAGTAGTTGGACTTTTAAAGAAATAGTTCATTAAATTGAACAAAAGACTAAGGTGGTTATTGCGAAGGGGTCCCACCTCTTACCATACCGAACAGAGAAGTTAAGCCCTTCAGCGCCGATGGTACTGCGAAAGCGGAAGAGTAGGTCACTGCCTTTTTTTAAAAAAAAACCTTATAGAGTTAATTCTTTATAGGGTTTTTTTTATTTCTAATAGCCTCAAATCTTTTTATACGACTTAATCGTACCATTAATTTGGCTATTTTGTGGTAAAAATTATCATGGATATTTCAGTTATAATTTCTCAAATTCAATCTCAAGCTTCTAAAGTAGATCCGATCGGTGGATCTATAAAATTCATATTGGATGAGCAGATATTAATCATTGATGGATCAGGAAACACTAACGTTGTTTCCCAAGAGGATCAAGAAGCGGATTGTACTATATCAACTTCCATAGAAACTCTTATGAAAATGAAATCAGGAGATCTAAATCCTATGATGGCTGCAATGAGTGGAAAAGTAAAAATTAGTGGAGATATGGGTTTGGCGATGAAACTACAATCACTAATATAAAAAGTCAATGTTAAGTATGAATAAAGTTAAAACCATTATAGCATTTGTATTTCTTACACTAATAGTGTCATCTAAATATTGTGCTCAAGATGTTGGCTTTCAGAGACTATATGTAGCGGATGAAAATCAACTCATAAATTTAGCTAATGCCCCTATTTCTGATGGTGGATTTTATCTTACTAGCGTCTCTTTAGATGCTGATGGGATTAATCGAATTAATGTTACTCGTCATAATGTAAAAGGCAATATTACTTGGTCTAGTGAATATGAAATAGATAATGTCTCTTACCCTATAGATGCAAGGTCTTTTAGTACTGCAGTAGTAGAAGATGATAATTTGTTTATAACTGCTTTGTCTTTCGATCCTTTGTTAGGTCCAAGGGACGAAAAAATAATGCTGAAATTATCAGCCAATAACGGTGATCTATTGTGGTCAAACATGGTTTCAGACGAAGTGAGTACTATCCATGCTTCGACATACCCTGTGACTACTTTTGATACAGAAGATCATGTTAATGTATTTAGTACTCAATTGAATGACGTTAGTTATGGTATACACCATAATCGTTTTGATATAAGTAATGACCTATTGTTAAGTCAGACTTATATACCAACAGATACCTCTGGTAATAGACTTTTAGGTGCATTGGTGGATGCTAAAACTTCTGTAGATTCTTCCCATTCAATTTTAATGATAAGTGATTCCATTTCACAACGTAATGGATTATTAAAAATAGATAGTTTAGGAAATCCTGAATTCAGTAGAAATTTTTCTATTAGTCAAGACAGTTTTCCAGTAAGTCTTTTTCAATTATACTCTATTTGTTCTACCCCTGATACAGCAAATGCAATAGCAGGTGCAATACTTGATCAAATCAATAATACAGTAGTTAATATCATTTGTAAGACAGACAGAGCAGGAAATATAGTTTGGTCTAAAATTATAGATGGATCAAGAGCAGGATTAGTAGCTCAGGTTAATGACGTAATTACTACTAGTCAAAATGAAATTCTTGTTAGTGGTAAATATATAAATATTGCAGGTGGCTTGATAGCAGGTGATTTTGCTATTTATTTTGATCTTGAGGGTAATATTATAAGACAGATAGATCATAATTCTGATAATTCTTTCTTCGTTGATATTAACTCGGGTCTAATCTTGCTGTGGGGTGAATTAAGTAATGCTTCTGATGGAAGTACATTTTACTCAACATCTGGGCTCGATCTTAATGGTGGATTCGTTGGTAATTATATGATAAAGATGGATAGTGTTGGAAATGCTATGTGCAGTGATACATTTGACTTTGACTTAGTTACAGATTTTGCATTAATTACAGACACTCTCAATATAGAGATAGGAAATTTTGGGGTTCTTGATACTTTAGAGCTGAGGCAAGAAACATTTAATGGGTACAATACTCCAGTTCTTTCATTGGCTGATACTACTTTTTGTCCTCAAGACCCTATTGTATATCAATTAATTGGAGCGGTACCTGGTGCTACTGATTATATATGGAGTACTGGAGATACAACAGATAGAATCACTGTTACGGAAGAAGGTGAGTTTTCAGTTACTGTCACTGTAGGGGAAAGAGTTTGTTATGTATTATGTGATACCAGTAATGTATCAGTATTAGATTTTCCAGAGGCTCAGATTAATACAAACTTAGATTTCATTTGTGAAGATGATTTGATCCAGTTGTCTGGGCAACTTACCGCAGGAGCAGGTGCAAGAGACTTTTTGTGGGAAGATGGTACTACAGATAGTCAGAGAGATATCTTTACAGCAGGTAATTATAGTGTTACAATTACTGACAACTGCAATAATTCAGCCATTGCAAATGTTAGTATTTCTGCCGATGACTTTATCGTTGGATTTAATTTAAATATAGATAGAGATGCATCTCAATTATGTGACGACGGCATTATTATATTAACTGCCAATAGTGATTCTCAAGCCAATTCGTATGACTGGTCAAGTGGAGAAACGACACAATCTATAGAAGTAAATACTCCGGGGACTTACACAGTAACTGTACTGGATATCTGTAATGAAGAAATGGAAGTAAGTATTGATGTTAGTCAGGAAGATTTATCTCCGCCTGAATTAAGTATAACAATTGCTTCTGGCGTATTTGATTGTGAGAATGGTGTGCCACTCTCAGTAGCGAGTACTAGTACAATTCCTATCAGAGAATTTTTATGGTCAACAGGTGAAAGTAATGCAACAATTACTGCAGTAATCTCAGGAGAATATTCTGTTACAGTAACAGATGATTGTGGAACAGTGTCTACAGCCTCTACTACTGTCAATATAACAGAATTTTCTGGTTTAGAATTTCCGAATATCTTTTTCCCTAATTCTGATACGGATATCAATAAGTCGTTTGGTCCGTACGTGGAATGTCCTGATCTAATTGTAGCTAATGATTATAAGCTGGAAATATTCAATAGGTGGGGTAATAAAGTTTTTGAATCGGAAATGATTAATAATCGTTGGAATGGTAGAGTCGACAATATGGGGGATCTTATACAGGAAGATGTATACCTTTTCGTATACTCCTATTTGGACGATAGTAATATTGAAGTGAAGGGAAATGGAAGTGTTACCTTATCAAGGTAGAGATAAAATTAATTTCTTTTAAAAATATATTGAATGTCCACTTGTAATCCAAGTGGACATTTTTTGTAATAACCATCTTTACAATGTATGATTTAATAATTATAGGAGGAGGACCAACTGGGATATCAATTGGTATTGAAGCTGAGCGACATGGCCTATCTTATCTCATTATTGAGAAAGGAAAGCTTGTAAATTCGATATATAATTTTCCAACCAATATGACATTCTTTTCTACTTCTTTAAAACTTGAAATAGGTGATATCCCATTTATCTCTCATAATGACAAACCAACTCGATTAGAAGCATTAGAATATTACAGGAGGATTGCGTCACATTATGATCTAAATATAAAGCATCAACTTACCGTAAAAACGATTGAAAAATTAGGGGAGATTTACAATATTAACAATGACGATAGCTTATTAACTAAGAATATAGTTATAGCAACAGGATTTTATGATCATCATAGGAAATTACATGTACCTGGTGAAGACTTACCAAAGGTTAAGCATTACTATGATGATGCACATAGTTATATAGGTATGAAAGTACTGGTTGTCGGTGCTGCTAATTCGGCTTGTGATGTTGCTTTAGAGACGTGGAATAATGGTGCAGATGTTAATATGGTAATAAGGAAAGATCAGTTGTATCCAAAAGTCAAGTACTGGATACTGCCTAATATTAAAAATAGAATAAAGGAAGGATCTATCAAAGCATACTATAATTCTAACTTAGTGAGTATCTCTGATACTCATGTAGTTTTGGATACTCCATATGGAGAAGTTATATTAGAAAATGACTACGTTCTTGCTATGACGGGTTATGTGCCAGATTTTAAATTCTTGGAAAGTGTTGGTATATTATTAGATAAGGAGAATAGTAACAAGCCTGTCTTGAATCCTGAGACATTAGAATCTAACCAAAAGAATATCTATATCGCTGGAGTTATTGTTTCTGGGATGAAAACAAGTAAGCTGTTCATAGAGAACACAAGACATCATGGTAAGATGATCATTGATGATATTAGGGCTAAGAATAGTGATATACAAGTGTGACTAAGAAATTTCTATACTTACCTCTTTTTGTTCTGAGCATGAAGACGCTCTAATAAACTGCTTGTAATATCTAAGAAGTCTGTCTCGGTAATAAGACCGGCCAATACATTATCTTTAACGACAGGTAGTGCTCCTATTTTATTTTTACGCATTACTTTCATAGCCTCGATAATCGTTGTCTCTGGTGCTATCGTTATAGGATCTATAATCATTACGTCAGCAACTGTAACAACTTTTTCTGTAGGGTGGTGAGAAGTATTAAGAAAGTGTCTTGCTAGTACACGAGATGTCATTAGTCCTTGAAGATTTCCTTCACTATCTTCTACGGGCATAAATCTAACTTTTTTCCACTCCATAATCTCACCGACTAATTCAAGAATGTCTTCTTTTTCAACAGTAAATAAATCTGTCTGCATAAACTCCGAAACTTTTAAATCTAATGGTTTATAATCTACAAGATCTTTGATACTCGCATTCTTCCATTTATGGACTGGGATATTGGATTTTTGATTTTTCATAATTGCATGTGTGAGTACAGAGAGGGTTTCGTCTTTAGGCGTATTTCCTTTTAATAAATTAGCATAGGAATCCAGAATCCAGATGGCGCCGTTTGTTTTTTTCTTTACTCTCTCATCTAATATTCCGATGTATCTATCAATGTCTGCGGTTTTTATTTTATAGGACTTTAGTCCTTCTTTTGCTAGTGGGATAAGTTCTTTTCTTAGTAATTCTCTTACATGAATTTTCTTACCATTTATCCATCCGAAATCTGCTTCTAATCCTAATCTAGCAGATCTACCAAAGTTGTCCCTAAGCGTAGAAAAATCAACACAGTCTCTGATGTCTTCGTACCTATCGTGCATTCCTTTCATAGCACCTAACCAGAACACAGCATTAGCCATCTGGTCAGGAACGGTAGGTCCAGCAGGCATAACCCTGTTTTCTATTCTGAGATGTGGTTGTCCATTATCACTTATACCATACTGAGGTCGATTCCATCTATATACCGTTGAGTTATGTATAAGCAATGAATCCAGATCTGGTACTTTACCCTTCATCACTTTGTTCCATGAATCTTTTTCTGATAAGGAACTGAGTATAACTTTAAATCTTGATATGTCTTCTCTATAGATATCTAATATAGATCCGTTAAGCCAATCTTTACCAAATGAAACACGAGTACTCTGTTCTCGCATATGCTCGTGGGTACTACGCGTATCTAAAGCTTGCTCAAACATAGCTATACGTGACTCATGCCACAGTCGCTTTCCGAATACAATCGGCGAATTAGCAGATAACGATATGCATGGACCAGCAAGGGCTTGCGCTATGTTATACATCTTGACATAATCATTAGGTGTAATTTGTAGATGGATCTGCCAGCTGGTATTGGCGGCTTCTATTAGTGGAGAATTATGTCTTACAAAAAGCTCATCTGTACCAAATATTTTCAACTCAAAATCTTTGTTGAGATTAAGACTTTTGATTGCATTCATGAGAGCATAGTATCTTTTTCTTGGCGTTAGATTCTCTTCATTAAGATGATATTTTTGTATCGTAGGTAATATGCCTGTAAGAATATAGGAAGCGTTATAATTAGATAAGGTTTTATCAAGTATAGAAAGTCTATCTTGTATTTCCTTTTCCATGAGAGAAAAGTTACTCCCCTTTAATTCCCTTGGGGTCAAATTTATCTCGAGATTAAACTTGGCTAATTCCGTTTCAAGCCACTTATGTTTTTTCATTTTTGATAAAACCTTGGTCGCGATATTAACGGGCTTTAGTGTAGAATTATCTACAAGAACCATCTCAAGTTCTGATCCAAATCTGGTCACTCCTTTCTCAAACCAATCATTATCAAGCATATACTCTAATGATCTAATGTCATTAAGTAGAGATGTAATAAATTTCTGTTTCTGGTTTATATCATCTAATGATGTGACGGTTTGTGTTCCCATGGTTTTGTTAACTTTATGATGTACTTATTTCAATGAATATAACGTTATAGTCAAATAAAACATTGATAACAATGTTTTCTGAAAAATTCACTTGATGAAAATAAAACATATTTTTCTTTTTATAATCCTTATTTCTATAGTTTCATGTGGAAAGGAAGAGCCAGTATTAGAGATAGGTACTTTTGTGGAATTTTCTATTCCTGCGGGATTGAGTACCTTAGAGTCTCATTACTTTGTCCGAGAGAATGTGCCTATACTCTATGACTCTCAATTATCTGCATCGGGTATAGATAAAAATAATATAGAATTATTTGTTGCTGGAAGAGCGACATTGACTCCAGGAAGTGGAAGAGAATTTGATTTAGGATTTATCAGAGGAGTTAATGTTTATTTAGTAGAAGATAACGGCAAGAGAAACGAACTGTTCTACCTTGATTTAGTACCTATAGGGAATAAAGATGAGATTAGACTCTTTAATTCAATTGTAGACTTGCAAGATAGAATAGTTGATGATAAGGCTACTATAGAAACTAAATTAGAGTTTAATACGCCCCCACCTTCAACGTATGAATTTCGACTTAATATGACATTTGCAGTATTCGCTGGAGGATAGTTAAGAAAAGATGTAAATATGTCTTTAAGGCAATGTTAAAAAATTATCCTATTGTAATTATATTGAGCATCTTTAGCCACTAAACTTAGCAATAGTGATCAAATACTGCCAACTTTTCCTCTTATTCTTCTGTCTGATAACTTCGTCATACATCAGCGGTCAAGATGACAAAGGCTCATTCACTGGAGGTTTTCAGACTTCAGCCAATGTATTCATTAGAGACTCTCTCATAGGAGCAGCTAATATCCCTCAATATGATTCAGGCCTATTCGGTATACAATCTTGGTTGGATTTAGGATATAATCAGAATGGATTTGACGTTAGCCTTAGATTCGACATGTTCAATAATTCTAATCTCCTTAACCCTAGTGATTCTTACACTGATGAAGGCATAGGAAGATGGCATGTGGAAAAGCAAATGGAGAAGCTATCTATCAAAGTAGGACATATATATGATCAGATAGGCTCGGGAATTATATATAGAGCTTATGAAGAAAGGCCATTACTTATCGATAATGCTTTATATGGTGGTAGATTGGTGTACAAACTTAGTGATGATTGGGAGGCTAAAGTATTTGCAGGACGACAACGATTCTTATTTAGTGAATATGAGCCAACTATAAAAGGAGCTACCCTTGAGGGGTATTTGGGCATAGGTGATCCCGAGAAAGGAAGATTGCTGACTCTAGCTCCAGGAATCGGGATGGTCAACAGAACACTCAATCAAGAATCTGTCAATCAGATAGGTTCTTCTATAAGAAATTATACTGCTGAACAGCAATTTACATTAAAGAGAAACACATTTGCATATTCACTCTATAACACGGCAACTTTTGGACCGTTGTCATGGTATGCTGAAGCAGCATATAAGTCAGGTGAGTCATTTTTCAATCCATTCAAAAAATTAATATTAAGTAATGGCGGGATTACAGATGGAAGATGGGTAAGAGAAGCAGGTACTGTATTCTATTCAAGCCTTAGTTACGCTGGTAACGGATTGGGGGTTACAGTCGAAGCTAAAAGAACAGAGAATTTTGAATTCAGAGCCGATCCACAGCTGTTATTACTCAGAGGACTTATCACATATATTCCTCCGATGAATAGAAATAACACTTATAGATTGACTGCAAGGTACTCTCCTGCGACTCAATTACTAAGTGAGCAAGCATATCAAATAGATCTTAAGTATAGATGGAGTAAGAGCTTTAGCACACTTGTCAATTATTCGAGTATAGAATCATTAGAAGGAGAAAGACTATACAGAGAGGTATTCACTGAAGTATTCTATAAGTATAAGCGAAAGTGGCAAGTCAAAGGTGGTCTTCAGATGGTAACATATAATCAAGAATTGTATGAAGTAAAGCCTGGTGTACCAAACGTAGAAACAGTGACACCTTATATAGATTTTCTCTATAAATTAAGTAGAAAGCAATCGCTAAGATTTGAATCTCAATACATGTTTATAGGAGAAGATGAGAAGGCCGGTTTTAAGCAAGATTATGGTAACTGGTTTGTAGCATTATTAGAATATAATGTAGCCCCACATTGGTCATTTGTAGCATCAGATATGTATAATACAGCTGCAGGTAAGAATACACCTACTAATACAGAAGGTGAGAAGCAGTTACTGCATTATCCGAGATTTGATATCTATTATACACATAGGACCAATAGGTTCTCTTTAAGTTATATCAAGCAGGTTGAAGGAATTGTATGTAGTGGAGGTGTTTGTAGATTAGAGCCTGCATTTAGCGGATTTAACTTTGCAGTTAATTCAACATTTTAAAAAAAAAGTTATTATGTCAAAATCATATTTATATCTATTAGGTCTTATACTTTTTGCAATTTCTTGTAATGAGATACCAACTCCTCTTCCTCCTCCAATTGTAGTAGAAGAAGGCAGAGTTATTATGATAGAAGAGTTAACAGGTGTTAGTTGCACTCCATGTGCTGCAGCCTCTGCTATATTAGAGGAGATATTAGACAATGCAGATGGAGCTGTAGTAGCTTATGGTATCCACGGAAGGTTCCAGTCAGAACCGAGACCAGAAAGTAAGTATGATTTCAGAAATGAGGATGCAGAACAACTTGAGTCATATCTTGTGGAATTTGGTAAGCCTGCTGCCTCATTTAATAGGACAGTATCGAACACTGGCTCTCTCGTATATGGACAACCAGCGTCTTGGCAAGCTTCAGTAGATCAAGAGTTAGTCAAGCCTCAAGCTGCTGATATTAATATTATATCTACTTATAATGCTGCAGCAAGGAGAGTTGATATCTCTGTCAATGTTACCTCTCTGGAGAATATCACTGGTGTTGTCAGTCTAGTGGTTGCAATATCAGAAAGCAATCTTGTAGATCCTCAGAGTGCACCTAGCGGAGACATCAAAGATTTTAAGCATAAGCATGTACTTAAGAAGCTACTTACTCCTCTATTAGGAAATCCAATTGTATCCTCTGGAATGAGTTCTGGACAAAGCGAATCAAGTATTTTTTCTTACACAATTCCTGATGAGCTAAATGGCGAGTGGACTCCAGAGAATATGGAGATAACGGCTTTTATAACTGCAGAAGATCGTGGTGGTGAGATACAACAAGCTGCTCAGATTCATCTTACAGAATAGCAGTTAATAAAGGTAGCATTGTAAGAGTGTGATTATGTTGTACATCAAATTTTAAACTTTCGATGAGATGAAAAAATATAGTTTATATCTAATGGGCTTTTTACTCTTTGCAATTTCTTGTGATGAGATATGCACGCATATACCTCCACCTGTAATTGTGGAAGATGATAGAGTTATAATGATAGAAGAGTTAACAGGAGTAAATTGTACTCCCTGTGCAGCTGCAGCTGCTATATTGGAAGATATTATAGAGAATGCTGATGGCGCAGTTGTCGCATATGGTATCCATGGTTTAAGGCAGTCAGAACCAATTGAAGGAAGCAAATATGACTTTAGAAATGAAGATGCAGAAGAGCTTGAATCGTATCTTATTGATCTTGGAAAGCCAGCTGCTTCGTTTAATAGAACAGAAGAAAGTCCTACTACTGGCTCATTAGTACACGGCCCTACTGTTTGGCAGGCAATCGTAGATCAAGAGCTAATCAAACCTCAAGTCGCTGATGTTAAAATCACATCTAATTACGATACTGATTCAAGAAGAGTTGACATCACTGTTGATGTCACATCATTAGAAAATATTACTGGAGAAATAAATCTTGTGGTTGCAATATCAGAAAGTGACTTGATTGATCCGCAGAGTTCTCCTGATGGCAATATCTTAGATTTCAAGCACAAGCACGTACTGAAAGAATTATTAACTCCAATATTAGGCATACCTATCTCTAACGATGGATTAATGATTGGGGATCCTGTAGATTCTCGTTTTTCATATACCATACCAGCAGAACTCAATGGAGAGTGGATTCCAGAGAATATGGAGATTACAGCCTTTATAACTGCTGATGATCGTAATGGAGAGATACAGCAAGCAGCTCAGATACATCTTACAGAATAAAAGCTAAGCCATATAATATATATATCTTTGATACTTGATTAATATTAAGTAGAATAAGGTATGAATATATCCCTGAATTGGCTCAAGCGATATCTACACATAGATCTTCCAGTAGACAAGATCTCTGAAATGCTTACAGATATCGGACTCGAAGTAGAAGGTGTCGACATGGTCGAAAGTATCAAAGGTGGATTAGAAGGCATTGTCGTCGGTCACGTAGTGGAATGTGAGCCACATCCTAATGCAGATAAATTAAAGCTTACTAAAGTGAATGTCGGTAGTTCCGAACTATTACAGATAGTCTGTGGAGCACCGAATGTCGCAGCAGGGCAGAGAGTCCTTGTCGCAACGATAGGAACCACCCTGTATACTGCTGATGGAGAACCGTGGAAAATCAAAAAAGGAAAGATCAGAGGAGAAGAATCTCATGGAATGATCTGTGCTGAAGATGAATTAGGGTTGGGTGATGATCATGATGGCATCGTAGTCCTTCCCGATAACGTCGAGATAGGTACTCCTGCAAGCTCGTACTATAATTTAGAAAATGATTATGTATTTGATATAGGGCTTACGCCAAATAGGTCTGATGCCACACATCACTTAGGAGTTGCTAAGGACTTAGGCGCTTATCTTCGTATTAATGAAGGATGGAAAGGTAATATAATTGATGCAGATATAACAGACTTCAAAGTTGATGTCAAAGATCCTGAATCAGCGATAAGCCTTACTATCGAAAACGAAAAAGCATGTCCTCGATATTCTGCAATAGTACTAAAGGATATAGTAGTAGCACCATCCCCAGATTGGATGCAGACATTGCTTAAGTCTATAGGGGTAAGACCAATAAACAATGTTGTAGATATAACGAATTTTGTATTGCATGAGATGGGCCAGCCTTTACATGCATTTGATGCTGATAAGATAGCGGGCAGGAAGGTAATCGTTAAAAACCTTCCAGAAGGCACATTATTCTTAAGCCTTGATGAGCAAAAAAGAAAACTTAATGCTGACGATCTTATGATCTGTGATGGAGACAGTAACCCTCTTTGTATAGCAGGTGTTTTTGGAGGTTTGAACTCAGGCGTTACAGAAGGTACTAAGACAATATTTTTGGAGTCAGCACATTTTTCTGCGGGATCTGTGAGAAAGACTTCTACAAGTCACCTATTGAGAACCGACGCCGCTAAAGTTTTTGAGAAAGGAAGTGATCCAAGTATAACTGTCATAGCACTAAAGCGTGCCTCTATGCTGCTTAAGGAATATGCTAATGCTACCATATGTTCTCAGATCATAGATGAGTACCCTGAGGAGATATTACCTACAGAAATTCATCTTAGATATAATCATGTCAATAGGCTGATAGGAGTAGAGATGCAGAAAGATGAGATCCATAATATATTACGTGCATTGAATATGGAGCTAAGCCCTATTGATGATAATAGCATCATGGTCAAGGTGCCTACTGACAAAGCAGACGTTCTTAGAGAAGTAGATCTTATAGAAGAGATTCTTAGAATATATGGATTCAATAAAGTAGAAGTACCGTACCAACTTAAGACAGCCATAAATTCGATACAGTATCCATCTAAGAATCATATAAAATCTACAATTGCTAATTATCTAAGCGCCAATGGATTCAACGAGATGATGGGTCTGTCACTCATAGAGTCGAGAAAATATTCAGAATCCGATGCTTATGTTACCATCAATAATACGAGTAACATACACTTAGATATCATGAGACCTGATGCACTTATATCTGGATTACAAAGTGTAGCTCACAATATCAATCATCAGCAATTAGACTTGAGATTATTTGAGTTTGGAAGATACTATCAGAAGCAAGAAGACGGCTTCAAGGAAGAAGAATTCTTGAGCATGTTTATGTCAGGCAAGGCGGAGTCCATATCATGGAGATCTTCAGGTCAGAGAGAAGTAGAATTTTTTGACATCAAGGCATGGGTAGAGAATTTATTAAATAGACTAAATATAAAGCAGTATCAAAGTTCAGAAGCAGACTCTTCAGATTTTGACTACGGTATGAAATACCACAGGGGTCCTAATACAATGGTCGAATTTGGAAAGGTCAGTAGTAAAGTGCTTAAGTCAGCAGGAATAGGAAATCAAGTATTCTATGCCCTTATAGATATAAAATCAATTGCTAAGGCAGCAGCTAAAGCAAAAACAGTCATTAATGACATTCCTAAATTTCCAGGAACTGATAGGGATTTAGCTGTTATCATTGACGAAAAGATTAAATTTGAAGAGATTGTATCAGTAGTAAGAAAAGTCGAGAAAAAGCTAATAAAGGAAATTAGCTTATTTGATATATATAGAAATGCTGAGCAGATAGGAGATAGCAAAAAGTCTTATGCTGTAAGATTTGTTTTTCAGGATGAATCTAAAACCTTGAAAGACAAAGATGTAGATAAGGTTATGAATAAAATTATACAGCAATTAGGCGATAAAATAGGGGCACAGATAAGAAGCTAACTTATGGCGATAACAGTCATCAAAATATTATATCTTTGAATGATGGAGGCATTTCATCAAAATATTGATGCCTTAGAACAGCGAATGGCACAGTTAATCCAAAAGTGGAAGCATGTCCGTGAGCAAAATACTGCCTTAGTTGAGCAAAACAAGCAGTTGGAGACGGAAATAGAAGCGAAGAGGTCTGAAATAGACACTGATATAAAAGATTCTAACACAAATATAGAGCCTGTAATATCGAGTGATCTTTCTTATATACAAAAAGCAATAGATCAACAAATCGAAAGAATAGATGGTTGTATTGAGCTTATAAATAAAGAGCTGGATGGAAAAGGATAGCCTTATATCTCAAATCATCCAAATTGCAGGAGAGAAGTATCCTGTAAGATTAACGAATGAAGAAAGCCAATTAGCTGGCGAAATCGAAAAAGAGATTAATCAAAAGATTAAAGATTTTCAGCTAAAATTTATGGTTAAATCAAAGCAAGATGTGCTAGCTATGCTACTACTTACTTATGCTTTTGATGCTAAGCTGGTGCAAGATACTGGCAACGTTGATCATGCTAATCGTAGAATAGAAAGTATGCTAAAGACACTCGCATCCTTAGAAGAGGAATAGTCAATTCTTCTTACAATATCCAACCGCCATTATATAACATATAAATTATTGAAATATGGAAATTACAATGATGGCCCTCGGTGGGTTGTTAGGTGGAATCATTTTAGGTTTTTTGGTCGCTAATGGCTTTGTAAAAAAAGCAGCAGCATCAAAAATCGATGAGGCCAACAAGAAAGCAGATCTTACTCTTAAAGAAGCTGATATTACTGCTGAAAGAAAAATAGGTGAAGCAAAATTAAAAGCTGACAAAATAGTAGGCAAAGCAGAATCTAAGAACGAGCAGATTAAGCAAAAGAAAATACAAGAAGCTAAAGACAAGTATGCTAAGCTTAAGTCAGACTATCAAGGTTACAAAGCAGACCATAAGGTAGAAATGAAAGAAAGAGAGATGCAAGTTGTCTCGATGGAAAAAGACCTCAAGTCTAAGCAAAGTAGTCTCAAAAATGAGATCGAAGGAATAGAACAACGAGAAGCAGAAGCAGCTGCTATAAAGCAAAATCTTGATAAGCAACTGAAAATTGTCTCTAAGAAAAGAGAAGAACTTGATAAGGCTAACGAAGAAAGAATTAAGCAATTAGAATCTATAGCTAAGCTGACGGAGTCAGAAGCTAAAGACAAACTTTTAGAAGCTGTAAAGTCCAAAGCAGAGTCAGAGGCATTGGCTATAGAAAAAGAAGCCATCAATGATGCCAAAGGGCGAGCAGCCAAAGAAGCTAAAAAGATTATCATTCAGACCATCCAAAGAATGGGTGCTGAGTATACAATCGAGAATACAGTATCTGTATTTAATCTCGATTCTGATGATATCAAAGGTCAGATAATCGGAAGAGAAGGAAGAAACATTAGAGCTCTCGAAGCTGCTACAGGAGCAGAGATTATTGTGGATGATACTCCAGAAGCTATTATAATTTCAAGTTTTGATCCAGTGAGGAGAGAGATCTGTAGGCTATCGCTTAAGAGATTAGTAGCTGATGGAAGAATCCATCCAGCTAAGATAGAAGAGACAGTAGCTAAGGTTAAGAAGCAGCTTGAAGATCAAATCAAGGAAATAGGAGAAAGAACAGTTATCGACTTAGATGTACATGGATTACATCCTTCGACAATAAGAATGGTAGGACGTATGCGATTCAGATCTTCGTATGGTCAGAACCTTCTTAAGCACTCTATAGAGACTGCGACACTCTGCTCGGTAATGGCAGCAGAATTAGGGATGACACCTAAGCAAGTCAAGATGGCTAAGAGAGCAGGACTCTTACATGATATTGGAAAAGTAGCTGAAGAGGAATCAGAATTGCCACATGCATTATTAGGTATGCAGATGCTAGAGAAAGTTAAGGAGCATCCGGTTATACTTAATGCAGTAGGAGCCCACCACGATGAGATAGAGATGAATAATATCCTATCGCCTTTGGTCCAAGCTTGTGATGCGATATCTGGAGCAAGACCAGGAGCAAGAAGAGAGATTCTTGAAAGTTATCTAAAGCGTATCGGTGAGTTAGAAGATATTGCACTTGCATATGATGGTGTACAGAAAGCTTACGCTATACAAGCCGGAAGAGAACTGAGAGTAATTGTAGAGAGTGAGAAAGTCAGCGATTCTTTTGCTGATGACTTAGCATTTATGATATCACAGAAGATACAAGATGAGATGCAATATCCAGGGCAGGTTAAGGTGACAGTTATTAGAGAAAAAAGAGCCACTGCAATAGCTCGATAATATGATATGAAGTAGAAAATAGGAGACATATTCCTATTATTAAGTTATAAAAACGGAAATCATTAACGTCAGATTAATGGTTTCCGTTTTCTTTTATGTGTAACAATATTGCATAAAATTCCCACCTCAAAACATTAGATTCCCTAATGCGATTAAGCCCAAATATTAAAGCACTCTTTTTCCATTGAAAAATATAGAAAAGCTATTGCAAAAAAGCTTCTATATCAGACGATTATGTGTTCTCTTTTCATACCTTTGCAGCGATTTTAGTAACAGCTTAAAAAGCTCAATGAAAATTAAAACACTCCTTCTTGTCGTCATGTCCTTTTGTCTTGCATTTTCATATGCACAGCACAATCACGATCATGACCACTCACATGACCACAGTGGGCACTCTCACGATCACAGTGGGCAGTCTCATAACCACGGAGATCATGCGCATGGAGCTTCAGCTCATCATTCAGATGGTCATCATGAAGCTAATGATTATTCGAGAGGAGATTGTGGTACTCCAGCTAAAGTAATCCATCATTCTGAGTACGATCCTTCAGCTACAGCAATACATCACGTAAGTGATGCCAATGTCTATACGATTCTTGAATACACGATTCCTCTTCCAGCTATAATCTATAATAAAGAGAGAGGAATGGAGTTCTTCTCCACAGGAAAGTTTCATGCAGGCCACCATGAGAATGGGCACTATGGTCATAAGGACTATGTTCTATATGAAGGAACTATCCACAGAATCGCTTGTAATAATTTTCAGCAGCAAGATCACTTTGAAGTTCAAGGCTTCGATATGCAAAAAGTAAAAGATAGCGAGGGAAAAGATATCGAGAAGAGATATGCTATTATCAATGGTAAGGGATATCTTCTTGAGCAAAAGACAATATGGGACGGAGGTCTCTTAGGTGGTGGCATGACATCATTCTATGATCTAAGTATTACTAAGAATGTAGTGTCTATGATATTGGTATGCTTATTCTTGTTTTTCATATTTAGAAAGGCAGCTAAAGCATATGCAGTAAGAGACGGTCAAGCACCAAGTGGTATTCAGTCATTTTTGGAACCAGTATTTCAGTTTATAAGAGACGATGTAGCAATACCTTTTATAGGAGAGAAGCATGAGAAGTTTTTGCCATTATTGATGTCGATTTTCTTTTTCATCTTAGGATTAAATTTATGGGGGCAAGTACCTTTTTTCGGTAGCGTTAACGTTACAGGAAGTCTTACAGTAACTATGGTCTTAGCCATCTTAGTATTTATCATTACTAATATTAATGGTAAGAAAGATTACTGGAAGCATATATTTAATATGCCAGGTGTGCCATGGTTTGTAAAGTTGATATTAACGCCTGTAGAATTATTAGGAATGTTTATTAAGCCTTTGACATTAATGTTAAGGTTAGCAGGTAATATTACAGCGGGTCATATTGCGATATTAAGTTTTGTAGGATTGATATTCATATTTGGAAATTCAGGGCAAAGTTTGGCAGGCGCAGGAGCAGGAACGGCGATAGCAATTCCGTTGACGTTATTTATGATGGCTATCGAGCTAATAGTAGCTTTTGTACAAGCCTTCGTATTTACTATTCTGACAGCATCTTATTTAGGTGCAGCGACAGAAGAACACGACGATCACCATTAATTTTATTTTTTTTAAATATATATAAACGTTTTAACAATGACTGGAACATTAGCAGCAATTGGAGCAGGTATTGCAGTAATAGGTGCAGGTATTGGATTAGGTCAGATCGGTGGTAAATCGGTAGAAGCTATCGCAAGACAGCCAGAAGCCGCAGGAGACATCAGAGGGGCAATGATCCTAATGGCAGCCTTTATGGAGGGTGCAGCACTTATCGCAATTCTATTAGCATTCTTCATTAAGTAAGAATACTTTTAGCTCAACGAAAATTAGGATCGGCAATTTGCGGTTGGCAGATTACCGGTCCTTTATTTAGATTTTTACAAAATATATAATTTTGAATATAATGATTACGCTACCATTATTTGCACCATTTCAACCATCGCCAGGATTAGCACTTTGGTCTGCTATTATATTTATCCTGTTTTGGTGGGTAATGTCTAAGTATGCATTCGGACCAATCGCTAAAGGATTATCTAAGAGAGAATCTGATATTCACAATGCGCTAGCAGAAGCAGAAAATGCAAGAGAAGAAATGTCAAAGCTCAAAGCTGAGAATGAGCAGATTCTTGCAGAAGCGAGAGAAGAGAGAGCGACAATGCTCAAGGAAGCTAAAGACTTAAAGACTTCAATCATCGCTGAGGCGAAAGTAAAAGCTAAAGAAGAAGCTTCAAGAATAGCTATGACTGCTAAGCAAGAGATCGAAAATGAAAAACAAGCAGCTATAGTAGAAGTAAAGAATAAGGTAGGGATAATGGCTACAGAGATAGCTGAGAAGATTATTAAGAAGCAGCTTACTGGACAATCTGAGCACGAATCATTCGTCAATTCATTAGTGAAAGACATAAAACTTAACTAGTAATACAATGTCGAATTATCAAGTAGCTTTCAGATATGCCAAGTCACTTCTTGATCTAAGTATTGAGAACAATACCTTGGACAAGACATATAATGATATGGAGGTGGTAAGTAGTGCTCTAGAGTCTCGTGAGCTATACTTGTTATTCAAAAGTCCCATCATTAAAGCCGATAAGAAGGTAGCAGTATTAAGAGCTATCTTCGCAGATAAGGTAGATAAGCTGACTTTAGGATTTATGGAGCTTATCACTAATAAAGGTAGAGAAGCACATCTTCCTGAAATAGTTAACAGCTATATCGACCAGTATAAAAAGCATAATAATATTACAAAAGTAAATGTGACTACAGCAGTTGCAATGACGAGTGAGGCAAGAGCAGAATTAGAGAAAGCATTACAAGGCAGTAGTATAACAGCTCAAAAAGTAGAAATTAATACAAATGTAAATGAAGATCTTATAGGAGGATTTGTCATCGAAGTAGGTGATAAATTGTATGATGCTAGTGTTAAGCACAAGCTCAGCAAAATAAGAAAAGAGTTTACTGATAATAAATAATTTAAATCAATCAAAAAATAAATTGCTATGGCAGTAGGTGTAAATCCTGAAGAGATTTCTGCAATTCTTAAGCAACAATTAGCGGGCGTTAAGACAGAATCTGAATTAGAAGAGGTAGGTACGGTTCTCCAAGTAGGAGATGGTATAGCCCGTGTCTATGGATTAACTAAAACTAAAGCCGGTGAGCTTGTCGAATTTGAGACAGGCGTACAAGCTATCGTTCTTAACTTAGAAGAGGATAATGTGGGTGTTGTACTCATGGGATCAAGTGACGGTATCAGAGAAGGCAGTACTGTAAGAAGAACTGGTCAGATAGCATCTATTAATGTAGGAGAAGGATATGTAGGGAGAGTGGTTAATCCATTAGGAGAACCACTAGATGGTAAAGGACCAATAGAAGGAATTAAATATGAGATGCCTCTCGAAAGAAAAGCTCCAGGTGTAATATATAGACAACCAGTTACTGAGCCACTTCAGACTGGTATCAAAGCGATAGATGCGATGATTCCTATCGGTAGAGGACAGAGAGAGTTGATCATCGGTGATAGACAGACTGGGAAGACAGCCATCGCAATAGATACGATCATCAATCAGAGAAAATTCTATGAGAGAGGTGAGCCCGTATTCTGTATATACGTAGCATCAGGACAAAAGTCAAGTACTGTAGCTCAGGTAGCTAAAGTCCTACAAGATAATGGAGCGATGGATTACACAGTTATCGTAACGGCATCAGCAGCAGATCCAGCACCGCTTCAGTTCTATGCGCCATTTGCAGGAGCATCGATAGGAGAATTTTTTAGAGATACAGGAAGAGCAGCATTGATTATCTATGATGATTTATCAAAGCAAGCAGTAGCATATAGAGAAGTATCATTACTACTTAGAAGACCACCAGGAAGAGAGGCTTACCCAGGTGATGTATTCTACTTACACTCAAGATTACTTGAGAGAGCAGCCAAGGTCATCGATAACGATGCCATCGCTCAAAGTATGAATGATCTACCTAAAAGTCTTAAAGACGCTGGAATTGTAAAAGGTGGCGGATCACTTACTGCATTACCTATCATTGAAACACAAGCGGGTGATGTATCTGCTTATATACCGACTAACGTAATATCAATTACTGATGGTCAGATATTCTTGGAGAACAACTTATTTAACGCAGGTATCAGACCAGCGATTAATGTGGGTATCTCAGTATCGAGAGTAGGGGGATCTGCACAGATAAAATCAATGAAGAAAGTATCTGGTACATTGAAGTTAGATCAAGCACAATTTAGAGAGCTAGAAGCATTCTCTAAGTTTGGTTCTGATTTAGATGCTGCTACGATGTCCGTACTTGAGAAAGGTAAGAGAAATGTAGAGATACTTAAGCAAGGGCAGTATGCACCTGTAACAGTAGAGAAGCAAGTCGCTATCATTTATTTAGGGACTAAAGGTCTATTAAGAAATGTACCTGTAGAGAAAATAAGAGAATTCGAAGATCAGTTCTTAACGGCATTAGAGCAAAGACATCCTGAAGTATTAGAGACATTCAGAAAAGGGAAGTTAGATAAAGACGCTGTTAAAATAGTAGAGGATCTTGCTGCAGATATGAGTAAGCAGTACGCATAAGTAATAATCGAATTTTAATTAAGTAGAAATAGACAGTTATGTCAGGTCAGTTAAAAGAAACAAGAGAGCGGATCGCCTCAGTAAAATCAACACAGCAGATCACTAAAGCTATGAAGATGGTTTCTGCTGCTAAGCTTAGAAAAGCTCAGCAAGCAATTACTGAAATGAGACCTTACGCAGATCGACTCAATAAGATCATGGTCAATATATTGAGCAATGTAGAGGGAGATGCGTCTATATCTTTTGCCAAAGAAAGACCTGTAGAAAAGATGGCCATCGTAGTCAATACTTCTAACAGAGGACTTGCCGGAGCATTCAATGCCAATATCGGTAAAGAGACAGTTAACCTACTTAGACGATATAAAGAATTACAAGATCAAGGAAAGATTGATATCATATTCATCGGTAAGAAAGGATATGATTTTCTAAAATCTAAGTGTAAAGGATGTAATATCATACAAGACTATATTTCATTAGGTGCTGATCTGTCATTTGATAATATGTCTCAGATGTCGAGTAAGCTAATGACCGACTTTGTAGAAGGCAATTATGATAAAGTATATGTTGTCTACAGTCAGTTTAAGAATGCTGCGGTACAGTTTCCTAAAGCAGTACAATTCCTTCCAGTTGCTAAGCTTGTAGGCTCTAAAGAGTCTGCTGATCAGAAGTCTGATTACATATTCGAACCATCAAAAGAAGTATTACTTGAGGAGCTCATCCCAAGTATATTACAGACCTCATTCCAGAAGTACGTACTTGATACCAGCGCAGGAGAGCATGGTGCAAGAATGACAGCAATGGATAAGGCAACAGAAAATGCTAATGACTTATTGAAGGATCTTAAGATCTCATACAATAAGGCAAGACAAGAAGCGATCACTAATGAAATTCTCGAGATTGTTGGTGGAGCTGCAGCATTAGAAGGATAAGCAGAAGACTGAATCACGGATTAGATATAGATAATGCGGATAGTATGGATAGTATAGATAGAGATCGTGCTGCTGAGCTATACTTGTAGTAATATATTTAAAATCTCCTCTCTTTTTTATAATCAATTATCAGGAATTATTTTTCTTGCTGTAACGGCGTACACAATCAACAATAATAATTATCTTAATCAGCATAAATAATTATCATGTTGAGACACTTACTTATTCTTACATTCATTACTTACGGAATCCAACTACTCGGACAGACGACATACCTGCACTGTGGACAGCTTATAGATATGCAATCCGACGATGTCCAATCGGAGATGACTATTGTTGTCGTTGACGATAGGATAACTAAAGTCGAGCATGGATACAAAACTTTCGACTCTGATACTATTCAGATTATAGATCTCAAAAGCAAAACTGTATGTCCTGGTTTTATGGATATGCATATCCATATAGAGCATCAATCTGGAAAGAACAGATATCTCGAAAAATTTAGTCAGAATAAATCTGACATTGCATTAGGTGCAGTAAAGTATTGTGAGCGTACGTTGATGGCAGGATTTACGAGTGTACGCGATCTTGGAGGTACAGGCGTCAATGTTTCAATTAGAAACGCTATCAACAAAGGTGATATTATCGGTCCAAGAATATATACAGCTGAGAAGTCAATTGCAACAACAGGTGGTCATGCAGACCCATCTAATGGTGTCAAGGACGAATTAAAAGGAGACCCTGGTCCTAAAGATGGTGTTATTAATAGTCCAGAAGATGCGTATAAGGCAGTAAGACAGAGATATAAGAATGGTGCTGATTGTATTAAAATAACAGCAACTGGAGGTGTACTCAGTGTTGCTAAGGATGGACAAGGTCCACAGTTTACAGTAGAAGAAGTAGAAGCCATAGTAAAGGCATCTAATGATTATGGATACGTAACTGCAGCTCATGCTCATGGTGCAGAAGGTATGAAGCGAGCTGTAATGGGCGGCATCCATAGCGTAGAGCATGGTACTAAGATGACAGAAGAAATTATGGATCTTATGATTGCTAAGGGGACATATTATGTCCCTACAATATCAGCTGGAAAATTTGTAGCTGCTAAAGCTAAAGTACCAGGATTCTATCCTTCGATAATAGTACCTAAGGCACTTGAGATAGGCCCTATGATTCAAGAGACTTTTCGTAAAGCTCATAAGCGAGGTGTTAAGATTGCATTCGGAACCGATGCTGGCGTATCTTATCATGGAGATAATGCTGCTGAATTCTTGTTCATGACCGAAGTAGGGATGAGTAATTATGATGCTTTAAAGACAGCTACTGTCAATGCTGCAGATTTAATGAATATTACTGAGGATTATGGGACTATTAGTATTGGGAAGAAAGCTGATATTATAGCAATGGGTGGCAATCCCTTAGATGATATTCGATCGACTCTAAAGATTCAATTTGTAATGAAAGATGGAATAGTTTACAAGCACAGATAGGAATTGAAGTTGCCCTGTATAGTGTCGTTTACAATTATTAGATAGGCTTATTACAAATAAAAGTGTTTATACTGATTCTCAATAAGCCATAAATATCTCTTTTGTGTAAGAAATAACGCTTTTACTTAAACAAATAGCCTAGATTTTGAGAATTAAACAGGAATCAGGATGTTACATATAAAATAATTTTGTAATATTATTGGATTAGCTGAATATAGCTAATAGGGTTTTTACAAGGATATTTAAATTTAAGGGATGGTGTCACTTTATGAAATTTTTCATACTGCTCCTGCTGTAAAGGACTTTACAGTTGACGAGTTAGTAGAAATAGCTAAAGAGCTAGCTATTAGAAATCACAAAATGAATGTAACTGGAATATTACATTATCATGATCGCGAGTTCTATCAAATCTTAGAAGGCGATAAGGGCGCCTTGACTGATCTGATGGAAAATATAGACGATCCTACTAAGCACGGTAATCTACATATCATTTGGGAAGGCAAAGGATTTGATCGAGCTTTCGATAATTGGGGCCTGTGTCCATCTATTGCTGGAGAGGTCATAGAGCAAGAATTAGTTGCTGTACCTTCAGGTCATGTAACTACTGCCAAGCAGCTTTTTGAGGAATTAAACCCTCATTTATTACTAGTTAATAAGTAGGCTTAATTACTTAATTTTGCGGTATGGCTACTCCGCGTTCTGTTGCATTCCACACGTTAGGATGTAAACTCAATTTTTCTGAAACATCTACTATTCGAAGACAATTCGAAGAGGCAGGATTTAGTGTTCTCGACTTTGAGGATGGTGCAGACTATTATGTACTCAATACTTGTTCGGTCACAGACTTTGCAGATCGTAAGTGTCGCTATGAAGTTAGGAGAGCTCAGAAACATAACCCAACGGCTAAGGTTATAGTAGTAGGATGTTATGCACAACTTAAGCCAGATGAGATCGCAGATATAGAAGGTGTCGATCTTGTCTTAGGAGCTGCGGAGAAATTTAATATCCTTAATCATATCGATACTCTACACGATATATCAGGTCAGAGTAAAATTAGAGCTGGAGACATACATCATGTAAATTCTTTCATAGATGCTTTTTCTGTAGGCGATAGAACACGATCATTTTTGAAGGTCCAAGATGGTTGCAATTATAAATGTGCATTCTGTACGATACCATTAGCTCGTGGTAAGAGTAGAAGTGATACTGTAGAAAATGTAGTCGCTAATGTAAAGGAGATAGCTCAAAAAGGTGTGCAAGAAATTGTTCTTACTGGGGTTAATATAGGAGACTTTGGGAATGGCACTGAGGTGATCGAAGGGCTTAAGCCAAAGAAGGAAGCTTTATTCATTGACCTTATTAAAGCTTTAGAGAAGGTAGAAGGTGTCAATAGATATAGAATATCGTCTATAGAGCCTAATCTGTGTAATGAAGAGATTATAGATTTTGTAGCTAACTCTGAGAAGTTCATGCCTCACTTCCATATGCCATTACAAAGTGGAAGTAATGAGATTCTGAAGAGTATGCGACGTAGATATAAAAGCGAACTATACTCAGAGCGAGTCGCATATATCAAATCCGTTATGCCACATTGTTGTATTGGTGTAGATGTTATTGTAGGATTTCCTGGTGAGACAGATAGTCATTTTCAAGAGACTTATGATTTCTTGCTGAGCTTAGATATTTCTTATCTACACGTATTCACTTATTCAGAAAGAGCTAATACACATGCCGTAGAGAAGGAAGGTAAAGTTCCTATGGGCGTAAGAAAAGAACGTAATAAAAAATTGCGAATTCTCTCAGAAAAAAAGCGACGAGCATTCTATAATTCTCATATAGGTACTACCAGACCTGTGCTGTTAGAATCTAAATCTCAGGATGGACTACTTACAGGATTTACTGACAATTATATTAAGGTAGAAGTAGATGAAAATACTATGTCTGAGAACCAGTTAATAGAATGTAATATGATCGAGGTGTCAGAGAAGACTTTAATGAAAGCACATGTCGTTACGGCAAGTATCGGATAGAGTTACCTTAATAATGTAACATCTCCTGAGTATACTTCTGTAGAATTATCAGGATGTCTGACTTTTATTAGGTATACGTACACAGCCTGCTCGGCGGGTTTACCTCGGAAGTAACCATCCCACCAATATTCTAATTTTTCTGTATGTATAGAATATGATCCAGAAATGAAAATTAATTCTCCCCATCTGTCATATATCCTGTAATCGATAATACCGACCTCGTAATCGTCATTAGTAAATGCTTGAAATATATCTTCGCTACCATCATTATCGGGCGTGAAAACATTAGGAATGTATATTGGACAAATTGGTGCCAGTATAGTAATAGTATCTGTATAGCTGCAACCTAGTTCGTCAGTAATTAATAGCTCATAGTTGCCATATGGGAGTTCATTAAATGTAGAATCTAATTGCACCATTCCGTTGACCTCGTATTCAATGATACCGGTACCACCTGCTGCAAGGATCTCTATTATTCCATTCTCGGTATAGCAATCTGGAATGGTGACATCTATGGATCTGACTAAAACTTCTGGAGTGCTATCTATAAAAACAGAATCTGAAGCTAAGCAACCTAAGGTATCTCTTACAGAAATGATATAGCCACCTGTACTAAGATTTGAAAATAAATTATTTTCTGTATAATCGTTATTATTGATAGTGTATTCTAATGGTGCAGTTATTCCGGCCCCGTTAGAGCCTTCTATGAGTATAGAGCCGCGAGAATCACTACACAAATCCACTGTAGTAGTTGCACTATCTAAGGTAGGTGATACACTAGGTTCTATAACAATATCTTCGGTATAGAAACAATCGAAGCTATCCCTCACAGTAATAGTGTAAGCGCCCGGAACCATATCTAAGAATACGTTCTCAGATTGATAAGTGATGCCATCTAATGAATAAGTAGCAGTTGATACAGGCGTAACATCTATAATCACTTGACCATTATCATCACCACAAGTCGTAGATGAAATGGCAGGGGATATTATACTTTCTGGAGCTGGGTCTATGACAAAGGGAATAGGCGTGCTCTCACAACCATCACTATCTCTGATATATATTATATATGATCCTGGATCCAATTGATCAAACAAGCCATCATTGGAAAAATTAATACCGTCAATCGAGTATTCATATTCTTCAACTGTACTCGAATTGACATCGATATAACCTAATTCTGAGCAGGTTGCATCACTTAGGTCAGTTTCAATATTGAAGCCTGTGTAACAAAAAGTTAAACTATCAAGACCTAAGCCAAATGCACCAGCTTGTTTTCTACTACCAGCAAAAACTATAGAAGAAATAGATCCCGTACCGTCACAACTTTGTAGATTAAATCCCCAACAAGTCAATAGTCCATCACCTGTACCTGGATCACCATCAGATATTGTATCTGCTAAGATTATCTGATTATTAGCATTAAGCGCATGAATGACAAATTGCTCACTTAAATCTATGTCTACAATACATCCAGAAAAACTATCTATAGGAGTCTCAAAATCGAGTATGATAGCAGGTGATATTAGGCCAGAGAGTAATCCATCATCAGTTAAGAAATATCTTCCCATTATATCTGTCGGAATAGGTGTGTCATTTCCTTCAGAGCTACCAAACGCTGTAGTCGTTCCGCCTACTTCAGCCAGTACTGGAAATGAGCCGTTATCTAATGAGAAGCTTAGACCAAAACTTGATCTAAACTGATCTCTAATAGTCAGACCTTCCGAGGGTTGTTGGCTGGGCAATGTTTCGAAATTTATACTGATACATCCATCTTCCACTTGACTATAGCTAGCTACACTTATTAATATAAATGCTATGAGATATAATGCTTTCATTAAGTAGAAAAGATGTCTTTATTAGGTTTAAAATTACCGTATAACTTAAAGTTATAACATAATTGATTTAAGCTAAACAAATATAGAGAGCTACAGCGTCAATTTATCAGTTAAATGTCTTTATATATATTATTAGATGGCACAAAAGTATAATTCGATGTACGGCTTAGTATATATTTATCCTTAATTTTAGTTAGTTATAGCTTCCGATTGATTTAATCAAATTCTGTGATGTCCTATATTTGAGTTATTATATATCAATTTCAAGCAGTTAATATTTTTACCGTAAGGTAATCAGTACTCTATTATACATTGAAAATATGAAATTACTAAAAGGCTTTTTTGCTATTTTATTTTCTACCACTCTTAGTGTTTTATCTTTTGGTCAGATTGGTATTCAACTGAATACAGATCAGTCTACGGAAGGATATACTTTTTTTGAAACATTACAAGAAAGCTACCTCATAGATAATTGTGGTAAGGTCGTCAATACTTGGCCGTCAATATTTAGAACTGTTCTTCATGCAAAACTTATGGAAGACGGTAATGTCATCTATATCAAATCTAATACAATAATAGTAAGAGACTGGGATGATAATATTGTGAACACTACTACTTATAATGCGCCGAATGTAGTTCTTGTGTATGAAGTGATTGTCATGAAAAATGGAAATTATTTGTGTCTTGCGAGAGAGAACCTAAGTGATGCTGAGTTTAGAAATTTAGGTTATGAGATATTGCCTGGATTCAATCCGAGACGTATAGATATGGTTTTAGAAATAGATCCTAATACCGATACGATAGTCTGGCAATGGAACATCAAAGATCATATGATACAAAGCAGAAATTCTACTCAAGCTAATTACGGCCTTATAAAAGATAATCCAAGAAAATTTGATATGGATGCTATAGCGACGCATGACTGGGAAGTAGGGGAATCATTTATGATTAATGGATTCGATTATAATGAAGACTTAGATCTCATAGCACTCAGTGTAAGAAAGCTGAGTGAAGTAGTAATCATAGATCATTCTACAACAACTGAAGAGGCCCAAGGTAGTACCGGTGGTACATATGGCCATGGAGGGGATGCACTTTTTAGATGGGGTAATCCCCAGAATTATGCGCAAGGGGAGGAGAGTGATAGAGAGCTATTCTTTCAGCATAATCCTAACTGGATAGAATATGGCGAGCATAAAGGGAAAATTATAATGTTCAATAATGGCTTAACTGCACGTGATTATTCCTCTGTTGAGATCATCGATCCTATGATAGATAATCAAGGTAATTTCGTTATTGCTGATAGCTTGTATGCATTAGAGGAAGACCCGATAAGTATTAATACGACTACCTTTGGTCCAATTTTCTATTCTGGTTATACTTCAGGTGCTAGTGTGATGCCTAATGGCAATATCTATGTAACCGTAGGTATTGAACAACGAGTATTCGAGATGAATATGCAAGGAGAAATTGTATGGGACTATTATATTGAAAATGCAGGATATATTTTTAGGTCTGAGAAGTATCCTAAGAATTTTTCTGGATTCGATGGTAGAGATTTGTCAGCAAGTGGCACTGTAGAAGACTTACCAAGTACTTATAATTGTGTGTTGTTTTCCACCAGTATCAGAGATATCAATATCACTTTAGAGGATGTTGTTGTTTTTCAATATGAAAATAGAATAGAAATTAACTCTAATGAATTTAAAGACTTTGATTACATACTTTATAATCAATGGGGTCAAATTATAAGTAAAGGTAATAATCAATCTCAGTATAAGTATAACACAGAATTATTAAGTGCAGGCATCTACTACTTGCGATCAGAAAGAGAAGGTAGAGGTGGCGTCAATTCTATTGTAATTCCTTAAATTTTATAGCCAGCACTAAGGGTAAGAAAATTCATTTCTGATCCTTCGAGCATACTTCCGAGATTAAAAAACCCTATCTCATATGCTGCAGTTATTGTGAAGTTATATACGTCTAAGCCTAAGCCAAGATTGGCGCCAGCAGTACCAGAGTTATAATTAGTATATACGCCAGTCCCTGCATCATTAGGGACACTATTAGTTAAGTTAAAGCTTGCTAGCGTATGTCCTCTCAAGAATATACGCTCGCTAAAATTTATAACCTTATATCCTAATCCTACTCTGAACTTAGTCCAGCCATACTTGGGAGAGTTGCTATGGACTATAGTATCTGACACCGATGGGATAAGATTAATCTTATGATATTGTAGTCCTACTATGAAGTACATTTTTCCTTCATTCAATCTTGCATCAGCACCTATATGCCATCCGTTCTGTGAGCTGCCCTCGGGCGTTATAAGGTTGCTGTTGTTAGTGGCTTTAGTAAGTCCTCCATAAAATTGTAAGCCCGTCTGAGATGATAAATTCGTAGATGTAATGCCAAACATCAAGATGACTCCAGAAAGTAATAAGATAGTTCGTTTCAAAGTATAAATATTTATATCCTACAAAGATAGATTAATTGATATAATGCGAATAGTAGTTAACACCCATTTAGAGGTTTTGTACTTATCGTGATGTCATAGGTCCGATATAATAGAATTAATATGCACTTCAGAATAATAAAGTCAACTATATGATGTTATAGTTTAGTGGTATTAAGTATTCATTCTTTAAAAGCAATATTGGTAACGATAGCTTTGTCTGTACTGATAAGCAGTGAAGCTATAGCTCAGAGCAAGTGGGATCACGGTTTTAGTGTGGGGTTAGCCTATACTAACTTCTCAGAAGATCATGTCTCATCTATAGATAGTGAGAGATATACATTTGAGGCATTATTAAACTCATCTTTTAAGATATGGAATCAATATAGCCTCAGCCGTAGGTTGGGAATTAATTTTTCTCCAGGGTTTAGTTGGAAAGGAGCTCGACTTAATGCCGAGCTGAGTAACTATGAAGGCATTTACTTTGTACTACCCAGTTATCTAGAGTTTCAATTGTTAGATCAGATAGCTATTGGTGCTGGGGTAGAGTATAGCTACCTTATTTCTTTTGGCGAGAGTTCTAATGATGAGATATACAACCTAACTTCTCAGGTATCTAACCGACACCAATTCTCCTCGCTTACCAATCTTAGAATTATAATAGGACATAACATTAGTATCAATCTCGAATATAGTTATGGATTAAATGACCTGTTTCAGTTCTCAAGATTTAATACCATGGGCGGATTTAGAGAGATGATAAATCTAAGAAATAAGGGCATCCAACTTGCTTTTATTTTTCAAGCTTAGAAGTACTTTATATCTGGCTATCCTAATAGTTAAAGAAGTTATAGATTAATCAGTCTACAGAACTTTACACAATTAATACTCGTTCTTATCATTAATAATACTTTATTATTACATATCAATATTTGTAAAAAATTAATCATAATATTTAAGGATGAACCGTAGTCTCTTAATTGTATTTCTTGTTACTGCTTTATCTTTTGACATGTCGGTATATAGTCAAGAGCTTATTAATTGGGCAGATCCTTCTGAGCAGAATATTGATAATAATTCTAATTTTAAAATATTAGGAGTAGTAGGCGATAAGTATTATGCAATAAGTGAAAGAAATCGCAATAGGTCATTATACACGTTTACCTTAGATCATAAGTTACTTAATAAGGAGGATTTTAATGTCTTCGGTAAGAGTAGAGAATACTCTATCCAGAATATAGTGACAACACCTCGCGACACGTTCTTGTACATACATGAATTATCACAGCAGCATAAAGAATGGGTGCTATATAAATGTGACTATGATAATGGGCAATTTAGTAAGCCTGTCGAAATCTACTTCGAGAAGTACAATGACATCTCTAACAAAAGATTAAGAGAAACCTACAGACAGTATGAAATATTCTCTAATAGTGGAGGAGGAATGGTAATAAGTCCTGATAGTAGTCATCTTGCATTTGTTAATGTGATAGTGACTACAGAATCTCGTCAGTCCGAGGTCGTTTCTGTTATAGTTTTTGATAGTGCTATGAATGAGAAATGGAGAGCTTCATTTGATTATGATTTTTCTGATAGAAATATAGAGATTAAAGCAATACGATTAGCTAATAATGGTATCCCATATATGCTTGCAGAATTAGAATCTGATATCGAGTATGGTAAGGGTATCGTACCTCTGCGAGTTAAGAATCTGCCGAGAAATAAATATTTTGTCTATAGAGTCGATCAGTCAGGCATCTTGAGACAAGAAGTTAAAATAGAGGAGGAAACAGGCATAGTGGATGCTAATATGATATTTGCTGATCGTAATTCTGATGATTATGTCATAGCAGGTTATTATAGTTCTGGAGAGAAGAATAATAGGGTGAGCGGCTTGTTCTGGTGCAAGGGTAATCCAGAATTAGAAATTACAGGATTTAAAACGACGCCACTTGAAAAAAATGTAATAAAGGATATGTCTTATGATTTTGTAGTCAATGATATGCTCAGAATGAATAATGGTGCAGTGGGATTTGTATCTGAGGACTATAGAATTAATGTCAATAATAACAATTTTAATAATGGTGCATTTGGTTCATTTAATAGAGTGGGGGGTGTCACTTATACATACTATAGTGGTGATATCGTTATCTCTCATTTTGATAATCAAGGGAATGTAGTCAAGACTAATTATATCCAGAGAAGATTCGAAACTGGTGATAATACATTCTCTAATTATGCGCTGACAGAATCTGATAATGCTTACCACATTTTTTATAATACTACTAAGTCAAGGAAGGAGGCCAAAGGACTGGGTTTGAAGGGCAGGATATTCACAGATGTATTGAGTATAAGTAGATCTGGTAGTATTCAATTAATGTCAACGCTGATCTCAGAACGAGATGACAATTTTCTTTTTTCTCCTAACTTAATGATCCATAATAATAAGCGTGCTATAATGGGCGGATATGATGGAAGGGAACTTATCCTTGCTGAGATACCATTGGATTGATTTGTATTATAAATGTATTCTTACTGCTCCTCCGTCATTAATGACTTCGTAGAATTTTATTGCTTTGTCTGACTTTATGTTTATCATGACGTTTTGGCGAAGTACGCCAGTTCCTTTACCGTGTATAATTGTAAATTGATTTTGGAGTGATGACTTAGCGGCATCCAGAAATGCTTCAAATGCTTTCATCTGATAATCAAATATACGTTCTGGTAGGCTTGTGGCAAGATCAGGTCGCAGTTTTTCTATATGGAGATCTATCGTGTCATAAATATAAGTCGGGGATTTAACTTCTTCTTCAAAAAATAATGCTTCTTCTCTTTCTACTTCTTCATGATGCATAAGGTTCTTGGCAGTAGCGAGGTATATTTTTCCACTTACATTAATCCTGGCTTTACCTTTAGGATTGATACCTTCAAATTTTCCAATCCTTCCAGATGAGATAATTTTTAGTAAGTCTCCTATCCATAATTCTTTTAGGTCTACCATGAGTGCTGTCTGATTTAATACTCAAATTTACACTCACCTGTGCATATCTGTATACAACTTGGAGATGCATTTAGTATTATTTTATGATATTAGTATTAGTTTAGGTGATTCATCTACTAATAATGGCTGACAATAAGGAAAAAAAATATACAGGAGGTCTAGATAGAACTCTCTTCAGAGAGTGGCTAGAAAAATTGCAACAAGAGAGTTGGCAGTTGGAGCTGATTATCTCTGGTTTTGTATTATATGGTGTATACAATTCTAAGGGCCTGATTACAGATCTTCAAAACTATATTGCAGAAGCTGGTAATAATATATTTCTGTCGGCGTTAGAGAATTTAGTGACGATAGGTTGGCGTATATTCTTTATTAACCTACTTCTACATGTCATATTGAGATCGCTGTGGATAGGAGCTATAGGCTTACGATATGTGTCAGGCGAGATAGAGTATGACAAGCTTAATTACTCAGAATACTTCACAAAATACCTGAGGAAGAAGGTCGGAGATTATGACGATTTTATAGAACGACTTGAGAAGATATGTAGTGTCTTATTCTCGTATACATTTTTACTATTTCTATTTTTTGTATCAGCATTGGCATTTGGAATTTTCAGTTTAGTACCTGTCATAATCGCAGATGCTTTAGGCTACGATGTAGAGAAAGCAATTATGTATGCTATGATATGGATCCTTCCATACATACTTGGAGGAGCTATTGTCTTTGTAGATTTTGTAACTTTAGGTGGCATCAAGAGAATTCAGGATAATACAATATCCAAGATATTCATGCCACTCTATTGGTTCTATAGTCATGTTACACTTTCGTTTTTGTATCGGCCACTGTTGTATAATTTCATCGATGATAAGTATACACGCCGTCTTTTCTTTTTCTCATTTCCTTATATATTTATAATTGCCAATTTTGATGGATTCTACAGCAATCAACAGGCTCCTTTCTTTCCGAAATATAACTCATTAAGAGAACAAGGACTTATCGTTAATCCATTCTTCTACGACGATCTATATATGGCCAGATTAGAATCCAACGAGCCAGAAGAGCGCAGAGATAATAAAGAATTAGGTCACTTAAGATTATCACAATATAAAGTCACCGAGCCATACCTACAATTATTTATAAAATATAATAAAAAGTATGAGAATGTGATGGAAGAGAAGTATGGCATTATGCCCATATTTAAATCAGGCTGGAAGTTTACTTTATTTTCTGATATAGGAAAAGAAAGAGACTCTACACTCTTAGCTCTTAAGGATAGCTTTAAGATCTATGAAAGAGTAGTGTATGAAGAATATAAAGTATTAAGAGATTCTGTAAAGCAAATCAGCGATAATCAAGTGCTCAAGGATAAGATAAGCGTAAAAAGAGATTCTCTAAAATCTCTCCGAAAGGTTTTAACTAATAAAAGAAACAAAACTTTAACTGAGTTTGAGTTAAAGAAAGAGAAACGTATTCTTGGGGTCTTACAGAAACAGGCCTCTATTAAAATAGATAACATCTCTTACGATGATAGCCTATCTTGTTATTTTAGTGTGCATCACTTACAAGGTCATCAAGGTGTAGTATATAATATACCAATGTCTCATGTCTCTATAGGAGAACACAATGTTGAGATAGATCTAATAAGAAGATATATAGAAGAAAAGGATAGCATCGTAACTGAAAGATATATTCTACCAATATTAAAAGTTAATTAATAATGAAGCACTGGAAATTAAGTATAATGTTAGGCGTGCTTTACAGCATTTTAATTTTTTATTTTGGTTATGCAATGCTTAATGGTACGATGGGCATGTGGAAGGGGACATTATTATTTTACGCTATGTTTATACCTATTTCTATTTACGGTATACATTATGCACGGAAGAAGGGAGAAGGTTTAGTTTCTTTTAAGGAGGCTTTTTTTATATGCCTCGTCATAATTATTGTTGGTGTTTTTATATCTCAGATAGCTAACGCAATATACTTATCGACAATTACAGAACAGGAGCAAGATGCGATGATGGATAATATAGTAGAAAGCCAATTGGAGACAGTAGAATTTATGATAATAGACGAACTCGAATTTGAAGATCGATTAAGACATCAGATGAAAGGTATGTTTGAAGTTAATGCAATTACAATTGCGACATCTATATTCAGTGTATTTTTTATTGCTTTTATGGGTCTGATAGTTTCCCTAATTATGCGTAGAGAAACGTCGCCGACTTAGGTAGATAGCCTCCCCCTTAGTACTATCTTATAATACTGTCATAGGTTCCATCTTCTAAGATTTGTAGCGCTTTAATAATCGTCTGGTCAGTGACATTAACTAATTGATAATAGGCGTTATTATCCCATAACTGACTTGCTATCCAACTTCGTATTAAATCTAAGATGTTACGTGGTACGCCAAAATTTGGATCTTTAGCTTCTTCAAAGTTATAGCCCGCAAGATATGTAGTAAAGTATTTCGATAACTCTACCATATATCGTTCATCAGCTCTGAAGACTTCCGCGTTGGGATATTTCTCTAATAAGCTTTTTCTATTCTGATGGACGAAGTGAGAAGTAAAGTCATATATATATCCACTTGAGTTGTACTTATTTAAAGCTACTTTGTTTTCAGGCACACTTACGAAGTAGATATCTGGATAGACACCACCTGTACCTGTCATGATTTTTCTTTTACTTTTAGTCTGTGAGAATTTAGAGTCGGGAATATTGAGTGTGTGCATTGCTGTACCATTAGGTATGGTGATCCCAAGATCTTTAAACCAGCTGTCATTGGGTGGTTTTTGTAGGTTTCTCTGCATCGGTGTATAATATCTTCCTATAGTTATTCTTAGAGTAGAACCATCACCGAGTTTGTAAGATTGTTGTATTAAGCCCTTACCAAAAGTAGGAAACCCCAACAGTAATCCCCGATCCCATTCTTGTATGGCAGATAAGAATATCTCACTAGCAGAAGCCGTGTAATTATCGGTAAGACATATCAACTTGCCAGTGAGAAAACTGCCTTTGCTCGAGGCTTCATGTATTTCCTTGTCAGTATTATGACCGTCAGAGGTATTAATTAGTTTACCGTTATCGAGAAATTCGTCAGCAAGCGCTATGGACATATCTTTGACACCACCAGAATTACTTCTTAAGTCGAGAATAAGATTTTTCATTCCTCTATTCTTAAGTCTTTTTATCGCAGCTGTATACTCTGTTAATGTGTTGTTAGTAAAACTTTTGAGTTTGATATATCCAGTTTCTCCAGTTATCATATAGTCAGATATTATACTGAACCATGGCAAGTTGCTTTTGATTACAGTCGTCGTATAGCTATTGTCATTAAGATCACTATAGTCTATTAATAGTTGTGTAGATGTTGTATCAAAGAGCATAGCATTTATCTGGTCAAAGGTTTTGCCTGATGAGGCTATTCCATTAATACTGTTAATTGTATAGCCTTGCTTAAGTCCAGCTCTCTCTGCTGGTCCTCCTTCGTTGATGCGTGTTATGATTGGTTTTGTTTTATCTATGATATAGAATTTTAGTCCAGGTCCTATGGGAGCTATTCCATTATCTCTGTTAAGTTGTGCATCTGCTTCCGCCTTAGTTTGGTATGATGAGAATGGATCTAATTCTTCTACGATACTTTGTATCGCGATGTCTGCAATCACATTAGTATTCAAGCTATCGACATAATTATTAAGTAGATAATGGAATACATAATCTAATTTCTGGCCAGCTTGCTTGCCATAGTAATTTTGTGATGACACCGTATTACATAACGTAATTGTAGCTATAATGAATAAAAACTTGGTCATAATATTCTTTAGATTAAGTATTTCTAAAAATAGGTGGAGTAGAAAATTCTAAAATTTTGTGAGACGGCAACATGGAATCGTCAGCATTTATCAAAACGATATCCAGTAGCATAACGTTCATATAGTCAATATTACTATCTAAAATATTCTATACTAGCAGGATATCAAATGCTGAATTTCCTCATTCTTTAATATAGTGTATTTCTGAACAATTTTCTTTTGTAAAAAGACTCTTGGCTACTCTTTGGATATCTTGTGGTGTAACTTTAATGAAGTCCTTCTCTTGCTCATTTATGAGATTTACATTGCCGAGCATTTCATAATATGCTAGATTAATAGCTTTGTGATTAATGCTGACTTCAGAAAAACACACTGAACTAATGAGACTGTTTTTTATTTTTTGTAGTTCTTCTGTATCGACAAGTTCTTCTTTTATTTTCTGTATTTCATTCCATATTAGATATCCCGCTTGCTCTATATCCTCGGTGCCCATAAGCTTGGCTTCTATGATAAATAATCCAGGGTCTATAGATCCGGTGATATAGGCATCCACATTAGAGAACAGTTCTGTCGCCTTCAGTAAGTTCTGATGGAATCTTGACGATCTACCTCCGCTGAATATATCTGATATAATATCATAAGTTGTAAAGTCTGCATGTAGTCTCTCGGGCATATGGAAAGCGATATATAATGCTGAGGTAGGTACGGCACCTTTTACGATTTTTTTTCTGAAAGCTTTCTGAGCAGGTTCTACTTTTATCTTATGCTTATGAGAAGTCGATGGCTTAAGATCTCCAAACCATTTTTCTATAAGTTGTAATGCGGTACCGTATTCAAATTTTCCTGATAGTACAATCACTGCATTATTAGGAGCGTAATGATCATCAAAGAAAGACTGTACATCTCCTAGCTGAGCCTCCTCGATATGCTCTGGGATAAGTCCTATAGTAGGCCACTTGTATGGATGCTCCTTAAATGCTAAATCAGATAAGTGATGCCATAGGTCTCCATATGGTTTATTAAGGCTTGTCTCTTTGAACTCTTCGACGACGACCTTCTTCTGTATATCAAGGCTATGCTGATTAATATTAAGACTACGCATCCTATCAGACTCTATCCATAGTGCTGATTCGAGATTTTCTGATGGCATTATATCATAGTAGTTAGTTAGATCACTATTAGTGAATGCATTATTCTCTCCACCGGCATTCTGAATGATGGAGTCAAAGTCTGGAACATTCTCAGAACCTCCAAACATCAGATGCTCAAATAAGTGGGCGAATCCTGTCTTATCTTCTTGCTCATTTCTTGCACCTACTTTGTATAGAATATTGATTGCAACAAGTGGGGTGCTATTATCTTGATGAAGAATGACAGTGAGTCCGTTTGGGAGTATATGTCTTTGATAATCTATCATATAATTACTAATATTAATCTAACCACTTTTTATTATCTGTAGCGATCAAAGCATTTTTCTTCAGATACATAAAAAAATCATTTTTACTCATAGCTTGTCCTCCCATACTTTGTAAGTGTGCAGTTGCTTGCTGGCAATCTACAAACCAGAATTCTTTTCTTTCGAGATATCGGCACAGATTTATAAGTGCAAATTTTGATGCATTGCTTACATCAGCAAACATAGACTCGCCACAGAAGATTTTTCCGAGTGCCATTCCATAGAGACCTCCTACGAGCTTTTCATCCTCCCATACTTCTACTGAGTGTGCATAGCCTTGATGATGTAATTCTATAAAGGTGTCTTCTATATCATCAGTTATCCATGTGGAGTCTTGACCATGTCTTGTCTTATCTCGACAACGTCTTATAACTTTACTGAATGCTTGATCAAAGGTACAATTCAGAATATTTTGCGAAAAATATTTTCTCATACTTTTAGAAACTTTAATCTCATTTGGTTTCAGTATAAGTCTTGGGTGGGTATACCACCATAATGTAGGATTATCTGGACCATTCCAGGGAAATATACCAAATTGGTATGATAGAAGTAGTCTCATCGGGGTAACCTCGGCCCCAAAAGCAAGAAGGCCGTCAGGATCACATAACAATGGATGTGGAAATAAATCTACCTCGTCGGGTAGAAAGAAAGCCATTTAATCTTGGACTGTAACTTCTATAACAGCAGAAAGACCTCTCTCTACGAGAGCTTCTTTTAATGGTTTTAGACTCTCGGGATCTCCAGTTTTTACAATGGCTTTACCTTTATAATGGACTATAAGAGATAATTGCTCTGATTGTTCGAATGTATGATTGCATACTTCCATAAAACATTGAATAACCCAATCGAAGGTATTAAAATCATCATTATACACTAATAATTGCGCCTGCTTAAGACCGACTGTAGATGTCGTTTCTTCAGTGAGTATGTCATTCAATTCGCTTGTCAGTAACTCGTTGAGATCTTTCGTCATTTCTAAATAAGGATTAAAAGGTGTTAATTTAATTCTCCCAGCGCTTTCTCGAGAGCTGTAAAGTTTGGTAAATTTCCGGCATTATCCAATATTTCTTGGTAATGAATTTTGCCACTACTATCAATGACGAAGGTTGCTCTTTTAGAGACACCTTTTAGTCCTAAAACAAAGTCCTCATAATAAGCACCGAATGCTTGACTTACTTCTTTGTTGAAGTCTGATAATACTGTAAAGTTTAGATTGTTTTCAGCTTTGAATTTAGCCAGTGTAAACGGAGAATCGACTGAAATAGCGACTATTTCTGAATTCAATTTCTCGTACTTACTGTAATTATCTCTCATGTGACATAATTCTTCGGTACATACTCCTGTGAATGCTAAGGGAAAAAACAATATAGTTACTGTCTTTCCTTTATAATCTGATAGACTTACGTCTTTGCAATCAGAGTCCTTGAGGGTAAATGAAGGCGCTAAATCTCCTGTTTTTAAGGTCATATTCTTCTTGAATCATTAAAGGTTTTTCAAAAATAGAATATTCTTATCATAATTGTAAGGCTATATTTATAAATAGGGCTTAATATTGCTTTTATGACATTCATTTTGCACTATTTTGGGACGTGAGCAAAAGACTCATAGCCTATATACAATTGCATATCGCCGTAATTCTATACGGATGGACCGCTGTCCTTGGTGGTCTGATAACTATATCCGCTGTAAGTCTTGTCTGGTGGAGGGTTATGATTACGAGTCTGAGCCTTCTTTTTTTTATTGGTTTTGGTAGGAAGCTGCTCGCCATCGATAAGAAAAAAATATTGACATATATGGGTATAGGTGTGATCGTGGGTATGCACTGGATATGCTTCTATAGCTCAGTTAAGATGGCTAATGCATCTATTGCTTTGATTACAATGGCTACCACTTCTTTATTTACAGCGATTATAGAACCACTCCTTTTTAGAAGAAAGTTTGATACACTTGAGATTGTCATAGGGCTTATGGTGATTCCTTGTATGATATTGATTGCAAATAGTATAGACCTTAGCCTCATTCAAGGTTTTATAATAGGATTATTGTCAGCTTTTTTAGCGTCATTATTTGCAAGTTTGAATAAGAAATATGTTGACGATGCGACACCATATGCAATTAGCTTTTTGGAGATGTTCGGTGCTTTTATATTCATAAGTATTTGTCTTCCTTTTGTGATAAACAATATAGAGTCTATTATGCCGATTTCTACAGATTGGATTTACTTAATTATATTAGCATTGCTCTGTACGACATTGGCATTTGTATTATCGATGATGGCATTGAAGCATGTTTCTGCTTTTGATTCTAACTTGGTTATCAATCTGGAACCTATATATGGTATCGCTCTCGCTGTTATCATACTTAATGAACATGAGCAACTTTCATCACTTTTTTACTTGGGTGGCATATTATTAATGTTGATAGTATTCTCACACCCTATAATCGCAAAGAAAATAAATGCCAGAAAAGCCATTTCCTAATATTACATCTCCCGAGATAGAAGAGTACTGCAAAGCATGGAGTTCACTACCAAGTGATTATCTGCAAGAACTCGATAAGTTATCTCAACAGACACATGATCCTAAGATGATATCTGGAGCACACTTGGGGAAGTTATTAAGTATCTTAAGTAAGATGATAAGACCAATGAGAATCTTAGAGCTGGGTACTTTTACAGGTTATGGGACACTCTGCTTAGCAGAAGGATTACATAATAATGGCAAAATACATACTATTGAGAAGAAGCCAGAAATGAGAGGCTTTGCCGATAGTATATTTGTAAAAGCAGGCATCGATCATCAGGTTATACAACACATAGGTGATGCTGCAGAGATTATATCGGATATAGATGAGGTATTCGAACTCGTATTTATAGATGCTGCTAAGCGTCAGTACATTAAATACTTTGATCTCGTTATCCCAAAGATGAAATCAGGTGGTATCATCATTGCTGATAATATTCTATGGAAAGGTAAGATCGTCTCTGATAATAATGATAAATTAGGTCAAGGATTGGATGCATTTAATAGATATGTGTATGACAATAAACTCGTAGAGAGTGTTATTATACCTATAGATGATGGATTGAGCCTTATAAGAAAGTTATAGTATTGTCTCTACCGAGGTGTTGTTTTATCTAAGTTGTACCTATTTTTAGCATTATATGAAGAGATATTCTTTTATACTCATATTATTTTTATCAATCACATCACATGTATCTTCTCAGAGGACGGTGGGCGTATTAGAAATTAATGATGCTATACAAGAGGGCTACACACTGATTATACCTAATAGTTATACGTCGACCTATCTTATAGATAACTGTGGTCGTATAATTAATGAATGGGAATCAGACTTTAGTGCTGGATTAATGGCTTACCTTCTGCCTGATGGACGATTACTAAGATCTGGCAAATATATAGATAGTTTTGGTGCTGGTGGTGTAGGGGGACTTATGGAGATCTACTCCTGGGAGGGAGAATTAGAATGGTCGTATATCTACTCAAGTGATCGCGTACAGCATCATCATGATATGGAGATATTACCTAACGGCAATATCCTATTGATTGCCTGGGTAAAATTAGAAGAAGATGAGATTGCACTTACAGGTAGGGATACGGATTTATTAGATATAAATAGAGGATTATGGTCAGAGCAAATTGTGGAATTAAAACCAGTAGGCACTGATGATGCAGAGATAGTATGGGAATGGAATTCTTACGACCACTATATCCAAGATATAGATAATACTAAGAACAATTACGGTATCGTAGAAGACCATCCAGAATTATTAGATGTTAACTATCCTTATATAAAGTTAACTAATGCAGATTGGTTGCACTTTAATTCTATAGATTATAATCCTGATCTCGATCAGATATTATTAGGATCTCGTAATCATAATGAAATATATATTATCGATCATAGTACTACAACTGAGGAAGCAGCATCACACTCAGGTGGAAAGTATGGTAAAGGAGGTGATTTATTGTACAGATGGGGTAACCCTGAAGTTTATAAAAGAGGGACGCCTGCTGACAAGAGGTTATATGGACAACATGACCCACATTGGTTAGATATATATAATGAGGGTAATAATTTCATAATGATCTATAATAATGGATCAGGACGTCTCCCGTTCTTCTCCTCAGTCGATGTTATAGATACAGGCCATGAGAATGGAGCGTATAATATATCACAAGATGATGCTTTTGGACCACTACAACTTTCATGGTCTATTAAAGATCTTAATATGGAATTCAGTTCGCCACGTATATCGGGAGCACAATATCTGAGTAATAATAACACGCTTATATGTGCTGGTAATAAATATAGAATTGTAGAAGTAACACAAGCCGGAGACATAGCTTGGATATATGAAAATCCAGTGAGTAACCTTGGTCCCATACCGCAAGGGGGGACGAGAGGCGGACGCGAATTATTTAGAGCTTATAAGTATAGTTCTGATTATTCTGGATTAGAAGATAGGGACCTCACTCCAGGAGAAGTGCTGGTACTAGACGCAACGGAAGATGGATGCAATTCTACTGGAGTTGCATCAGAAGATATACCAGAAGATAAGTTAAATATATATCCTAATCCAGTGTCTGATAAATTATACCTTACCGATATAGTAGGAGATAATACTTCATATGAGATCTATGACGCCAGAGGATCACTTATCTCAGCAGGTCGTAAAATCCAAAACGAGTATATAGACGTAAGTGACATCAGGGGAGGTATCTTTTTTGTAAAAGTAATAGGTAGAGAAAAGCAAAATTTATATAAAGTAGTAAAGTTATAGTCTATCTATTTACTTTTGAAGATAATAAAACATGACTTTTTTTTAAAAAAATTCAATCATATGAAAAGACTAATACAAGCAACCTTCGTTTTCTTGATCTTATGTACAGTAAGCTTGAGTGCTCAGAATACAGTAGGGCTCATCTCTTACAATATCAATAAATCTTATGACGGTTATAATCTTATATACCCTCATAGGCAATCTAATGTATATCTATTAAATAATTGTGGTGAAATTGTCCATACTTGGGAAGGTGATCCTATGACTGTGCCAGGTAATACAGCATACCTCTTAGACGATGGTAGACTCGTAAGAACACTCAGGTCTAACTCTATAGCAAGTGATCGCATATGGGCTGGTGGCGGTGGTGCTACTGTAGAGATAGTAGACTGGGATAATAACGTAGAGTGGAGTTATACACTTAATGATTCTCTTGCAAGATTACACCATGATATTGCGATCCTTAATAAGGATAATCGGATGACCATTATGATGATAGCATGGGAGCTTAAGAATCTGGATGAAGTCATAGAAGCGGGTAGAGATACAAGCGTACTCGCATCTGGCGAGATGTGGCCTGATTATCTGCTTGAGATAGATCCTGCTACTGACCAGATTGTATGGGAGTGGCATGCATGGGATCATCTAATACAAAATGTGGATTCTACTAAAAGCAACTTCGGAGTTATCGCTGATAATCCTGGTAAAATTGATATTAACCTTGATCTGGATGGAACAGGAAAAGCAGACTGGATGCATGCTAATGCATTAGACTACGATCCCATTAACGATAATGTAATACTAAGTGTGCCTAACTTCAGCGAAGTGTTTATCATAGATCATACGACAACTACAGAACAAGCATCAGGTAGCACAGGAGGTAATAGTAACCTTGGTGGAGACCTTATGTTCAGATGGGGTAATCCTGCTAACTATAATCAAGGCACTGCTGATGATCAGACTTTATTCTTTCAGCATGATGCTGCCTTTATCGATGATTTCGTAGATTTTTTCGATCCTAATTACGGTAAGGTTTCTCTATTTAATAATAGAGTCGGTCCAGACTTTAGCTCAGCAAGTATTATAGCTCCAGCATTCGAGATGTATGATTGGGCTTACGGCGTAGTCGATGGTAAGTATCTACCTCAGTCTCCAGAACTAACGATTACTCATCCCGTAGATTCTACTAAGATATACTCTACGGGTTTATCAAGCTTCCAATATCTGCGTAACGGAAATTACCTTATTACTTCTGGACGATTTGGATACTCTGTAGAGATTACGCCTGATAATGAAGTTGTATGGGAATATGTTACACCGATCAATGGTGGTAATCCTGTAATGCAAGGTGATACTACGCTCGCTATCAATAATAATCTAACTTTTAGAATGTATAGATATCCAGTTGACTACTCAGCATTTGACGGACGAGATCTTAAAAGGAAAGGTTATATAGAAACTGATCCTGATGTAGACTACTGCGATGAGCTTACGGATATAAGAGACTTACAAGTCAATTATGGACTACAGATATACCCTAATCCTGCGACCGATATGATTACTGTAGAATGGGAGGTAGGCAAGTATATCAATATTGAAATATTTGATTTCATGGGAAGACCTATGGTGGATGATGTTCAATTAAGTGGTGGTAGAAAATACTTTGATACTTCAGGATGGACGACAGGATTATACATTCTTAGAGTTAATAAAAAAGAAGCTGGTAGATTTCTCATTACTAACTAAGATTATTAGAGTAGGACAAAACTTTGAAGACGCATGAAATGAATTTTTCATGCGTCTTTTGTTTTGTTACCGAATAATATTGGTTTTAAAGAATTATTGCACGATTATTAATTCGTTTAAGTATTGTTCATTATATTAGACTAACCAAACGTACAATCTAACACCTCTTTGAAATGATCTATCTTAAATTACTATGGATTGCGATAGTATACCTATCAGTTTCTAACGTATATGCTGAATCTCTCAGTCTTACCACATCCAATAAACTCTCTATAGAATCTGCCAAAAAGATTTTCACTAATTATACTGCCGATGGGTGCTTGCCATGTAAGATATATAAGGAGCAAGTTTTAGTAGATGAAAGAATAGCTTACTTATTAGACTCAGACTTTGTTATCATAGAATCTGATTGCGATATTCAGGATTCTAAAGTTATGTTTGAAAATTATACAAGCACTTGTATGCCTACTCTACATATCTTAGATCAAAAAAGCGAAGTCTTAAAAGAGTTGTCAGGGACAATGACGGCAGCTCAGTTTTATGAAAAAATCAGCAACTATGTCATCACGAGTTATTCTATAACAACAGAAACTGTTCTCGTAACAAGACCTATTCCTGTAGCGTCCCCTACGGCGAAGTCTGCAAGAAAAATTCCAACAGAATTATATACATTCCAAGCTGACGTATTCTCATCAAGGAATATTGCGCTTAAGCAAAATAATACTATACTAAGCGATGTATCTGAGTCAATAGAAATTAATGAAGATTCAGAATATAATTTATATAACCTATGTGTAGGAAAATATGACACTAAATAAGAGTTACATCTTGTTACAAGAAAACTCAAAGATGCATGCATCGATCACTTTGTTAAACGTAAGAAACGTAGTCGATGTCTGTTAGATAAAGGAATTTGATCAGCAAACTTTATTTAACGAATTAAGAGTCAATCCGATTAATTTTGGGTTGGCTTTTTTCTTTGTCCTATAGCTCTTTTTTATAGATGACATGTTGGGCCAATATAGATTTTTCATCAAGTAATGGATGAGTAAATTCTCCTATTTTTTCCATACCTATTTTCTGCATGATTCGCTCGGAAGGTTTATTTAGAATTGATGTCCAAGAGTAGATTTCATTTTTCTTAAGAACATCTCTATAGTAATCTAAGCAAGCAAATGCTCCCTCTGTGCAGTAGCCCTGATTCCAACTACTGGCTTTCAGTCTCCACCCGATTTCTATACACGGCGTAAATGCTGCTTCAAATCGAGGATGTGCAAAACCTATAAAACCTATAAATTCATTAGTATCTAATATCTCAGTGGCATATAATCCATAGCCAAAATCATCATGTTGCTTATGCACTCTTTCCATCATAGCTTGCGTATCTTCTAAGCTCATGAGCTTAGGAAAAAACTCCATGACTTCAGGATCTGCATTAATCTTTGCGAATTCTGAGACATCTGATTCTTTCCACATACGGAGACCTAAGCGTTCAGTTTGTATAATATATGTCATAAAATCGGACATTTAGGATTAAAAATTGTCTTTGATGAACCTTAAGGAATTTTTCTGACCGATAATACCTTAGTTAATTATTACATTATTTATTTAAAATTATAAAACAAATATGAATTTACTAGACTTAGCAAAGCAGGTTTTAACTAATGAGGTTGTAGGGAAGCTCAACAACCAAATGCCTCAAGTTCCACAACAAAATACGCAGACTGCTGCCAACTTGGCAATGTCAACTCTGATGGGTGCACTAGCTAAAAATACACAATCAGACCAGGGGTTGGAAGGTTTGCTTGGAGCATTAAACAAAAACCATAATGGTGGATTAATGGATAACTTAGGAGACTTCTTAGGTGGCAAGATGGCAAGTGATAAATCTACTGATGGTATGGGTATTTTATCTTACTTATTTGGAGGTAAAATATTTGATGTTGTAGAATTGATATCAAAAGGTAGCGGCATCGATAGAAATAATTCTATGGGATTGCTTATGAAGTTAGCACCAGTGGCATTAAGCATGTTAGGTAAAGTAAAGCAGCAGAATAATTATCAAGGTAATGACCTGAGAGCATTATTACAAAATACGGTTCAGCAAGAAAGACAGCAAAAGCCAGAGACTTCACTTATAGAAAAGTTATTAGATAGAGACGGTGATGGAAGCATCAAAGGAGAGGTTATGCAGATGGGGATGAAAGCGTTAGGTAGCTTTTTTAGCAGATAGATTTTTTCTTATTATTAGATAATAATAGCCCTGTAGTATATCATTATTGCGGGGCTATTTTATTAGTTCTTTTATTGATTATTCAATATTGATTTAGTTTAAATTCCAAAGCGTTCTTTACACTTTTCCATTCATTATCAAGGATTGAGAATACGACGGTGTCACGTTTATTACCTGACTTATCTATTCGATGATTTCTTAGGATACCATCTTGTTTTGCCCCGAGTCTCTCGATGGCTTTACGAGAAGCATGATTATAGGAGTGGGTTCTAAATTCTACAGCCATACAATTTAATGATTCAAAGGCATATATGAGTAGCAAGTATTTACATTCTGTATTGATGCTTGTTCTCTGATAAGAAGAGGCATACCAAGTGCTGCCAATTTCCAATCTTTTGTGATCCTCCGATATGTTCATAAATCTCGTGCTCCCTACAATAGTATTTGAGGTTTTAGATATTACTGCAAATGGTATAGCAATACCAGATTCATATTCACTTATAGCTTTAAGGATGTAGTTTTCTGTGTCTTCGGGACTTGGTACCGAGGTATAATATAGATTCCATAATTCACCATCTCTAGCAGCTGCTATTAGATCATCAGACTGCTCTATTGTTAATGGGATTAATTTGGCGGAAGTCGACTCTAATTTTGGATATTTTAGCCTATGTTTCATAATCTATAATTAATCGTAAGCTATCCAGATATTTTCTTCATAGTATACGCCCTTATTAGCATCTATTTGTATGTCTACAGGATTAAGAGCACCATCGACATTGTGATATCCAGAGTGTTGTATTTTTTTATTCATTAGACTTTCCCAGAATTTTATATCTCCATTTATATTCATAGACTTATGACATATGCTGATGACTTTTGCATCACTATTGACATGAGTTCTGATCCATGGATCATATATTTTATTTTCATTTTTTAGATGAAGATAATCGACCATACTCATATCGGGGTAATTCTTTTTAAGTGTGGGTCTTATAGGAATGACGAATTTTTCATAGCCATTATTCCGCATTATATTTTTGGCTTCAGCGATAATAAATTTGCTGTATCCTTTCCGCTGATTTTTTTTAGTGATGATGACTTGCAAGCCACCCAGAGTATTAGGCGTCACTTTATTTTGGTAGCCACTTATACTTTTATTGACCAGCCAGTCCCAGCCTTCATTAGGTAACAGGTCTAATGATTGGTCAAAGAATATAGGCACCGTGTTAATAAATCCTATGAGCTCATCATCAGGTCCTATTAAGTACAGCTGATGGTCAGGAAAGTACTTCTCTATAATTTCCCAGTTGTTTTTAATTATCTCCGAACTTTGAATAATTTTCGGAAATGCTTGACTTACAGCATCTCTATATTGTAGAGTTTGCTCTTCACTAAGTTCTGATAGATTTAGATATTTTAATCGTCGCGAATTCATTTAATCGTTGTCCTATTTAAGTTGAGATATAATTATCTGAAACGAAAGCGTAACTGACATATTATTAAGTTGTGCTATTTGATCCTCAGAAAACTTATAATAGTATGGCGTCATCTTAATAAGATTATGTAGATCGTCACCTTCTACTGATACTTCCCTGATCAATTCTTCAATATTAACTAAAGTAAATCTGTTAGTTGATGCTATGTCATCAGTAATATTTGATTTATGTGATATAAACGTATCGTAGACTAATTTTGCGACTTCTGCCATATGATTATCTATAGGTATGACCTTAATAAATAGACCTCCAGGCTTCAATATCCTTATAATCTCTGAGAGATCACATGGTGCAAAGATATTAGCTATAATATCGATACTATCGTTTAATATTGGAATGGAAAAGCTAGAACCAACTATATAGCAGGATTTTTTGTCTTTCTTGGTAGCAGAAGCTATACCGATTTTTGATATATCGATTCCATATTTTTTGATCAGCGGGTCATCATCTAATAGCTTACGCGTATAGTACCCACTTCCGCAACCAAGATCTAATAATGTTTTAATGTCAGAATCATCAGCCTTTAATATTAGATTGATCTCTGATTCGATGCCATCTATAAGGAAGTCATAGTATCCACGTAAGAGGAATGCTTCTCTTGCATCTATCATTAATTTATTGTCACCAGAATTAAGTTTCTTTTTTTGATGTGGTAGGATAAGGTTAGTGTAACCTCCCTTAGCAATGTCAAAGCTATGACCATTATCACAAGACATAACTTTCCCATTTTGAGTAAGAGATTTTTTGCAATTAGGACATTGAATAATATTCATATCGAGATAATAGGAATTAAAATAGTGATATGAATCCAAAGTGAGCCTTGGGTCTACCTAAGTCGAAATCAATCTCCCTAGTACGACCGACAGCTACAGAAAAACTAAATAAGCCGACCTTAGTCTCAAATCCTAAGCTACCACCTATTCCGATACCGTAAGTTGTAGTTCCGGTTTCTGACTCGAAGTATCCTAAGTCTATAAATGGGACACTGAAGTAAGAATTATCTGATAGTAGTAACCTATACTCTAAAGTAGATACAGCATAGTAACTTGTAAAAAATGCTGCCTCATCAAAGCCTCTCAATATTTTATTTCCACCTATTTGATATTTTTCATTACGTAATAGACCTTGAGACGCATATCTCCAAGCACCTTTAAAATGTAGGCCTAATGCACTCCGAGCTGCTAATGGCTGGAAGTAAGATATCTCAGAGACAAACTCATACCTTGGTGATACTAACTCAATGTCATCATACAACGTAGCGAAGTCAAATGTATCAGTAGGGGACTTCAGTTGTATAATTTGTGGATTAAGCTTAATTGTTTTTTGACCTATTACACCTCTTGCATTTATCCTGTAACCTGACCTTGGATTAAATCTGTAATCTAACCTATCCATATAGAACTCGACTCCGAATCCTGTCTGACTAAAATCTAAATCTATGGGTAATTGTCTCGATGTCTGAATCGCCGCAGTATCTAATTCTATAATATTAGAGGACTCATAATTCCATGATGCCTTTAGATAATCAGTAGTATTAATCAAGTATTGAATCCCGAGATCTGATTTTAGTGTCGAGAAATTCAGTGCATTTCTAAAGATACTTAATTCGGTATCTATGGCAAATGGTAAATCCAGAAGATAGGGATAGTTAAATTGTAATTCGAGATTTTGTTGTTCTGGTCTTAGTCTCTCAAAGTTGATGTATATGTATTCTCCAAAGTTGAGCTTATTACGCATCTCAGCTGTAAAATCTAATGATAGGAACAGCTGCTGGCCTGCAATATTAGTCGTAGGAATAACGCCAAAAAGAAGATCAAATCGACTTGCGTTCTTTGGTGCAATGTATAAGTTGATTGCAGCATTGTTATAATAGAAACTTAGGTCTGGAGTTTTCTCTTGCTTTAAGAAAGTGAGCTTATTCAATTGAGAATTAATCTGAAGTAATTTGTCATGGTTATAAGGTTCTCCTTTCTTGAAGTCAAGGTAGTTTTCTATATAGCCTTGTCGTATACGTACATCTCCATTAAGTTGGATGGAGTCTACAAGAATTTTTGGTCCTGTATTTATTTTTAGTTGGCCGTAGATGCTATTCTTTTGATAGCTAAGATTATTAAGGTTTATTTTACAGAATGGGTAGCCTACGTTTCCATAGTAAGTTTTTATGTTTTTTCTGAGAAGTAGATACTCATCTACAGTCTCAGGCGTCTTTATTTTTAGCCGATTGATATAGTCTGTACTTAAGGAATCCAGTGATAAGCTATCTATATCATATTGAGGGCCGAGATGTAGGTGAGCGATATTAAAGCCTGATATAGAATCTATCTGCAGAGAGTCTATTGATGCTTCCAGATAGTTCTCGTTGATAAGCTTTTCTACTATCGGTAGAAGTAAGACATCAGCAGGTGTGTTCTTTTTTGCCTTTATGATGGAGTCCTGTATGATGCCTTCTAAGTTGGTATCACCTATTATCTTTATAGGGAAGCTCTGTGCAGAAAAAATTTCTGCAGTAAGAAAAGCACATATGAATAGGAGATATCTGATGACTAAATATACATTTGTATGATATGATCAAAAGTAGAATTGTTTTACCATTTATACCATTTAAATTTTAAGGTGTCGGAAAAGATTATAGAAGAGAATTTGTTAAGATTAAGGCAAAAAACGCAATCATAGCCATAGCTACCGCTGTGGGCAGCACACGTAATGATGAGTATTTTTAACGTAGAGATTGACTAATTCTATTATAATATAACCGACATTCTAATATTTAAATGGTATTAAACCTTATTCTTAACGCTAATGGCGGGCATTTATATACATATACCCTTCTGCAAGCAAGCTTGTCACTATTGTAACTTTCATTTTTCTACTTCTATGAGGGGGACAGATGATATGGTGCAAGCTATAATTAAGGAGCTTGAGATGAGGAAAATGTACTTAGCTGATGCAGAAATTAATACGTTATATTTCGGAGGAGGGACTCCATCGGTGTTGTCTCATAGGCAATTAGGAGATATAATTGCAGCTTGCTACAAGAATTATAATATAGCATCAGAGCTCGAACTGACGCTGGAGGCTAATCCTGATGATCTGATATTAGAGAAGACTAAAGAAATACATTCATTAGGTGTCAATAGGCTGAGTATAGGCGTACAGTCATTCCATGAAAATGATATTAAATGGATGAATAGGTCTCATAACGCAGACCAGGCATTTAGAAGTATAGAGCATAGTTTTAGTGCAGGTATTGATAATTTTTCTATTGATCTTATTTTTGGAAGTCCTACGACAAGTAATGAACAATGGCTTAATAATCTTGCTCTGGCTCATAGTTTTGGCATTAAGCATTTGTCATGCTATGGCCTCACAGTAGAAGAAGATACTGCCCTTAATCATTTTATAAAAACTAAAAAACTAAAACCTCTAGACGATAGCCTACTTGCTGAGCAGTTTAAGTTGACTATGGACACATTACAATCATACGGTTATGATCATTATGAGGTATCTAATTATGCATTGCAAGGATACATCTCTCAGCATAATACGAATTATTGGAAGAGGATACCTTATCTCGGTATCGGACCTTCTGCTCATTCTTATAATGGAACAGAGAGATCGTGGAATATAGCTCATAATGTAAAGTACTTGACTGAAGTCAGTAATAACAGATTACCCTTAACTTCTGAGAAGCTTACTGATTATGATAAATATAACGAATACATTATGACAGGAATGCGTACGAATTGGGGATGTAATATTAATGATATTGCATCGATAGGGCAACAATTCAAAACTCATTTTCTCTCAGAATCTGCGAGCTTTATTATAGATGGATCAATCATACGTAATGGCGAAAATTATATATTAGATCATAAATCTTGGGTTATTTCTGATGCTATAGTATCTGAATTATTTATCGATACACCTGAAGTCACTACTGTAAATTATTAGCCAAATACGATATTCCTGATTTATAAAGGCGTAGTTTAATGAGATTAACACATTAAGGGTAGGCATTTTACATTAATAGACTGATGTAAAACTCATTTTTTTCTTTGATTTCTGTAATTTAGTTTTTTACAAGCCCCTCTCATTTTTTAACATAATTGTCACATGCGAATTACCGTTCTAATTTTCTTCTATTTAGTAGGTGCTCAGTTGTTTGGACAAGAGGGTGAGAGATGTCTTAGTACGATACAGAATCATCAAAAGATGTTGGAAGAAAATCCAGATTTTAAAAATCATGTAAAAGAATGGATCGAGAAAACAACTCCAATTATAAAACAAAGAAGAGAAAATAAAAATCCTACTTGTACAGCGGGACCGTTAATGGTACCTGTTGCTATACATTTTGATTCTGGATTAGTGACGAGTGCAGAAGAAGCATGTGCTATTACAATTGTAGAAGATCAGATAGATGAATTGAATCTTGAGATGTTGGGATTAGATTCTGACGCTGGATTGATTAGTAATTTTGCATCTTGTTTTGGTGCTGATATCTTAGGTGACGCATGTATAGAATTTTGTATAGCAACACAGAATCATCCGACTGGCTATGGATTAGTCGATGGTGATCAGGCCATTACATTTGGTCAGCTAAACTTTAGTGTACCAGGAGGTAATTTTACACCAGTCAATTCGGATTGGGCAGGCTACGTAAACATTTATGTAGATAACCTCCCAGGAGGACTACTCGGTGTGTCTAATGGTATCCCTGGCCAATTTAATGGTGACGGAGTTATGGTGGATAATTGTGTTTTTGGTACTGGTAATATAAATTGTACCGGTGTACAGACTACAGGATCTAGTGGTTGCTTTGCAGCATATGATGAGGGCGAGACCTTAGCACATGAGATCGGACATTATTTTGGATTATTTCATATATGGGGCGATAATAGCGGGTGTGGAGGAGCACAAGATCAGATACCTGATACACCTAATATGACTACTAACTATAGTGGCTTAACTAATTGTAATGATAGCAGTTGTTCTGATCTGCCTCAGACTTGCGGATCAGAGGATATGTATATGAATTTTATGTCGTATGCTGGTGACGAATGTATGTATATGTTCTCTTCTGATCAGAGTGATGTAATGTATGCTACTGCTGTAGCGGAAGGTTACACAACAACTTCTACTAAGTGTTCGGTGTTGCTGCCAGTTGCTGATTTCTCTCCTTCAGGTAATATTTCAGTTTGCTCTAATGAGTCTATATTGTTTACTGACTTGTCATTAAATACACCTACTTCATGGGCTTGGCTATTTACCGTTACAAGTGGTAATATCGTTCTTAATAACACAAGTTCTACTGACCAGAATCCAGTAATTACAATAACAAGTGGTATATCAGGTACGATATCTACTCAACTTCAGGTCACTAATGCTGGAGGTAGTGATACGATAACTTTGACACAGAATGTAACAGTAGTGGCTGGAAGTACATTTTATTTAGATAGTGATGGAGATGGATACGGTAATGCGTCAGTAAGTGAGGTGGCTTGCACGGCTCCCTCAGGATTTGTGGCTGATAATACAGATTGTAACGATGATGATGTTACCATATTCCCAGGTGCTACAGAACTTTGTGATGGACAGATTAATGATTGTAATACGACAAGCTTTCCCTTCGATGAATTTGACGATGATAATGATGGTTATGTTATATGCTCTATAGATCAGAATGGATGGGATGGTGTGATTACAGTAATAGGAGGTGATGATTGTAATGACACAGATCCTAATATTAATCCTGGTGTCACAGAAGTATGTGACGGTATAGATAACGACTGTGACATGATGATAGATGAGAATGGGAGCAACGTATATTATGCAGATGCAGATGGAGATAATTATGGTGATAATAATAATACTATAACAGGATGTACATTACCATCAGGTTACGTTATCGATAATACAGATTGTGATGACACAGATCCTAATATTAATCCTGGTGCCACAGAAGTATGTGACGGTATAGATAATGATTGTGATATGATGACGGATGAGAATGTCAATAATACTTATTACGCAGATGCGGATGGAGATACTTATGGTGATATAAATAATGCTATAGAGGACTGTACATTACCATCGGGGTATGTACTTAATAGCACCGATTGTAATGATAGTGATGCTACAGTATATCCTGGAGCAATGGAATTATGTGATGGACAGATTAACAATTGTAATACACCAACTCTACCTATTGCAGAAATAGATTATGATTCAGATGGTTATGTAGAATGCGTAATAGATGTAAATGGATGGGATGGTGCAGCTACAGTAGTGGGAGGTGATGATTGTGATGATATGGAAGTACTGAGTTACCCAAGTAATACAGAAGTATGCGATGGCGTGGGTAATGATTGTGATGGAATGGTAGATGAAGAATTACTGATAACTTATTATGCAGATGTCGATCAAGATAACTTTGGGAATCCTAATGTCTCATTGCAAGATTGTAGCCCTCCGTCCGGTTATGTAGCTAATAATACAGACTGTAATGATAGTGAAGTTTCAGTATATCCGGGAGCTCCAGAATTATGTAATGATAATTTAGATAACGATTGTGATGGCATGACGGACGAGGGCTGTGGTCCTCCACCTGATTGTGATGGTGATTATATAGTTATAAATACTATTACTAATTATACTTATCGAGCGGAGATTAATATCACTTCAGACGCTATTATTGATGAGAACGGTCAGTCCGTTTTATATACAGCAGGTACTGACATTGACTTAGTATATCCTTTTGAAGTAGTATTAGGTACGACTTTCGAAGCGAGGATAGAACCATGTACTCCGACTACAGTGCAAGATGACGGTCCCGATAATCAAAAATCCTTAAATAGAAAAGCAGTCTTAAACCGATTACTTTTGCAATTATCTGGAAGCAATAAAGATCTTAAGATAACAATCAAAGACCTAAATGATGAAGTTAAAGGGCAGATCTACTCTAATGATTCTGAAGTTATAATCCAAGAAGTGGATACTCTTCTTAATACTTTAGATCAAGGCATATATGATATAAAAGTTAAGGGTATAGAGATCGAGATTGACCAGAAGATTCTATTGATTAAATAGAGAAAGGAAATCTATATGAAGCCATTTGTTATATTTTTATTTGCTATCTCATCTATAAGTCTTAAAGCGCAGAATGATATGAAACTGATTTATGTAGGCGACCCGATGTGTTCTTGGTGTTACGGTATTGCCCCAGAATGGAATAAGTTAAAGTCTGAGTACCAAAATAAAATGGAATTCGAATATGTAATGGGCGGACTGCGTCCCTATTTTGATAAGCCGATGTCCGAGATGAAAGATTTCTTATCAGATCATTGGAAACATGTTAATGAAGCAAGTGGTCAAGAGTTTAATTATGGAATTCTGGATAGAAGCGATCTGAATTATGATACAGAACCACCATCACGTGCTGTCGTTGTGGTTAAGGCCTTACAGCCCAGTGCAGTCGATGTATTTTTCAAAGGAATCCAGAAGTTATTCTATTTGAAGAATAAGGACATGAATAAGAGCGAGTCATATCACGAGCTTCTTTCTGATACAGATATAGATATAGATAGCACAGCTTTTGATAATCTTTTTCATACCAAAGAAATAAAGGAAGCTACGAAGGCAGAATTTGATAATGCTAAATTACTGGGTGTTACTTCTTTTCCTACAGTCATACTTCAGATAGGAGAGGAATACTTTATCGTAGCTCAGGGATATAGTACACAAGATAAAATGAGCCAGACTATAGAAAAATTAATAGCACGTACCCGATAAGCAAATGTTTCACTTTGACTAATACACCATATCCTCCATCGATATTATACCCCATTGGTGGAGCTTCTTATTTTCATTTTCATCCAGCTGTGAGTTACCTGTTTTCATTGGTTACCACTGTTGATCTTGAAGATATAAAGAAGTGTAAAATCTATAAGAGATCTTATCCGCAGTATTTACCATGGTACAGCACAGTCAAAGGAGGAGGTGCTATTACCTTAGGTAATGGCAGATGGAGTAGGATCTACTTTACTGAAAACTTCTTCTCAGCAGATCAAGATTACTATAAGGGTAATGGATATCTCGACAAGCCAAATCCGTGGCTCAGATTAGCTTCCCATGAAGTCACACATATCGGTCATGGCAAAAGATTCGGATCTATAATTATCTACCTTATAATATTCATCTATCAGTACGTAATTTATGGTCATGATAAAGCACCTTTAGAAATAGAAGCCGATGCAGGTACTACGAGGTACCATAGATTTAATCAGTATGTGGAAAATAGGTATAAGACATCACTCGCCGACATTATAGCCTCGGACAGTTCAGATGATGATAAGTGCAGATTAATTGAGAAATATTGGTTATCACATAACGAATAGGTAATTCCGTTAATAACATATTTATGATAGGATAATTATATTAGGGGATGGGTAGCGCCTTAAATTATATGTTCCTTTTTTGGCTCAAGCCAAATATGAAAACCATCTCGACGATAGAAATCTGAGCTATCTATTATAAATAAAGTATAAATAAAGATCATAGTGAGACTATCCAAAATGTTATATGTAGGTCTGACTAAAATAATTTCTTTCTGTCAAAAGACGGGTTTGTTTTCTTTTAGGTCCTTAAGAATTTGCCATCCCTTATTTATGTATTTCCAACCAAAGTAAAACATGATAAAAGATAACAGTAGACTTATATAGCCACCTGTTACGATAGTATATACTGTAAATATGGTATTGACAATCATTGCAATACAGCCAGCTATTATGTGAGACCAAGCCTCTTCTTTTCTCTGACTATTTCTTTCTTGCTCCACAAATAGATTTTGTAATTCTAAATTTACAGCAGCAGCTGCCTTAGCATCGCAGCCTCTTTCTTTAAGATATAGATCTATGTCATCTCTTGATGATCCATTCTCTATAAGCTTAGTGCATTGTTCTACATAGGATAGGATATCCGACATGGTTTACTTTGTATATAAATGATTGTGCCGAAGTTAATATTTAATTCTTTTGGATAGAAAAACTGACAAGTGTTTTACAATTATAAAGCTAATTATGTGACTTGTAGTGCCTTTGTATTTTTATGTAGTGTGATCTGTAGTGCTCTTGGGGGTAGGGTAGCACGGCTTATTACTGTCTTCCTTATGTAACGTGTTAAACAAAAAAAAAAACTATGAAAAATTCAATCCTAACTTCAATCTTTATATTCTCATTCTTAAGTCTTGCATTAGCTAATAATGATTCTGGTACTCCAGTAACATTATTGAATACAGAATCAGTAACAATATCAATAGATGATACTGAAATGACAACATTTTTATCAGCTGAGCTGACTGCAGATAATAACAACTTCGAATTCGAAACTAATAAAGAAATTAAATTCGTTCAGATATACGGTGAAGATGGTAGAATATCATTCCAACTTACTGTAGGATCTAACAAAGTAAGAATCAATAAAAATCTTTTTGACAAAGGTGACTATAAATTAGGGTTCAAAGTAAAAGGTGATAGCCAACTACATTATGCCAAAGTCAACCTGAATTAAGATATAAAATAGTTTAAAAATAAAGTGTGTCTTCCTAAAAGTCCAGTGTGTTAAACGCTGGACTTTTTTCGTACTAGTCATAGATGTCTAATTAGTCGCTGACAGTCTTGACGTAGAGATAGGCTTACTTTTTTTTAGGTACGGGATCATTTCCAAAAGATGCCCACGGATGACATCGTAGTATTCTTTTTATACCAAGGTACAAGCCTTTTATAAGGCCCCATTCTTGTATCGCCTCGATCATATAATGAGAGCAGGTAGGATGATACCTACAGTTAGGACCTAAGATAGGAGATATAATTTTTTGATAGATTCTAACGGGTACAATAATGATATATGAAAATGGATTTTTCAGATCTTGTAATTTTGACTATTATTTTTTTTATCAAGAATGTGATATCCTTTTCTTTTACCATCTACTTTTACATTTATGATATTCCGCTGATCTGAGAACGTACCTGTAAGAATAGAGTTAGTAATATCTAATGATTTAAATGTATCCTGATCTTCTATTTCTAAATAGATCCACATGCCTTGTAAGTCTTTTTCATCTATCTCCTTCCCGATATAACTCATCGACTTTTCTACCTTATCAATAGTGATTATAAGATGGCTATCTATATAACTGTGGATTAAAGAATCGGCTAAAGTAGATTCTTTTTCTGTAAATAACTTTAATTCTACACCATCCTCATTGCCCTTAATTGTAGACTCGAAGTCATCAATAAACATGAATAGCGAAAACTGCAGTGATGCTTGATCTGACTTATAATGTAAGTCTAATCTGCTCATGTGGAATTCATGAAGCGACGATAAACTTAGTAGTAATAAAAAGATGTAATTATACATAGTTAAATGTAAGCTTAAAATAAAAATGAGCTATTCATAATTGAATAACCCATTTTATATCAGTTTAGTTTTCCGCGATGTAGTAGGTTATCTTTGTTAACCATTTTTTAGGATCTTTTTCTACAGTAGGATCTGTGACATATTCTTCTACGATAGGGACATTATTTAATATCCCATAGTCCTGCATATAATCATCTATAGCATAATGTGCATTGACAGAACCATCGTAATCGCCATAGTAGTCTACTTGTATGGCTCTACCAGATGGTATGGTAACCATAGTAGCGCCAGCGACGGCTACATCTTCTTTTAGAGGTATGCTCGCGGCCATGTCTACAAGGCCATTAGTCTCATCCCATTTATAGAATAAGCCTCCAGGCATTCCATCCATTTCGATGCCAGCTGCAGTGACTTTACCGAATAGCGCAGGAAGATTTCTGCTATAGAATTGCTGTACATTATCCATCTTGATCTCTTGTCTTACCGAGAGGTAATGTTTCTCAGGTACATCGACTTCATTAATTCTATAACCTTTGTATATTTTTTCTTGTGCTCTTTTTTCTACGATTTCTTTGATGCTCGCAAGACCATCTTTGTAAGACTTTTCTACGCTGCTTTTAAAAATTAAATTGAAAGGTCTCAAAAAGAAATTTGACTCTGCTCCATCAAGTGTCCACGTCACTTTTGTTTTATCACCTTCTGGTGTGAATGTCCAGTCGCTGAAGTTAGTGCCCGGCATTCCATTGAATTCAAGAGAAGTCTTAATGGCTTTCCCGGGTTCGATACCGATTATTTTCTGAGTTCCTTCACCTACATCATCGTTACCTTTCCATGACCATTGAGCTCCTACTCCTGATGTCTTATCGCTATAGGTATTAACAGCTTCTGGATCGAGCTTAGCCCAAGGCGACCATGATTCCCATTTTTTAAAATCATTGACTTGGTTGTATACCATATTGGCAGGTGCATCCATTGTAACAGATTCTACGACTTCCATCTTCTTAGGAGATAGATACATGGCTAATAGGGCAAGCAATAATAATAGGATAAGTATTGCGATTAATATTCTTAGAAATTTCTTCATGTTTAATTTTTTGTAGAGCAATGATTATCCACAGTTTTTCTATACAAAGTTAAATTTATTGCTCATGCAAATGTATACCCAATATTCAGGATATTAATATAATTAACTATCAAAACAATTGATAATAGGTATAGAGATAAGAAACTCAATATATAATTTCAATTTCTCTATTGACTCGACTATTCTTTTATTTTCTTCTTAGTAAGTATAATTAGGGCATTCTAAGCCAGCCTAACAGATTAGCAGCTTTAAGATTCCACTGACCATCTTGATTAATCAGTTGATATTCGCCTCGACTAGGATTACTGTAACCGCCATTTTGTTGTACAAATTCTATAGAATTACTATTCACCTTTGTTACTATAAATAGATGCCCAAATTTATTGCCTGCACTTGGTCCGATAATACAAAGGTCGTCTACTTTTGGTTTTTCGAATGTGTTGTTACGGAACTGATACATGCCACGAGCTTTGTTTATTTTTCCAGATGGTAGGGATGTATCAAAGAAGTCTTTAGCGTGACCGTAGCTGTCTGCCATCTTATGATTGTATGCTTCGTAATAGAAGCGCTTAGCGAATTCTACGCATTGGTACTTAAGGCCAAGATTATATCCGTCATTAGTAACGTTACGTCCATATACGTTACTGGCACTACCATTGTAGTAGACCTTGACACCTCTGTAATTGTCTACAACCTGACCTGCCTTAGCATTAGAGGTATTGCGCTTACGCTTAGTCTTTTTCTTAGTGTTGTCATTATTTTTCTTTTTGAAGATATTTTCTAAGAATGTCATTTCTGGAAAGTCAGGTAACTTTCCACCTCCAAGTATCAGATAGCCGATACCACCAAATAAGATTAGGGTGATAAGAAAAGCTTTAAATGTAGTTTTGTTCATGAAGTGGTAAAACTAAAAAATGGTTGATAAAACTTATTAAGTTTCCTAACTTTAAAATTAATTGTATTTCTAATAAATAATCAAGACGCTCATGAAACAAAAATTGGTCAAAATAGTAACCTTTGTTAGTGTTCTATTTGTAATATTTACTGTCTTTAGAGTCTTGACTAATAGTATTGCAAGAAAGAATTGCCAAGAAGCATATGAGCTAGCTCTAAAAAATAGCGACCAACCTGTCGACTATCATTTCTCATCAGGACTTTGGGCTTGTAAGTGCCGTGTAAATTGAGATTCACTCCACGGTAATATGTTCCCTTTTTAATTATGAACTCACCATCAATTGGTCCTTCTCGGTATCTTAATCTTATAAGTATTATTTATGACTGTAAGTTTGTTATCCCGTAGCCATGGATTATAAACTTTGAGCATTCGATAACTGATGCCATGTTCTTTGGCAAAATCTCCCCAGCTTGGCACGGACTTATCTACAATAACTTCATAAGAATCCCATTGGGGATACTTCTCATCTTCATTGACATAGTAACCGAATTTTTCTGGCTCTGACATTATTTCCTTAAATGCTATTAATCTAAATAAGTAACGACTTGTCTCAGAATTAAGATTAAGCTTATAGAAGTTATCTTCTTTCTGATCCCTAAGTGTACGTCTGTAGTTAGTAGGTCCTACATTGTAAGAAGCTGCAGCATTAGTCCAAGATCCAAACCTCCTATGTAGCTGCTTGATATATTTGCAGGCAGCAACAGTCGCTTTTTCTGCATGATATCTTTCGTCCACTTCGTCATTAATTTCGAGACCCATTTCTTTGCCCGCCAATTTTCTAAATTGCCAGAACCCTTTGGCATTAGCCGAAGATGAAACATTCCTTAGGTTACTTTCGGCAACAGCGAGATACTTAAAGTCTTGAGGAATGCCATGCTCAGCAAGCACCCTTTCTATCATAGGAAAATACCTATTAGCAGTTTTAATATTAAGAAGTGTAGATGATTGCCAGTATGCATTAACTGACAACTCTCTATCGAGCCTCTCTTTGACATCAAAATTATCTGGCAATATCTCTCCAGCAAAATCAAACTGCTTGTTCATGTCTACAGGCTGTATGACCTGTGGTAGGTTACCCGCCATGATATCTTCGTCTTCTACAGTGGCATTTACATACTGATTAGATATTGATAATCCAATTATCAATCCCACGCATATTCCTATTATATATTTCTTATCTATTGTCATTGTTTTCATTTTCGATGTACAAAGATACGTATATGTATTTTTATAATATTTTGATTCTTAATTAAAGTTATGTTATGTCATTTTCTTTTTGAGCGAGACTTTTTCATGTCGAGCTTGCCGAGAGATTTCTAGCAACGATAGAGTAAAGATACATTGTAAAGAATTGTACTGCATTGAGCTAATACAGTTGAATAACTTGGATAAAATAAGCTCTATTAGGTGCCAATTAATGCTCATTGTACACATTTTATACAGTTAAATTGTGTATTATTACTCATAATAAACACTTAAGGTGCTTTTTAAACGAAATATTCAAACAAGTTTAGAATCTTGGAAACAGAACCATAATAGGAAACCATTACTCATTATGGAGCGAGGCAGGTTGGTAAGACCACGCTCATTCAGTCGTTCGGTAAAGAAAATTATGAAGATGTTGCTTATTTTAATTTTGAGCTAAATCGAGAACTGCATGATTTCTTTGATCTGAATATGGACCCAGTACGGATTTAAGAAAGCCTTTCGCTATGTAGAGCTAAGCCGATAGATCATACTAAGACCTTGTTGATATTTGATGAGATACAAGAATGTCCCAATGCACTTACAGCTTTAAAATACTTTCAAGAAGAAAATGCCCATTATCATATAATAGCAGCAGGCTCATTGCTTGGGATTACTTTGAGGCAGCAGCGTTCGTTTCCAATAGGTAAAGTAGAGTTCTTAGATTTGAACCCACTTACATTCGAAGAATATTTAAACAATACAAACGATAAACTCTATCAGGCTTATCTTCATTTTTTGAATGAAAAAGAATTGTCTAAAATACCAAAAGCATTTTTTGAACCTCTACTCTCAGATTTCAAAATCTATTTGATAAGTGGTGGTATGCCAGAACCAGCAAGTGTATTTTCAGAAAGTAAAGACACTATCAAATTGCAAAAAATCCAAGATGAGATTCTACGTTCGTATCAGCTCGATTTCTCTAAGCACGCAACTCCAACTATTGCTAATAGAATACAATATGTCTGGAATTCTATAAGCTCACAGCTGGCAAAAGAAAATAAAAAATTTGTCTATAAAGCTATAAAGAAAGGGGCACGAGCAAGAGAGTATGAATCAGCTATAACTTGGTTACAGCAAGCAGGTATAATCCATCAAATATATAATGTTACTAATCCTTCCCTACCTCTTAGCGCATATCGGGATTTATCTGCATTTAAGATGTATTTACTTGATGTTGGATTACTAATGAGGATGTCAAAGTTAAATCCGAGTACATTATTGAATGGCAATAAATTATTCAAAGAATTTAAGGGTTCATTTATAGAAAACTATGTCGCTCAGAGTCATGCAAATACATTAAAGACTCTACCAAATTATTGGACATCTGACCGAACAGCAGAAGTTGATTATCTAATCGAACATAATGGTCATATTGGTCCTATAGAAGTAAAGTCGGGTAGAGCTACACGTTCTCGCAGTCTTAGTGAGTATAACAAAAGATACAATCCAGAAATTAGTGTAAGATTATCTCCATTAAATTTTGAGACAGATGGTGCATTTGTAAATATTCCGATCTTCTATTGTGACAGAATTTCAGAATTTATTGATAAGGTATAATGAGCTTTTGTTTACTTTAGTAAATTCTGGCTTCTACTTTCATCCAAGCACAGCCGCCTATCCTCGCTTCAGTAAGTCGGGAGCTAAAGGCGAAAGAATTACAAAAGCTAAATTAAAAACAGCTATGGAAACTAATCCATCAATTGTAACTGATAATTTTGAGATAGTAGAAGATTTTTTCAAATTTAATCGAGATGAATTAAGTGACTTAGTGACTCCAGAGAAAATAATATCCAAAATTGTAGAAGAGAAATTTGATCAAATAATACGAACTCCGTAATGATAAAAGTAGGAATACAAAAATATAGTGATAGAATAATTCAATATGTTGATAGACTTTATGTATTAATGTTTGGTCATGAAACCAAGTTAATCGAGTATGATAAAAATTATATGTTATTGTTTGAGACAATAATAGACAGTTCTATTGCTTATATTAGACAGTTTGATTCTAATCAAATATTATTAAAAGGAAATGTTGGATGTAAGTTAAAATTATTGTTCAACATTGACAGTAGAGAAGCTACTAGCTTATCTGACGAATTTTCTATAAGAAGTAAAATAGGTGACAAATATATTATTGCATATCATTATGATAAGGAAAAGGTCTTTCTACTAGACAATCTTCAAAATGTGATTAAGCCAATAGAAGTTGGAGGTACAAAAAATAATACTAGATCTGTGACCCATCCGAAGAAACCAATCGAGATAGAATGGTACAGACGATTAGATCCTACTGATTTCAAAGACTTTTTCATAAGAGCATATGATCTACTTACAGATAATCTCATATGGAAGACAGGCATTGATGGACGAGTTATACTGAAGATATTCATAGATAATTATATCATTTTTTCTACTCGATCAAATGAGTCTATGCCTTCAGAACAAACTCGGTCATTATACTGCATAAAAGTTGAGACAGGAGAGATACAATGGTTCAAGTACAACTTCCATGTATATGATTTGCTTAATGAGAGCTCAGATACGGTAATCGTTCATTCGCATGATACCACTTACAGGATAGATGTACATACTGGGTCTGTTATATTGTCTAAGGAAAATACAACAGACGTATTGTCAAGTATAAGGCCATTCTTTGTAGATGATGAGGGTGTTCTATTTGTGGGTAGGAGTAACAATATGGCTGACAATAGATTTGGTAGATTGAGCAAGGAGACTTTTGATATCGAATGGATGTATTATTACGAGATAGAAGGTAATATGAACTTGTTCTTACATGATATGATACTCTTAGAAGATGGCCGATACTTGATGAGAAACGGTCTACAAGGACATGAAAGATTATTCATTTTTGATCCAGATGATCCAGAGAATATACCTTATAGAGGTATCAGTAATGGAGAGGTCACAGACTATACTAATTTAAATTAACAACTGAAATTATTCTACATGAATAGCATCATTAACTAAAAACGTCACTTCCTATTTAATAATAGATTTTTCTCTACGTTCAACATGAAAAAAGGGAGGTACTGAATCAGCGTTTATTTTTTTCATGTCGACCAAAGGGAGGCATCTATTCTATGTGAAAAGCATCATTAAAGAAAGCTTCTAACCCTACTAAATAATAGATCTTTCTCTACGTTCAAGATGAAAAAAAGAGAAACGGAACCATCGCTAATTTTTCATGTCGACCAGAGGGAGACATCTCTTTTATACGAATAGCATCACTGAAGATAATCCAATCTCACTCATCTATAGGTTATGCTCTACGTTCGAAAACAAAAAGAGATAAGCTACTCATCAACAAAAAACTGGCCATTCAACTCATTCCATTTTGGATTCATTTCAGCAATTAGCTTCTCTTTCTTGGCTCGGGACCACTTCTTAATTTCTTTCTCTCTGGCAATTGCGTTATATTAGGCACTTCAAATTTTCTAAGCCAGCTTAAGAATTATATTTATACAAACAGCTCAATAAATAATATTGGATTCTATTTTCATACTTATACAGAGTCTTATAAAAGATTCAGTAAGAATGGTACTGGTAGTTATGATATTACAAAAGATAAGCTGGCTACTGCGATGAAAATGGATCCAACCATACTTACAGACAATCCAAGAAAAGTAGAAGAATTTTTTGATTTAGAAAATAGAAAGTTAGAGGATTTCTTTGACCCTATTAAAGCTGAATACGATACAGATAAGATTATGGAATTCTTATCAGATTCTTTTTTCGATGATATAATTAGAAATCCATGATAAAATTTATAGAAAAATCATACCCTTCATCATTATATATTTATAAACTATCAAATGGATTTGTTACAACAGATATTATCGAAAAAGGTAAAATGGAGATAAGTCATTATAATGAATACTTCACATTTATAGAATCAATTATTATATCTAATTCTAAACTTGTCCGAGACGATAAACACTTTGTTGAATTAGATTCAATATTCATTAATTGCTACGAAAAAAATTATAAAATTTCATTTAATTCTAATAAAGTACAATTGGAGGTAGATCTTAGAAATTCTATTATCTTGAAATATGATAACCATACTTATCTAACCCATAGCGTATGGGATAAAGAGTATCAAATATTAGGAAATAAATTTAAAAATATTAAGGGTTTTAAAACATTTAGTAAGTATAAAAACCAAACAATAAAAAATATATTTTATCCTAAATCCGCCTTAATTATCTTCTGTTCGCGTGACTTGTCGTTAAACGCTATTTTTTTTATAAATGTTTTTGATCTTTTACAAGATGAAAAACTTTGGGAGAAAAGATTAGATGGACGTCTAATGGAAAAGATATTCATAGATAATTATATCATTTTTTCTACTCGATCAAATGAGTCTATGCCTTCAGAACAAACTCGGTCATTATACTGCATAAAAGTTGAGACAGGAGAGATACAATGGTTCAAGTACAACTTCCATGTATATGATTTGCTTAATGAGAGCTCAGATACGGTAATCGTTCATTCGCATGATACCACTTACAGATTAGATGTACATACAGGTCGAGTTATATTTTCTAAAGAAAATACGACAGACGTATTGCGTAGTATAAGGCCATTCTTTGTAGATGACGAGGGTGTTCTATTTGTGGGTAGGAGTAACAATATGGTAGATAATAGATTCGGCAGATTGAACAAGAATACATTCGATATTGACTGGATGTATTATTACGAGATAGAGGGCAATAAGAATTTGTCATTGAAAGACATGATTCTACTTGCCGATGGCAGATACCTTATGCGTAATGGACTTAAGGGAGAAGAGAAGCTTTTCATCTTTGACCCTGATGATCCTGAGAATATTCCTTATAGAGGCATCAGTAATGGACAAGTCACTGGATATACTAATTTAAATTAAAAAAAACTGAAATTATTCTACATGAATAACATCATTAACCAAAACGTCACTTCCTACTAAATAATAGATCTTTCTCTACGTTCAAGATGAAAAAAGGGAGGTACTGAATCAGCGTTTATTTTTTTCATGTCGACCAAAGGGACGCATCTATTCTATGTGAAAAGCATCATTAAAGAAAGCTTCTAACCCTACTAAATAATAGATCTTTCTCTTCGTTCAAGATGAAAAAAAGAGAAACGGAACCATCGCTAATTTTTCATGTCGACCAGAGGGAGACATCTCTTTTATACGAATAGCATCACTGAAGATAATCCAATCTCACTCATCTATAGGTTATGCTCTACGTCCAAAAACAAAAAGATAAAATCTACTCATCAACAAAAAACTGGCCATTCAACTCATTCCATTTTGGATTCATTTCAGCAATAAGCTTCTCTTTCTTGGCTCGCGACCACTTTTTAATTTCTTTCTCTCTAGCAATTGCGTTATATTAAGCACTTCAAATTTTCTAAGCCAGCTTAAGAATTATATTTATACAAACAGCTCAATAGATAATTATGGATTCTATTTTCATACTTATACAGAGTCTTATAAAAGATTCAGTAAGAATGGTACTGGTAGTTATGATATTACAAAAGATAAACTAAAAACAGCTATGGAAACTAATTCATGAATTGTAACTGACAATATTGAAATAGTAGAAGATTTTTTCGGCTATCAAAGACGTGACTTAAGTGATCTACCAGGAGCGAAAGAAAGAATAGCAAAAATTGTAGATGATAAATTTGATGAAATAATACGAACACCATAATGATAAAAGTAGAAATAAAAGCTCATAGCCGTAAAGTATTAAATTATCCGGATAGACTCTTTATTTTAAGATCAAATTATGGAAATAAATTGATTGAATATAATAAGAATTATATACAATTATCAGAGTTGTCAGTAGATAATTCAATAAACTACATAGATAAATTTAATGACTCCAATATCTTACTATATAATGGTAATGGAGTCAAGTTAAACATGTTATATAACCTTAAGAATAGAGAAATTATTAAGCTCCCTATTGACCTTTCTCTTAGATATCCTATTGGGATTGACTATATAACAGCAAGAAGATACAGTGATCAAAGTATGTTGCTCTTAGATAATAATTTCAATGTGCTCAATACTATAAAAGTTGGAGGAATGAAAGAAAATACCAGTTCCAAGACACATCCCGATATACCTATTGAGTTAGAATGGTACAGACGATTAGATCCTACTGATTTCAAAGACTTTTTCATAAGAGCATATGATCTACTTACAGATAATCTCATATGGAAGACAGGCATTGATGGACGAGTTATACTGAAGATATTCATAGATAATTATATCATTTTTTCTACTCGATCAAATGAGTCTATGCCTTCAGAACAAACTCGGTCATTATACTGCATAAAAGTTGAGACAGGAGAGATACAATGGTTCAAGTACAACTTCCATGTATATGATTTGCTTAATGAGAGCTCAGATACGGTAATCGTTCATTCGCATGATACCACTTACAGATTAGATGTACATACAGGTCGAGTTATATTTTCTAAAGAAAATACGACAGACGTATTGCGTAGTATAAGGCCATTCTTTGTAGATGACGAGGGTGTTCTATTTGTGGGTAGGAGTAACAATATGGTAGATAATAGATTCGGCAGATTGAACAAGAATACATTCGATATTGACTGGATGTATTATTACGAGATAGAGGGCAATAAGAATTTGTCATTGAAAGACATGATTCTACTTGCCGATGGCAGATACCTTATGCGTAATGGACTTAAGGGAGAAGAGAAGCTTTTCATCTTTGACCCTGATGATCCTGAGAATATTCCTTATAGAGGCATCAGTAATGGACAAGTCACTGGATATACTAATTTAAATTAACAACTGAAATTATTCTACATGAATAGCATCATTAACTAAAAACGTCACTTCCTATTTAATAATAGATTTTTCTCTACGTTCAAGATGAAAAAAGGGAGGTACTGAATCAGCGTTTATTTTTTTCATGTCGACCAAAGGGAGGCATCTATTCTATGTGAAAAGCATTATTAAAGAAAGCTTCTAACTCTACTAAATAATAGATCTTTCTCTACGTTCAAGATGCAAAAAAAGAGAAACGGAACCATCGCTAATTTTTCATGTCGACCAGAGGGAGACATCTCTTTTATACGAATAGCATCACTGAAGATAATCCAATCTCACTCATCTATAGGTTATGCTCTACGTTCAAAAACAAAAAGATAAAATTTACTCATCAACAAAAAACTGGCCATTCAACTCATTCCATTTTGGATTCATTTCAGCAATAAGCTTCTCTTTCTTGGCTCGGGACCACTTCTTAATTTCTTTCTCTCTGGCAATTGCGTTGTTGACATATTTGTATATCTCGTAGTAAACTAACTTATGGCAAAAGTATCTTCCTGCAAAAGTCTTTTTTTCGCCCCTGTTTTCATAATGTTGTTGTAGTCTCTGAGTCAAGTTATTAGTAAACCCTATGTGTAGCACAGTCTTCTTTGGATTGGTCAATATGTATACATAAAACGTGTAGTCCATAATTACTTTGCCTTATTTGGTTGCACTCAGAAATTGAGCTTGTCAAGATATATTTAAGTTGAGTAAATTATGTTCAACTATAGCTGTTTTTCGTGATATCTTTTAATAAAAAGTCCATCACACCTGCTTAATAGACAAAGAAACCCTCTTCTTCTCAATATCCACACTAAGTACTTTAACTTTCACATCCTGATTAACAGAAAGTATCTCTGCGGGATCATTAATAAATCTATTAGTGATCTCTGAGATATGTACTAAGCCAGATTCTTTGATACCGATATCTACGAATGCACCGAATTTTGTGACATTATTGACGATGCCGGGTAGGATCATTCCTGCTGATAGATCATCTATGGAATTGATATGATCAGAGAACTGTATCGGTTGGGCAGCGCCTCTTGGGTCGAGACCTGGCTTGTCCAGTTCTTTCATGATATCTACCAGAGTAGGTCGGCCACAGTCAGCGCTTATGTATTCATTTAAGTTGATGGATTGTCTTATGTCTTTATTTTTTATTAGGGTATTTACATCACAGTTTTCATCCTTAGCCATAGCCTCTACGATACTGTACCTTTCTGGATGAACACCTGTATTATCTAATGGATGCTTGCCATCGACGACCCTGAGGAATCCTGCAGATTGCTCATATGATTTCTTGCCCATACGTGGGACTTTGATTAAGGTTTTGATATTGTCATAAGCACCATTTTCTGTCCTATAATCTATGATGTTCTGTGCCAGTACAGGTCCTAATCCTGAGAGATGCGTTAAGATGTGTTGGCTTGCAGTATTGATATTAATGCCTACCGTATGTACGCAATCAGTGACAGTATCATTGAGTTTTTCTTTGAGCAGATTCTGTTCTACATCATGCTGGTATTGTCCGACGCCTATAGACTTAGCATCTATCTTGACCAGTTCTGCTAAGGGATCCATTAGTCTTCTTCCTATGGATACGGCACCTCTTACTGTGATGTCCTTGTCAGGAAATTCGTCTCTTGCTATCTGCGATGCAGAGTATATTGATGCTCCACTTTCATTAACGAAGTAGATGTCAAGGTGATGATTGGATTTTATGTTTTTTATAAATCGTACAGTTTCTTTTCCTGCCGTGCCGTTGCCTATTGCGACTGCCTCTATGTTATAATGCTTAATGAGGTGCTGTACAGCTGCTGCAGCTTCATCTATATTATTCTGCGGAGGGTGAGGATAGATTGCAGTGTCGTGGATAAGAGATCCAGTCTCATCTAATACGGCGACTTTGCATCCAGACCTATATCCCGGATCTAATGCCATAATCCGTTTAGGACCTAATGGGGCAGAGAGGAGTAAGTCTCTGAGGTTTTTAGAGAATACATTAATGGCTTCTATGTCAGCTTTAAGCTTAGCCGCCTTTCGTGTTTCGTTTTCTATAGAAGGGAGTAGCATTCTTTTAAGTGCATCTTGTATAGACAAGATGATGTGATTATAAGAAGGACTACTGGGATTAGATATCATTAATCTACTGATGCTTTTCTCAGCATTTTCTTCGTCTATGACGACTTTTACACGTAGAAGTTTCTCATCCTCCCCTCTCAGGATGGCAAGCAATCTATGAGAAGGAATTTTGTTAAGTTTCTCTTCGTAATCGAAGTACATCTCATACTTACTTGCTGCTTCTTTTTTACTTTTTATAAGCTTAGACTTTATTATAGAATACTTCTTGAATTCGTTTCTTATAATTTCTCTACACTTTTCATTTTCACTGATCCATTCGGCGATGATATAACGGGCACCTTGGAATGCTGATTCGATATCGGGTACTTTTTTACTGATGTATTTTTGTGCTATGGGATCTAATTCATTTGCATTCTGCTTAGTGATATATTCTGCCAGAGGTTCTAATCCATTTTCTTTAGCGACAGTCGCCTTAGTTTTTATTTTTTTCTTGTAAGGCAGGTATATGTCTTCTAAGATTGTACTGTCCCAACAATTGTGAATTTTATTTTTGAGTTGGGGAGTCAATGCACCTTGTTCTTTGATTTTAGATAGGATAAGCTCTTTTCTATCTATTAGCTTCTCTGTTAATTTAAGTTCTTTTTCGATGTCTCGGATAGCAACTTCATCGAGTGAGCCAGTAGCTTCTTTTCTATATCTCGCGATAAATGGAACTGTAGATCCTTCTTTTAGCAGACTGATAGTATTCGTGACTTTCTCTTTTGATAGATTAAGGCGCTTTGTTATTAGCTCAATAATGATTGTATCCATATTTTGTTAAGCAGATTTATTAGGGATTGCTACATATTATTGACAGCAACATATTTTCTTATGTTTCTTAGTGTTCTCTTTTTTACAATTGTGTTCCTTTGTATTCTATTAAGATAACGTTTCATCATCCTTCACAACGCGATATGTCGAAAGTTTTAATTACAGATTATGTGCATCCAAAATTAATAACTCAATTGGAAGAATTGGGGTATATACCAATCTATAAGCAGGGATTTGATCCTAATACTATTTCGGAAGTGATACATGATCTTACAGGAGTCATCATTAACTCTAAGATAAAGATGACTTCTGCAGTCATAGAGAAGGGAGTTAATCTTAAGTTCATAGGCCGATTAGGCTCAGGACTTGAGATTATTGATCTCGAAGCTGCACGTAAAGCCAATATAGCAGTGATTAATACCCCATCGGGTAATTGTAATGCCGTAGCTGAGCACGCGATAGGAATGTTGCTTACTCTTCAGAACAAGTTATTGTCGGCAGATGCTGAAGTCAGAAGATCCATCTGGAATCGAGAATATCATCGCGGGACGGAGATAAGTGATAAGAAAGTAGGGGTCATTGGCTTTGGACATACAGGACAGGCATTTGCGAGAAGATTAAGAGGATTTAACCCAACCTTAGTTTATTATGATCCATATGTCACAAGTATAGCCGATGATGTTAATCATTATGAGAGTGTTGATATGTCATCTATTTATAAATGTGACATTATAAGCTTCCATGTACCCCTTACTGATGAGACAAAATACATGCTCAATGCTGACTTTATAGAAAAATGTACTGAGAAGCCTATAATTATAAATACTTCTCGGGGACAAGTTGTGGATACTAAAGCCCTCGTTGAAGGCCTTCAAAGTCGTCAAATCTCTGGCGCATGTTTGGATGTATTTGAGAATGAAAAGCCGCATACCTACTCAGAAATAGAGCGAAACACGCATAATTCCTTATTTTCTATGGCAAATGTCGTGGTAAGCCCTCATATAGCAGGGTGGACCCACCAATCCTTAGAGGGCATATCTGACGTCTTACTCAATAGGATCTCACAGCTAACATAGATGTCCATGTGGAGACTTCGTAGATATAATATTTTGTAGGACTTTAAATATTTGTTAACATTGTGGACCTCTCAGAGGTTCAGATTTTTATATCATAAACAGAAACGAAATGCTAAGGAGCTTTACCCTATTGATCATCGCCTTGTTCTGCACGACTATAGCTATTAGTCAGACAACCATACAGGGAAAAATATCAGAAGTTGATACAGGAGAACCTGTATTATTTGCAACTGTCGCTCTATACAAGAATGATGTCCTCATAACTGGTGCAGAATCAGATTTTGATGGTAATTACTCTTTTTCAGATGTATCGCCTGGTACGTACGATTTAGAAGCATCTTTTGTAGGCTTACAGTCACAAAGACTCGCCGGAGTCGTGGTTAAAGATGGTAAAGTCAATATCGTAAATATTGAATTAGAGCAAGCGAGTGTTCTTGCGACATCAGAGGATATTGTTATCGTAGAATATAAAGTACCTCTTGTAGAATTTGATAATACAACTCAGGGTAAATCTCTGACTTCTGAAAATATCCAAGCATTACCTACTAAAAATATTAGCGCTATCGCTGCCACATCAGCAGGAGTATCTGTAGATAACGGTGGTAATATATCTATAAGAGGATCCAGAGCTAATGCAACTAATTACTATATAGATGGAGTAAGAGTAAGTGGAGCAAGTGCAGGTAATCTTGTACCTCAAGCTCAGATCGAGCAGATGCAGATTATCACTGGTGGTATCGAAGCAAGGTATGGAGATGTGACAGGTGGTATTGTTTCTATTACAACTAAAGGTCCTTCTAACAAATATACAGGTGGCCTCGAATTAGAGACATCTCAGTACTTAGATCCGTATGGATATAACCTTGTGAATGGTAATTTAAGTGGTCCTATATTAAGAAATAAGGAAGGACAATCTATTTTAGGTTTTAGATTCTTCGGTCAATATAGGAATGTAGAAGATGATAATCCGTCAAGCATCGGTACGTATAGAGCTAATGATGCATTGATAGATGAATTAGAAGCTAATCCAGTTACACAATTTAATGGTACTACATTTCCCTCAACAGAATTTGTTACTGAAAGAACAGCTGATAATCCAGCTAGGGTAAATCTATTAAATACTAATCCTAATGAGACAGATAGAGACATTAATTTAAGTGGAAATATCGATGCAAGAATATCTAAGAATATTGATATCGCATTCTCTGGAGCATATTTTGATAGTCAAAACCAATTCTCACCGAGTAGAGCATGGGCACTATATAACTGGAGAAATAATCCATTCAATGTATTTAAGGGTTATAGAGCTAATGTCAAATTAAGACACAAGCTGGGCAATCAAAATTTTGATGCAGAAAGTGGGGAAGAACGTAGAGATCAGATCATAAGAAATGCTTCTTACTCTATTCAAGTCGGTTACGAACAGTCAGAAAGTAATAACGAAGATGTAAGACATCAAGAAAATATATTTAACTACGGATATTTTGGAAATCAACCTAGAACTTGGATGCCAGCAGCATCTTTTCTTACTGACCCTGGTTCATGGGGAGGAGAGATTATAGAATTAGGTGGTGGTGCACCGTTTGCACACCAAGGTTATACTGAATTAAGTCCAGAAGAAGAATTTATGGTAGACCCTAATACCAACCCCGTTCTTGGACAGATGAATATGGAGAATGGATTCTTAGAGCCAGTTGTAAATGGCGCTTGGGGTTTATTTAATAATGTAGGTCAAGTCTACAATACATTCAATAAAGGGGAAAATGAAATTTTAACTGTTAACGTAACAAGTGGTTTTGATTTTATGCCTGGTGGTTCTGAAAAAGGAAAACATAATATCCAGTTTGGATTTATGTACGAGCAGAGAACGAATAGAAGTTGGTCATTAGCTCCAAGAAGATTATGGACACTGATGAGACTTGAAGCTAATCGTCACCTGACTGGTGTAGATACAACTAATGCAATTGGAACATTTGATTTTAATGGTACACAGTTTACACAATATGCACCAGGAAACTCATTAGAAGGTTCAGAAACTGATAATGGATTTTTATTCAATATTAGAAATCTTACTGGCCAAGCAATCGATGAATATGTTAATGTAGATGGACTTAATCCTAATGATTTAGACTTGAGTTTATTCTCACCTGCAGAATTAAATAACTTCGGAATTTTAGATTATGTAGGTTATGATTACTTAGGTAATAAAACAAGTACAAGTAATTCTTTCAATGATTTCTTCTCTGGAGAAGATGCTAACGGATTAAAGACATTCCTTGTCGCTCCGTGGACGCCTATATACGGAGCGGGATATATACAAGATAAATTTACTTATAAAGACATCATATTTAGGCTCGGAGTAAGAGTAGATTATTATGATGCGAATAGTAAGGTATTAAGAGATCCTTATTCTTTAAATAGAATAGAAGAGGCATCTGATTTCTTCGCAAGAAATCTTGATCAGCAGCAACCAGAATCAGTAGGGGATGATTATAGTGTCTATGTAGCCGGTGATGGTTCGAGTTCTGTTGTTGGTTTTAGAAGGGGAGAGGAGTGGTTTAGACCAGATGGTACAGCTACAGATGGTAATCTCTTATTTGGTGGTGGAATTGTAACTCCATCATATGTAGAGACTGACCTTGCGTCAAGAGATCCCCAAAACGAAAACTTTAATGTTGATGAGTCATTTAAAGATTATGATCCGCAACTTAACTTTATGCCAAGGTTAGCATTTTCATTTCCTATATCAGAAGATGCGGGATTTTTTGCACACTATGATATTTTAGTTCAGAGACCGCCATCTAATGTAATAACTACAGCACTAGATTATTATTACTTTAATAGTGCTTCTAGGTTTAATCGAAATGGAAATCCAGCTAATAATCCTGACCTTAAGCCTGAGAAGACTATTGATTACGAAGTAGGATTCCAACAGAAAGTATCTAATTCTTCTGCCATAAAAGTATCAGCTTACTATAAGGAGCTAAGAGATATGATTCAGAGTAGATATTACCAATTTGTTCCGAGTTTAACGCAATATCAGACTTATGGAAATATAGATTTTGGTACAGTTAAAGGATTCTCATTTACATACGATATGAGAAGAACAGGCAACTTTCAGTTAAATGCAACTTACACATTACAATTTGCTGACGGCTCAGGTTCTGGAGCTAACTCATCAAGTGGATTTAACCCTAATACTAATGTGAGAACTTTACTCCCACTATCTTTCGATGAGAGACACAGAATAACTGCAGTAGCAGATTATAGATATGGATCAGGTAAGAGCTATAATGGACCGAGATTAGGTAATATTGATATATTCGCTAATACAGGAATTAACCTATTAATGACAACTATTTCTGGAAGACCATATTCTACATTTAGAAACGTAACAGCTCCACTGACAAGTACTGTAAGAGAGAATATCAATGGTGCAAGATTACCTTGGGTACTTAATGCTGATGTTCAGATAGATAAAAATTTCCAATTTAAATTATCAGAAGAATCTAATAGATACTTAGGTATAAACTTGTACCTAAGAATTCAGAACATCTTAGATAGAGATAATATAAGAGGCGTATATGACGTATCAGGTGATCCTGATAGTGATGGATATTTATTAAGTGCTTTTGGTGAGCAGAGACTAGAACAAATTGAAAACACAAGCTTAAGTGTGGAAAGTTTCTTAGCTAATTACAAATGGAGAATACAGAACCCTGCTAACTTCTCAGCTCCAAGACAGATTTTCTTAGGAGCTATAATTAATTTTTAATTTTTAAGTAAGTAATAAGAATCATAATTATGATTATCAATAATAATATGAAAAATATACTAATAGGTCTTATGCTTTTGCTAATGTGCTGCTCCCAATTATCAGCACACATTAATCCTAATAGAAAAGGTCAAAAACCATCTAATAGCGCTGAGCTGGAGACACGTATGGAAGCTTGTACTGAAGCAACAGCTCAGGTAGATCAAAATATAAATAATGTCAGAGCAAGACTCACTACTGGTGGTGACGTATGGTGGGATCCTCAAGCGAGGGTAGGTAGATATGTTGTACCAGCGGTTCCAGTAGGATCAGCATTAGATGAGGTATCATCTATTTTTGCAGCAGCGGTATGGCTCGGTGGTTTTGATGAAGTTGGTAATCTTAAGATGGCCGCAACTGATTATAGATCTAATGGTGAAACAGATTTCTATCCAGGACCTATCAACGAAGGTACAGGTATGACTGACCTCGATACTTGTCAGCAGTGGGATAGATTCTTTGAGGTACAAGGTACAGAAATAGAGAGGGCGATCAGAGATTGGGAGAATCAAACAGTAGATAACCCATATGATAATGTTGACTCTATTCCAGAAGGCGTTAGATTCTGGCCTGGTAATGATAACCCATATTTTAGAGATAAGTTCCCTTTTGAGCTGCCATCTACATCAGCTGGTCTAGGTTCATATTGGGATGAAGATAAGAATGGAATCTATGATCCACTAGGAGGAGATTTTCCTATAATAGAAATAAAAGGTTGTGGAGCTTTCGATCGTAAGTCTGCTAAGGAGTTAGTGCCAGATGAGATGATCTTCTGGATATATAATGATGTAGGAGCACCTCACTCGCTTACAAGAGGGGCAGAGATTAGGATGGAAGTACAAGTGCAGTCATTTGCTTATGCAACTAATGATGAGATCAATGACATGACTTTTCAGAGATATAAGTTGATTAATAGAGCGACTACAGATATCAGAGAGACATACTTTGGATGGTGGGTAGATCCAGATTTAGGTTGTGCACAAGATGATTATTCAGGTTGTGATGTAAGCAGGAGTTTAGCATATACTTATAATGAGGATATTCTAGATGGAGAATCTGGGACATGTGATTGTAATGCGACAGCTACTTATTGCGATGAAATCCCTATGATAGGTACTGATTATTTTAGAGGACCCTTAGCTCCTTTTGATATAGATACGAGTGAAGTATTAGGAGAAGAACACGTGATAGCTCTGGCGGATGATGCATATGATTTTGATAAATACTCAGTAGGAGATACAATTTTTATTCTACCTGTAGATCCTGAAGCTTTGACAGAGCCAGGAATCAAAGTGGAACTGGGGATGTCTTCATTTATATACTATAACAATCCTCAATTTGGTACTAATGCTCCTCAGACAGAGGATCCAGAAAATGCGGATGCATTTTATAGTTACTTAACTGGAAGATGGAATGATGGTACACCGCTTACTTTTGGAGGTACAGGCTTCGATCCAACAAATACTGAAGTAACACTATATGCATTTCCTGATCCTCCTAACCTTCCAGGTGGATGGTCTATGGCAGAAGAAGCTTTACCATTCGGAGATAGAAGAACAGTACAAGCCTCTGGTCCATTCTTATTGAAGCCAGGAGATAGAAATGAGTTGATAATAGGTGCTGTTTGGGTACCAGATGTTGCTCATCCAAGACCGAGTTTAGGAAAGTTACTAGCAGCAGATGATATTGCTCAGAATCTTTTTGATGCATGTTTTGACATCGTTGACGGTCCTGATGCCCCAGATGTATGTACTATAGAGTTAGATAGAGAGATCGTCTTAGTTTTAACTAATGATACGATAGATTCTAACAATGCTTTTGAGGCTTATGAAGAACTTGATATATTATCTTCGGAAGAGATTCCAGATTCAGTTAGAAACTTTTTATTTGAAGGATACCAAATATATCAATTAAGAGATGCAACTGTTGGACCAGGAGAATTAGATGATATCGAAAAAGCAATTCTTGTAAGGCAAGTAGATGTTGAAAATGGAGTGAATGAGATATTTAATTGGGAGAGTGAACCTAATCCAGTCTTCGGGACTACAGACCTTGTATGGACACCGACAAGAAAAGTTGACGGCGCTGACACTGGTATAGAGCATACTTTCAGTATTACTACTGATGCCTTTGCTACCGGTGATGGTAAGTTAATTAATCATAAGACTTACTATTATATGGCTGTAGCTTATGCTCATAATGAATTTGCAGTTTTTGATCAAGATAATCCAATAGAGACTCAACAGAAACCTTACTTAGAAGGAAGAGGTAATATTAGAGTGTACAGTGCTACTCCGAGACCTATAGTTTATCAAGGATTGAATGCGCAGTATGGCGACGGCGTACAGATTACTCGTAAGGCAGGAGTAGGTGTAGGAGGTAACTTAGTTGACCTTGATGACTCTATGTACGCAACTATACTCGATGGTTCTTTTAATGGTGATATATTATATGAAGAAGGTGCAGGCCCAATTGATATAAAAATATATAACCCACTTGAAGTTCAGAATGGTGTTTTTCAATTACAATTAACTACTGGTGATATATTAGATAATGGTGATGTGGCAGGTAGCTTCGGCGGTGGTATACAATGCGGCTTTAATTCTGGAGTAAGATGGGTTCTTACTGATGTTACCAATAATGTGGAGATTGCTTCTGAGCAAACGATAGATGCACTTAATGAGCAGATCATAACACAATATGGATTCTCAGTGTCTATAGGTCAGTCAACTGAGCCAGGAGAGACGACTAATGATAATAATGGTGCATTAGCAGCATTTATAGATTATGCAGATCCACAAGGTAATAACTGGTTTGCTGGAGTAAGAGACGATGATACTAGCTTTGGTGCTCAGATATCTCCAGTTTTCAATTTTCTTAAGACTAATGCTATGGAAGAAAATAGTGAATTAGATCCTAATAGAAGATTTAGTACTTTGGGTGATGGATTTTGGTACCCATTTCCATTATCATCAGGAAGAGGAATTGAAGAGTCGGATTTATTTACATTCTATCTTACGCCTGGATGGAAATTTGGTAATTTCCAAAATGCCATAGAAGCTGAATTAAACAATCTTAATAATGTAGATATAGTATTTACTTCTGATAAGTCACTTTGGTCAGAATGTATAGTAGTGGAGACCGCTACTGAAGACTATACAGCAGCAACTAATACAATAGGGAATACTAATATGTTTGATCTAAGAGCCACTCCGTCTATTGATATGAATGGTGTTCCTCTTGATGATGGTACCTTAGGTAAAAGTTACTTCCCAGGTTACGCTATAGATATAGAAACTGGTAAGAGGTTAAATATCTTCTTTGGTGAAAACTCAATATTTACTGAAGGTCAAGACCTCATATATAATCCGACGGATTCTATCTTCGGAGAAGTAAGAGGAGGAGCAGGTTTTTCACCTCTGAATGTAGTTATGGGAGGACACCATTACATTTATGTCACACGACAAGAATATGATGGCTGTGATGATTTGTTTGATAGATTTAATAGAGATTTATTTACTAAAGTAGATGCATTACAAGGAGTAACATGGTCATCAATGACCTATCTACCGGAAGGTCAGGAAATGCTACCTCTCGATCAGGGATTAATACCTAATGATATGACTGTCAAGTTAAGGGTAGATAATCCATATAACTTAGAGACAAATTTTATAATACAGACTCCTACCTCTTGTGTACTTGCAACTCAAGAACAAGAGTACCCACTATACGAATTTGAGATAAGAGGTAAGGAAGCGGTAGATCTTACGCAAGAACCATACGAAGGTATGCTTGCAGATGTCAATATTGTACCTAATCCTTATTATGCGTACTCTACTTATGAGTCGGGTAAGTTTGATAAAGCTGTTAAGATTACTAATCTGCCTGATAATGCTAATATCACGATATATTCACTCGATGGTAAGTTCATTAAAGAATTTAAGAGAGATGAGATGCCTATGAGAAAGGGTGGTTCTAATCCAGGTATTACTAATTCTCAAACTAATCCAGATGTAAGATGGGATCTTGAGAACTACGCAGGTATTCCTGTTGCAAGTGGTGTGTATCTTATACACATATCTGCACTAGGTGAGGAGAGAACTTTAAAGTGGTTCGGTATCAACAGAGAGTTTGATGCTTCAGGATTATAATCATAAATCGATAAAAAGAAACAACATGAAAACTCAATATAAATTAATCACATTAGCACTAGCATTCTTAATGATAGCTGGTAGCATGTATGCAGGTAATCCTGATAGACAGGGAGAGTCTGGAGCAGCAGAGCTATTGCTTAATCCATGGGCGAGAAGTGGAGGACTACATACGCTTAACACTTCTTCTGTTATGGGTATAGAAGCCATGCGACTTAATGTCGCTGGGATAGGAAGAATAAGTAGTAAGGAGCTTGTGGTATCAAGTACAAGGCTTTACGATGGCTCTGATATTAATCTTAATGCCTTCGGTTATGGTCAGAAAGTGGGATCTAATGGCTCTTTTGCAGTAACATTAATGTCTGTAGATTTTGGAGAAAATATAGTAACTACCGAGGATAGTCCAAATGGTAATGGAGCAACTTTCTCTCCATCATTTTTTAATCTTGGATTAGGATATAGCCATACGTATGATAATAAGATCTCAGTAGGATTATTATTCAGAACTGTATCAGAGTCATTACCTAATGTAAGTGCATTTGGATTTGCTATAGATGCAGGTGTACAATATGTTTCTGGAGAGAAAGATAATTTTCGATTAGGTATATCCTTAAGAAACGTAGGTTCTCCGATGAAATTTAGCGGTCAAGGGCTTTCTTTCCAAGGTGATAACCCTGGAGATGGTACATACCAATTGACATTTAATCAGAGAGCTGAAGGATTCGAATTGCCTTCAATGCTTAACATAGGAATAAGCTATGATTTTTATTTCGGAGAGAAAGTCATGCTAAGAGGTATAGGTAACTTTACATCTAATGCATTCTCAAGAGATCAGCTTGGTGTCGGCGCAGAATTTACTTTTAATGAAAGATTTACATTAAGGGGAGCATATAAGACTGAGTTAGGAGAGATAGGAGACAGAGCTAATATCTACTCAGGTTTAGCATTTGGGGCATCTATAGAGTTGCCGTTCAGTGCTACTGCTAAGAATAAAATAGGTGTGGATTATGGCTACAGAGCTACTAATCCATTCAGAGGTACTCATAATGTTTCAGTAAGATTATCCTTCTAATAAGGAACTTATTGATACTTATTGCTCGTTAAAAAAGCTATAATGAAACGTTTCCGTATTTTTACGGGAACGTTTTTGTTTTTAATCATACACAAAAGAATTTTTTATGTCACTTTTTTCATACATGACTCAGGAAGGCTACGACAAATTAAGAGCTGAGTTAGATGAGCTCAAGTCTACAGGTAGAGCTGAAGCTGCTGCGGCTATCGCTGAAGCGAGAGAGAAAGGCGATCTTTCTGAGAATGCAGAATATGATGCAGCCAAGGATGCACAAGGCCTACTCGAAGCTAAGATCAATGAACTAGAAAAAGCCATGTCAAGTGCACGAGTTATAGACAAAAGCGAATTAGATACGTCGCAGGTTACAATACTATCTTTAGTTAAGCTTAAGAATCTGAAAATGAATAAGGAGATAACTTATCAACTTGTATCGGAAGCGGAAGCTGATCTTAAACAAAAGAAAATATCTGTCAACTCACCATTAGGTCAAGGTGTATTAGGTAAGAAAGTAGGCGAGAAAGCAGAGGTCATCACTCCAGGTGGAACTATGCAATTTGAGATATTAGATATATCCCTATAGATCTATTATGGCAAGTATATTTTCTCGAATCATAGCTGGCGAGATCCCTTCGTATAAGATTGCGGAGGATGATTCTTATTATGCTTTTCTTGATATTAACCCTGTAAGTAAGGGTCACACCTTAGTGGTCCCTAAAGTAGAAGTAGACTATATTTTTGATCTCCAAGATGATATATTATCTGGGTTAAATGTTTTTGCTAAGAGTGTAGCACATGCCATACAATCTGTAGTGCCATGTAATAGGATAGGAGTGACAGTTATAGGTCTGGAAGTTCCCCATGCACACATCCACCTTATACCCATTAGTGGACTCCTCGATATGGATTTTACTAAAGATAAAGTGGTAATGTCTAAAGAAGAATTAGAATCATTAAGCCAAGAGATCTCCGCTGCATTTATAGCTAAGACTTCTTAATCCGCTGCGGATTATCCGCTATAAATTTCTTCCAACTATTTCCTGACTTAGATACTTGTTGCCCATTAGAGATCTGCTGATGATGACATACTGCAGCAGCTAGAGCATCGGTAGCATCCAGATAATAATCGCTTACAGTAAATTTAAGTCTATGCTTAAGCATGGCAGCAACTTGTTCTTTGGAGGCATTTCCATTGCCCGTTATAGCTTGCTTAATCTTCTTAGGAGCGTACTCTATGACATCTATCCCCATCGTAATAGCAGCAGCCATGGAGACACCTTGTGCTCTTCCAAGTTTTAACATCGACTGTACATTCTTTCCGAAGAAGGGAGCTTCTATGGCCATCTGATCAGGAAGGTGTACTTCTATGATTTCTTGCAGTTGTAGATAGATTTCCTTGAGCTTTGTATAATGATCCTTGTAAGGGCTTAATTTGATTACACCGATGTCTTTTACGATTGGTACTCTGGGTTCGCAATCTATGACTGCGTAACCCAACACATTAGTGCCTGGATCGACACCTATTATTTTAGAATTTTTTGCCACTGCTTTTTTATACGAAATTTGAAATAGAATATGTCATAGATATTTATAATATACAGACTAGTTTTCTTTAAGTCATAATTTTTTTATTAGAAAACTTTCGTCCATATTATATTACAAATCTAAGCTATATGTGATCATAATGTCGCTTACATCTCGTTTATTTGTAGAAGTGCAGATGTTATTATGAAGAAGATATTCAATATTGTCATCAAAGTATTAATCCTTATAGGATTCGTATATGTTATAAGAAATTATATTTCTTCTAATAACTGGACGGATATAGGTGCTTCCATTAGTAAAGATGACTTATACAGTAGGTGGTACTTAATACCCGTTATTATCATTCTTATGCCAGTCAACTGGTTGTTAGAATCCAGAAAGTGGCATGTCGTCATAAATAATTATTCTGAGATAAATTATGGAAGTGCAGTCATTTCAATATTATGTGGAATTACATGTGGACTAATAACACCTGCAAGAGTCGGAGAGTTTATGGGAAGACTACTTTTAGTCAAGTCTGAAGATAAGAAAGTTTCTGTCTATGCTTCTTTTCTATGTTCGATATCACAGAATATAATAACCCTGATTTTAGGGTTGGCTTCAGTTGTGGTATTCATAACTTATATTAACGCCATAGACATCGAAGTATCCACACTCCTCATTGTAAATGTGATAATTATATCTATCGGATTATGCTTTTATTATAATCATAAGACTCTTATCTCTTATTTATCATTTACGACTTTTTATAAGAAACATTTATTATTTATCAGCGAGCATAAAGTGTCCCTAGGTTTGCTTAACCGTGTGTTGTTATTATCATTACTTCGATATCTGGTCTATGGTACGCAGTATGTTCTGATACTTTGTTTCTTAGGCCTCTCATCTGCATTATATTATAATGTTGTAGCTATCGGTACCATATTTCTGATACAGTCCACGATTCCATTACCGCCGATGATGGGACTACTGGCTCGTGGAGAGATAGCTGTGTTTGTCTTAGGTGTACTATCCTATAGTACGCCCATTGGATTACTTGCTGCAGGGCTTATTTGGGTAATAAACTTGATCTGTCCTGCGTTATTGGGATTAGCATATCTTATGAAAATGAATATATGGAAGTCAGTAAGGCAATAAGAAGACACCTGTACTATTCTATCATTATCTTTTGTATAATGATTACTAATAACTACATGAATAGGCTGTATGCTCAAGATATACCTTTAACAGAACTGGCATTTCAGAATGGTGAGAAGGTGGTGTACAAGGTATATTATAATTGGAAATTTGTATGGGTTCCAGCAGGAGAGGTAACTTTTACATCTGTAGAGAAAGATGATCACTACGAGCTTTCGGTAGAAGGTATAAGCTATGAGAGTTATGATTCTTTTTTTAAGGTAAGAGATCATTATGTAAGCAGAGCTAATAAGAAAGATCTTATTCCGATTAATTTCAGAAGAGATATTCTAGAGGGTAATTACCAGAGATACGATAGCTTATCATTCGATCAAGAAAACCATGAGGTTGTAGAATATTTTGGTAAGACAAAAGAGAAAGCCAAGCCATTTGATTTTTCTTTAGAAGCAGAAGTCTTGGATATGGTATCTTCCATTTATTATATGAGATCATTACCAGCTGACATTTTTGATAATAATATAGATATAGACTTAAGTATTTTTTTTGACAAAGAACTTTTTGATATCCATATCAACAATTTGGGTATAGAAAATAAAAAGATAAAATCTATCGGTAAGATAAAATGCATTCACTTGCAACCAGAATTAATATCAGGATACGTATTCCAAGAAGGTGATGTTATGGATGTGTGGGTATCTACTGATAATAATAGAATTCCGGTCCAGATAGAATCGCCTATAAGCTTCGGGTCAGTAAAAGTTCTTCTTAAGTCCGTCGAGAATCTTAAGTACCCTTCAGAACTCACAGGATTATATAAATGAATTACTTATTGAATTATGAAAAAAATAAATCAAATCATATTCATTCTGCTACTGGTGGTAGGGGCTCTCACTTTGGGTTACTTTATAGGGTTTAAGTCTGAGATGTTCAAGTCTAAGGAGATAGAATCTGCTCAGGTGATGATGGAGAAGATCTCAAAGGTATTTAAGATGGTAGCCGTAGAAGGAGAAGTCTCAGAGATCTATGATTATAAGGCTTATCAATATTTAGACGTAAGTCTATTATGAAAAAAGGCACTCGTGAGAGTCAAAGCAAAGGTGTCTATAGGTTACGATTTAGATAAAGTCGAATTCGTTATAGATGATGCTACCAAAACAATAAGAATGAAAAATTTTCCAGAGCCAGAGATGTTATATGTGGAGCATGATCTTGATTATTATGATCTGCAAGAAAGCATGTTTAATGAATTCAGTGCTGATGATCTCACTAATATCAACGCAAGGGCCAAGGAGTATGCGACGACACTGATCGAAAAAGGGCCATTATTCCAAAAAGCAAAAGAGCAAAAAGGGGAGATTATAAGTTTGCTATCTGATATGTGGCAGCAGACAGGTTGGACCTTTGTTATAGAAGACAGTATTCTGCAAGGGTAGCTGATTCTGTCTTATATTCTGAAATTACAACTTTTAGTAATGTATTATTTATACCTATGCTTTAGGTATGATTCTTTATTTTTAGAGATTAAGTCTCATAATGTTTGATATGCACAGTCACGGAGATATTATCAAACCAGATAAAGAAACAGATTATCAGATAATAGTAGATATTTCGAATGTATTGTGCTATTAATTGTTACTGAAGTGACTGTGCATTCTTTTCTCATCCAAGACTGATAGTTCTCATTAGTTCTTTAATTGATGTGATAATTTAAGATAGAAGTCTAATTCTCTAATATTTCAGTATTTTACGATCTAATTCAATCAATTCTATGAAAACTCTTGACAGTCCTTTGGACAATCAACCACAGTTATGGGGACATCCTATAGGTCTCTATGTTTTATTTTTTACTGAGATGTGGGAGCGATTTTCCTATTATGGGATGAGAGGATTATTGACACTATATATGGCGGCAGAACTTGTAGGTGATGATCGAGGTGCAGGACTTGGATGGACTGAGGCTGAGTCTATAAAGTTATATGGTTGGTATACAATGTTGGTTTATGTAATGTCTATACCTGGAGGTTTGATAGCAGATAAACTTATAGGGCAAAAAAAATCTGTTTTAATAGGAGCTATAATACTAGTTGCTGGGCATGGGGTCTTAGCTATTGATGCACTTTGGGCTTTTTATACAGGTCTTATCTTGGTGATATTAGGTGTAGGAATGCTCAAGCCAAATATATCTACAATGGTAGGCGGACTGTATGCTAAAAACGATATTAGAAGAGATAAAGGATTTAGTATTTTTTATATCGGTATTAATTTAGGTTCTCTTCTTGCAACAACTACTGTCGGAATTGTGGTTGCTTTTTATGGATGGCACGCTGGATTTGGTTTAGCTGGTATAGGAATGTTATTTGGTTTACTGGTTTATTTATATGGACAAAAGTATTTAACCCATGTTGGTAATAAGACCTCCCAAGAAGAACTAAAGGATCAGGTCAAATTATCGAGATTGTTTGCTGATCTTGTTTCATCGCCTGTACATTTGATAATAGTAATTGTCCTGACAGCATTGTCAATTTACTATGGTGGTTTTGTAATGACAGGTGTAGATCATTGGGGATATGCGGCATTATTCGTGTTTTTATCATTAGTTGTAGGTATGCTAACAATGATATATAAAAGTCTTAGATCTCAAATTGAAAAAGACCGATTTTTAGTCGTACTCCTTTCATTTTTTCTCGTTATAGTCTTTTGGGGTGCCTTTGAGCAAGCTGGTGGATTAATGAATTTATACACCGATACCAAAACAGACAGGATGTTATTTGGATACCAAGTACCTACTATTTGGTTCCAAAGTCTTAATGCAGGATTTATTATTTTATTTGCTGTAGCAATAGCAAATTTTTGGGCGAAACGTAAATTAAAAAACAAGGAGGCTTCCTCACTCTTTAAAATGGCAACTGGTACGATAATTATGGGTCTTGGATTTGTTTTTATGGTATTTGCTGCAAGAGATTACGAAGCAAATGGATCTTCTGCCATGTACTGGTTAGTATTAGCATATTTGTTTCACACTATTGGTGAATTATGCTCCTCCCCAGTTTCATTATCATTCGTTACAAAATTGGCTCCCTTGAGATATGCTTCTCTTATGATGGGTCTTTATTTTGCTTCTACAGGCTTAGGGAATAAAGTTGCTGGATTAATAGGAGAGAATGCTTCTCAATTTGGAGAGTTTACCATATTTTCAGGGATAGCAATATTTACAGTCTTATTTGGCTTGGGAGTTATTGCGATACTTAAACCATTGAAAAGACTTACTCATGGCGCTGAAGATAAAGAAGGCACTGACAATGACGAAGCTGAAGGCTTCGAATTAGCTTAAATAAAAAACGAATCTCTTAAATTAACTTGACTTAAGATATGGCAGATAATAGTTTAAATTATAATCCTAACGGGGGTGTAGAAATAAAAGCAGAAGTCTTAGGACATCCATCACAACTATTTGTATTATTTTTTACAGAGATGTGGGAGCGATTCTCATATTATGGGATGAGGGCTTTACTCGTCATCTTCCTGATAGGATCAGTATCGGGCGACAATCCTGGATGGGGCTGGGATAGAGCAGCTGCTCTTTCTTTATTGGGTACATATGCATTAGCAGTTTATCTTACACCTATAGTCGGGGGATGGCTTGCTGATAATAAAATTGGTTATCGTAACGCTGTAGGTATAGGCGCCTTACTGATGACCTTGGGTCATGCATCTATGGCCATAGAGACACCCACTTTTTTATACATCGGTATTGCCTTATTGATATTCGGTAACGGTTTCTTTAAACCTAATATGACATCAATTATATCTAAGTTGTATGATAAGCATCCTGAGAAGAAGGATGGAGCTTATACGATTTTCTATATGGGTGTGAATGCAGGAGCATTTTTAGGTATTATGCTTTGTGGATACTTAGGTGAGAAAGTAAGTTGGAGTTGGGGCTTTGGGCTAGCAGGTATATTCATGTTTTTAGGAATGCTGCAGTTCTGGTTTGCACAGCCTATATTCGGAAATATAGGTGCCAAGCCATCAGGTAATCTAAAGAATGATGTCGTTCTTAAAGATGGCGAGAGATTAAATCCGTTTACAATAGTAGACAAGGTGTTAATAGCTCTTTTCTGTATACTTTCTGTTGTGTGGATTTTAAATGACCCGCTGTCCACAATTGGTGGTTATGAGTTATTGCCAGGTGGTGCTCATGGGAGCATGGCTAATATTGTAATTCTAGCAGCATTAGCATTTTTCTTCATCGTTTTGGTTTCTCGATTGACGCGATATACACCTATAGTTAGAGATAGATTGATAGCTGTTGCAATATTTGCATTCTTCACTGTTTTCTTTTGGGCTGCATTTGAGCAAGCTGCAGGTACAATGCCGATTTTTGCGAGCGATTATACACAGCGAGCTTTGACAGGTAGTACAGCTACTATGTTTAAGATAATCGATCTATTAGTAACTATTGTACCTCTTCTTATAATTACATGGGTTCTCATCAAGTTATTTACTAAGACATTCTCACGTATTAGTCTATCTAATATAATCCTCGGAATAAGCTTTCTTATTGTATGGGCGATAGTTGGTTATAAGGTATTTAATGAATTCAGTAGTCAAGGAACAGAAGTTCCTGCAACATGGTTTGGTATACTAAATTCATTATTTATAATCATGTTTGCGCCATTATTTTCTAAATGGTGGGAGGGTAAGTATAATCCAAGTGCAGCTTTTAAGTATGGTTTTGGATTGATCCTTTTAGGCATTGGTTTTGGTTTTTTAGTGCTTGGCTCTATGTCTATAGCACAAGGTGCACAGACGGCGTCAGTAAGTATGATGTGGTTAGTATGGGCATATTTATTCCATACGCTGGGAGAGCTATGCTTATCACCTGTTGGGCTTTCATATCTCAGTAAGTTAGTACCGAGTCGGATGATTGCATTTATGTTTGGTATCTGGTATCTAGCGATTGCAATAGGCAATAAATTGGCGCATACGCTTGGTGGCATGATAGATCAGATTACGTCAGAATATTCTTTAGCTACATTCTTTGCGATATTTACGGCTGTACCTATTGCTGCAGGTCTACTGATTATGGCACTCAATCCATTGCTTAAGAAGCTCATGCATGGTGTGAGGTAATAGTTAGTATCAAAAAGATAAATTAATGAAAATTGTAAATGTTTTGTTTGTTCTTCTTATTAGTTGTTATAGCTTAAATGCTCAAGATACTGCTGCACCCAAAATCAATAATTACTTTGTCGGAGGCGCAGCAAGTTTCTCTACATCAACTAATAATAACACACCTAATATAGTAGGCACGATTATCATATCTAATCCTTCAGTAGATGATATAAAAACGACGTCCTATTCATTTTCTCCGACTATGGGGCGAAGAATATCTGAGCATTTAAGTGTGGGCTTACGATTGAGATATGCATATACGAGTGTCAGTACTGAGTCAACTTCTATGTTACAGTTTATTCCTTCAGGACCCCCAGTAGTTTCTCGTAACAATAGAATAGAGAGAAGTTATGGAGCAGGAATATTTTCAAGATACTCTTTCAATCCTCAGAATAAGTTACAATTCTACGTAGAACCAATGTTAAGTTATGCTAAGTCGACTGCTGATTTTACAGGTATAATTTCAGACAGGTTAACGGTAGAAGACATAGATAATAATTCTGCTTTATTAAGTGCAGGAGTTGGATTAATGTATAGTGTTTCTGATCGATTCAGATTGATCACCCGATTAGGAGGACTGTCTTATGAGACGGGTAGCATTGATACAAGAACAAGAACAAGAATTGCAGATACAAATCAAGATATATTTACGGGATCAACAGGAACTATGCTCTTTACTGAAGATAATATGAGTTCTCGAAATTTCTCGACTTTCGCCACTAACTTTAGTATCGCCAATATCCAATTCGGTGCAGAGTACTTATTCTAAAATTTAAAGCATTCTACATCATTATTGCTCTTATTTTTTTTGAATATTTTGAAAGGATAGAATCTAAGATTAATATAGAAATCTGTAGAATCAAAGTTGTGAGATTTGCCTATTAGACTTAGTAAGTCATCTGAGCCTATTGTGAGATACATAGCTCTTACAGCCAGACCGACCTTAGGTCTTTTGTAATCGTATAGTGTTATAGGGAGGAAAGCCGAGATATGTTTTCTGTCATATACCGCTGCCACCATAAGGCTGTTAGATCTTGCGATTTGATGAGAAGCTATCTTTATTCTTTGTGTAAGTACAGCTTCTATATTTACATTATTATATACAGGGTAGGAATACTGTATCGAGAGAGCAGTAGGTAGCAGAATAGAAAAATTATTTTCCTCAGTTACAATTTCGAAATCAGAATTTATTTGATTGAATAGTGTATCTATATTTTCAATATTATTATAGTTGGATCTATTAATAAGGCTATTAGGATTATAAGTTCCATTTAGCTTTCTTCCACTTAGATTCATTGCACCGATGTCAAGAATTGATATTCCCAACGAAGAATTTTTACCTATGAAGTTGAGCATATTTATACCCACATCTATACCTAATCCACTTCCTATATTTTTATTATTGAAGTCATTGTATGTTGCGCCTATGCTGAACCTACCTTCAGTTGTGGGTGCTACACTCTCAATGTCAGGTGATATGAAATTATAGTCTTGAGGAATATCGTAGTAAGCGCCAGAATGGCTCTGTAAGTATTTGACACTTGCTCCTATGATAAGATTTTTGTTGTAAGTATAGGATGCGTGTAGGTTGTATTCACTCCAGATGGCAGCTGCGGCATTTGATTTTGCTACTTCATATTCTGTCTGGATTATTGTATTATTTAGCTCATAGAAATTATTTAATTCAGCAATATTATCTGCTGTTGCATATGATCTTAGTCTATACGAAGCGCCTACTTTTACATTTTGCTGTAGGTTAAAAATAAATCCTGGGCCATTAATGGAAGCTTTGGTATCAATATGTGATTTGCTGTTTTCAGTTTTGAAAACGATATCTCCACTTTGAGCATTTGGGATATTATCTTGTTCTACATATTGGATATCCTCTATTTCATTGATAACTGAAAATAAATTAGAACTATTTACATATCCATAATCAGTATCCAGAAAACCATGAGCACCTATTAGTTGTAGTTCCCATGTGTAATGAGATTTTGATATAAAAGATGGATTAATATATGCTGCTGTCAATCCACTATTATTACCCAAAACTAATCCACTTGCTTCTTGTGCAAGAATATTCTGAGGACGTAATCCTGCAAATATGATTATAGTATATAATGTCCAGCGCTTTATCATGTTGATATAAAGGGTATGCGATTATGAATCAATGTAACGTATTATGGTTAAGCTATAATTGTGAGGTAGCGATATTTATTTACTAATGAGATAAATTAAATAGTAAAATTGGAAATATAAGATGCACTCAATAAGTTAACTTTGTAAGACTTAATGAAAATGAAAATGAAAAGATGAGAAAAGCCGTATTCTATATTTTGTTAATCATTGTTATTGTATCCTGTGGCAGTGACACAATCAGTAAGAAAGCTCCTAACGTAGATCATATAGAAATAGAAGATATCAATATTGTAAGATTTGATAAGCTTATACAATCGTTGGACACAACCGATATTATAGCTTCCTATGAAGCCTTAGTAAAAGAACATCCTTATATCACTAATCTCTACTTTAATGAATTACTTAACTTCAAATCTGAAGCTAAAGACAGTTTTCATTATTTCATAAAAGAATTTGTTGTAGCTGAACCAATAGTTTCACTCCAAGAATCAGTAGATAAAGTATTCCCTAACCTCAGATCGGTAGAGAAAGATCTTAATAAGGCTCAAAGGTACCTCAAGTACTATTTTCCTGATTATCGTATGCCTAACTTTTACAGTTATATCACAGAATTTGGATATCAGACAATTCTATTTAGTGACGGTGAGCGAGGAGAGAATACGGATGGTATCGGTATAGGATTAGATATGTATCTCGGTTCTGATTTTGATTATAAGCAAGTAGATCCTCGAAATCCGATATTTTCTGATTACATCACAGCAAACTACTCTGAGGAATATATTGTAAGAAATGCGATGGAGATAATCACCTCAGACTTGATGGGTGAGCCGAGAGGAAAAAGAATGTTAGATCAGATGCTGCATAACGGTAAGCGACTTTACATCATGGAGAATTTGATGCCGTGGGTTTCTGATAGCATAATTATGGAGTATACATCTGATAATATGGAATGGGTGGTAGATAATGAATTACAGATATGGGATTATTTCTTAGAGAACAACCTCGTATACGAGACCAATCATCTAAAGGTCAATAAATACATTAATCCAAGTCCCAATTCTCCAGGTATGCCAGCAGAAGCACCTGGAAAAACAGCAACTTTTATAGGATGGCAGATAGTAAGATCCTATATGAATAGGAACCCTAATGCAAGTCTTGCAGACCTTATAGCCCTTACTGAAAGTCAGAAGTTATTGGAATTATCCAGATACAAGCCTAAAAGGCGATAAATAGCTATTTTTGCAGATCACAAATTAAATTATCGAATTATGAGTGGTCGTAATATTCCAGTTGTTGACTTAGATAAGTTTAAGAATGGTAACGATACAGATCGTCAGGCTTTCGTAGAGAAACTTGGAAAGGCTTTCCATGAGGTAGGATTCGTATGTGTCGTTAATCATGGAGTGCCTAAGGAAGTCGTAGATAATTTCTATAATAGTTCTAAAGAATTCTTCTCACTGCCAGTAGATAAGAAAAGGACTTACCTTCTTGATGGCTTAGCCGGACAGAGAGGTTATACTGCCTTCGGTACAGAACATGCTAAGCAGTCCAAAGTGGCGGATCTAAAGGAGTTCTTTCAGATAGGCCAATATGTAAGTGCTGATCATCCTAAGAAAGAAGAATATCCTGATAATATATATGTAGATGCCGTACCAGAATTCAGTAATCTATCAGAACAATTATATACGGCATTTGAACAATCAGGTTCTTATTTATTAAGAGCTATTGCATTATACCTCGATCTTGATGAAGGGTATTTTGATCAGTATATTAAAGATGGTAATTCAATATTAAGAGCGATACATTATCCTCCTATCACACATGAACCTGAGACGGCGATACGAGCAGAACAACATGAGGATATTAACCTTATTACTTTGCTAGTAGGTGCATCAGCAGGTGGATTACAATTATTGACTTCTGATGATGAATGGTTAGACATCACACCTGAAGAAAATGAGATTGTTATTAACGTAGGTGATATGTTACAAAGACTAACTAACAACTACTTAAAATCTACAACTCATAGAGTCGTCAATCCTCCTAAGCATCAGTGGCATATTCCGAGATTAAGTATACCTTTCTTCTTACATCCAAGAAGTGAGATGGACTTGACATGTCTCGATAGTTGTGTGACAGAAGATAGACCCATAGCCTATGAGAATATGACTGCAGGGGCTTACCTCGATGAGAGACTCAGAGAAATAGGATTGAAAAAATAGGTGCCTATGGCACAGATAAATTAATTTATGCGGCGAGAGGAAGGTCTCCTACCTCTCCTCGATCGTTACATTTTTATAATAAGAAAAAAACCTAATTATAGGATCACATATGGGAAAGTATAAAGAGTATAAGGGATTAGATCTGCCCGCAATAGATAAGGAAGTATTAGACTTCTGGACGAAAGAAGACATCTTTAAGAAGAGTATGTCAGAGAGGCCAGAAGATGATAGTTATGTTTTCTATGAAGGACCGCCATCTGCTAACGGGATGCCAGGTATACATCACGTTATGGCGAGAGCTGTAAAGGATATGTTCTGTCGATTTCATACCATGCAAGGTAAGCGTGTAGAGCGAAAAGGTGGATGGGATACACATGGTCTTCCGATAGAACTAAGTGTAGAAAAAAACTTAGGTATCACAAAAGAAGATATCGGCAAGAAACTTACTGTCGAGCAATATAATCTCGAGTGTCGTAAGACGGTGATGCAATTCAAAGATCAATGGGATGATATCACTCGTAAGATGGGATATTGGGTCGATCTCGACAATCCTTACATCACATTCGATAATAATTATATAGAATCTGTATGGTGGTTATTGAGAAAGCTCTACGATAAAGACCTCATGTATAAGGGTTACACCGTACAACCTTATTCTCCAGCTGCAGGTACAGGTCTGAGTTCGCATGAACTTAATCTTCCTGGGTGCTACAAAGACGTCAAGGATCTTTCTGTCACAGCCCAATTCAAGGTGACTAAAGATGATAGTTCTAAAGCATTATTTGAAGGGCATCCTAACGATGTCTACTTTATAGCATGGACGACGACACCGTGGACACTGCCATCTAACTGTGCATTAGCATTAGGTGCTAAGATTGAATACAGCCTCGTCCAGACTTATAATACATATACTAAAGAACCTATAACGATCGTCATGGCGACGGCATTAGTGGGCAAATACTTTAAGGAAGCCGCTAATGAAGTTGCTCTTGAAGATTACACACCGGGTGATAAACTCATTCCATATAAAGTAATCAGTACTCATAAGGGGAGTGATCTGGAGGGTATACACTATGAGCAACTCATGCCATATGTGCAGCCTACAGAAGGCGATGCTTTCCGAGTTATATTAGGGGACTTTGTCTCTACAGAAGATGGTACCGGTATCGTACATACGGCATCAGTATTTGGGTCTGATGATTACAGAGTATGTCAGCAAAATAATGTGCCTTCTATTCTTGTAGCACGAGGTAAAGAATTTATGCCACTTGTAGATACACAAGGAAAATTTGTAGAGGAGGTCGCTGATTTTGGAGGGGATTATGTAAGAGCGGAATATTACAGTGACGAAGAGAGAGCAGTGGATGGATTTGAATCTACCGATCTACGTATCGCCGTTAAGTTAAAGAAAGAAAATAGAGCTTTCAAAGTAGAAAAATATGATCACTCCTATCCGCATTGCTGGAGGACTGATAAGCCAGTATTATATTATCCATTAGACAGTTGGTTCATTAAGACATCTTCTGTCAAGGATAGAATGGCAGAACTGAATAAAACGATTAACTGGAAGCCAGCACACACTGGTACCGGTAGATTCCAAGTATGGTTAGAGAATCTTTTAGATTGGAATCTATCTAGATCAAGATTCTGGGGTATACCACTACCGATATGGCGTACTAAAGATAATGAAGAAGAGATTTGTATTGGTTCTATAGAGCAGCTTGCAGAAGAGATTCAGAAAGCAAATAAAGCTTTAGGATTATCTCAAGAGACTCCTTCTGATCTACATAAGCCTTATATAGATAACGTAACATTAGTAAGTCCGAGTGGTAAGGAGATGCTTAGAGAAGCAGACCTCATTGATGTATGGTTTGATTCAGGATCTATGCCATATGCACAATGGCATTATCCATTTGAAAACGAAGAAAAATTCAAGCGTAACTTCCCTGCGGATTTTATTGCAGAAGGTGTCGATCAGACAAGAGGATGGTTCTACACGCTACATGCTATTGCTACGATGTGTTTTGACAGTGTTGCATACAAGAATGTAGTTTCTAATGGATTAGTATTAGATAAGAATGGTGTGAAGATGTCTAAGCGGTTAGGTAACTCGGTAGATCCATTTGAGACATTAGAGAAGCATGGTGCAGATGCCACAAGATGGTATATGATGTCCAATGCCAATCCTTGGGATAACTTAAAATTTGATATCGCCGGTATCGAAGAAGTGAAACGTAAGTTTTTTGGTACACTATATAACACATACTCATTCTTTGCGCTATACGCTAATATCGATGGCTTTGATTATAGTGAAGGATCTATTACAATGAGTGATAGAACGGAGATAGACCGTTGGGTTATCTCTTTACTCAATACATTAATCAAAGACGTAGAAGCAGATTACGCAGATTACGAACCGACACGAGCAACTCGTAAGATTCAAGCTTTTGTAGAAGATCACTTAAGTAATTGGTATGTGAGATTATGTAGACGTCGTTTCTGGAAAGGAGAGTATTCGCAAGATAAGAAAGCAGCGTATCAGACGCTATATACATGTCTGCTTACGGTCTCTAAGTTGATGGCGCCTGTATCACCGTTCTTTGCAGATTGGTTATATAGAAATCTTAATACAGCAACTGGGCAGGAGACACACGATTCTGTACACTTGGCATTATACCCTGCTACGGAAGAGAATCTTATAGACAAAGCCTTAGAACAAAGGATGAATTATGCTCAGCGTATATCATCACTCGTATTGTCATTACGTAAGAAAGAAAGTCTAAGAGTAAGACAACCATTGACTAAGGTATTGTTACCGATTCTTGACGAAAAATTTCAGATACAAGTAGAGCAAGTAGAAGACCTTATTATAGCAGAAGTTAATGTTAAAGAGATAGAGTATATATCAGATAGTGCAGGCGTCATCAAGAAAAAAATCAAGCCTAATTTCAAAACTTTAGGTAAGACCTTAGGTAAGAATATGAAAGATGCATCAAAGTTGATTGGTGCATTTACACAAGAAGATATCACATCATTAGAGAAGAATGGTTCTTATAATCTTTCAGTCAATGGTGAGTCTTTTGATTTGGACTTATCAGATTTTGAGATTTCTGCTGAAGAGATTCCAGGCTGGCAAGTTGCTCAAGATGGAGATATCACCGTCGCTCTTGATATCACCTTGACAGATGATCTACGTGCTGAAGGTATGGCCAGAGAATTAGTCAATCGTATACAAGGTATCCGTCGTGATACTGAGCTTGATGTGACTGATCGTATTAGTATACTTCTGCAAGATCATGAATCTATCCGAGAAGCTGTTACACAGTATGGTGATTATATTAAGGCAGAGGTATTAGGTGAGTCGCTGACTCTGACAGATACAACAGAAGGTACAGAGATCGAGTTACCAGGAGAAGTGAAGCTGCTGGTAAGGGTGGGAAAGGTGTAGGATTTTACCATCTTTAAAATAATTAACTAAACCTATTTCTTCGGGAGAGAATCGAGTTATTAGATTGAGGTAGAGAACCTTCATTTATCAGTTCTTATCTTTGACTTTAAGGTTGTTTTTTATATTCTTTAATTGATCATAAATTTACTACCAACCTTCAATATTATACAGTTGTTAAATCAGTATTATAAAAACCAGGTATTATTATATTTTGCTTTAAATTCATTTTACAATTCAATATTAGTGAGCAAATCCCAGGTTGCTATATTCTTAATCTATTTTTTTACTATCTTCTATTATGGTAATTACTCATATGGACAAGATCAAATTTCCATTGATGATATACCCATAAGAAATTATACTATTCATGACTATGATATCAATGATGGCCTAAGACAGATGCAAGTAAATGACATATTTGTTTCTACTCGAGAAGAAATATGGATTGGTACTCGTGCCGGAGTGTGTCTTTTTGATGGGGAGAATTTTGATTGTTTTGAGGACTTAGATATTAAGCCAGATTATGTTTATGATATTGGTGAGATGAATGATGGGCGGATCGTGATATTAGCTTCTAAGCATTTATACTTTTTTGATGGCAATCGATTTACAAAAATCGATCTGCCATCTGATATAATGTTATTATATCCTACAAATATTAGAACTGACTTGCTGAACAGAATCTGGATTAATCGGCGACACTCTAAAATTAATTTAATTTACAAAGATGAAAATTTGTTTGAATACAGTGATTTGTATCCTGATTTAGCAAAACTTGATATAAATACGATATGGCCATCTGTATCTGGGGATACAATATATTTTATATCTGAAAATAAATATTTGCAGAGTATAAATGAAGGTATTGTAAAAACACTTTATGAGTCAAAAACTGCTATAGCTGCCTTAAATGAATATTGGTATACACCATCTAATTCTCTTAATAGAATAAAAGACTTTATAGTATTATCTGAAAACAATAATGATCTAAATACAAAGTTGGTAGTTGTCGATTTGAGGAGTAATTTAAAAGATACATTATATAAAGGCGGGAAGGTTGTTGCAAAATTTAACCATAGTTTATTCAAAAAGAAAGAGCATGTTCTATCTATTGAAAATGGTAACCTGAATTATGTATTAAAAGACGCTAAAACCAAGTATAATCAGGTATTGTCATTACTTAATCATGAGAAGGTAAATTATATAGGAACAGATAAAGGACTTTTAAAATGTACTCCTTCATTATTCACAAATTATTCTGAGGAAAAATTTAGTAACATATGGACAATATCTGAAATGCCTGATGGAGAAATTTATTTTAATTCTTATTCGGGTAAGATGATTAGATTGAGTGATGAGAAAGAAATTAAAAACTACAATTCTGTAGGAATAGGTGATAAAAAGAATAGCTATATTTTCGGATCAAATAGGAGATTTTACTTTACTTCCTTTATGCACAAAGATGGTAATCTGTATTTAACTCATCAGAAAGGACTGATGAGGTATGATGGGAATGAAATTACACATTTTTACCCCAAAAATGATATTATGTCAACAATGCCTTCATTGTATTTATATCATGATGTTCAAAAAAATATATTCTTTAGAGCCACATGCCCAGGTGTTGATATTATAGATTATGATGCCAAGCTCTTACATAATATAGATACGACATTATTTAGTCACACCTGTATACTTACAATTAATCAAACAGAGGAAAACTTATATTGGTTTGGAGCTACAGGTGGTATAGCTAGCTATAATTACGATAATAGTTCAGTTGTAAATTATGAATTTAAAAATGGAAGATGTCCACTTAATAGAGTCATTTGTTCCCATATAGATAAAGATGGCAATTTTTGGATAGGTGGCATAGGTGGTCTTGCTAGGTATGATATAGAGAAGGATAGTTTCCTACTTGTCGAGGAATTGTATAACTATAATGTCAACTCCATCATTCAAGGTAATGATAACCAATTATTTTTGGCTACGATAAGAGGATTGCTGATGATAGACCCACAAGCTTATCTTAGTGATGGGATTATGAGATCTCGTCTATTTACGGCAAAGGATGGAATGGAAGCTATAGAGCTTAACCAAAACGGATTCTTTAAAGATAGCAAGGGACAAATATGGACCACCAGTGCTACCAATGTGGTAAGCTTTGATCCTCAGCAATTACAATATAAGCAAGTCAAGCTCAACCCCAAGATCTATAAGATAAATGGTCAGAGAATAACATACAACAAAGATACCGTCATTATAGAACAAGGGAAAAACAGTATATATGTTAACTACGGCTTATCAGATGATAAGAACAATATAGATATCCTATATAGATGTCGCTTAGATAATGACAATTGGAGTGACTGGACTAATAATCTAATAAATCGGTATGTAGACTTATCTTCAGGCTTACATAATATAAAAGTAGAGGCTAAGAATATAACTGATCCCAACGCTATATGTTTTACAGAAAGTGTAGATTTTAAAATTGATATTGCCCTACATCAAGAACCATATTACAGCAAATTATTAGGCATGCTTATCTTGCTGAGCTTGATTATATTAGTTTTCTTATTATTAATGTCCAGACGTATCTATAATAGGTATAGATCAGCTAACCATGCTCTGCAGTTGGCACAATTTAATAATGAAGAATTGCGTAATCTCAATACCACACTTTCAGTACAACTGGAAGCACCAAAGAACAATCCCACAGTTTCTGAAGATCAGATCGAAATTAAAGGAATAGATAAAGTACATCTCGTGGACCGCAATAATCTTATATACTTTTCGGCAGAGGATAACGGCACACGTATAAATGTGGCTGATAACTCTTTTTGGTCACCTCTCAAATTTAAAGAAGTCCAATCTAGAATAGGGAATGAAAAATTTGTACAAATATTTAGAAGTACTGTCATCAATATCACTAAAATCAAATGGATCAATCACTCCAGTCTAATGATGCAAAATGATGACGAATTAAAAATAGGACGTACATACAAGTCCGATATTCAGCGACTACTGAAATAGTCTTTTCCTTATAATTTTTAATACTTCACATGCAGTTCACCCGTTCCTGGGTGCAGTTGGGCTAGAAAACAGCTAAAATTTTAGATTAATCGACTCTAAATAACAATCATTGTTAATTATTTATGACATATAATTTAGCTTCAAATAATTTATATGATTGCATCAAACTATAAAATACCACTAGTTATGAAATATTATTCGATTGCATTTTTTTTCTTTTTTAAATTAGCAATCTGCAGTGCTCAAAATTACGCAAATCCTGAGGGGCCCATTACGACCTCATGGGACCAAGAGGGTATATATAATTCAGAAGCACCTACATGTGGATTTAAAAAAGCTTATATAGGATGCACAACTGTTGCTTTAGGTCAGGTTTTAAATTATTATGGGTATCCGAATTATAACGTAAGTTTTCCAGCTATTGAACTTAAAAGATGTTTTTGGTATAATAATCTTTCAGTTGATTATAATAATTTTAATGGTAATTTATTCTCTGGAAATGAAGGTGAATTTTTGTATGATTTGGCTACATCTATTTTAACCTTATTTACTAACGATGCAGGAGGATATAATCCTGACTTCAATATATATATTACTTATGAATCAGAACTCTTATACAGAAGGTTGAATAATGATTTTAATTACACAGGTATACAGTATTTAAAAAGAAGCGATGTAAGCTTAGTCGAATTTAAGAATCAAATAATCAATAATATTGAAAACTGTCAACCGGTAATGATTAGTGGATTTAAGTTAGATCAAGATATTGGTCATTTCTGGATAATAGATGATTATGATTATTCAACTGGACAATTTCATATGAATTTCGGTTGGGGTCCGGATTATAATGATTTTTATTATCTTGAGGATAGCAGAGGTTTTACACTAAATCAACAAATTATTGTTGGTATAAAACCAAATAATGGTTTGACAGCTTGCCAGCATTTATCTAATATGGGAAGTAAGCCTTATAATGCAACTCATAACACGGCACCCATTAAGTCAATAGTTCAATGTCCAACTCTTATATACCCAACAGCAGGATCTACACTCACGAATAATATCATTGATGTAGTCTGGACAGATGAGTCATCATTTGGATATTATATAACAATAACAGACTTAACAAGTAATGTGATATTAGTTGATCAAATTGAATCATATGGTGGTAAACCTGCATATGTTAAAAAGGATTACTATCCTGCGAATAGTCAAATTGAAGTATTAATCGAACCCTTTGATATTAATAATAATATTACCTCATGTAGTTCTTATACTTTCTTTTCCTCTGGATTACAATGTAATACACTAATTAATTATGCTCAACCAATTTGTATTGAAGATGGCAGTGAGTACATAATTGAAGTAAATTTTGTGGGAGAACCTGAAACTCATGATTTGTTTGCAACATGGGATGGAATTGTCTACGATTCGGAAGATTCGGTATTGCCAGGTTATTATATTTTAGGACCATTTGATACGTCTCAAGTTTTAGCCATTGTTGTTGAAAATGAGAATAATCCATTTGATTGCTTTTCGACTAGCTTAATACATCCAGATATATCTAATGCAAATTGCATTCCTGACCCAACAAATTCAGGAGGAAATAATAACGGAAATACATGTAATATTCCAACAGGATCATCTCATTCTATTAATGGGACAACAGCAACATTTTATTGGGATGCCATGCCTAATTCTACATCATATACTATATGTGAAAGTACTGACGGCATAACTGATAGTGGTTGTAATGTAATAACTACCAATTCATATTCCATCTCTGGATATGCTCCGTGTAATACATTCTATTGGAGAGTGAGAAATAACTGTAATGCAGATGCAAGTGTCTATACTGCCTATCAGCCTTTTACTGTATCTAATGGTTCAGGTGGCACGTGTAATATGCCAAGTAATGTCGAAATCTCAGAGAATTCTACATCTATCATTGTAACATGGAATGCGCCTAACTCTGGATCATCACCTTCTGATTATTTATTGCGTTATTCTGTGTTAGGTACTAATAACTGGAGCGTCTATCAAACTAATGGAGGTCAAAGTTTATATATTTCGAATCTTCAACCTTGTACAGATTACGAAGTTCAGGTAAAATCAATCTGTGGTTGTTCAGAGTCTGGATGGACTACATCAGTTTCAGAAACGACTAATGGTTGTTCTGCACCCACCTGTAGTGATGGCATAATGAATGGTACAGAAACAGGTGTCGATTGTGGCGGGAACTGTAATGCATGTAGCCCAGGAGTATGTGATGATTTTTTAATAACCAATCCAAATCCAAGTAATTGTAATACTCAATTTGCTCTGGTAAGTTCTGTCAAAAATATTATATGGTCACCAGGAAATTGCGGTAGTGGATTAGTCAATATAGAGTATTCGATAAATGGTGGCTCATCTTGGGTAACTCAAGTTAATAATACAGCTGATGATGGTGTATATTCCATGACATTTACGTCTGCACATGCTTCTAATCAGTTTAGATTAAGAGTCTCTTGTACTACTGGAGGTGCATGTGCTGAGACATGTAACTATGTGGTTTTTGGAGATACCATTCATGGATGTACTAATCAGAATGCTCATAATTATAATCCAGCTGCCAATTATGATAATGGAACTTGTGAGACTTGTTATGATGGATTAACAAATGGAGATGAGACAGGTATCGATTGTGGCGGAAGTAATCCTCAATGTAATCCATGTAATCCTGCAAACAATGTGCAAATGACAGGGCCATGTAATGGTGCCATTCATGGTTGGGATGATCAGATAGATATTACATGGAATCCAGGATCCAATTCTTGCAATAGAGTATGGTTTGAGACTTCGGATGACAATGGGCTTACATGGGTCCGTAGATTTAATGTTGCTACAGGAATCGTAAATGATGGACTCGCTACATTAGTCCCATCAAGTTATGACTTATTAGGAGATATTCTTATTCGTATAGAGTGTACTAATAATCCAAGTAATAATAGTATGCTTCCATGTGCTCTATCAGTTACATCATGTGGAGGTAATATACCAGTTAATAATGAGCCATGTGGTGCAGTGACACTACCAGTTAGCAGTGTTAATTGTAATTATCAGACGTTTAGCACATGTGACTTTATGTCCTCTAATGTGCCTAACCCTGGATGCGAAGCTTATACATTTGGAGATATTTGGTATAAAGTTGTAGTTCCTGCAAGTGGGAATTTGAATATACAAACTGACGCTATTTCTACAGTATTACCAGCATTTGCATTATATGGAGGAGCTTGCAGCAGCTTATCGATGATAGAATGTAATGGATACAATACACCAACATACGCAGAGCAAGAATACCAAAATCTATCGCCTGGTACGACTGTATATATTAGATGGTGGTCAAGTAATTTTGGATATAGCTCTATAGGTGATTTTGATATATGTGTATATGAGCCAGAAGTTTGTACAGGAGATATTATTGCATGGCCTGTAGATGTAAGCATAGAATGTGAGTCTGATGCTAACAATCTGTCTATTGTCGGGGATGTATTAGGAGAGACTACATTATGTCCCACATGTAGCGAAGCGACTTACGTAGATAATAATAATTATGTCACATGTACTGGTGGTCTTATTACCAGACAATGGACATTCATCGATGAGTGTAATATCACATACACTCACAATCAGATAATTTATATTACTGGAGATCAGACACCACCGACTTTCAATGAACCTGCTGACATAGTAATAAATTGCGATCAAGATTTCACAAATCTTAGTTTAACTGGAAATGTAAGTAATATCTCAGATTATTGTTCTGGATCTACATTAGTCACTCATACAGATGATACATCTAATTTAGACTACTGCACTAATACTGGTTATGTGATAAGGTTTTGGATTGCAGAGGATGATTGTTCTAATGCAATTACAAAAATTCAATTTATTCATTTAATCAATAATAATTGTGAAGCCACAAGATGTGAAGGAGAATCTTGTTATACTGCAGAAGAGATAACTTCTTTTAATACACCTATGTTTTGTGACGGACCATCTTTTGGAGGTTCCGCTTCTGCATCTGACGCAACTCATGCTGACTGGTTTTATTTTGATGCGCCTTATGATGGAGAGATGGATGTCTTTAGCTGTTTTGGCGGAGTGGATACAAGACTTTTTATATGGGAAGGTAATTGTTCTAATTTAATTGCTTTAGCCAATAATGATGACAATTGTTTAATGACTACTAGTGGTACTTTAGCATGGGCATCTGAACTTATTGGAGTACCAGTCCAAGCTGGTCAGAGATATTATATAGAATGGGATAGTAAGTGGAATGGTAATCCTTTTAATTGGTATTTTAGATTCTATGGTTGTAATGATGTGGTTACTACTTTCCCTGCAATAATGGAATTTGAAAATGGTATAGAAAATTATATTCAAGATTCAGAGGATGTTTTAGATTGGAGTTTTATCTCTGGACCTACTCCTTCTGCAGGTACTGGTACATCTGCTACTTACAGCATGTCCGATTATATATTTGTGGAATCATCAGGTAATAATGTTGGTTTCCCAAACAAAACGGCAACTATCTATTCACCTTGTTATGACTTAACAAGCTTGACAAATCCAGAACTATCTTTTGCGTACAATATGGAAGGTGTAACTATGGGTAGTTTAGGAGTATTAGTTTCTGATAATTTAGGAAGAACTTGGACAGTTAAATTTAATAAATCTGGAGATCAAGGACCAGGCTGGCATAAAGAGACTATTGATTTATCTGCATTTGCTAATTCTGAGATAAAAATCATGTTTGAGGCATTCACCGGAACAGGTTATCAAAGTGATATCTGTATTGATCAAATAATTGTGAAAGAAAAGTGTGCTTCGACTTGTAGCAATACTATTAGTAATTATAATTATACTAATCAATTCATTTCGGGAATAGGTGATTTTGAACAACAAAGTAGTTGCGATGATCTGAATTGGACACATAATACAGGAGCAACACCTTCAGTGAATACAGGACCATCTGCGGGATTTATCAATCCAGGTTATATGTACATAGAAAGTTCAGGCAATAACGTACCATATAAGATGGCAGTTATAGAATCGCCTTGTTTTAATGTCAGTAGTTTGAATCTACCAACTATAACTTTCCGCTATCACATGTACGGGTTAGATATGGGATTTTTTGAGGTAGAAATTTCTGATGATAATGGTGCTACATGGGATCAATTACTCGTAAGGAATGGTGATTATGGAGATAATTGGTTTTCTTATTTCAATAATGATTTAAGTGGATATGGTAATACTATCAAGTTTAGAATTACAGGTATAACAGGTGATAGCTATAGGAGTGACATGGCCTTAGATTATTTTTGGATTTATGAAACATGCCCTGATAATTACACATTTACAGGTAATCAGAATTTAAGCAGTTTGTATGAAGCTAAGTTTAATATCACTTCATCAAGAACAGTTAACGTGCCTATTTTGAAATATGATGCTGGACAGACTATTGATCTTTTACCTGGTTTTGAAGTGTCACTTGGTACGCAATTCGATGCGTATATAGATGGTTGTGGTGATAATGGTAATGAACAATTTGCGCCATCCGATTCAGTCTCTAATAGCTTAAGGAGTGAACCGGTCATTAATAATGAGAAGAAATGATTTAATAGTCAAGATGCAAATTAATTTTAGAATAAAACAAGTTTTCACTTCTCGCGAAAAAGAAATAGCAAGTCTTCTAATAAAAGGGTATAATAATTACCAGATTGCAGATTTGCTATTTCTTTCTCATCATACTGTGAAGTCTCATAGAGCAAGTTTGATGTCAAAGCTCAATGCTAAAAATGCTTTGCACTTAGGGTATCTATTACATAACTTAAGTATTGAAGGATTTGATGAGATGGACTTTACTTAGTATCGATCACCCCATCAATTCACCCAAGCCCACATAAGCATCCACAGCATCCAAAGAATGCTCATTCTTGTGCAATGGCTGATTAGATATCAGAGTCGTAAATATGGACTTTTTGGTCTTAGTAGAAGAACGGAATAGCGCTTTCCTTTGATTCAGTTGCTTGGCGTAGCTGGCGGATATAGTGATATCGGTATCATAAAATTTACACTCACATAAGTTGATGGTTTTGTCTTTTCTGTCGATGAGGAGATCTATTTGGAAACCCTTTTTTTCTTTGGTGCCAATGTGTCTATAGCTAGCGGTTTCTGTGTAGACCTTAGATATACCGAGTGCTTTTTTGATATTAGAGATATGCTTATAGCATAGTGCTTCGAAGGCGTAGCCTGACCATATTTTATATTTCTGAGATTGGGATATGAGTTGCCATACGTCATCCTCTGTCTTCTTTTGCTTAGCTATGAATCTATGGTAGAATATAGAGTACTCATCGGCAAGTCTATAGATGGCACCCCTTTTCTTTTTGCCGTAAGGCGCTTCCTCTATGACGAATCCTGATAGTAATAAGTCTTCCATTGCTCTGGTGTATGGGCCGCCTGCATCGACTTTAGATTTTTTGATAAGTTCTGCTCTGGTGAGTCCAGATCTTACAGTGGATAGTGCTTTGACGATGGCTTCATGATTAGAGGGATTGTCGTAGATGGCTTTGTATAGATTGTCGTACTCATAGCGTAAGATACCCGTGTCAGAGAAGCACATCCTGTTGATGGCGGTAGTGGGGGATTCTCCTTTCCGGATGTTTTCTAAGTAGTAGGGTATGCCACCCATGACCATGTATAACTCGGTGATGGCATTGTCATTGAGTTTTATTTTTTTGCTGAGTAAGAAAGCCTTAGTCTCTGCTAGTGTAAATGGCTTAAGCTGTATCTGATGTGTGATTCTGTTATGGAAGCCACCTTTGTCGTTGATAATTTTTTTGTTGATCCATGATGTTGCTGATCCACATATGACTAATATAAAATGTTTTTCTTTTGAGATATAATCATTCCATAGGTGAGCAAGCATCTGTATGAATCCTGACCTTACGGTAGCTATCCAAGGCAACTCATCTATAAATATGACATGCTTCTTATTCTTAGGCAGTGTCTGCAAGTATTTTTTGAATAATATAAATGTCTGCTGCCAGTTCTCTGGTGGAGTGACGATAGGGATGTCACTATACTCTGCAAGTTTTTGTATGAAGTTGAGTATCTGCTCTTCCTGTGAGCCATCTTGTATGCCTGTTACTCTATAGCACATCCTGTCCTGATATACTTGGTCTATGAGGTAGGTTTTTCCCACTCTTCGCCTTCCTGTGACAGCTACGAAGTATGATCTATCCCGCTTGTAGAGAGCTTTCATTACCTTAACTTGTGTGTCTCTGCCCGTTATATTCATAAGATTATTCTATAGATAAATACAGATATAAAAACTTCAAAGTGTATTTATCTCAATAAATGTACCACATAAGTACAGATATAAAAACTTCAAAGTGTATTTATCTATCAAAAATGCATAGATAAGTACAGATATAAATTATTCAAAGTGTATTTATCTGCTAAAAATATATAGATAAGTACAAATAAGAATATTTAAAAGTGTATTTATCTATCAAAAATACATAGATAAATACAGATAAAGATTATTCAAAGTGTATTTATCTATATTAGTAGAACTGACTTAGCGACTATTCCACCATAGTTACAACACTAATTTATATAGCCAAATTACCATAGGATTAAAATTAGATGTACTATGTAAATAGCAGCTTGAGAAACTTTTATTACATTACACAGAATAATCTAACTCTCAAATGAAGCGATTACTGGCGGTCTTAAGTTATCTATTACTTGCGATAAGTATATCGTCAGTTTCTGGTCAATCAGGTAACGATAGATGGCCTACATTTCTTCAGCATTCTGGTGATGGCATACAAGTCGCATTGCCAGCAGGAGCATTGCTCTATACAATAGTGGATAAAGATAAGGAAGGACTTAAGCAATTTGCTATTTCGTTTGGGACTAACTTCTTGACGACGCATGCACTTAAGACAATAATCAGAAAGAAAAGACCAGATCCATCTACCGCTTATAATGCGATGCCATCAGGACATACTTCTGCGTCATTTCAGGCAGCTACATTTATACATATAAGATATAGTCCTAAATATGGCATTCCAGCTTACCTTCTTGCATCTTATGTCGGTTACTCTCGGATAGATGGTGTAGATCGTAAGCATGATGTATGGGATGTGATGGGTGGTGCTGCATTAGGGACTCTATCTTCATATCTATTTACGACCACAAAAGACAAAAGCATAAAAATTATACCAACTTTAACTTCTACCTCTGTTTCTGTAGGTATTACATTCAACATTAAGTAATACATTTACCCCACAAACTATTAATGATGAATAAGGCAATTTATATTTTTATTTCTATACTCTCTATTTCCGTGATACTAATCAGCTCTTGTGGAGAACCAGAAGAACCGACGGAATTAACAGGTATACAAAGTGATTTTGAGTTATTGGGTGTATGGAATTTTCAATCAGTATCTGGTGAAGGTGTAATTTTTGGTGTACCACAATCAAGTGAAGATGAAAATCCTACAGGCTATGTAGAATTCTTGGACGGAGGAGTAGGGTATTCTGACTTTAGCCTTGAGTTATTAGGAAGACCATTTGAATTACAAGATTCTATAGTATGGTCGAGGCCTGCCACAGATACAGTTATTGTACAAGCAATTACAGAAGGAAAAGTTGATGTATGGCATATCATAGGTGCCGATGGTACAGATCTGAATGCAGAATGGCCCTTAGATGTAGCAGGTAATACTGCAACGCTTAATGCTAAATTTCAAAGATAGATACTGCGTGCTCTATAGAGATTTTCCGATGTAGGATCCTATCAGTAATCCTGCAGCTATTGCAAGCACACAACAGATTACACTAGCTATTACATACAGTAGCGATAATCCATATTGTCCTAACTCTATAAGTCGGAATGTCTCAGCAGAGAAAGTGCTGAACGTACTGAAGCCTCCGCAGAATCCTACAACCCAAAACAGTCTGCTTTGGAAGTCTTCTGTTTTAGATAAAAAGTAGGATAACAGTAATCCCAATATGAGACTACTTATAACATTGGCTGCGAATGTTTGTAGAGGAAAGCCTTTTGAAGAAGGTGATATTAATAGACTAAGTGCATACCTACAGAGAGCTCCTAACCCACCTCCAAGAAAAACATAGAGCACTTGCATCAGATCGTCTTTTTGAGTTTGTTTTTATTGATTTTCTTAGCACGTATTGATTGTATGATTGCAACTAATATAGATGCCATAAGCAGCATAACCAATAACAATTTCATAGAACCCAAGGTCTGAAATTTAAATACTAAGAAGATAAAACCAATATTGACTATGATCAATATGGCAGTAGCTTGCATGTGACTATATCCAAGATCTAAAAGTAAATGATGGATATGATTTCTATCTGGTCTAAAAGGAGAATTTCCTTTTAGCATTCTGGAAGTGAATACTCTTAATGTATCAAAAAGTGGAAGTATCAAGATTCCGACTGCAATCGCAGGAGGTGATTCTACAGCATACATAGCATATGGTGTATCCATTATGTATTGGTGATGCTCTATGAAACTGATAGATAATATAGAAGCGACTAATCCTAATAGTAATGAACCAGTATCGCCCATAAATATCTTAGCAGGTGTAATATTATAATACAGAAAAGCTATCACAGAACCAGCTAACGCAAATGAAATAGACGCCAATTCTATCCGCTCTACCATGTAGAACCAAGTGCCGAATGTTACCGCCATTAAAATTCCTATACTACCTGATAAGCCATTAATACCGTCTATCAGATTAAAAGCATTGATAATAAGAATTATAATAAATAAAGTAATAGCAATGCTGAGAAGGATGGGCAGTTCAGTAATACCAAATATTCCATAAAAACTTGTAATCCTAAGCTTAGAAAAGAATATCAATATCAATGCTGCGAATATCTGCCCCAGCATCTTACGGTTAGCAGATATCGGGTCTATGTCATCTTTAGCGCCTATTAGAAATACAATGATACAAGCACATAGTATATATTGGAGATCTCCAAAGTATCTAAATGGTGTCCATAAAATAATTGAGAATATTGTACCAGCAAAGATTGCAATACCACCCAATGATGGCGTACTAACACTATGAGCACGACGATCGCCGGGTTCATCTACTAACTCTTTTTTTCTCGCAACACTTATAATAGACGGTATCGCAAAGAAGGTCAGTAAGAATGAAGTAATAAATGCAAGAACAATATCATACATAAATAAAAATAGGCTTCATTTCAGATATTAAAAAACCATTATCTCATATGAAGGTAAGTTTATACTTTGATATATAGTAATTGTGTATATGATACTACATAAGCTTAATATACTTATCAAGCCGTCGCATAATGGTATTACATCTTAATTATTCATTTTCTATAGAGCAGATAAGCCGTTTCTTTGATATCGATCGGTCGTCTTTGGGTTAAATCTGTATTCGATTACTTTTGTAACTTTAGCCTACAGCAATTCAAAAATTGACTTATTTCGCAGTATAATGACTTTTAAAGATCAAATTGATATCGAAAAGCTTCCTAAACACATAGCCGTGATTATGGATGGTAATGGCCGATGGGCCAAAGCACATGGGAAGCCCAGAATATTTGGTCATCGTAATGGTATAAAAGCTGTACGCGAGATATCTGAAGGTGCAGCTGAGATAGGTGTAAAGTACCTTACACTTTATGCTTTCTCTACTGAAAACTGGAATCGACCTCAGATAGAAGTAGATGCCCTTATGACGCTACTGATAACTACGGTAAGAAATGAACTTAAGACGCTCAATAAAAATAGTATCAAGCTGAATGCAATCGGTGATCTGAGCCGATTACCTCCTAAGACTCACAAGACCTTATTAGAAGGGATAGAAGCTACTAGTGATAATGATAGAATGACACTTACACTGGCGCTTAATTACAGTTCCAGATGGGAGATTACCGAAGCCGTAAAACATATAGCAGCTGATGTCCAGCATGGAAAAATTGACATTTCTGATATCAACGACGATGTAATACAAACTAAATTAACTACTCATAACATGCCTGATCCTGAGCTGATGATAAGAACCAGTGGAGAACGCCGTATCAGTAATTATCTGCTATGGCAACTTGCCTATGCGGAGTTATACTTCACAGATACCTTTTGGCCTGACTTTAATAAAGAAGAACTGCATAAAGCTATCGTCGATTATCAAAGTCGAGAACGCAGATTCGGCAGAATATCAGAGCAATTATAGAATCTATATTATTAAAAATGACAATTTTTGAGCTATTATCTTGTTAATTAGTAGACATGGCTTGTATTAAACTTTAAAGATTCGTTAAAGCATTAAGAAACAATCCCCAAAGAAGTTAGATTTGCACCCCTTATACTATACGTTAGATGAATAAATACTTAATCCTGCGAGTTCCTGTCTTTTTGTTACTAATCGTCTTCTTTTCTACGGAGGCATCTGCACAGGTCGATACAAGCACGTACAAGACATTTGACTATAGTCAAAAAAGAACTTTTAATGTAGGTGGAATCGAAGTAGAAGGCGCCAAATCTCGAGATCCTAATGCCATCAAATCTATAGCCAAACTTCGTGCTGGTAAGCAAATAACTATACCAGGTGATGATATCCCCAGAGCGATCAAGTCGCTATTAAGATTAGGCCTATTTGAGGATGTAAAAATCACGCAGACAGATATACAAGGAGATCTTATATTCCTCAAGATAATATTGATTGATAGACCTACATTATCTCGATACAGTATAGAAGGTGAGTCTAAGAATAAGCACTCAGACTTAACTGATATAATAGATAGGACAATATCTAAAGGAAGCATCGTAACTGAAGATCTCAAGAACCTATTAATACTTAAGCTCGAAGAAAATTACATTGAGAAAGGATTCCTCGACGCTGAGGTAACGATATCAGAAAAAAAGGATGAAGTAAAAGACAATGCAGTAAGATTAATTTTTAATATAGATAAAAAGGATCGTGTAAAAATCTCTAATATCACAATCCTCGGAAATTCTAAATATCCAGATTCTAAGTTATTGCGTAAGTTAAAGGATACTAAGCAAGTCGGGACACTTTTCAAGAAATCTAAATTTGTCAAAGACGACTACGAATTAGATAAAAAGAACCTTATCCAATTTTACAATTCTGGCGGTTATAGAGATGCCGTTATCGTAGAAGATACGATGTGGAGATCATACAACGGAGATCTTAATATCGAGCTCACCATAGAGGAAGGTGAACAATATTATTTCAGAAATATTACGTGGAAAGGAAATTCTAAATACACTTCAGATTATCTTTCTACAGTATTAGGTATCGCAGAAGGAGACGTCTACGATCCTGAATTATTAGAGAAGAGGCTATCATTCAGTCTTGATGGAAGAGATATTTCTTCACTTTATCTTGATGATGGGTATTTATTCTTTAATGTAGATCCAGTAGAGGTATCTGTAGAAAATGATTCTATAGATCTTGAGATGCAAATGTATGAAGGCGCTCAAGCAACTATCGCCAATGTCAATATCTATGGTAACGATAGAACCCATGAACACGTCATCAGACGAGAGCTCAGAACAGAGCCAGGAGATAAATTTAGTAGAACGAATATTATAAGATCTAATAGAGCTGTAACGAACTTAGGATACTTCAATCCTGAGACATTTGACATACAGACTCCCGTCAATCAAGCTAATGGAACCGTTGATATTAACTACACTGTAGAGGAGCGACCTTCAGATCAGCTTGAGCTGTCAGCAGGTTATGGTGGACAGTCTAATGGACTGATAGGAACATTAGGTATTACATTCAATAACTTTTCTTTAGCTAATATAAAAGATCGATCTACTTGGAGTCCACTACCACAAGGTGATGGTCAGAAATTATCGATAAGAGGACAGTCCAATGGTCGATTCTTTAAGTCATACAATGCCTCATTTACTGAGCCGTGGCTTGGTGGTAAGAGACCTACCTCATTCAGTGTAGGTGTCGTGCATTCGGCTTTTGATCAATCATTTTTTGGAGGAGGGTCACTTAATATCACAAGAGGATTTGTAGGATTAGGATCACAATTAAAGTGGCCAGATGATTTCTTCTCAGCTAATCTTACATTGAGTCTTGAGAATATAAAGACAAATCGTTTTCCAGGATTCTTCTCAGAGGATCCTTTTCAGCCAGGAAGATTTATAGAAATTCAGCAAGGTAATTTCAAGAACTTTAGCCTTAATGCAACTATAAGTCGAAGCTCTGTATCGGAACCAATATATCCAAGAAGAGGCTCCAGAGTGTCACTATCAGTGCAAGTTACTCCACCTTATTCTTTATTCAGGTCAGATCAATTCTGGGTTTTATCGCAAGCTGAGAGAGACCAAGCAATCTTTGAAGCTAATAGAGATAGGGGTTCTGAGAATCCATTAACTCCACAGGAGATCATAGAGCTTATAGAAAATATTGAAACTGCCAATAGGTACGAATTTTTAGAATACCATAAATGGAGATTTAATGCAGAATGGTACTTTAACATTTTCAGTAAGTTCGTATTGACAGCTAATATAAAGACTGGATTCTTAGGTAGATATACTTCTGAGATAGGTATATCTCCATTCGAACGATTTGAAGTCGGTGGTGATGGTTTATCTAATCAAAATGCAGGTATTACAGGTAAGGATATTATATCGCTCAGAGGTTACGAAATAAGCGATCTTCCTCAAAATAGTGTCGGTGGTGGTGTCATTTTTGACAAGTTTACGATGGAGTTAAGATATCCACTTTCTCTGAACCCAAGCTCATCTATATATGTGCATTCATTTGTACAGGGTGGTAATACGTGGAGTCGATTCAGTGACTTTAATCCATTCGATATACAGAGAAGTGCAGGTTTCGGCCTGAGAGTTTTCTTACCGATGTTTGGACTATTAGGATTTGATTACGGATGGGGATTCGATAAGAACGTATCAGCAACAGGTGGCAGCTACGGTCAATTTAATATAATCTTAGGTTTTGAACCTGAGTAATCGGTTACGCCGAAGGCGTGATCAGATTGACTAAATGTCAATCTGAAAATTACGAACTGATAGAATAAAACTCTCAAGCGTCTTTCATTAGGACGGGAAAAAGAGGGTAGAACACGATTTATATGATAATAAGATAGACAAGATCATTACATTTTTTCATCTCGAATGCAATGAGAGATCTATTAATGAATGAGACGAATCTATCCAAAATGCATGATAGCTAATGACTTTGAAACGGACTTCTTAACCGCATATCCTATTTTTAAGAGATCTCTCAGTCGTTCCTCTTTCGAGATGAAAAAGGGAGGGTAGAACACGATTTATATGATTATAGGATAGGCAGGATTCCTTTTTCATCTCGAATGCAATGATAGATCTATTATTGAATGAGACGAATTAATCCAAAATGCATTATAACTAATGACTTTGAAACGGACTTCTTAACTGCATATCCTAATTTTAAGAGATCTCTCAGTCGTTCGAAAAAAAGGGAAGAAAATGCTGCCCGGCAACAGGAAAGATCTGCTAAATATGCTATAGAGTATTCAATAAATTCATCTCGAATGCAATGAGAGATCTATTAAGAACTAATAATGTCTATTCATTTATCATTAATAATTCATCATTTATAATTACTAATAACAGATCACTCAGTCGTTACCCCTTCGAGATGAGAAAAAGAGGGGAGAATAATATGTAAGAATTAGGGACAGTGAACCATTCACTCAGCTATTATTATGATATAATAAAATAAAGCGACAGTACTTGTTACTATAAGTGGATTTAAATTTCTTAGAAATGTATCATAGTAAAATTACGAATCTTAATTATTTCAATTGCAACACAAAAAATGCATGTTACAAAAAATGGTATTATGTTATAAATTTTAGATTTTATTAAGTGTAGTTTTAGTGATCGACAAAATTCGACGATTAATTGGATTATATCTAAAATAAAAAGAGAGTCCGCAACACGTTAAAAGTAACGAAACTCTGGTGATGACGTTCCTATTGGAACTATTAACGTGAATAGCCCAACTGGTATTTATAACACAGGTGGGTTTACAATAGATGGTGATGCACAAGGAACTTGTGAATGTTACAGGTTAGACATTACATATGAAGATGGCTGCAATGGAGGAGAAGTGACGGATACTTATTATTGGAAGATAGGCAACAACTGCCCTAATTTTGCTCCACCAAGTCCCATAGGTAGCTCATTTAAATCAAAGAGTGGCAGTGAAAATAATTTTAGTATTACTCCAAATCCTACAAGTCAAGATATATCACTTCAAGTAGAAGATCAATATGTTGGATCTGAGGCTACGATCAATATAATATCAATGGATGGAAAAGTGGTGTATCAGAAAACCGTTACACTTACGGTAAGCCAAGAACTACTTCTCCCGCAAGAAAAAGGTACTTATATGTATACAGTGCAGACAAATGGTAAGGTTTTCTCAGGAAAGTTTATCAAAATGTAAGATAGATTTAAAACCACCCTTGCTGGAATAAGGCAAGGGTGGTATTTTACTATTAAGATAAATCATTAATTAT